>Ga0209382_10003615_pt1 | contig 21312 bp, 17 predicted proteins | sample SoiMetdeltSBSDD5_FD_187599 | JGI IMG/M metagenome (GOLD analysis project Ga0209382, IMG submission 187599) | Bulk soil microbial communities from a Populus tree surrounding site in Tennessee, USA - Soil MetaG P. deltoides SBSDD5 (SPAdes) (version 2) | ecosystem: Environmental > Terrestrial >... | reverse complement strand
GCCGGGGCCGGGGCCGGGGCCCGGCCGGGGCTCGGCAGGTTAGACCGGCTCGTTGGTGGGTTGGCGGTCCGAGCGGGACCGGGAGACCGGGGCCCAGGCGTGCAGGCGGAAGCGGCCGTCCGGGTCGAGGCCGGCGGTCAGCTGCCCGTCGAGCGCCGCGACCCTGGCGGACAGGTTGGCGATCCCGCTGCCGCCGCGCGGGCCGCGCTCGGTGTCGGCGGCGGGCACGCCGTCGTTGACGATGTCGATTCTGACGATGCCCTTGTCCCGCCGCACGGTGATCTCGCAGTGCTCGGCCTTGCTGTGGCGCAGCACGTTGGTGATCCCCTCGCGGAGCACGGTGGCCAGCACGGTGCGCACGCGCACCGGCAGCTCGCCGTAGTCGAGGTCCATGCGCACCTCGACGTCGGCGGCGATGAGCACCGAGCGGGCCGACTCGGACTCGGTGTCCAGGGACAGCTCGCGGTAGCCGCTGGCCACCGAGCGGACGTCGGCGAGCGCGCCGCGGGAGATGTCCAGCACCTCGGCCAGCTCCTCCTGGGCGCGTGCCGGATCCTTGTTCATGAGGCGGTGGGTCAGCTCGCTCTTGAGCGTGATCGCGGACAGGCTGTAGCCGAGCAGGTCGTGCAGGTCCCGGGAGAACCGCAGCCGCTCCTGGGCGACGGCCATCTGGGCCAGCTCGTTCTGCGCGGCATGCAGCTCGGTGACCAGCGCGGCCAGCCGGCTCAGGCCGTAGACCACGAGCCCGGTGATGACGGTGGATACCGTGGTGTAGGCGATGTCGATGGTCTCGTCGGTGAACGCGGCCTGGGTGGCCGCCATGCTCAGCACGACCAGGGTGAACGTGGTCCAGGCCAGCCGCGGTGGCAGCACCAGCAGCACGCTGCCGGCGAGGAAGCCGGGCTGGGCGATCCACGCCTCGCGGAACTGCAGCAGCGGCCCGTACACCAGGCACGCCTGCAGCGCCAGCGCCGCGTACAGGGCCGGCGACCGCGGCCGGGCCGACGGCCGGCTGATGAACAGCTGCAGCGGCAGCAGCATGCCGAGGTACACGGTGCTCATCACCGTGTTCACGAAGCCGTTCGGCAGGTACAGGATGTGCAGGAACGCCACCACGTAGAAGCCGGCCAGCACCGCGACAAGGATGCCGCTGGCCAGCTGCGGAACGAGCAGCAGCGCCGGCCACCCCGGCCGTCGCGCGGCGGCGGCATCGTCATCCAGCCGTGCCCTGGCCGGAAAGGCCTGGAGCTCAGCCTGACCTGGTTCCGAGCCCATAGTCGTCCCCTGCCATGTGCGGCGGTCGCCGATGAGTCTACGCAAGCCGGCCACCGCCGGCACCGACCCGCTCACGGTCGGCCACCCACGATGAATTCGCCGACGCTGACCTCCGCCGGCCAGTCCAGCCGCAGCGCCAGGTCGGCCGCGATGCCGTCACCGACGGCGACCGGGCAGGATGCCAGCCCCATGGCGGTGGCCTCCAGCTGCAGGGTCTGCTGCAGCGCGCCGACGTGCTTGAGCGTGGTGGAGTAGGCGATGCCGCTGTACATCCAGGCCAGCCGCGCTACCCGGCTGGTGACCGTGATCAGCGCGGCGGGCCGCTGGGTGCTGCCGGCGGCGACCTTGGCCGCGTCCATCAGCTCGACCAGGTCCGGGTCGGAATCGTTGATCATGGTCAGCGCGTGCTCGCGCGGGTCGTAGTGGTAGCTGCCCCTCGACAGCCCGGCGCAGCGGTCCAGGCTCAGGTACAGCTCCAGCTCATAGAGGTCCGCGGTGCTGAGGTACGGCCGGTCGGAGACCAGGTAGCTGATCCCGTCGACCGTGTTCACCAGTTTGGTCCAGCGGATCCGCGCGACCCGGAACAGCAGCTCGCCGAGCTGCTTCGCGGTCAGCGGCCGGGACGGGAAGCGGCGGTGCGACCGGTCGTCCTCGACCACCGCGGTCAGCGATGGGTCGCGGCCGGCCAGCTCGGTCAGCTCCGGCTGGTACAGCGGGAACCGGGGGCCGGGCGGCGGATCCTTGGTCACCGGCGGCGCCGCCATCCGGTCGACGTAGGGGAACACCGCGCCGGAGTGCTCGCCATGGCGCCCCATCCGGCTGCGCGCGTGGAACATCAGGTCGTGGTGCGACCACGGCAGCAGCCGCTGGTCGTCGTCCTCGGCGAACCGCGGTCGCTCGCCCTGCTCGCCGAGCAGCACCATGCCGCCGGCCACCAGGTAGGCCACCACGTCGGTGATGACCGCCACCGGGAGCCGCAGTTCGCTGGCCAGCTCGGCGATGCTGGTGGCGCGGCACAGCGAACCGATCAGCCAGGTCGCCGGCGGCCTGTGCAGCACCACCTTGCACCTGACCACCGGCGACTCGATCAGCAGCTGCTCGTCGCAGGCCCGCAGCCCGCTGAACCGGGAGAGCTTGATGGGCCGGTCCGGCTCGATGTCCGGGGGGAGCCAGAACCGGGCGGTGCGGCATACCGGTTGTACCGACAGCACGGGCTCGGTGTCGTCGTCGAGGCCGAGCGACTGCTCGACGCATCCGCCGAGCTGCTCAAGCACGCGCCACAGGCGGTACCACGGCTCGCAGGAGTCGTCGTCGCGGCCGCTCTTCCACAGCAGGAAACTCTCCCCGACGCCGGGCAGGTTCTCCACCGACACCGGGCCGAGGCTCATCCGCTGCAGGCACTCGAACACCAGCGGGCTGGCGTCGTCGATCCTGATCTCCCCCCAGCGGGTGAAGGCCACCAGGTGGTCCCCGTCCGCTCCGACCTCAACGAGCACGTCTTCGCTCAGCGACAGCAGCCGCAGCCGGGTCGGAACGCGGTCGTCCGATGGGAAGTGCATGCATCTCCTCGCTGCTGCCGGTACCGGGTGCGCGGGCGGTACCGGCAGGGCGCTCGCTAGATGAACAGGGGCAGTGGGTTCAGCTCCTCGTAGGGGGTCGGTTTGGCGAGCCGGCCGAGCCGGACCGGCACGTCGTAGAGGCGTCCGGGCCCGAACCGGGCCCAGAAGTGGCGCAACCCGGGCACGATGACCTTCACCACGGGCAGGCCGATGTCCGGGCGGGTCTGGTCGAGCACCAGCACCTGCATCCCCTGTGCCTCCAGCCTGTTCTGGACGGCCTGCACCTCCTCGGCGAGGTCGGTGCGGGGCTGGTAGTCGTAGTCCGAGGGGCGCCGGGGCCACGCCGCCGGATCGGGCACCAGGTACGGCTGGTCGGCGGCGGTCGCGTGCCGGAACCAGCGGGACGCGTCCGGGTCGTCGTCGCAGTTGAACTCGCCGCCGGGACCGGACTCGACCAGGGCCGGCATGAGCTGGTTGAGCTCGGTGAGGGCGCGCCGCAGGGCCACCGCGGGGTCCGGGTGCGCGCCGAAACCGAAGATGATCCCCTCGCGGGCGGCGTTGGTCCGCCGCGAGATGGCCGCCATGGTCGGCACCTTCAGGTCCGAGGTGAGGTCGAGGACCCAGACGTCACGTCGCAGGTCCGTGTACACCTCGCGCAACTCGTCGATCCACGGGTCGGCGAAGGCGTCCAGGTTGACGCCGGCAGCACGGGTGCGGTTGTACCACCACAGCGCCACCGCGTCGCGCTCGACGAGCTCGAGCAGGCCCTGCAGCACCGCGTCCTCGATGCTGCTGCCGGCGGCATTGCCGTTGGAGTCGGCCCTGGCGTAGGTCTCGCCGGGCACGCCGGGCGCGCCGAAGTACAGCTGGCAGGTCGGCAGCAGCCGGTGCCGCTGCTCGGTGAGCGACCACACCGGGCTCCAGTCCAGCACCGCGTGCTCGTCGAACGGGCTGCAGACGAACTGGAACGGCGAGTGCGCGGCGTTCCAGGTGTCCCTGGTGGCGTACTGGTGCTCGTGGTAGAGCTGGCAGCGGTTGGGGTGGATGGCGTCGTCACCCAGCGAGCGCAGGCTGCCGCGCACCCGATCCTCGTCCCCGTCGAAGTTGCCGCTGTGCCGCTCCAGCGCCTCGCACAGCGCGCTGACCTCGGCGTGCAGCGGCGTGGTTCCCTTGCCGCCGTTCTCGATGCGCAGCGCGGACTTCAGGCCGCGCAGGCTGCGGGCCCGCACCGCCAGGTTCGGGCCGGACCGGAAGGCGTTGAAGAACGCCGGGCCGCGCCGGTCGCGGCCGATCTCCTTGATCACGCCGGTGATCGGGCTGACCAGGTGCTGGAAGTCCGCCAGCACCTGCTCCGGCGGCCGCGAGCGGTGCCCGCCGGTGGTGTAGCAGGTCTTGCGCCGGGGCCGCAGCCGCACCGGCCGCCGCGCCGCGGCCCGCACCACCGTGGGGTCGCCGCAGGCCAGGCACTGCGGCCGGGCGCGCAGCTCGTGGTGGCGCCCGCGCAGGTCGAAGCTGTCCATCGTCCACACGCTGTGCTGGCCCTGGTAGCGGTACCCGGCCAGCCACTTGATCGCTTCCAGGGCCACCACGTGCATGGCAGTGGTGGTCAGCGGGGGCACCGTCACCGCGCACAGCGGCGCCGGGCCGGAGCGGCCGAGGGCCGCCTGCACGTACCCCTCGGCCTGGCGGTGCGCGCGCAGCCGCACGGCCAGGCAGTGCCAGCACGCCTCGTTCGGCGGCTGGAAGATGGGACCGATCCAGACCGTCGCGCCGACCGGCTTGGCCAGCAGCCACGGCCGGCCGGCTGCGCGGTGCGCCGCGTCGATCTCGGCCAGCTCGGGGGCCAGGTAGTCGGTGCAGAGCACCACGGACAGGTCCGCGGTGTCGACGGGCAGGTCCGCGGCGGCGTCCGCCCCGGTGGTCACGGTGAGCCCGGCGGCGTCCAGGGCGGCGGCCGCGGCCGAGATGGCCGCGGCGCCGAGGTCACCCACCGCCAGCAGCGCCAGCCGGGACCGGGCGATGCCGGCCACGGCCGTCGTCGGGTTGAGGCCGCTGGTGTCCCAGTAGGCGAGGGACTCCTCGTCCACGCCGGCCTGTGCCTGGGTTCGGGGTCCGACCAGGCCGGCGTCCATGAGCTGGGTGACGATATTGCCGACCTGCTCAGCTGGCAGGCCGTCTGGCAGTTCCTTCAGTACGGTCGGTAGGTCGCGGGTCCCGTCGAGCAATGGGGCCAACGCCTCCACATGCGGGCCGAACAACGCGGTCACACCGCGCTCGGAGAACAGGTATGCGGCTTCGCCTGGAACTACTTCGGCACGCAGGTGCCGCCTGAAACCGATTAGCTGCTGCGCCGTTTGGCCCAACGGCGCAGCGCCGTTCTCCGTGGAGTTTTTCACTCCACCGGCTCCCCGGTGAAGTCTTCGGGGTACCAGCAAATGGTCGTGCCGGACAGCATCGAGTCCTTGGGGTTGGTCCACTGGTCGAACTCGGTAATCACCAGGTTACTGAACGTCAGCACCTCGGCAACGGAAATCCTCGGGTCATTCGTAACGAGTACGGACATGGCGGACTCCAATTGGGGCTGGAACTTCGGCGGAAAAAAGCCGGTTCGTGACAGATTCTGAGGACGTTTCATGCGCTCAGCCAGTGGCCCCCTCACCTGCCACATATGTACTTTTCATACCCCGACTGCGGCGATATTCACCCCCCTCCCGTGGCCGGTGCACTGGCCGCTGACCTGCGCTTCTGCGACCTTTTCTTGTAGCGAACCACGCGGCCGATCGACGGAGGAGGTCCCCATGGACGTACGAGTCCTCGGCCCGCTGGAGGCCCGGGTGAACGGCAGGTCGATAGCGCCGACGGCAGGCAAGGCAAGGCAGATACTGGCGCTTCTGGCGCTCGAGGCCAGCCAGGTGGTGACCGTGCCCACGCTGATCGAGGAGCTGTGGGGCATGCAGCCGCCGCGCAGCGCGCTGACCACCCTGCAGACCTACATCTTGCGGCTTCGGCGCCTGATCGGCTCCGCGCTCGCCGGCGACGAGGCCACCGCGAAAGACCTCCTGGTCACCAGGTGCGGCGGCTACCTGCTGAACGTCCAGCGCGGCGACGTGGACGTGCACGCGTATGAGCAGCTGTCCGCGGCCGGCGCCAGGGCGTCGGAGGTGGGCGACTCGGAGTCGGCGTCGCGGCTGCTGCGCTCGGCGCTGGACGTGTGGCGCGGCCCCGTGCTGGTCGACGTGCAGGTGGGCATGCGGCTGGGCATCGAGGTGATCCGCCTGCAGGAGAGCAAGCTCGGCGTGCTGGAGCTGTGCATCGACGCGGACCTGCGGCTCGGCCGGCACTACACCCTGCTCAGCGAGCTGGCCACGCTCAACGCGAGCTATCCGATGCACGAGAACCTGTGCGCGCAGTACATGGTGGCGCTGTACCGGTCCGGGCGGCAGTGGCGCGCCCTGGACGTTTACCGCACCCTGCGGGACACGCTGGTCGGCGAGCTCGGGGTGGAACCGTCCGCCCGCCTGCAGCAGCTGCATCGGGCGATCCTCCGGTCGGATCCCACGCTGGACGAGGAGCCGATCAAATGGCAGCTACAGGAACGGTTGGCTATCTGAGCCCGCTCGCCGAGGCGCCCGTTACACGCAGCTGCACCGGGTCGGGCCGTACCGTCATGGTGCGGCCCACCCGGGTCCCGCCATCACGCTCGCGGCCAGCCGGGGCCCGCCCCGTTTCCTCCCGGCTGGCCGCTCCTTTGCGCACCCGCCGGCCGGCTCACGGCCGGCGGGAAATCGCCATTCCCGCCCGTTTCTGGGCTCGTGAACAATTGCGCAATGTCGCCGAAACTCCGGCGGAAATCTGTACCAGTGCTGGTCCAGTACAGGCTGAGCTGGTTGCGAGCCAGCCGGCGCATGCTAGGTCTGCGAGTGTTCCGTCCCTCGCTGACCATGCCTGGAGGTGGCTGGCGATGCGTGCCGTTTCGGGTTTCACCCGGTGCCCTGGGCACCTGGGTGCGGTTGCCCCCGGAATGGTCGCGGCCCGCCCGGACTATCCGGACTTGCCGATCCCGCGGCAGTGCCAGGCCGGTGCCAGGCGGCGCCGGCCTGGTCCATCAACCGCCTGTCCGATCCGTCCGGCCCTTGTGCGCCGCTGTGCCCGAGAGGACCTCCAGCTTCGCGTCGGCTCCGGATTACGGCCGCGGCCCGGGAGCTGCTGAGCTAGCTGGAGATACCGATATGACGAGCTCCGAGACCAACGGCCGCACAGTCAGCACGACCCACACCGCCTTCGTCGCAGCGCCGCCTCGAGTCGTCTACAGCCTCATCGCCGATGCCCCCCGATGGCCCTACATCTTCGCCCCCGTCGTGCACGTGGAACGGCTGCGCGACGGCGCCGCCGACGAGCGGCTGCGGCTGTGGGTGGTCAGCAACGGCGCGGTCCGCAACTGGGTGTCGCGCCGGGTGCTCGACCCGCAGGCGCTGCGCATCCGGTTCCGCCAGGAGAGCCCGCTGCCGCCGGTCGAGGCCATGTCCGGGGAATGGGTGCTGGTGCCGCTGCCGGGCAACGCCACCTCGGTGGTGCTGCTGCACGAGTTCCGCACCATCGGCGACGACCCGGCCAACACCGCGCTCATCAAGCAGGCCGTCGACCGCAACAGCACCGCGGAGCTGGCCGCCGTCAAGAGCATCGCCGAGCTGGGCGACGCGTTGTCGGTGCTGGTGCATTCCTTCGCCGACTCGGTGATCATCGATGCGCCGCTGGGCACCGTGTACGAGTTCCTCTACCGCATCCAGGACTGGCCGGTGCGGATGCCGCACGTGCCGCGGGTGGTGCTCGACGAGGCGGTGCCGAACGTGCAGACCGTCGAGATGGACGCCGCCGCAGCCGGCGGGACGCTGCACACCGACCGGATGGTCCGGATCTGCTTTCCCTACCACAGCATCGTCTACAAGCAGACCCAGCTACCGAAGATCATGTCGGCACACCTGGGCGCGTGGCACCTGTACCCGACCGCGGCGGGGGTCAGGGCCACCTCGCACAACACCGTGATGATCCGCCCGGATCGGGCCGGCGAGCTGCTTGGCCCGAATGGGAACGTCGAACTGGCTCGGGACCTGGTCCGGCAGGGTCTGCGCAAGAACTGCCTGGACACCCTCATGCACGCCAAGAAAGTGACCGAGGCCAGCACCAGCCTGCGCAGCTAGGAGTGGTGTCATGACCCATTACAACCCGCCACGGCACGCCCGCGCGGCCGGCCGCCGGCACGCCGAACCGGTCGGGTGGGCGGTGTCCAGCGCCGCCAGGAGCTGGCACTGGGTGTGGTCGGTCGACCACGACGACCAGCTGGCCACGGTGCTCGCGCGGCTGCTGCAGTTCGCGATGTTGGCCACCATGTTCTTCGCGATGGTGCTCGCCGCACGGTGACCGCGGTGCGACTCCGCTGTCACGGTGCCGGCCGCAACCTTGTGGGCACGGGTTCGCGATGGGCGCGGGCCGTGCTCGTGTCGGGAGCCAGCGGGTGCCGCTTGGGAGTAGCTATGGGTGAACAGTTGACTAAGGAACAGCGCCACAGCGCGGAGCAGATCGTGCACCGCTGGGTGTGGGCGGTCGGGTTATCGACGCCGGCGGACAGGTCCGTCGAGCAGGGCGCGGTGGGTGGCATGGCCGTCGCGCTGCTGGAGCAGCTGATCGGTACGCCACGCAACGGTGTCATCGTCGAGACGCCTCGGTGACGGTCGGTGCTGCACCGTTTACCAAGGATCTCGATGGCCGGCGGTGACGCCGCGCGCCGGCAGACGCCGCAAGCCTCGCCAAACGCAGGGAGCTGCACTGTGACGGAGACGCTAAGCAAGCCGATGGCCGAGGCCGCCGCCCAGTGGGTGCGCTGCCCCGGCTGCCGGCAGATGATCTACAGCAAGGCCCTGGCCAGGAATCTGCAGGTGTGCCCGGACTGCAGCAGCCACCACCGGCTGACCGCCTGCGAGCGCCTCGGGCAGCTGCTCGACGAGGGATCCGTGGAGTTCTTCGACGTCGCGGTCCGGGTCAACGACCCGCTCGGGTTCGTCGACTCCAAGCCATATCCGGACCGCTGGATGGCGGCCAGGATGGCCACCGGGCTGCCGGCGGCCGTCGTGGTGGCCAGGGGCCGCATCGAGGGCAACCCGGTCATCACCGCGGTGATGGACTTCCGGTTCCTCGGCGGCAGCCTCGGTGCCGCGGTCGGCGAGCTGATCACCAGGGCCGCCGAGGCGGCGCTGCGGGAGCGCACCCCGCTGCTGCTGGTCACCGCGTCCGGCGGCGCGCGCATGCAGGAGGGCGCCGTCTCGCTCATGCAGATGGCCAAGACCAGCCAGGCACTCGGTGAGCTCGACCAGGCCGGCGTGCTGACCGTCTCGCTCATCACGGACCCCACCTACGGGGGCGTTGCGGCGTCGTTCGCGACGCTGTCCGACATCATCATCGCCGAGCCCGGCGCTCGGCTCGGGTTCGCCGGCCCGCGGGTCATCGCGCAGACCATCCGGCAGAGCCTGCCGCCCGGGTTCCAGACCGCCGAGCTGCTGCTCGAGCAGGGCCTGATCGATGCCATCTACCCGCGGCACGCGCTGCGCCAGGGGCTCGGCCGGCTGCTGTCCATCGGCTCCCGGCGCAGCACCGAGGCCAGCACCCTGCCCGCCGGGCAGCTGTCGGAGCGGGAGCGCGCTGTCATCACCGACCCGGACCTGGTGCCGAGGGTCGCGCCGTGGGATGCCGTGCAGCGGGCCCGCAACCTCAGCCGCCCCACCACGCTGGACTACCTGAGCCGGGTGTTCGAGGACTTCGAGGAGCTGCGCGGGGACCGGGTCTCCGGCGACTGCGCCGCGATCGTCGGCGGCATGGCCAGGCTGGCCGGCTCGCCGGTGGTGGTGATGGGCCACCAGAAGGGCCACACCCCGGCCGAGCTGACCGCGCGCAACTACGGCATGCCGCGGCCGGCCGGCTACCGCAAGGCCGCGCGGCTGGCCAGGCTCGCCGCCAAGCTCGGCCTGCCGGTGGTCACGTTCGTCGACACACCAGGGGCCTACCCCGGGGTCGAGGCCGAGGAGGGCGGCCAGGCCATCGCCATCGCCGAGTGCATCCGCCTGATGTCCGGGCTGCCGGTGCCGGTGATCACGGTGGTCGCCGGCGAGGGCGGCAGCGGCGGCGCGCTCGCGCTCGCGGTCGCCGACCGCGTGCTGATCTGCGCCAACGGCACCTACTCCGTGATCAGCCCGGAGGGTTGCGCCGCGATCCTGTGGAACGACCCGTCGGCAGCGCCGAGGGCCGCCGAGGCGCTGCGCCTCGACGCCCGGCAGCTGCTGTTCGACGGCATCGTCGACGGCGTCATCCCGGAGCCGGCCGGCGGGATGCACACCGACCACGGCCTCGCCGCCGAGCTCGTTCAGCACGCGCTGGTCGGGAGCCTGCGCGAGCTGTCCAAGTCCAACCCCGAACAGCTGCTCACCCTGCGCCATGGCAAGTTCCGCCGGTTCGGCGGGGATCTGGTGTCCACGAGAGAAGGTTGGGGATGACCACGAACGACGCGATCTGGCTGTCCGGCATGGACAAGTCGGCCGGCCAGAACGACAGCGCCGACGTGCTGAAGCAGCTCACCGACAGCGCGCTTGGGCTGCTGGCCGGGCTGGACAGGGCGCCGAAGTCGTTACGCATCAAGGCCGACCAGGTCGAGATCGAGGTGGCCTGGCCGGAGGTGGAGGTGGTGGCCGCCGCGCCGGCCCCGGTCGCCGCGGCGGTGGCGACCGCGGAGGCGGCGCGCAGTGCCGACACCGGCACCGGGCAGTTCTTCGTGGCGCACACCGTCGGGGTTTTCTACCGGTCGCACGAGCCGGGCGCCAAGCCGTTCGTCGACGCCGGCGACGTGGTCATGCCCGGCCAGCAGATCGGCATCATCGAGGCGATGAAGCTGATGATCCCGGTGGAGGCGGACGCCCCGGCCAGGATCGTCGAGGTCCTGGTGGCCGACGGCGGCGCCGTCGAGTACGGGGACAAGCTGTACGCGATCGAGCCGGTGGACAGCTGACCCAGGCTGCCGGCCGTCCAGAAAGATCTCCGCACCTTCCTCAGTTCATGAACCGTTTGCCGGAAACCGCCGGATACAAGCTGAAGGGAAACAGGCAGACTTGTTCGGAAAGGTACTCATCGCCAATCGTGGCGAAATTGCGCTTCGGGTGGCCAGGGCCTGCCGGGAGCTCGGCGTCGACACGGTCGCCGTCTACTCGACGGTCGACCGGGACTCGGCCGTGGTCCGGTACGCCGACGAGGCGGTCCACATCGGGCCGGGGCCGTCCAAGCGCAGCTACCTGAACATGCCAGCGCTCATCGCGTCGGCGCTGCGCACCGGCGCCGACGCCATCCACCCCGGCTACGGATTCCTGTCCGAGAACCCCTACTTCGCGGAGGTGTGCGCGGCCAACGGCATCACGTTCATCGGCCCGCCGGCCGACGTCATCGCCCGGCTCGGCGACAAGGTCGCGGCCCGCACCCTGATGGCGCAGGCCGGCGTGCCCATGCTGCCGGGCAGCCTGCGCCCGCTGGCCACCGTGAGCGAGGCGAAGGCGGTGGTCGACGAGATCGGCTTCCCGGTGATCATCAAGGCGGCCGCCGGCGGCGGCGGGCGCGGCATGTCCGTCGTGCACGGCGAGGCCGAGTTCGCCCGCGCCTACCGGGAGACCAAGGCCGCGGCCCAGGCGCTGTTCGGCGACGGCCGGGTGTACGTCGAGCGCTACCTGGAGAAGGCCAGGCACGTGGAGATCCAGATCCTGGCCGACACCCACGGCAACGTCATCCAGCTCGGCGAGCGGGACTGCTCGGCGCAGCGCCGCCACCAGAAGCTGGTCGAGGAGACCCCGGCGCCCGGGCTGCCCGACCGGGTGCGCGACGCCATGGGCAAGGCCGCGGTGCGCGGCGCCCGCAGCGTCGGTTACGTCGGCGCCGGCACGTTCGAGTTCCTGGTCGACGAGACCGGGGCGTTCTACTTCATGGAGGTCAACTGCCGCATCCAAGTGGAACATCCTGTCACCGAAATGGTCACCGGCGTGGATCTGGTGCAGGAGCAGATCCGCATCGCCGCCGGCGAGCGGCTGCGGTACCGGCAGCAGGACGTCGCGCTGCGCGGCGCCGCCGTGGAATGCCGGATCAATGTCGAGGACCCCAACCGCGGGTTCGCCCCGTCGCCGGGGGTGCTTGAGGAGTTCGTGCCGGCGGCCGGGCCGTTCGTGCGCGTGGACACCCACGGCTACCAGGGATACAAGGTGCCGGCCGACTACGACTCGTTGCTGGCGAAGGTCGTGGTGTGGGCGCCGGACCGGGCGCAGGCCCTGGACCGAATGGCGCGCGCGCTTGAGGAGTTCCGGATCTCCGGCCGCGGGGTGCGCACCACCTCGGCGTTCCTCGGTGAGCTGATCGCCAACCCGGTGTTCCGCCGCGGCGAGCACACCACCTCGATCGTCGACGACGTGATCGCGGCCAGGTCGACCTGGACTCCGGTGGTGCTCAAGGCGGCCTGACCCTGAGCCGGCCGGCTCGACTACCGGAGCGGCTCTGCTTGAATCCTCGCCCGCAAGAGCCAGGGTTCAAGCAGGGCCGCTCCGGCTAGTTTCAGCCATGCCGCACCTGGAGGCGCAGTGCACGCCGCCGCGCGGCCGTTCGCCCGTGTTGAGAGGGTCACCTTCCGTCTGGTCATCCGCTCGCCGGCTACCAAGCCTTGACCTGACTGATGGACAATCGCGAGATGAGACGGAAAGGCGCATAGTTCAAGTTCGGTTCTGGGGCCAGTTCTGAACGCCGCGAACAAGATCTGCACCCTAAGATCACCCGGCCATCGGACCGGGTGGAGGCTGAGGCGAATAGCCTGCAATTCTTCGAGGACGCGTTGAGGAGGGTCAAGTTCGACAAGTCCGACATCGGCAAGCTTTCCGTAAATAAGTTGATCCTGCAAAAATGGGAGATCGACAACCTGAACGCCGGGCCTGTTTTTTACGCACCGATACAGAAAATGTAGGCGCCATCACGGCTTGGGGCGATTAACTTACCCGCCGTGTGCACAGTATCGCCTTGGCGCTCGCCGGGCCGATCTGATGGCGCTCGGCCAACTCGCGCACAGTGAGACCGGCGCCTCGGCCTGCGATGAGCTCCTCAAGGTCTGCTTCGCACGGCCGGTGGCGGAGTAGGTCACGTCCGCCGCCCGGACCGTTGACCCGAGGCGGGCCCGTCGGCCTGGTCTGGCTCCTTGATCCGATACGGCAAGTCATGATCGTTAGGAGATCTGGATGGTCGGCAGCCGGGCTCCCCTCGTGCGGTGATGGTGCGAGACTTAACCCCTGCGTTAACATCGCACTGTGGCGGTGTGGCAGGTTGTCCTGGTTGAGGAGGTTGCAGAGTGGTTCAACGACCTGACCAAGAACGACCCTGGTACGGCTGACCTCGTTGAGGATGCGGTGGACCGGCTCGCCGTCGAAGGGCCGGCTCTAGGCCGTCCGCTGGTCGACCCCGCTGGCCGATGACCGCTACGAGGCCCACCTGGCTGCGCTGGAAACGAGGAACTACGAATGAAGACCACCACCTGGGGTGAAACCAAGCGCCGCGCCGACGAGACCCGTCAGGCTGCGGGTCACCCTGTCCGTAGCGACGCCGAGCGTGCCGCCGGCCAGCGACGCCTCGACGATGAGATCCGCGCCTGGCGGCTGGCCGAGGTGCGGCGTAACCAGTCATTGACCCAGCGCGACGTCGCCGATGCCATGGGCGTGTCCGGGCCTCGGGTTTCCGACGTCGAACGGGGCAAACTCGACAACGTCTCCGTGGCAGTGCTCCGCGCCTACGTCGAAGCCCTCGGCGGACGGTTGAAGGTCACCGCAGAATTCGGCGACTCCAGCTACCTCGTCGCCTGATACAAACGCATCCACAGGGCGAATGTAGACCATACCTACGAGAGGGTAGCGTGCCCGTCGTTGAGACTCCGGGGCGTTCCGCGCCAATTAGGCTCGCTCATTACATGTGATACCGCTTTTTGGTGGAATCGTTTCCAGGTGATAGTGCTCGCCACGCTTCGAGGCGTGACGTGCAGCGTCTGTTGTTACTCATGATTCAGCACCTCCCACCTCCCGAACGGCCGGTAGGTTCGCCGCCAGGGCCGGCGCGTGACCGAGCGCCTGGCGGGCACACCCAGCGTGCCGTCAACTCGTGAAAACGGTCGCCAACCCGTGAAACGGAGGTCGGTTGGGCGCCAGCCGCCTCCCGGCTGGTGTCTGGCTGGACGGCGCCTGGTACCGCACTGGAGGAGATGCGCCGGCGAGTCGCGCACCTGACCATGGGGTGGCCGCCTCCATCGCATGGCGGCACCGGCAGGGAGGGATCATGCCAACCACCTTCGGCTCGCTGCGCAGGCTCGGGCGCACGCCATCGCTGGCCGAGGTGTCCGTCGCCGGTCGCGGCTCGCAGGTCACGTCGACGGACGCGGCGTTCACGGCACCGCACCCGGTGCCATGACACACGCGGCAAACCGAGGCAGGTAGTACCCGTATTCAGCGGACTGGACAGGGCTTCGCATTCGCGCGAAACCCCGTTCGGTCCGCTTTTTCGCGTTGTATCGCCCGGTGGTGATCTCTTCATTCTTGCGATTGTTACTGAAATCTTTCGGCTTGCCATAACAGGCGTCACAGCAGCATCACGGAAGATGCCGGCGCTGCCCTCACCTGCGAGTATTTGACTGATCATCGAGTACTCGCCGGCCAGCGCGACGTTTGGAGAGCCAGTTGACCAGTCTTTGGGGCACGCTGCGGCGCCGCATTCTCACGCCAAACGTCTCGGCTACCAGGCTTGACGTGCGTGGTTTCCATGAGAAGAGCCCGGAGTCGAGAGAACTGCTGGAGACCGTCGGCCGGATGTTCCTCGCCGGTTATGCATTCGCCGCCCAGGCGCGAAAACCCGCCGATGCGGAGGAGCATCTCGAGGGCATTCCCAGGCAGTTCCGCGGCTTCGCCTACGAGGGCGCTGCCATGGGCTTCGCCGTGCGCGACGGGCTGCCTTTCGGCAGCTCCAAGCACGTGTCCAGGTTCCTTGCCGGGCGCGGCGAGGACCACATCTACATGGCCTACGTGGGCATCGGCTGGGCCATGGCCAGGCTGCCGAAGTTCCGGTGGCCGGACGCGGCGAAGCTCGACCCGCTGCTGCGCTGGCTGGTGCTCGACGGCTACGGGTTCCACCAGGCGTACTTCCAGACCCGCAAGTACGTGCAGGACCAGTACGTGGATGCCGGCTTCCCCTGGCCGCCGGACCACCAGCGGTGGTACGCCAACCGGGCCATCGACCAGGGCATCGGCCGGGCCTTGTGGTTCATTGCCGGCACCGACGGCCAGCTGGCCGCCACGATGATCGACAAGTTCGCCGAGGAGCGGCGCCCGGACATGTACAGCGGTGCCGGGCTGGCCGCCACCTATGCCGGCGGCGGCGACGAGGGAGAGCTGCGGGCGTTCTGGGACCGGGCCGGCATCTACCGGCCGCAGGTGGCGCAGGCCAGCGCGTTCGCGGCCGAGGCGCGGGTGCGCGCCGAGCTGGTGGTGCCGCACACGCATGTCGCGACGCGGGTGTTCTGCGACATGACCCCGGAGCAGGCGGCCCAGGTGTCCGCCGATGTCCGCCCCGACCGCCCCGTCCAGGGCGATCTGCCGGCCTACGAGGTGTGGCGGCAGCGCATCGCCAATCAGTTCGTGTCTCTTGGGAGGTGTTAGACCGTGTCAGCGACACTTGGCTGGTTGCGCAGGCAGCTACCCGGGATCGTAGCCCTCGCGCTGGTCGCCACGACGTTCTGGGTGGGCAGGCTGCCGGAGTCATCGGCCGCCGACAAGGACGCGATGGCGAGCCGCTACTCGTTCACGCCGATGGACATCGCGATGCCCGGTGGGTACGCACAGAAGACGATCCGCAGGGTCAACAAGGAGTACGAGCACGTCGACGCGTGGATCTCCTCGGTGGGCGCGGCCATCGCCATGAACGACCTCGACGGTGACGGCCTGTCCAACGACCTGTGCATCACCGACCCGCGGATCGACCGGGTGGTGGTGACCCCGACACCGGGTGTTGGTGACCGGCGATACCAGCCGTTCGCGCTGAGCACGGACTCGCTGCCGATGAACGACGTGATGGCGCCGATGGGCTGCGTGCCGGGCGACTTCAACGAGGACGGCCGGCTGGACCTGCTGGTCTACATGTGGGGCCGTACCCCGATCGTGCATCTGGCGCGCACCGACGCGACCGGCCTGTCCGCCTCCGCCTACGTGGCCGCCGAGCTGGTGAACGAACCGAACTCCCTGGACGGCGTCTACAACGGCCCGCAGTGGAACACCAACGCGGTCGCGGTCGACGACCTCGACGGCGACGGGCACGTGGACGTCTACGTCGGGAACTACTTCCCGCACAGCCCGGTGCTCGACGACCGGGTCGACGCCGGCGTCGAGCTGAACCAGTCGATGTCGAACGCGCTCAACGGCGGCCAGGACTACCTGCTGCGGTTCATCTCCGGCAGCGCGGGCCCGAGCCCGGCGGTGGCGTTCGAGACTGTGGAGAACGCGGTGCCGGACGACGCGTCCAGGGGCTGGGCGCTGGGCGCCGGCGCCACCGACCTCGACGGTGACCAGCGGCCGGAGCTGTACCTGGCACACGACTTCGGCCCGGACCGGCTGCTGCACAACCTGTCCACGCCGGGCAATTTCCGGTTCGAGCTCCTGGAGGGCCACCGCGGCCCGCTCGACCCCAAGTCCAAGGTGCTCGGCCACGACTCGTTCAAGGGCATGGGCGTCGACTACGGCGACCTGAACCACGACGGTATCTTCGACATGTTCGTCAGCAACATCACCGCGTCCTGGGGCATCGAGGAAAGCCACTTCGCGTTCGTCAGCACCGCGGACAGCAAGGCCGACCTGGCCGCCAAGATGGGTTCCGGCGACGCGCCGTGGCGGGACGACAGCGCCCCGCTGGGGCTGAACTGGACCGGCTGGGGCTGGGACGTCAAGCTGGCCGACTTCAACAACAGCGGCGAGCTGGTGGTTGCCCAGACCACGGGCTTCGTCAAGGGCGATACCGACCGGTGGCCGCAGCTGCAGGAGCTGGCCACGGCCAACGACGACCTGCTGGACAACCCCGCATGGTGGCCGAACATCCGCGCCGGTGACGACGTGGCCGGCAACAACCACCTGGCGTTCTTCGTCAAGGGCACCGAGCACGGCGGCCGCTACGTCGACCTCGCCGACCAGCTCGGCCTGGCCGTCCCGATCCCGACCCGTGGCATCGCCACCGGTGACACCGATGGCGACGGCCGGCTCGAATTCGCGGTCGCCCGCCAGTGGGGCCCGCCGATCTTCTACCACAACGACAGCCCGAACCCCGGCGCGTTCCTGGGCCTGCGGCTGACCCACGACGAGGTCTCGGTGCCCGGCTCCTTGCCGGCCGTCGGCTCCCCAGTCGTCGGTGCTCAGGCCACGGTGACCACGCAGGACGGCCGCACGTTCATCGCAAGGGTCGACGGCGGCAGCGGCCACGGCGGCAAGCGCAGCACCGAGCTGCACGTCGGCCTCGGCCAGTACAGCGGGCCGGTGGACGTGCACCTGGTGTGGCGTGACCGCAACGGAGACGTGCAGGTGCAGGACATGCACATGACCACCGGCTGGCACTCGCTCCAGCTCGGCTCCCAGGCCAAGGAGAGGTGACGGGAATGGCCGCCAACAAGACCGGCGCGGTCCGCCACGACCCCAAGGTCGTCATCGCGCTGACGCGGTTCGCGATCTCGATCTCAGTCTTCAACATCCTCGGTTACACCCTGCTCGGGTTCGAGCAGCCATACGCCTGGCCGTTCATCGCGCTGGCCACCGGTTACACCGTCGAGATCGGCCTCGAGCTCATCGCGGCGGCCAGCGATCGCCGTGCGCCGCGCTTCCTCGGCAACGGGGTGCGCGGGGTCGTGGAGTTCCTGCTGCCCGCCCACATCACCAGCCTCGCCGTGAACATGCTGCTCTACGTGAACGACCGGATCGGCGTGATGATCTTCGGGGTGACCATCGCGGTGGGCGCCAAGTGGATCCTGCGCACCCCGGTCAAGGGCAAGCTGCGGCACTTCATGAACCCGTCCAACTTCGGCATCGCCGCCGTGCTGCTGCTCTACCCGTGGGCCAGCATCGCGCCGCCGTACCACTTCACCGAGAACACCGGCAGCGCCATCGACTGGCTGATCCCGATCGTGATCATCGCGAGCGGCACCGCGCTGAACGCCATGCTGACCAACCGGATGTGGCTGATCCTGGCCTGGGTCAGCGTGTTCGCGCTGCAGGCCGTCGTCCGTGGCTTGATCTTCGACACCTCCACCCAGAGCGCGCTGAGCATGATGACCGGCGTCGCCTTCGTGCTGTTCACCAACTACATGATCACCGACCCCGGCACCAGCCCGTCCAAGCCGTTGCACCAGATGGCCTTCGGCGGCGGCGTCGCGGCGGCCTACGGCGTGATCACCGCGCTGCACGTGGCCTACGGCATCTTCTTCGCCACCGCGGCGGTGTGCGCCATCCGCGGCGGCTACCACTGGGCCCTGCACTACCGCAACCTGACCCGCACCCGCCGCGAGGAGCAGCAGCGCACGCTCACGCTGGCGCCGGAGGGCCCGAGCGACGGCCAGGAACCCCGAGAGGTCGTGGCGGCATGACGCGAATCGCCGTCGTCGGCATGGCGTGCCGGTACCCGGACGCCACCTCGCCGGCGGAACTGTGGGAGAACGCCGTGGCCGGGCGCCGCGCCTTCCGCCGGTTACCCGACAAGCGGATGCGGCTGGAGGACTACTGGGACGCCGACCCGGCCGCCCCGGACCGCTTCTACGCCCGCAACGCCGCGGTCATCGAGGGCTACGAGTTCGACCGGCTCGGCCACAAGATCGGCGGCAGCACCTACCGCTCCACCGACCTGACGCACTGGCTCGCGCTGGACATCGCCGGCCGGGCGCTGGCCGACGCCGGCTTCCCCGGCGCGGACGGCCTGCCGAGGGAGCGCACCGCCGTGATCGTCGGCAACACGCTGACCGGCGAGTTCTCCCGGGCCAACGTGATGCGGCTGCGCTGGCCGTACGTGCGCCGCACGGTGGCCGCCGCGCTGCAGGCGCAGGGCTGGGACGACGAGCAGCTGGCGCCGTTCCTCGCCGACCTGGAGGCCAGCTACAAGAGCCCGTTCCCGCCCATCGACGAGGACACCCTCGCCGGCGGCCTTGCCAACACCATCGCCGGCCGGATCTGCAACTACTTCGACCTCAAGGGCGGCGGCTACACGGTGGACGGCGCGTGCTCGTCGTCGCTGCTGTCGGTGGCCACCGCGTGCAAGGCGCTGATCGACGGCGACATCGACGTGGCCATCGCCGGCGGCGTCGACCTGTCCATCGACCCGTTCGAGATCATCGGCTTCGCCAAGACGACCGCGCTGGCCAAGCGCGAGATGAAGCTGTACGACCGCGACTCCAACGGGTTCTGGCCGGGCGAGGGCTGCGGCATGGTCGTGCTGATGCGCGAGGAGGACGCCTCGGCGGCGCGGCACCGCAGCTACGCCAACGTCGCCGGCTGGGGCATCTCCTCCGACGGCAAGGGCGGCATCACCCGGCCCGAGGTGCCCGGCTACCGGCTGGCGCTCAAGCGGGCCTACGACCGGGCCGGCTTCGGCATCGAGACCGTCGAGCTGTTCGAGGGCCACGGCACCGGCACCTCGGCCGGCGACCGGACCGAGCTGACCGCGCTGAGCCTGTCCCGCAAGGCCGCCGACCCGTCGGCCCCGCCGGCCGCGATCACCTCGATCAAGGGCATGATCGGGCACACCAAGGCGGCGGCCGGCGTCGCCGGCTTCATCAAGGCCGCCATGGCCGTGCACAACGAGGTGCTGCCGCCGACGATCGGCTGCACCCAGCCGCACGAGCTGCTCACCGAGGACGGCGCCGCGCTGCGCCCGCTGCGCAACGCCGAGCCGTGGCCGGCCGGTGCCCCGGTGCGGGCCGGCATCACCGCCATGGGCTTCGGCGGCATCAACACGCACATCGTGCTGGAGCGCTCCGGCGCGCGGCGGCGCAGCTCCTTCGACATCCGCACCAGGGCGCTGGCCGCCTCGCTGCAGGATGCCGAGCTGCTGCTGTTCGACGGCGGCTCGCCGCAGGAGCTGCGCGAGCGGCTGGTGCGGGCGCTGGACTTCGTGCCGGTGGTGTCCTACGGCCAGCTCGCCGACGTGGCCGCGACCCTGCAGCGGGAGCTGCGTGGGCTGCCCTACCGGGCGGCCGCGGTGGTGTCCTCGCCGGAGGACGCGACGCGCCGGCTGCAGGGCCTGGTGGACGCGATCGACGCCGGCGAGACCGCGCTGTTCGCCGCGGACGGCCGGGCCTTCCTCAACCACGCTGGGCAGGGCCGGATCGGCTACCTGTTCCCCGGCCAGGGTTCCGGGCGCGGCACCAGCGGCGGCGCGTTGCGCCGGCGGTTCCCCGAGGTGGACGAGGTGTACGCCAGGGCGGCGCTGCCGACCAGCGGCGACATGGTGGCCACCGCGGTGGCCCAGCCGCGGATCGTCACCGGCTCGATGGCCGGCCTGCGGGCGCTGGCCCTGCTCGGCCTGGACGCCGACGTGGCCGTCGGGCACAGCCTCGGCGAGATCTCGGCGCTGCACTGGGCCGGCGCGATGGACGAGCAGACCCTGCTGCGGGTGGCCAGCGTGCGCGGCCAGACCATGACCGAGCACAGCGCGTCGGGCACCATGGCCGGCATCGGTGCCGGCGCCGATGCGGTCGAGGCGCTGCTGGCCGGGCACCCGGTGGTGATCGCCGGGTACAACGGGCCGAACCAGACCGTGATCGCCGGGCCGGTGGACGCCGTCGAGGCGGTGGGCCGCAAGGCCGGCCAGGCCGGCCTGGAGTGGACCCGGCTGTCGGTCTCGCACGCGTTCCACTCGCCGCTGGTGGCCCCGGCCGCGGACGCCTTCGCCGGGCGGCTGGCGCAGGAGCGGTTCACCCCGGTGCGCGGGCGGATCCAGTCCACCGTCACCGGTGAGCTGCTGGCCGCCGACACCGATGTGCCGGCGCTGCTGCGCGACCAGATCACCGACCCGGTGCTGTTCGCCCAGGCGGTGCAGGTGGCCGCCAAGGACATCGACCTGTTCATCGAGGTCGGGCCCGGGCGGGTGCTGGCCAGGATGGCCGGCGACATCGTGGACACCCCGGCGGTCGCGCTGGACACCGACGACGAGTCGCTGGCCGGGCTGCTGCGGGTGGTCGGCGCCGCCTACGTGGCCGGCGTGTCCGACGTGCACCAGGCGCTGTTCCACGGCCGGCTGGTCCGGCCGCTGGAGATCGGCACCGAGTTCACGTTCTTCGCCAGCCCGTGCGAGTCCGCGCCCGAGGTGCACATCGCGGCGGTGGCCGCGCGGGCGGCCGCCCTGACCGACGCCGGTG
>Ga0209382_10003614_pt1 | contig 21325 bp, 24 predicted proteins | sample SoiMetdeltSBSDD5_FD_187599 | JGI IMG/M metagenome (GOLD analysis project Ga0209382, IMG submission 187599) | Bulk soil microbial communities from a Populus tree surrounding site in Tennessee, USA - Soil MetaG P. deltoides SBSDD5 (SPAdes) (version 2) | ecosystem: Environmental > Terrestrial >... | reverse complement strand
CCGCCCTCTACGGTGCCGCCCTGGCCGCGCTGGCGCGGGGCGAGCAGGTGGGCGACGTGGCCGGCCAGCCCGGAAACGCCCGGGTGCTCGCCGGGCGGGCCGAGGATGCCCTGCTCGACCTGGCCGCTGCCACCGCCAACCCGTCCAGGCGGCACGAGCTGCTCGACGCCGCGGCTCGCACCCGGCCCTGGAGCGTCTGGTGAGCACGACGGCGACCGAAGCCTCCCCGTGCCCGGCCTGCGGTGAGATGCTCGTCCCCGGCGCCCGCTTCTGCGAGGCGTGCGGTGCGGCGACCGGGCGGGAGGCTCCTGAAGCCGCGGCCGGGGACCCGGCCGTGCTCGACGAGGCCGAGGGCGCGGCGGCCGGCGAGGTCGTCGGCGAGGAGGAGCCGGGCGCCGCCGCCTGCGTGCGCTGCGGGGCGCCCATCGACGCCGACGGCTACTGCACCAGCTGCGGGCATCGGGCCCTGGAGCCGGTCGACGTCTACGACGGCCGCTCGCTGGCCTACGCCACCCACCGGGGCCGCCGCCACCACCGCAACGAGGACGCGGGTGCGCTGGCCACCACCGCCGAGGGGTGGCCGGTGCTGATCGTGTCGGACGGTGTGTCGGCCAGCCCCAACCCCCATCTCGCGTCGGCCGCGGCCGTGGCCGCCGTGGCCCAGAGCCTGGGCGGGCGGCCCTTCGAGGGCCCCGCCGATCTGGCCGAGGCGGTGGCCGCCGCGCAGGAGGCGGCGGTGGCGGTGCCGGCGGAGGGCGATCCCAACTGGCCCGAGGACGGCACCCATCCCGCGTGCACCCTGGTGGTGGTCGTCGTGGCGGCGGGCGAGGTCCATCTGGCCAACGTGGGTGACGCCCGGGCGCACGTGCTCCACGCCGATCCCGCGGCCGCGGGCGGCTGGACGGCCCGGCAGGTGTCCACCGACGACAGCCTGGCCGCCGCCGCGGTGGCCGAGGGCGCCGATCCGACCGCCGCGCTGGAGGCGCCGGGCGGGCACGCCATCACCGCCTGGCTGGGCGCGGACGCGCCGAAGGTCGAGCCGCACCTCGGTGCCACGCCGGTCGAGCCCGGCGACCTGGTGCTGGCCTGCAGCGACGGGCTGTGGAACTACGCACCGACCGACGCCGCCATCGCCGAGCTGGCGGGCACGATGGTGCCCGAGGACGGCGAGCCGGTCCTTTTCGCCGAGGTGTGCGAGCGAATGGTGATCTGGGCGGTGGACGCGGGCGGCATGGACAACATCTGCGTGGCACTCACGGGCACAACGGAGGAAGCAGCAAGGTGACGACTACGGATGCGGGCGGCGGCGCCCCGTTCACGGCGGAGACGTTCCAGAACCAGTTCCTGGGGGCGGGGGCCGACATGGTCGACGCGGTGGTCACCGTGGCTGCGGCCGCCGACCCCGGCGCCGGCGGTGCCGCGACTTCGATGTCCAAGGACCGGGCCGAGGTCGTGGTGGTGGACTGCAGCGGGTCGATGGGCTCGGGGCGCAAGATCGAGGCGGCCAAGGCCGCCGCATCGGCCGCGGTCGACGTCATCGAGGACGGGGTGGCGTTCGCCATCATCGCCGGCGATCACGAGGCCAAGCTGCTGTGGCCCACCGACGGACGGTCCTTCGGCACCGCGAGCCTGGCCGACCGTGACGCGGCCCGCGCCGCCATCGGGCAGCTGGAGGCCGCGGGCGGCACCGCCATCGGCACCTGGCTCGACCTGGCCCGCCGGCTGTTCTCGAGCACCGGGGCCGAGGCCCGCCACGCCATCCTGCTGACCGACGGGCGCAACGAGCACCAGACGCCCTACGAGCTGACCGCGGCCATCGAAGCCTGCCGCGGGCTGTTCCAGTGCGACTGCCGCGGCGTGGGTGTCGACTGGGAGGTGGAAGAGCTGCGCAGCATCTCCACCGCCCTGCTGGGCACGGTCGACATCGTGGCCGACCCGGACGAGCTGGCGGCCGACTTCCGGGCCATGATCGCGTCCAGCCAGGCCCGGTCGCTGCCGTCGGTGAGCCTGCGGCTGTGGGCCCCGCAGGGCGCGGTGGTCGAGTCCCTGCGCCAGGTGGCACCCGAGGTCGTGGACCTCACTGCCACCGCCACCTCGTCGGGCCCACTCGCCCGGGACTTCCTGCTGGGCGGCTGGTCGCCGGGCGAGACCCGGGACTACCACATGCGCATCAAGGTGACCCCCGGTGGGGTCGGCGAGGAGATGCTGGCCGGGCGGGTCAGCCTGGTGCTGTCCGACGGCACCATCGCCACCCAGGCGCTGATCAAGGCCACCTGGACCGACGACGCCGAGCTGTCGACCCGCATGGACCGGCACGTGGCCCACTACACGGGCCAGGAGGAGCTGGCCAACGCCATCCAGGAGGGGGTGGCCGCGGCCAAGGCGGGCGACCAGAAGACCGCCACCGTGAAGCTGGGCCGGGCGGTGCAGCTGGCCGCCGAGTCCGGCCACGAGGACACGATGCGGCTGCTGCGTGAGGTGGTCGATGTCGAGAACGCCGAGAGCGGCACCGTCCGGCTCAAGGCCGGGGCCGAGAAGGCGGCGGAGATGACGCTCGACACCCGCTCCACTCGCACCGTCCGGCTCGGCAAGCCGGAGGCCGCCGCCGAGCCCGCGGCGCCGGCCGAGCCGGCTGAGCCGCCCGAAGGCGGCCAACCGGAGACGGGCGCGTGACGGCCACGTGCCCGGCCGGGCACGTCTCGGCCACCGACGACTACTGCGACACGTGTGGGGCGCTGATCTCCGCCACGCCCACCGCCCCGCCCGCCCCGCCCGAGCCGGTGGCTCCGCCCCCGACCCCGCCGCCCGAGCCCGCCGCGGTCGCGTGCCCCAACTGCGGCGAGCAGGTCGAGGGCCAGTTCTGCGAGTCGTGCGGCTACGACGTGGTGGCCGGCGCGCCCGCCGCCGCCGAGTCCACGGTCACTCTGGCGGTGGGGGCCGACCGCGACCACTGGGAACGCATGGTCGGCTCGGGAGAGCCCGCCTTTCCCGACGTCGCGCCCACGCTGACGCTCGAGCTGACCGGCGACCGCGCCACGCTCGGGCGGGTGCGCCCGGGCCGGCCCCAGGACGTCGACCTGGGCCTGTCGGGGGCGGCGGCCGATCCCGCGGTCAGCGCCCACCAGTGCGAGTTCACCCGCGATCCCGACACCGGGGCCTGGTCGGTGCGCGACAGCGGCAGCGCCAACGGCACCTGGATCAACGACGCCACCGAGCCGCTGGCCGCGGGTCAGGCCCACACGTTGGCCGCCGGTGACCGGATTTTCGTGGGCGCCTGGACCTGCCTGACCGTCAACATGAGCTAGCTTCTGGGCCCGCAGGGGTCGACTCGGGGGGGAGTCATGGGGCTCGGGAGGACGCGGCGGTGCCGCTTGGTGCTGGCCGTGTTGGCGCTGCTCGCCGCGGCATGCAACGGGCTGACGGTCGACCAGCGCGGCATCTACACATCGGTACCGACGACCACCATCACCGGTGACGTCACCGTGAGCGACGGCCAGACGCTGGAGTCGCTGACCGTCAACGGCATCGATGCCACCGTCGAGGGCGAGCGCTACCGGGCCGAGGTCCCGCTGGACGGCGACGCGATCTTCACCGACGTGCTGGTGGAGGCGCACTACTCGAACGGCAAGGTCCTGCGGGAGCGCCGTACGGTCGTGTACGGCGACGGGGCGACCGCGGAGGTGCTGCCCGACGGAGCCACGCTCGCCGACGCGGTGGGCCTGCGGGTCAACGAGCGCGCCTTCACCAAGCTCGCGCCGGTGGTCAAGGCGCTGACGAGCTTCGACCCCGGCGCCGTGGCGCCGGCCGGCACGGTCTTCCTCGACGAGTGCGTCACGCAGATCATCCTCTGCACCGTGTACGTACGGGCCTCGACCGCCGCGCCCCCGAGCATCGCGGGCTTCGACGTGGCTCTCGACAGCAACCAGGGCGACGTGAGGGCGGTCGTGACGCTCCACAACCTGCACGTGCCCATGGCCATCGCGGCCCGCGTGGTGGGGGCGCCGGTCAACTGCACGATGGATGTCGACGCCACCACCGTCACGATCGACGGCCGCTACGCGCTGGGCCCCGACCCCGCCGATCCCCACCATCTCGACGTGAACCTGGTGGGCGCGACCCCGGTGGTCACGCTGTCCGGGGTGGACCACGACTTCGTGGGCGGGGTGTGCTCGGTGCCCGGCATCGAGCAGATCGTGGGCCTGTTCCTGCCCGACGTGGAGCAGACCATGCGCACGTCGCTGACCTCGCTGCTGGGCGACGCCGACGGCGCCGGTCCTGCCGACGCGCCGGTGGCCGAGGCGGTGGAGGGCGCGCTGGCCCAGCTCAACCTGGCGGGCGACATCGGCGGTGCGCTGGGGCTGCGGCTCGACTCGACGCTGCAGTCGGTGGACGAGGATCCGGCCGGCCTCGGCCTGCGGGCCACAGGGGCGTTCAGCGCCACTGAGGTGGCGCGCGAGGCCCCGGACCTGACGGCTTCGGTCGGCTTCCCCGGCGACGGGCTCGGCCCGCTGCCGACCACCACTCCCGGCGGGCTGCCGTTCGACGTGGCCGTGGGGGCGTCGGCCTCGGGCTTCAACCAGCTGCTGGCGGGGGAGACCGAGCGGGGCCTGCTCAACGTGGACGTCACCAGCCTCGGTGGCGTTCCGCTGACGCTGCGGGCGCTCTACGACCTCGTGGGCGCCGGCGGGCTGATCACCGAGGACCGCCCGCTGGCCATCGCCCTGCGGCCCGAGGTGGCGCCGATTGTGACGCCCGGCCCCGGGCCGGGGGGCGCACTGGGGGAGCTGGTGCTCCACGGCTACCGTGCGACGATCCGCACGACCGACGACAACAAGGTGTTCCTGGAGCTGGTGCTCGACTTCCGCACCGGCGTGGGGCTGCAGCTGGGCGATGACGGCCTGCGCTTCAGCTTCGACCCGCCTGCGCCCGAGGACCTCGCCGTCACCCTCACCCAGAACCCCAACCGCCTGCCCGAGTCACTGGTCACCGGTGTGTTCGGCCAGGTCACGCCCCAGGTGTTCGCGTCGGTGCAGGACGTGCTGCCCAGCTTCCCGCTCCCCGGGTTCGCGGGGCTGGGCCTGGCGCCGGTCGAGATCGGCCGGGTCTCGTCGGGCTTCGTCCTGTTCGCCGATCTGGTCCCCGCGGCCCCCTAGCCGCCAGCACGAGGCCCACCACCGCCCGAGGCCCGGCCCAACGACGTGCCGGGCCTTGGAGCGGCAGCGCGTCTCAGGCCGGCTCGCCGTCGACGGTGACGCTGACCCGGTCGGGATAGAAGGACACGAGCCCGGCGACGCGCTCGCTCTCGGGCAGCGGCGTGGGGTACGACCAGGCGATGTCGGCGACCTCGTCGCCTTCGGCGTCGAGCCGGGCGTTGAAGTGCTCGGTCGTGCCCTTGTAGGGGCAGCGGGTCACGGTCTCGGACGGCGTCAACAGGTCCATGCGCACGTCGACCCGCGGCACGTACCAGCGGGTGGGCAGCCCGGTCTCGAACAGCGCGTGGGCGTGCGTGGTGCGGGCCAGCTCGACGTCGCCCAGCTTCACCACCACCTCGCGCGAGGAGGGGAGCACGTCGATGCGGGTGTAGGGGCTGCGGACATGGGTGTAGACCTGCTCGTCCTCCTCGAACCATGCGTCCATGGCGCCCCAGTCGAGCCGGACGTGGTCGCGCAGCTCCTCGATCGGGCTGTCGGCGTAGCGCACCGCCGCGCCCGCGGCCTCGGCGGTGCGGGTGCGCACCGTCAGCACGTCCCCGTCGCCCCGGCTGGGGGAGTGGGCGGCGTCGCCCGTCGCCACCAGCTCGGCCCGGACGTCGTCGACCGGGAGGTAGTACGTGGGGTAGTAGGGCACCTCCCAGACCAGCAGCGGCCGTGTGGTGTCGGCCACCACCTCCCCCCCGAGGTAGGCCCGCACCCGCTTGGCGCTGGGCTCGACCTTGACGCGTCCTCGCTGTTGGCTTGCCATGCCCGGGGCAACCGTCCCGGCCCCCGGGGGATTCCCTGACATCGGTGTCAGAGGCATCATGTCCGCCATGGATGGCCTGAGGATCGCCCGCGGCTCGCTGGAGGCGACGTTCCTTCCCGACCTCGGGATGCTGGGCGTGTCGCTGCGCCACCACGGCGAGGAGCTGCTGGCCCTGCCCGGCGGGCTGGCGGGCTATCGCGCCGGCGCGGTCACCGGGCTGCCGCTGCTGGCGCCGTGGGCCAACCGGCTGGGCGAGCGCCGCTACGAGGTCGACGGCGTGGTGGTCGACCTCGCCGGCCTGGACCTGTCCACCGACCCCAACGGCCTGCCCATCCACGGCACGATGACGGCCCAGGCGGGCTGGGAGGTGCGGCGCGCCGAAGCGTTCGCGCTGGCCGCCCGCTTCGACTTCGGCGCCCGTCCTGACCTGCTGGCGTCGTTCCCCTTCCCCCACACGCTGGAGATCGAGGCGGCGCTGGTACAGGACGCGCTGGCGCTGACGACCACGCTCACGCCCACGGGCGACCGCGCCGTGCCGGTCGGCTTCGGCTACCACCCCTACCTCCACCTTCCCGGCTTGCCGCGAGCCGACGTGCGCCTGTCCCTGCCGGAACGCCGGCATCTGGCCCTGGACGACCGGAGCCTCCCCACCGGCGAGTCGGTGGCCGAGCCGGTCGAGGATCTCCCCATCGGGCAGCGCACGTTCGACGACCACTACGCGCTGAGCGCCGGTTCCCGCCTGGCGCTGACCGGTGGTGGGCGGCGCGTCACGCTGGAGCTGGGGGAGGGCTACCCGTACGGCCAGGTCTTCGCCCCGCAGGGCGCCGAGTTCGCGTGCCTGGAGCCGATGACCGCCACGGTCAACGCCCTGCTGGACGGCGGCTACCCGCGCGCCATCCCGGGCTCGCCGTTCACCGCGCGCTTCCACCTGCGGGTCGAGGACGCCGCGTGATCGGCTCGCCCGGGCCGGCCTCGGGTTAGCCTGCGTCCCGGCAAGCACGCCACCGGAGGGGGAACGAGATGGGCGACCATGCAGGCGAGCCGCGCCGCGTCGGATTCCTGGCCGACACCCACAGCGCCAAGGCGGACGGGAGCGACCTGCCCGGCAGGGTGCTGGAGGCCTTCGCCGGGGTCGACCTGGTGGTGCACCTCGGCGACATCGGCCGCAAGGGCATCCTCGACCGGCTGCTGGGCGTGGCGCCCGTGCTGGTCCCGGTCGGCGGCAACAAGGGCTACGTGCCCTGGCTGGAGGGCGGGGGCGAGAGCACCGAGGCCCCGGTGCGGGTGATCACGTCCGGGGACCACACGGTGGGGCTCTGTTTCAACCTGGCCCAGCCGGACAACAAGATCGTGGTGGGCGACGACATCGACTTCGGCGAGGAGCCGCTGGCGAAGCTGCTGCAGCGGCGTTTCAAGGCGCCGGTGGGGGCGGTGGCGTTCGGGGGCACGCACCGGCCCGTGGAGCTGCGCCACGAGGGCGTGCTGTTCTTCAACCCCGGCAGCCCCACGCTGCCCATGGAGGGCTCGCCCGGCGCCGTGGCCGTGCTCGACCTGGGCGGCGACGCCCCTCGGGTCGACCTGGTCACGATCGTTCCGGCCTGATGGCGGTGGAGCGGCCGCGCTGGCTGGGCGTCTGCCTCGACTGCGCCGACGCCGGGGAGCTGGCCCGGTTCTACGCCCGGCTGCTGGGCTGGGAGCCGCCGGCCGAGGACGCGGGCTGGATCCTCCTGCGCGACCCCGCGGGCGGGCTCTCGCTGAGCTTCCAGGCCGAGGACTGGTACGAGCCGCCGGTCTGGCCCGAGGAGCCGGGACGCCAGGCCAAGATGATGCACTTCGAGATCCAGGCCGACGACATCGACGCCGCCGTCGCCCATGCGGTCGCCGCCGGCGCCCGGGAAGCCGAGCCCCAACCGGTGGACCGCTCGCCCGACCAGCTGCGGGTCATGCTCGACCCCGCGGGCCACCCCTTCTGTCTCTGCACGGACTGACGCTCAGCCGAGCAGGTGCGCCGGGCGGTCACGCAGGATGGCGTCGACCTCGGCGGCCAGGCGGCGGACGATGTCGCCCGCGGGCTCGACCGTGGTGACGACGCCGACGGACTCGCCCGCGGGCATGACTCCCTCGGCGGCGGAGAAGAAGCCGTAGGTGCGGTACTCGTCGGATCGCTCCTGGCTCCAGGCCCGAACCTCGTCCTCGCGGCCGTGCCACTCGTCGGTGAAGCGGTTCCGGAGGGCCCGCATGGCGATGCCTTCGGGCCAGTCCGCCTTGATGGCAAGGTCGAATGTCTCGGTCAGCACCGTGTCGTCGGTGGTGGCGGCCACCAGGCGCTCGCGGAACGAGTGGCCCACGGCTGCTTCCGGGGTGGCCTCGAACCGGGTGCCCAGCCACACGCCGTCGGCCCCGAGGACCAGCGCGGCGGCCACACCCCTCGCATCGGCGATCCCGCCGGCGGCGACCACGGGCAGCGGGGCGACTGCGTCGACGACTGCGGGCACGAGCGGCAGCGTCGAGACCCGGCCGGTGTGACCCCCGGCCTCGGTGCCCTGCGCCACGATCACGTCGGCCCCGGCCGTGGCGGCGCGCTCGGCTTCGGCCACCGTACGGACCTGGCAGAGGACCAGCGCGCCGTGGTCGTGGGCCGGGCCGACGAACGGGGTGGGGTCGGCGAACGAGTGGGCGATGACCGTGACCCCCTCGTCCAGGGCCACCAGGGCCAGCTCGTGGGTCTCCGCCCGGTGCGAGATGAAGCCGACACCCACGTGGCGGTCGCTGAGCTCGCGGGCGGCCCGGATCTCGGCCCGCAGCCCGTCGGGGTCCCGGAAGGCGCCGCCGATCAGGCCGAGCCCGCCACTGCCGGATACGGCCGCGGCCAGCCGCGCCCCCGCCACCATCCCCATGGGAGCGTTGAGGATCGGGTGCTCGATGGCGAGCAGGTCACACAGTCGGGTCCGCACGGCCGCGACCGTACTTCCGGCCCTCAGCCCTCAGCCCGGCTCGTCGCCGTCGTTGTCGCTCGCCAGCCGGCGGCGGGCGGCCCGCTCGGCGAAGATCGGCACGAACGTCTGGATCTTGGCCGAGGCCCGGCGTTGCGCGAGCTCGTCCCGCACCGCCGCCTCGACCACGGCGGCGGGCCTGCCCAACGACACGGTCAGCCGCTCCACCACGATGCGGACGACCACGTCGTCCTCACGCTTGTCCGTCCGCGGCGCCTCCGCGGCGGGATCGCTCACGTCCTCGTCCAACCCGCCACCCGGGCCATCCGTGCACCCTAGCGACTACCAGTGTTCGCCGCTCACTCTGGGCGTCCGGATTCCATGACCTCGTCGAACAGGTCGAGCATGGCCCGCCAGGCCCGGCCGGCGGCCGGTCGGTCGTAGGCGAGCCCGGGGATGCCCGCCAGGTCGGCGCGGGGGTGGGTGAAGCTGTGTTGCACCCCGCCGTAGAGGTGCATGCGCCAGTCGACGCCGCCGGCCCGCATCTCGGCCTCGAACGCTGCCCGCGCGTCGCCGTCCACGTAGGGGTCCTCCGAGCCGACGCAGACCAGCACCGTGCCGGTGATGTTGCGGGCGTCCTCGGGCCGGGAGGTGCCCAACGCGGGGTGGAAGCCCACCACGGCCCGCAGGTCGGTGCCGGCCCGGGCCAGTTCGAGCGCCAGGTTGCCTCCGAGGCAGTAGCCGATGGCGGCCATCCGGGACCGGTCGACCCGGGGATGGCCCACCAGTACGTCGAGCGCGGCGCCGGCTATGGCTCGGGCCCGGACGGGATCGCTGAGGATGGCGGCGACCCGGTCCTGGATGGCGGGATCGTCGAGCCTGAACCGGCCGCCGCCGTGGGCGTCCAGGGCGAACGCGACGTAGCCGAGCTCGGCCAGCCGGTCGGCCCGCTCGCGGTGCACGTCGTCCAGGCCAGGTGCCTCGTGGGCCACCAACACCGCGGGCAGGGCCTCGCCGGCGTCATCGTCCGGCACCGCCAGGTGGCCGATCATCACGATCCCGCCGTCCGCCTCGTACTCGACCTCGCTCGTCGTCACCATCCCCGGGAAGCTACGACCCGGCGTCCCGACGCGCAACCAATCTGTTGCGTATTCTGGCCTCAGCCGCGCGGTCCGGCGCGGAGCACGCTCAGGTAGCGGCGTGGGACGCGGTCGCCCATCCGCGTGCGGATGCGCTCGCCGATGGCGTCCGCCAGAGGCTCCCGCACCTCGGGGTCGAGCTTCCGGTACAGCGATGTCGAGCGGAGGTGGTCGGCGAAGCCCTGCCCGTCGAACCACTGGACGGTGGGGTACCAGCGCACGACGGTCGCGCCGAACAGGTCGCCGGGGTCGTTGACCTCCCCCCAGCCCTCGTCGGTGGCGCGGACTTCGTCCTCCAGCGGCGGATGACCCCAGTCCGGGTTGCCGGGAACGAACTGCTCGTGGAGGTCGGCGGTCCCGGCGTAGACCTCGGGCTCGCCCGGCCGGCGGACCACGACGTTGCCGATCAACGCCATCCAGCTCCCGGGACGAAGCACGTCGTGCGCCCGGCGCCAGCCGATGGCCGGGTCGACCCAGTGCCACGCCGCCGCCGCGACCAGCAGATCGAAGCGCCGGCCGCGGTCGTCCCACTGCTCGAACGACGACGTCTCGATCTCGACGTTGGCGGCGCCCGCCAGCCGTTCGCGGGCCAGGGCCGCCATGCCCGGGCCGAGCTCGACCGCGGTCACCGAGCAGCCGAGCGCCGCGAGCGAGCGGGTCGCCTGCCCGGTGCCACAGCCGACCTCCAGCACCGACGACCGCTCGTGCAGGCCGGTGATGGCGACGAGATCCGCGAACAGCTCGTCCGGGTACCCCGGCCGCACGCGGTCGTAGAGGTCGGGCACCTCGTCGAACACCCGACCGAGCTGACGCCGCTCCGTGCTGGCCATCGGTGAGGTCGTCGTGGTCGTGCTAGGCGGTCTGATCGGCCGGCGCCGCGGCGATGGCCTCGGCCCAGGCCCGCATCTCGGCGGCCTTGGTCGACGGGTCGTAGCCGGGGCCGACGCCCTCGGCCAGGATCGCCACCCCCTCGATGTTGCGGGTCCGCAGCGGCAGGATCGCCTGGTAGGCCGGCGAGGCGTACCACGAGGCGGCCCGCTCGGTGTCGGGGAACTCGATGATCACGAGCGTCCCGGGCCACTCACCCTCGGCGACGGCGATCTTCGGTCCGTGCACGAGGAACCGGCCCTCGAAGGGGTCGAGCGTGTCCTGGATCCGCTCGAGGTACTCGATCACCTCGGGATGGGGGTTCGGGTCGTACAGGTGGGCGAGGGCATAGGCGGCCATGGGGTCCTCCGGTCTCGTCGGTGGTCGCCGTTCGATCGTGACCGATCGAGGGAACGAGGACCATGACCTGTGAGGTCATGTCGGAAGCCACGCTCGATCCGGGCCCGACCCCCACACGCCCTGACCCTACGCCCGTACTGTGAGCCGGGAACTACTAGTTCTGTTGGAGGACGCATGGAGCTCCCGCTCCTTCCCACGATGCTCGTCGGCAGCTACGCGCAGCCCGACTGGCTGATCGACCGAGAGAAGCTGGCGGGCCGGTTCCCGCCCCGGGTGCGGGCGCGCGAGCTGTGGCGCGTCGACGAGCCCTACCTGGACGAGGCCCAGGACGACGCGACGCTGCTCGCCATCCGGGCCCAGGAGGACGCCGGGCTCGACGTCATCACCGACGGCGAGATGCGGCGGGAGAGCTACTCGAACCGGTTCGCCACCGCGCTCGACGGGGTGGACATCGACAATCCGGGGACGGCGCTCGACCGGAGCGGCCATCCCAACCCGGTGCCTCGGATCGTCGGTCCCATCCGGCGGCGGCACCCGGTGGAGGTCGAGGACGTGCGCTTCCTGCGCCGGCACACCGATCGGCCGGTCAAGATGACCGTCCCCGGGCCGTTCACCATGACGCAGCAGGCGCAGAACGACTACTACCCCGATGAGCCGAGCGCGGCGCTGGCCTACGCCGAGGCGGTGAACGGGGAGATCGCCGATCTGTTCGACGCCGGGGCCGACATGGTGCAGATCGACGAGCCGTACCTCCAGGCTCGCCCCGAGAAGGCCCGGGAGTACGGCGTGGCGGCGCTCGAGCGGGCCCTCGACGGGATCCGCGGCCTGACCGCGGTGCACATCTGCTTCGGGTACGCCGCCATCATCCACGACCGCCCGAGCGGCTACTCGTTCCTGCCCGAGATGGCGGCGTGCTCGTGCGATGCGGTGTCCATCGAGACCGGACAGTCCAAGCTCGACTGCTCGGTCCTCGCCGAGCTGCCGGGCAAGAAGATCATCCTCGGCGTCATCGACCTGGGTGACCACACGGTCGAGACCCCGGAGGTCGTCGCCGACCGGATCCGCCGCGCCCTGCCCTATGTCCCCGCCGAGAACGTGATCCCGGCGCCGGACTGCGGGATGAAGTACCTCCCCCGTGACGTCGCCTTCGCCAAGATGCAAGCGTTGGCGGCTGGGGCCCGTCTCGTCCGCGAGGAGCTGAGCACCGGCGGTGCCTGACGGCCGACCGGTGCCCCACGCCTACACCAACTCCGTGACCGCGCGGGGCGGGCTGATCACCAAGACCTACCGGGGCCCGGGCGCGGTCGGGCGGCAGCAGCGGGAGGAGTTGGCGATCCGCTCGCTGGCCGATCGTCTCCCGGTGGCGACGATCGTCGAGTCCCGGCCCGGCGCGCTCGTCCTTGCGCAGGTCCCGGGGCGCCACGGCCAGGAGCGGATCGACTGCGGGGAGGGGAGTGCCGTCATGTTCGGCCTCGGCCGTCTCCTCCGCGAGGTCCAGGCCGTCAGCCCTCGCTACTTCGACGAGTTCCACGGCGACGGCGTCCTCGTGCACCAGGACTTCGGTCCGAACAACGTCCTGTTCGCCGAGCACGACGACTCGATCGTCCTCCTGGCGGACTGGGAGTGGAGCACCGTCGGGAGCCCCATCACCGATCTCGCCTGGGCCGAGCTCATCGTCCGTCTGCACCACCCCGACCACCAGGACTGCCTGCCCGCGCTGTTCGACGGCTACGGCGCCCGTCCGGCGTGGGCCGAACGGCAAGCCGCGATGGCCCATCGCGCCGCCGTCCTCGAGGCCTGGGTCCGCTCCTTCCGGGGCGCAGCCGCGGCTCCGACGTGGGATCGCCGGCAACGCTCCATCGCGCGGTGGCGAGAGCTCAGCTGAGTTGACATCCCGGCGCCGGTTGCGGATGCTGCTCGTGGCGCGGCCCGACGCCGAACCTCCTGCCCGCCCACCCCATCGGGGCGGTTCGTGGAGGCAAAGGGGGGAACACTCCCGGGCCGGGTGACTGTTCCGATGCGGCCGTGCGGTCTCGGCGATGGGGGAGCCCACGGCGTGCACGAGAACAGATGCCAGCGCACAAGGACCTCAAGCGGCTGATCCGCGCCCGGATGGCGCGCACCGGCGAGTCGTACTCGACCGCCCGCCTCCGCATCGTGGGCCCGCGCGCCGGCACGGAAGGGGATCACGCCATGATCATCACCACCGGCACCGAGGACGGGCGCCGGCTAGTCACCCTCACCGAGGTGCCCCGCGCCTACACCCACCACCTCGTGCGGGGCCTGGACTTCACGCGCGACGGCGGCACCTTCACCTGGGAGTACCCGGCTGCCGCCCCCGGCTGGGAGGATGCCGCCCGCAACTGGGAGCGGGACGGGGCCGAGATGCTCGACCAGGCCCACGGGGTCCGGCCGCCCGACTGGGAGGCCGGTCTGGCTTGGATCGCCCCCATCCTCGACGCGCAGGGCGCCGACTGGTTCGTCATCGGCAGTGCCGCCATGGCCGTCCGCGGCCTGGACGTGTCGCCCGGGAACCTCGACCTCGCGATGGACGAGGCGTCGGCCGACCGCCTGATGCCCCTCGTCGCCGGCGGCGTGCTGCGGCCCATCGTCGACCGAGGCGACTGGCCGGTCGCCACCCGGACGGGTGACCTGTTCCACGGATGCGGGATCAGCCTCGTCGCCGGGATGAAGGAGCAGCCGGGCCGCCCGACGCTCTGGGACGCCGCGGCCCGGCAGACGCTGGACACGGTGGCGTGGCACGACCGCGAGATCCGGGTGCCCTCGATCCAGCTCCAGCTCCTCTACGCCCGCATGATGTTCCGCAACGACCACGTGCGGGCGATCAACGCCTTCCTGGCGGCGTCACCCTGACGTCGCCGGAAGGTAGGTGGCGGGTTCAGCCGGTGTAGCCGGGGTCGCCCGGCACCGGGGTCGCCGGCGCGGCCACCGGGACCGTGGCCGCTGAGCCTCCGCCCGGGGTCGTCGGGGTCGCGGGGTTGGCGGGAGCGGCGTCGGTGGTGAGGTTGAACTCCACCGCGTCATAGAACCCGACCGTGGGCAGGAAGTACATCCATCCCGCAGCACCGGCGCAAGTGCTGTGGACCCCTGGTCACACCGAGTCACCCTTGTCTCGTCCGAGCGGCGCAAGGCGCCTGCCGTGGTCTACGACAGGCGCCTTTCAGGCCGAGCCGGTGGCGTCTGTCCGAGGGTTCCGTTCAGTGCTGCAATCCGAACCTGGAGGAATGTTCGGAGCTACCTTCCTGTCCTCTGTTACTCGCGGGATCCACGATGCGACGGATGGCCGAGGCCCTGCTGCTCTGGCTCTGGGGGCGCATCGATATCGCGGGCGGCGAGCTCGCCGTCGACGGCGATCGCACTGTCGTGACCCGGCGGAACGCAGTTTCTGCCCACGTCGTGACCTCCTCGCCGGGCCGACGGCCGCCACCGCACATGTGCAACTGGGCCGCGACCTGATCGTCACGTCGCGGGGTTACCGTCCGCAGATGCGCGGGGATGGGGATCGGCACTGGCTCGGGCGAGCGTTCGCGGGAGTGGCGCTCGCGGTGGTGTGCGTCGGCTTGGTGGGCTGCGAGCCCGCCAATCTGGCGATCGACCCGGCCTATGGCGGCGACGGCATCGCAGACATGCCGGAGCAGTCCGGCTACATCTATCCCCACGACTTCGAGGTGGCCGGGAATGGGTCCATCGTCACGGTCGTCCTCGGCCGGCTGACGCGCGTCCGCCCCAACGGGACCCTTGACCCCAACTTCGGTGCCAACACTCCGGACGTCGGCGTGGTCACTGCCGCCGCGGTCGACGCCTCGGGCCGCATCCTCACCGCGGGGCCCGGATCGACCGGGGACCAGGTGACCGTGCGCCGCTTCACGGCGCAAGGCAACCCGGATCCGTCCTTCGACGGCGACGGGACCCGGACGATCGCCCTGGCGGGTTTCGAGAGCTCGACGGTCGACGTGCAGAGCGACCACGCGGGCCGGACCATCGTGTTCTTCAAGAACACCCCCCAGCCCGGGCCTCAGTCCACGTGTGATGTGCTGCGCCTCCTGCCGGATGGCGCAGTCGACCCCGGCTTCGGCGGCGGCCTGCCGGTCGCACTCGCCCTGCCGTACTCGGTCAGCACGGGCGCCCAGTGCAACGAGGTCCTCGTCCTGGAGGACGACTCGCTGCTCGCGGTGGACACTGTGGCGGGAATCGCCCGGCTGAGCGCGACCGGTGCCCAGCTCCCTTACGGCTCGGGCCCCGCTGCCTTCCTCGACCGCAGCTACGAAGGCATCGTCGACGCCGCGCTGCTCCCCGGCGGCCGGATCGCCCTGGGCGCCAGCACCTACGACAGCGGCAACTTCCGCGCGATGGTGGCCGAGCTGACCGTCGCCGGCGAGCTCGACCCCGGGTTCGGCACCGGTGGTGTGGACACTGTCGGTTTCGTCGACCTGTCGGAGGCGCCGAACAACCTTGAGTACAGCAGGCTGGCCTGGTTGAGCGCGACGCCCGGCGGCTCCCTGATCGCAGTGACGGGTTCCAGCACCGGCGCCGGCGTCGCCCGCTGGGTCGACGGCCACCTCGACCAGCGCTTCGCGTCCGGCGGCCGCCTCCTGGTGGACGACCCCCTTCCCTACCCTCGTGAGCTGAGCCACCCGTTCACGGCCGGCGTCGCCAGCAACGGGACCCTGTACGTCATCTCCAACCGCCAGGGTGCCCTCGAGCCGTTCACGCTCGTCCACCTGGCCGCGCCCCCGCCCTGACCCCAGAGGCGGCACATGCCGGACGTGGCAACCGGTCGACGAACAACCGGGACCGAACCGTTCCTGACACCATCCAGCATGGGCCCGTAGCGCACGACGTCGTCGATGCGCACCAGACCGACCCGGAAGGCGCCGAGCGTCAGCGCGAGTCGGACCACAGTGGGGCCGACGTCGATGTTGCCCCTGGTGGCGTTGGAGTCGGGACACACCTGATGGGCGTCGTCGGCCAGCGACTGGGCCGTGGCCGGATCGAGGAGCTGATGGCGAGGGTGCGCCACAACAGCCCCCGGGCGGCGCTCATCTACCAGCACGCCAGTCGTGACCGGCGGCGGGCGATCGGGTGCCGGTGTCCTGGCTCAGGACATCGGAAACGGGCCTCACGACACCTACGACGTCCTCATCGACGGGCTCTGGGGTGAGGAGCCGCCCGATGCCACCGTTGAGGCGCTTCGCTTCCATGTGTCGCGCCTGCGGGGGATCCTCCGCCAGGTCGATGAGGCCGACCGGTTGAGGACGCGTCCGCGCGGCTACCAGTTGGTGCTCGACGAGTAGGCGGTGGACGCCCTCCGGTTCGAGCGGGTCGTCGCCGGGGCCCGGCTGGCGCGCTCGGAGGGTGCGGCCCCCGACGCGGTCAGCCGGGCCTTCCGGGACGGGCTTGACCTGTGGGTCGGAACCGCCCTCGCCGACATCAACGGGGAACCGTTCGTCGTCGGCGAGCGCCGCCGCCTCGAAGAGCTGCGCCTGGCCGCCACCGAGGACTACTTCGCCGCCGAGCTGGCCGTCGGCCGGCACGCGGAGGCGGTCGGCGAGCTCGAGCGGATGGTCGATCGTCACCCCCTGCGGGAGCGCCTCTGGGAGCTGCTCATCACGGCCCTGTACCGATCACACCGCCAGGCGGACGCCCTCGCGGCCTACCAGCGGCTACGACGAACCCTCGCCGAGGAGCTCGGCATCGAGCCGTCCCCGGCGTTGCGAGAGCTCGAACACAGAGTCCTCGTCCAGGACACCGCGCTGGCCCGGCCCGAGGCGAGCCGGGCGGCTCCCTGGCATGCCAACGGCGACGAGCCTGTGATCGTCCCGGCCGACGTGAAGCCGGTCGTCGTCCACGTGAAAGCGCTTCGGCCCCGGCGTCGTGCCCTCGCCACCGCTGCGCTCGCGCTGAGCGCACTCGCTCTCGTCCTGTTCTGGCGAGGCTTCGCGGCGACGCTGATCGCTGCGCTCGGGGTGCTCTGTGGCACGATCGCCCGCCGCGCGCGCACGCCGGAAGCACCGGCCGCCCGCCGGGCGACCGTCGCCGTCGTCACCGGAGTCGTCGCGTTCGCCGCGAGCCTGGGGCTGGTCGTCTATCGCTACGTGACCCCCGACGGCGAGAGGGCCGACCCCACCGAGGCTTCCGACGACCGCGAGACGACCGATACCACCGAGGCACCGGACGACCGCGAGACAGGCAACCAAACCCCACCCTCGACCGTTTTCAGAGGTGGGCTGACCACGACCGACAGGCTGCGAACCGGACAGTGTTTCAACAACATCAATGGGTTCCCACCAGCGGCGCCGGGTCGGAGCATCTCAGAGCTCAGGGTGGTGAGTTGGACCGTCGACGTGGTCCCGTGCGAGGGGCCGCACCACCAGGAGATCTACCACGGCTTCACGCTCCCGGCCGGCCCGTACCCCGGAGACGAGCAGGCGGAAGCGCTGTCGATCGACCAGTACTCCGTGCAGTTCCGGAACTTCGTGGGCGCCGATGCCGCGGACTCCGCGCTGGCGTTCTTCTACGTCTGGCCCGACCGCACCTACTGGCAGCAGGGGATCCGGCGGGGCGGCTGCTCGCTCTACGACCGAGCCGGCGTCGACCTGACCGGATCGGTGAGGGGAAGTCAGCGCTGACCAGTCCCGATCCCTATTCGTAGGCGACGATTGCCGGCGTCCGCTCGGGCAGGAGCCAGTGATGACCGACGGACCAGCCGAGGAACCGCCGGCTGGTCTTCACCTTGCCGCTGGCGTCGAACCGAGCGCCTTCCACAACCGCTTCCAGACCGCCGACCGCGGGCTCGAAGCGCTGCTGCCACTCCTGCGGCTGGTCCGCGACCGATGCCCGGAGACGAGCCAGTGCCTCATCTCGGCCGTGGTCGGTCGTGAAGGACAGGAAGAACACGGCTTGGCGCCACGCGTAGGCGGTGTTCTTGACTGCCTGCAGCTGCGCGTGCCATGAGTCCCGACGTACGTTCTGCTCGCGGACGACCCAGTCGAACGTCGTCGCGGCCAGGTCGAGGGATCGCCGACCGATGACATCGTGAAGCCCGAGGCGATCGACGAGCGCCGCGAGGTTGTGCGTTGTGAGTATCTGGGCCTGCTCGATGATCGTGCCATTGCGCGCTACGAAGCTGCCGTCCCCACTGGCCGCCTCCCGCGCGCGTGCCTCGCAGACCCGCGCGAAGGCTTCCGCCGTTGGCTTCCCCCACCTACTGACGACCCGCCGCACGACACCTCGCCCGGATTCGGTGTCCACCCACGTCGTGGCGTCGGGCAGGTCGTAGTAGCGGGCGTACAGGGATCCGGCCATGATGCTGGCCGCGACCGAGGCGGCCTCCCGCCACTTCATGGTGAAGGTCCCCATGAAGATGTCGGCGGCGACCTCCTCGACGAACGGGACGTGGATGTCCGCCTGCTGGGCAAGCGCCGCCATCTCCCGCACCAGCGGGTTCGGGAGGATCGTCTGTGGGAACGACGTCAACGCGAGCACGGTGGTGTCGCGGAGAGTGTCCCGTGCCCGGCTCTTTGCATCCGCAGAGGTCACGCGGAAGGGCTCGACCGACTTGACCCATGGAAGCTCCTCGATCTGGACCTGGTGCGCCAGGTTCAACAGCAGCAGCGACCGCCGGTGGCGGAACGCGCTGTAGATGCGCGCGTAGAGGTCCCGCAGCGTGGGGTCGGCGAAGGGCGCCGACACCACGTGTGACGTGATCTGTGGCAGCACCCGCGCGAGCACCTCGCTCGACGGGATGATCCCGTCGGCGACGAGGTCCTCGATGGGTCCTTCGCGGGATCGTTCGACCTTTCGCACGAGCGTGCGGGGGATGGCGTGGGCACGGTCGTTCAGCTCGACCGGGCGGAGCACGGTCGCAGGGTCCCCCAGGCCACCCTCCTGCGGTAGCGGGGCGAGGCGCTCCACGACGGCCGTGGCGAGCTCCGCGTGGGTTGGACGGCCCGCCCACGCCGCTTGTCGCGAGCGAAGCTCCCGAAGGCGCGGCGATCCTGGCTCTCCCCATCTCGCCACGGACCTACGCAGGACCAGCCTGATTCGGCCGACGTCGCGCCCCGTCAGCGCCGAGCTGTCGTCCGCGCACGCCACCGCGTCGTCCCGCTCGTCGCGTTGCCAGCTCTTGTCTTGGGGCAGCGACTCGCGATGTGGCGTCGGAGGGGGCGCCTGCGGAGAGCAATCGACGCGTCCCGAGCTCTGCCTCCGCCGAGCACATAGCTGCGAATACGGTCAGGTCGTGCCCGAGTTGCAGCGGCTGCGAGCTGACCACGCTCCGGCGATCCTGGATTTCGAGATCACGAATCGCGCCTACTTCGCGGCTTGGGTGACTGATCGCGGTGATGAGTTCTTCGAGCAGTTCGCCGAGCGGCACCAAGCCCGGCTGGCGGAGCAGGAAAGCGGCGAGGGTGCCTACTACGTGCTTGTCGACGAGGACGGGGCTGTCCTCGGTCGGTTCAACCTCGTGTTCGTCGCGGACGGCGTAGCGGAGCTGGGCTACCGGGTTGCGCAACAGGTCGCCGGGCGTGGCGTCGCGACCGCGATGGTGCGCGACCTGTGCCGCCTGGCGGCATCGCGGCACGGGGTCACCAAGCTCAGAGCTGCCACTTCCGAGGACAACGCAGCCTCGCGGCGCGTCCTGGTCAACAGCGGCTTCAGTCCTGTAGGGCCCGCCGACCCCGCCGACGTCGGTGGGAAACCCGGCACCTGGTATGAGCGGGACCTCACCGCCGAGCCAGGGCACCAGGGCGACGGCCACGGACGGTGACGCCCGACTACTCGGGAGGATCGAACGGTGCGTAGATCTCGGTGACGCTCGACTTGCCACGGAGCATCTTCGCGGCGCAGGCGCGCCAATGCGCTCGCTCGCCCGCCGCGGCTTCGACTGCCGACCCGGTGGCCAGGACCCGGCCGGGGTGAGACTTGGCTTCCTCCGTGAGCCGAGCGGCTTCGTTGACCGGAGCGCCGATGACCGTGTACTCGTACCGGTTCTCGGCGCCGATGTTGCCCGCGACCACCGTTCCCGACGACACGCCGACGCCGGCATCGAAGTCGGAGTGCATCGTCGCGAGCTCCGCCAACGCGACCTGCAACCGGCGCGCAGTGCGCAGGGCGCAGGCGGCGTGGTCGGCAGTGTCGCCCGGCGGACCGAACACACACAGGGCCGCGTCTCCCTCGAACTTGTTGACCCACCCGCCCTCCTCGTCGGTGCAACGCACCACCGCGGAGAAGAAGTCGTTGAGGATCGTGACGACCCGGTCAGGGCTCAGGCGTTCCGCGAGCGACATCGAGCCGACGAGGTCGATGAACAGCACGCTGGCATCCCTGAGCTCGCCGCCGAGTCGGGGGTTCTGGCGGAGCGCTTGGCGAGCGACCTCGACGCCGACGTGGCGGCCGAACAGATCATCGATGCGCTGGCGCTCGCGGAGGGCCGCGGTCATCCGGTTGAAGCCGGCCTGCAACAGCCCGATCTCGCCGGCGTCGTCGACGGTCACCTCGGTGTCGAGGTCGCCGCCCTCTACGCGGCGCTGGGCCCGGCGCAGCGTGTCGACCGGCTCGGTGATCGAGCGCGCCGCGACGATCGTCAAGACCAGCCCGGCCGCCAGAGCCAAGGTGCCGAGGACGAGCAACGGGCCGCCCAGCTCCGCCCGCCTCGCCGCGGACACACCGATCGGGGCGGTCATGATGACGGCGACGGGGACGGCGGCCCCGAGCGCCCAGGTCAACAGCAGGCGACGCTCCAGGCCGAGCCGTGTCACCGTGTCGTCGGGGTCACCGGCCAGGGCCAGCGCGAACAACGGCCGGTTGAAGCGTTCGAGGAGAAGGAACGACAGCGACGAGGCGGTGAGTCCTCCGAGCAAGGTGTTCAGCCCCACTCGAAAGCAGTACCCGGCGTCGTTGGAGAAGCCGACGTTGACGGCGGTGACCAGCAGCGCACCCCCCGCCCACCAGCCGAACAACCGGCCGGCTTCAGCCGACGGGAAGCGCAGCACCGCAGCCGATTCCTCGGGCGTCGGCGGGCGCCGTTCGGCGACCCAGCCGAAC
>Ga0209382_10003613_pt1 | contig 21326 bp, 22 predicted proteins | sample SoiMetdeltSBSDD5_FD_187599 | JGI IMG/M metagenome (GOLD analysis project Ga0209382, IMG submission 187599) | Bulk soil microbial communities from a Populus tree surrounding site in Tennessee, USA - Soil MetaG P. deltoides SBSDD5 (SPAdes) (version 2) | ecosystem: Environmental > Terrestrial >... | reverse complement strand
TCAGTATGACCCCGAAAACCTAAACCAAAACACCGGGACAGGCTGAAGCTCCGGCGCAACAGCCTGTCTCTTCTTCCCTTAGCTTTACTACTACTTTGGCTGCGGGACCAGCCGGAGATAGGATTTTAGCGTTTTCCAGCCACTTGGGTATTTCTTTTTTGCTTCTTCATCCGAAACCGAAGTAACGATGATGACGTCATCACCCTGCTTCCAGTTGACCGGTGTGGCAACCTGATGCTTAGCGGTTAGCTGCATCGAGTCCACTACACGTAATACCTCGTCAAAATTGCGGCCGGTCGTCATGGGATAGGTGAGCATCAGCTTGATCTTCTTATCCGGTCCAACAACGAACACCGAGCGGACTGTGGCATTGTCTGCCGCAGTTCGCCCCTCGGCGGTTCCACTAGCGCTGGGGTGAATCATGTCGTAGAGTTTGGCGACCTTGAGGTCAAAGTCCCCGATAATCGGGTAGTTCACCGCATGGCCCTGGGTTTCCTCGATATCCTTAGACCATTTCTTGTGATCGGTCACGGGATCAATGCTCAGACCGATCACTTTACAGTTGCGTTTCGCAAACTCCGATTTGAGACCCGCCATATAGCCGAGCTCAGTTGTGCAAACCGGGGTGAAATCCTTTGGATGGGAAAACAGAATGGCCCACCCGTTACCAATCCAGTCATGGAAGTTGATCGTTCCTTCCGTTGTCTCCGCGGTAAAATTAGGAGCTTCTTCTCCGATATGGAGTGCCATAATTTATCTCCTTTCAATTTAGGTTGGATTATGACGTTACCGGTAGCGCTAATCGATCTGTTAGTCAACACATTGACAAGCGATTTAACCGAAAGCTAACTTCTCAAGGTAGATAGTCCCATCGGATCGGTTCGCGCGAAACACTCCAGGTACTCCCTTATTACGCCCTTCCCGTTTGCTTTTCCTCGGGTCTTTTTCTGAGCCCAGAACAGTTGCTTTCGACTTGGCTCCAATTGTGTAAACTTTTGGCTTCCGAAACCGTCTTATACTTCAGAGCATATTCGCCAAGGAGGTCACATGAGAAAAATTCAAATATTTTTAGGCGGTGCGGTACTAGCCTTATCAATGATTTCAACCACTTCGTTGCCGCTGGCCGCTTACGGTCAAGCTGGCACGGGCGAACCTGGTCCCGCCAAGCCAAGAATGCATCGCATGTTGGGTGTCGAGGCACCGTGGATTAGCATCGCCCTGAGACACCAGGAAGAACTGAGTCTGAGCTCAGACCAAGTCGCAAACCTGGAGAAGATACGCACCCTGTACCGCAATCAGAGTACTCCAATCCAGGAACAACTGCGCGCCACTGAAAGCGAGATAAACGGGGTACTACAGGAAACGCCGGCGAACCTCATCCAAGCCAAGCTCAAGATCGAGCAGGCCGAAAAGCTCCGCTCTCAACTTCGCTATCTGCGCGCGGAGGCGCTCGAAAATGGCAAGTCCGTGTTAACGGCACAGCAGCGAGACCAGCTAAAAAATCTCGTCTCTGATCGCCACCCTGGCTTTAGGAAGCCGCAAGGGCAACCCTCCTAACCCATTCCACTCCGAACCAACCAGGAAGGGCCCGAACCTCTTTGCGTCGGGTCCTTCCGCTTTCTCGATAATCCGACGGAGTAAAGCGACCGTGAACTAGCCAATTTTAGATTTGGGCTGAAGGCTCAATCAACCGGCGCCGAATTACGAGCGCCAGTTGGATTGTGGCCAATCAGGCGACGAAAGAACATCGCGCGCCTAAGTCGCCTGATCGTTCGAACTCTTTTTCAAGCTCAATGCTTCCAAACCTTGTCGATGGGGTCTTCCTAGGAGAACCTGAGAGTCATCGTTCACCGATTCCGACAGGTCTGGCACAACCAGGGCAAAAATCGAACCCCTGCCGACTTCGGTTTCAACTTCAACACTGCCGCCTATGAGCTCGGCAAATTGCTTCACGATGTAAAGCCCGAGTCCAATGCCCTCATAGGGTCTCGCATCCGTGCTATCCGCTTGTCGAAACTTTTCAAACACTACGGGAACCATCTCTGCGGGGATTCCAATTCCGGTATCCATGACCTTGAGTTCGACGCCCTTTTCGGACGGCAGACGTCGTGCCGAAACTTTCACATATCCCTGATTCGTGAACTTGACGGCATTGTTGATTAGGTTTTGGAGAATAACTTTCAGCTTGCTACCGTCCGTAAGAATTTCCGGTAAGTGAATGTCGCAGTCCCAACGCACGGCCACCTCTTCTTTCCTCACAAGCGTTGGGTTGGATTCCAAGATTTCCTGCAGCAACCGCTTGATATCAACCCATTCTTTCTCGACTACCATGGCACCAGCTTCGAGCTTGGTCACATCGAGAATGGCCCGTATCATGGCTAACAGATCATTGGATAGCTTCTTGATGCCGTGGGAGGCTTTCAACTCAACCGGAGACAAGCTTGTTGAGGACTGTTCCTCCAAAAGATTGGCGTAGCCCGTGATAGCGATGAGCGGACTTCTTAGCTCATGCGACATGACACTCAGAAACTCATCTTTGACCTTATTGGACTTCTCCAAGGCTTGCGCCTGCCGCTTCGCTTCTTCGTGGAGCTGGGAATTCTGAATGGCGATGGCCACTTGGTCTGCCAGGGTACTTAGAAAACTAATCTCTTGATCGCTAAACGGGTGTGCTTCTTTCGTGTAGAATCCGAGGACACCCAAGGGCTTGCCTTTGGCGATCAAAGGAATTCCCAGATACGAGAAAAGTCCCTGTTTTCTGAAAATATCTTGGTTCTTGGTTCGCGGCTCGGTTTGCACATTGGCGATGGCGATGGGTGTCTGACCCTCGAAAACCATCTTCGGGATAGCGCCTCCTGACTTCCAGTCCTCGGCCTTCCACTCATGCGGGTCCAGATTGCGACAGGCAACGGGCTCGAGCCAATTGCTCCGTGGGTTGAACAATCTGACAGTCGTCGCAACCGCATAGTTGAGCGACAGATCGATCTTTTCCAACAGCACGTCCAAGAGGGTGTGTAGGTCCAGGGTCGAGGTAATGGCGAGATTGATATCACGCAGGGCGCTGATTCGCTTGAGGTGTCGTTGGATCTGTTCCTCCGCGGCCTTGCGCTCCCTGGCATAACGTATGGCGCGCACAACCGAGCTACCGTCGGCCTGGCCCTTGACCAGATAGTCTTGCGCGCCGACCCGCAATGCCCTGACCGCCACCTCTTCATCATCAAGACCGGTGAGCACCAAGATCGGAACGCTGGGCGCGGCATCGCGCACCGGCGTAAGGCTATCAAGGCCTTGGCCGTCAGGAAGCGAAAGATCCAAGAGCACAACGTCAAACGGCTCCCGCCGCAGGCGCTCCAGAGCTTGACTGAGTCGCTCCACGTGCTCCAAATCAAAGTGATAGTTCGCTACATCTTTCAGAGCCTCGCGCAGCAGGCGAGCGTCCCCGGGGTTATCCTCCACCAGAAGGATTCTGTTCGGTCTGTCGCTCATCTCATCTTTCCGGACGGCAGAATGACGACAGAAAACCAAAAGTCTCCCACGGACTTCACAACCTCAATGAATTGCTCGAAATCAACCGGTTTATTGATGTAACAGTTCGCATGGAGGTCGTAAGTCCTAAGAACATCCTGCTCGGCGGTCGATGTGGTCAGAACCACTACGGGAATGTGCCTCAACGCGGGATCCGCTTTGATCTCCGTCAACACCTCGCGGCCATCCTTCTTGGGCAAATTGAGATCGAGTAAGATGAGGTCCGGACGCGGCTCGTCGGCATACCTACCCTCCTGGCGTAGAAAGGCTAGCGCCTCCACTCCGTCCTCCGCCACGCTCACGTGATTAATCAGCCTGCCCTCCTTCAAAGCCTCTATCGTCAGCCGCACATCCCCGGGATTGTCCTCCACTAATAAGATCTCCACCGCTTTATTGTCTGTCATGATGCGTCCTCACACTCAGTTCTGTGCCGGCAGGGTGAAGTAAAAAGTCGCTCCCTTCTCGGGTTCCGACTCCACCCAGATGCGTCCTCCATGACGCTCCACGATCTTCTTGCATACCGCCAATCCTATACCTGTCCCTTGGTAATCTTCTCTCTTATGTAATCGCTGGAAAATGACAAAAATGCGCTCGGCGTACTGCGGATCTATGCCAATCCCATTGTCGCGCACGGAAAAAATCCAGCCCTTGCCATTGCGTTTGCTTGATACGTGCACCAGGGGCGGCTCCTGATTGCAAAACTTGATCGCATTGCCAATTAGATTTTGCAGGAGCTGCCCGATCTGGGTCTCATCAGCTCTCACTATCGGCAGAGGATCGTGGCTCACCACTGCGCCACTCTCTTCAATCGTGACCATCAGATCTCCCAGAACCCGATCCAATAGCACCTCACAATCGGTGGCCACGAACTCTTTGCCCTTGGTGCCTACCCGGGAATAGGCCAGAAGATCTTGAATCAGTCTCTGCATCCGCGTCGCCCCGTCCACGGCATAGGCGATGAACTCGTCCGCATCCGAACCCAATTGTCCTTTGTAGCGCCGCGCAAGTAGTTGGGTGTAGCTAGATACCATACGCAACGGCTCTTGAAGATCATGGGAAGCCACGTAAGCGAACTGCTCCAACTCAACGTTAGAGCGGGCTAATTCCTGTGCCTTTTCGGCCAGCGCATGCTCCGTCCGCTGACGCTCGGTCACGTCCCTGAAAGACACGACTGCGCCGATGAGTTCCTCCCGTTCGAAAATCGGAGTACTCGCATAATCCACGGGAAAGCTCGTGCCATCCATGCGCGAGAAAAGTTCCTCTGTACCGTGACGAGGCGCCCCATCCTTGAGGGTGGCTAAGATAGGGGATCCGCCGACATGGAAAGCTGCCTCATCCCTCCCGGTATGGCGCACGATCTGCTCCATTGACTTACCGACGATTTGCCCGCCGTCCAAGCCCAGGATTTTAATCGCCGCGGGGTTGATGAAGGTCACTCTCCCTTCCATGTCCAAACCATAGATGCCCTCACCCGCAGAATCTAGGATTAGCTTGGTCCGGGCGAACGCCGTTTCGTTGAATCGCCACGCAATGACGCTCGCGACCGAGGCCCAAAGCACAAAGAAGGCGTGGATGCCGGCCCACGTCCATGGGGCGTTAAAGGCGGCAGTGTGGTTAAAAACTGCCTCAGGCCATAGCACACCCACGACGCCATGATGGATGGCAACGTAGACGATAGCCAGAATGTACGGAATCCAATCCTGGTAGAGGGCTAGGAACGCAAGCATGACGAAGAAATGAAAGTGGAGCTCGATGTATCCGCCCGAGAGATGCACCAGGATGGCGGACGAGGTCATGAGCCCAAAGCCGACGGCAGTCGCGCGAAACGCGCGGCTCGCCCCGTTGTACGCCGCGATTACGGCGAAGAAAGCAACCGGAAGCGATTCGGCGACCGTATGGAGCACCGTGCCGTCAGTGAACCAAGCCGAAAGACTAAAGTCCCAGCGATAGCCAAATACAACACCCACGAGCGCGATGATCGCGACGTGAACCCACAGGAGTGCCAGAAGAAACCGGTGCCGCTTGCGCCAAACGTCCTCGGGCAAAGAGCCGCCCGTCGGCAAGAAACGCAAGACAGAGTTGAGAACGGAAGCAAGGAGAGGACGTTTTGGCTTGAGGTTGACCATTGGGCCTTCAGGCTTCGCCACTGTCTCTTTTTCTGAGAGGAAACTACCTAGAATCGCGAAACGGCATGTATCCTGGCTGCAGAAAGTTAACTGCTATTGGAGCAAGTCATGTACCAGCACAATCGCCTCTTGACCGCTGATTTTTCAAGGGAATCATTTATTAGCTTTTGCCAAACGATGACAGGAACGTTAATCCATTTACAAATTTGTCCGGAACCCCTTTTCCCTTCATCGCCCACCCAGACAAATAGCCAACTGGTCCGCCGGTTTGCCTGCTACTACTAAAGTCCGCGTAGCTTATCTCCGCAATCTTCTTGAACGACCCGCCGGAGTGTCGTACGGTTACAGCGTCCGAATATCGTATCCTGGGAAAAGGAGTTTCGATTCATTATGGCTTCGACAGAACTTGTCGTAGACGTTCACCACCACTACATGCCCGCGGCATTGTTCGACCGTCTTGCCGCCCAGGCCGGCGGCCGCCGAATCGTTACCAACGAAATCAGTCTAACGCTTCACCCGTCTCGTAAAGATCTCGAAGCGCACCTGAATGTCATGGACGAGGCAGGGGTTACCGTGTCCATTCTAACCGACCAGGTCCAGGTGCTTGGAGCCGAGGTGGCGAGGCTGCTGAACGACGGCATCGCCGGGGTTGAACGCAAGCACCCGACGCGTTTCCGGGGCTGCATTCATTTACCCATCCATGAGCCGGAGGCCGCGAAGCGGGAACTCGAACGCGGCATTAACGAACTGGGTTTACGCGCGGTGGCGTTGCTTGCCTGCCATCTCGATGTGCAGCTCGACAACCCGACGATGAACCCTCTCTACGAAGTAATCCAAAAACACCGTCTGCCCATCGTGATCCATCCCCAGTCAAAACCCACCGGCTCAGACACGCTTTACAACCTGGATCGCTGCGTGTTCCGACCCCTGGAGACAACCCAGGCCATCGTCCGCGTGATCAATAGCGTGCTTCCCCGTTTTCCTGAACTGCGCTTCGTCATGCCTCATCTCGGCGGCGCCACTTCCTCACTCAAGGGGCGAATGATGGCCTTTTTTGAGACTGACGACGCCGATATTCCAGCCGATATGAAGGGCTACCTCAAGACCCAATCGGAGCAAAAGCGTTTCGGCCTGGCCGAGCGCTTCGAGAAGCTATTGCAAACACTTTATTTCGACACCGCGGGAACCGGCGCATGGCACCCAGCGCTGGCGGCGGCCTTCAATGTAACCACGGCGGACCGCATCATGTTTGGCACCGACTACCCGCTGGAATGCAAAACCGCGGCAAACATCACGGAATCTTTGGAAATGATTCGACAGGCACCTTGTTCCGCGCAAGAAAAAACTGCGATGTTGGGCAAGACGGCGGCAGGGTTGTTCAATCTACAATATTCCTAACTGCACATTGTAGATTTCAAGGAGGCAATATCGATGACTAGGTTTCTGATGGTCTTGGCAGCGAGCATGGTGATTTCTATCTCAGCCATTGCCGCTGAAACGCAACAAAAAGATCGCGCGCGTCTCGATCAGATCGAACAATCCCTGAAGTCCGATGTGCCGCGCGTGCTTTGCTTAGACAGCAATTTCGCCACCGGCGGCCAACCCACTGAACAAGCATACGCCAAGGCTGCCGCAAGCGGTTTTCATTCCGTCTTGAGCTTGCGCGCTCTCGGTGAAGGCATCGATCTCACGAAAGAGCGCTCTCTAGTCGAAAAAAATGGGCTGCGCTACTTCAATATTCCCGTGGTATCCAGCGCGCCGCGCGCCGAACAGGGGGATGAGTTCATTCGATTGGTCAAAGAAAAATCCAACCACCCGATGCTGATTAACTGCGCTACCGCCAATCGGGTCGGCGCCTTCATGATGATCTATCGTGTGGTTGAACAGGGCTGGAATGAGGAAAAGGCCTTGGACGAAGCGCTCAAAATCGGTCTGCGCGGCGACGAGCTGAAGAAATTCGCCCAAAGCTACATTGCGCAGAACAAAGCAAAGCGCGGGTGAAACCGCCATAAGAGCGGTCTATAAATAGCTCCGATGCTTTTAGTTCCGTAATTCTTCTACCCGTTACTTCTGGTTACTTTTCAGGCACGACTCAACGCCTCTAAGCACCTCTCAACTAACTTTTCTGGATCTTTGTCGAATACCACGAGGCCCCGCGTCGGCTTCTGACAGAACTGGATAATTTCCTTAATGTGGTCGGCTACCCCTCCGCTTCCTTCGAGTATGCCGATTATTTTCCCCTCATCGTAGGCTATGGTGAATTCGTTGAGCGTGCCAGTTGCGCCGCCCAATACAATGACCACATCGGCGGACCGGACATTGATAACGTTGCGTCCCTTGTAGCCAAACCCGGTATAGACGATCACGTCCGCGCCATCATCCGGCAAGCCGTAACGTTTTAAATGTTCGCTTCGATCCTGGGCAGGGGAGATACCCAGTGCAAACCCGCCAGACCGGCGGAAAGCTTTCGCCACGAGATCCGGCAGACCCGTGGTGGCGCCCGTGACCAAAATACAGTCGTGCCGAGCCAGAGCGGCTCCGAGAACTTCTGCGAGTTCTTTAACCCGCGCTTTTTCTGATTCACTGAGGGCGTCATTCTCCGAAGCGCCCATGACCCCCGCCACTGGCTTTCGCATCAACTCCTCCTTTCGGTGAAATCAGATGATCTTGTCTCGACGCAGTTGAGCGATCGCGTCCGTGCTGTAGCCCAGATCCTTCAATATCGCCTCAGTGTCTTCCCCGAGGCTTGGAATCCTGTCATAGCGCGCTTCGCTCCGTGACATTTTAAGAGCGTTGGCGATGACCGGAACTTTTCCAACGGGCGAGTCCGCTTCTCGGATAAGCTTGCGCGCAATCACTTGGGGATGAGCGAGGACTTGCGCGATGCCCCGCACTTCACCGTAGGGCAGCTCAGCTTTTTTGAGCTGAGCCAGCCAGTGGTTATGATCTTTTTCCAGAAAAATCTTTTCGATCGTCTCTTCTAATTCGCCGCGGTTTTTCCGCCGGCCTTCGACAGTGGAGAAACGCGGATCTTCTAATAACTCCGGTCGCTCGATCACTTTGCGACAGAAAATTTCCCAATCCGAGGCGCTGGCAACGGCGAGGTTCACATAGTCCCCGTCACCTGCGAGATACGGACCGTAGGGTGTTACATAGTGGTGACGCATTCCCACCCGCGCCGGCTCTTCGCCGGCATGCCAGTAATGATGGGGAAAATAACCAAGCCAAGACACGATGGAATCCAGCATGGAGACATCGATAAATTGACCTTGACCGGTTTTCTCCCGCTGGTAAAGCGCGAGGAGAATGCCCAGGGCCGAGTACATCCCGGCGGCAATATCGGCGATGGCGAGACCGGCACGGGCCGGCTTGTCGGGATAGCCCGTGGTGGCGATAATTCCCCCTTCTCCTTGAATGAGGAGATCATAAGCCTTGACGTCGCGGTAAGGCCCGTCCTGGCCATAGCCGGATAGAGAACAATAGATGAGCCTTGGATTGATCTCACTCAGCGTTTCGTAGCCAAGGCCGAGACGTCCCGCAACACCAGGGGCATAATTCTCGAAGAAGATGTCGGATGTCTTGGCCAATTCTTGAAGTATGCCCCTTCCCTTTTCCTGCTTAACATCGACCGTGAGACTGCGCTTGTTTCGATTGAGCCAAACATAACCCGACGAGAGACCGTGAACCACAGAGTCCCAGCCACGAATAACATCACCGATGCCGGGCCGCTCCACTTTAATTACTTCCGCGCCCATGTCAGCAAGCAGACCTGTGGCAAAAGGACCGGAAAGCACCTGTTCAAAGGCCAGAATCTTGATGCCATCCAGCGCGCCCACGGATTTAGAATTAGCTGTCACAGTTGCCTCATCTTTCACGTTGAACATTGAACTTTGAACCTGGAACCGCGGGCGCTGCCCGTTCAAAGTTCAAGGTTCCATGTTCAACGTAAGACTATTTGCTGTCTTTTATTTCCGGAAACAGATCCTGCTTCGGCGCGTGGGCTTTCTTCCAGACCATCACGCTGCGCGAATAATCGATCACCACTTTGCCGTCTTGCTGAATACCCCGGGTGCGAACCTTGATGATGCCCCATTGCGGCTTCGATTTGGACTCTCTCTTCTCCAGGACTTCGGATTCCGAGTAAAGGGTGTCGCCGGCAAAAAGCGGATTCGGCAGCTTGATCTCGTCCCAGCCAAGGGCAAAACCGTTTTCGCTCACGTCGGCGACACCCAGGCCGGCGACAATGGCGAGGGTCAGCGCGCTGTTAATCAGACATTTGCCGAATTCCGTGCGCTTGCCATATTCGTTATTAAAATGAATCTGATTCGTGTTATTCGTCAGCAAAGTGAACCAAATATTGTCAGCCTCCGTAACGGTTCTGCCTAAACGGCAGCGATAAACGTCGCCAACTTCAAAATCCTCGAAGAAGCGCCCTTCCCAGCCGGGTTTGACAGCCATAGTTCTCTCCCCTTTCTGCTATGCAGGCTTTACGCTATATACTAGCAGGCTGCTGAAAAAGAATCATAGGCTTGGTTGCGCTCAATCGCCTCGCTCCGACGTACCGCCTCAGTACGCCTCCGCTCAGCCTGTCCTGAGCGAGCCGAAGGATCGATTTTTCGCGCGCCTGGCCTCTGAAATCTTTTTGAGCAGCCTGCGACCACAGTTTTTAAGCTCTCTGCTAGGCGGTAAATATAGGAGGCTGTAATGGATTTCAACCTGACGCAGGAACAGCTGCAGATCCGCGAAGAGATAAGAAAGGTCTGTAAGGAGTTCCCCGACGCCTACTGGCGCGAAATCGACCGCAAGAGAGATTATCCTGAAGCCTTCGTGCGCAAACTTTCCGAACTCGGTTGGCTGGCGGCCCTGATACCCGAGGAATACGGCGGGACCGGCCTGGGCATCACCGAAGCGAGCATTATTTTGGAAGAGATCAACCATTCCGGCGGCGTCGCCACGGCATGTCACGCCCAGATGTACACCATGGGAACGCTTCTTCGGCACGGTAATGACGAGCAAAAGCGACGCTATCTGCCGAAGATCGCCAGCGGGGAGCTCCGCCTGCAAGCTTTTGGCGTCACCGAACCCAACGCGGGATCGGAATCCACGCGCATTCAAACGACAGCGACGCGAAAAGGGGATCGTTACGTAATCAATGGCCAGAAGATTTTCATCTCCCGCGTGCTGCAATCGGACCTGATGCTGTTACTGGCGCGTACCACACCTTACGATGAGCTGAAAGACAAAACCCAAGGTCTTTCCGTGTTCATCGTCGATCTAAGGGAAGCTAAAGGAAAACTTGAAGTGAAGCCTTTGGATCTCATGATTAATCACCACACCAACTCACTCTTTTTTGACGGAGTTGAAGTTCCAGCTGAGAATTTAGTCGGCGAAGAAGGAAAGGGGTTTCGCTATATCATCGACGGTTGGAATGCCGAAAGAATTCTCGTCGCCGCCGAAGCCATCGGCGATGGGCGCTGGTTTATCGAACGGGCTGCAAAATACGCTTCCGAGCGCATTGTTTTTGGCCGGGCCATCGGCTCGAACCAGGGAATTCAATTCCCCATCGCCAAAGCCTACGCCAACGTCGAAGCTGCGGATCTAGTGCGTTACCAGGCGGCAACAAAATTTGACCGCAAAGAAAAGTGCGGTGCTGAAGCGAACATGGCGAAACTGCTCGCCTCGGAAGCGGCGTGGGAAGCGGCCAACGCTTGTCTGACGACCCACGGTGGTTATGGTTTTGCGGTGGAGTACGACGTGGAGCGAAAATTTCGCGAAACACGGCTCCTCACTGTCGCGCCGGTCAGCAACAATTTGGTCTTGGCCTACTTGGGACAGCATGTGCTGGGTATGCCAAAATCGTACTAGCCTGGACTATTCACTTGCGACACTGATCGCGCGGCAAGCCCTCTGCACATAGAGGGGCTCGAGTTCAAGGTTCAAAGTTCAACGTTCAAGGTTCCGAAGCAGTTTAGACGTTGAACCTGGAACATTGAACCTTGAACTGAAACCTATACGGATCGAAAAGCGGCCCGTCGATGGGCCGACCTACCCAACCAGATAACCAATAGGAACAACATTGTAGACCCTAGGGATCCGATCACAAACACCCCGCCGATGCTGGTGGCCTGGGCAATCAATCCACCGATGGAGGGACCCAGTATATTGCCCAAATCGCCGGCGGCGTTATAAATCCCCGAGGCCAGACCGCGCTGGACTTTGTTTTCATCCACATCCTGCACCAATCCTACAGCATTGGCCACGATGACGATGGCACGCATTAATCCCGACAAAACGTAGACCGCGAGGATCGGACCGAACCCGGTGAAGAACGGGATGAGCATCAAGATTGCCGATTGAAGGGGAATGCCGGCATAAGACAGACGGCGATGGCCGAACCTGTTCACCACATGGCCGCTGATCGGACGGGTCACGGCATTGCAGCCGGCGTAAGCGGCGCGCACCACGCCGATCTGCGTCAGAGTCATACCCACGGCAAGACCGTAGAGCGAAATAAAAACTCCGCTCATCTGGTGCAGCAAGTTGAGAAACAGCGCCACGATAACCACGGTGGCCAACTCCGGTTCGACAAGCGCCTTCAACGAATCACCCACCGTAAGCTTTGCCCTGGACTTCTCGTTCGTGAGGCCGATTCTTTGGCCGCCCGGCCGGTGCAAAAACCACAGCAGTGCCACCGGCACCAACGATAAAAGCGCGGCGGCCTGGAACGTCGGCCCGTAACCGAAATGATCCGCCATGAGGCCGCCGAAAAAATTTCCCGTCGAATACCCCAGAGCCAAGGTGCCGACGTAATAACCCATGGCATGGTTGCGATTTTCATCCGGGGCTAGCGAGTCGACGTAAAACGCCATGTAAACCGTCGTCACGGCGCCGTAAGCAAAACCATTGAGAGCATGCACAATGGCAAAGACCAAGATGTCTTGCGCCAAGCTGTAAAAATAGTTGGTGATCCCCATTGCCAAGACGGCAATCGAAATAAGCAATCGCGCGCGATCACGTTGATAGGCCATGCCCACCGGTAGTCGGGAAGTCAGAGCCAAGATCGGACCCAGGGAAATAAGCGAGCCGATGGCGGCCATCGGAATGCGCAGGTCATGAAGAAACGGCGGGATGATCGTCGATGCAGAGTTACTTTGCACGGTGATCGCAACGATGGGCACCAAAAGTTTCAACGTACTCATTTTCATATTCGCTCTTTTATTCTCTAAAACTTTCGTGACTGCAACCGATTCGGCGACGAAGGTTGCAAACATAGACATTTTCTTGCGCTTCAGGTAATGAAACCAGCGAGGAGAACAAAACAATGGACTTAAAACGATCCTGGATGTTCGTCCCCGGCCATAGGCAAAAGATGATCGACAAGGCCCTGGGGCTTAACACGGACGCCATTATGCTGGACATCGAAGACGGCGTCGCACCCAGCGAGAAAGATACTGCGCGGCAGCTAATCAGTGAGGCCTTGGGTCGTCCGAAGGCGCCGAACTCACCGGCGCGCTTTGTGCGTATCAACGCCATCGGCCACACGCGCATGAATGCTGATATTGACGCCGTGGTTCGGCCCGGACTCGAAGGCTTGGTTCTACCCAAAGTTGAAACGCCAGAGGAAGTGATGAAAGTCGAAGCCATTCTCACCCAGCGCGAGCCGCGACAAAAGATGCCGGCCGGCGGTGTCAAGCTACTCGTCGCTATCGAAAGCCCGCGAGGTTTGCTGAATGCGGCCGCCATTGCCGCTTGTTCACCCCGTGTCTGCGGCTTGATGTTTGGCGCGGAAGATTTTGGCCGCGAGCTGGGACTGCCGACTTCCCGCGAGGGCGAAGCCCGGGATATGCTTTACGCCCGGTCCGCCATGGTCATAGCGGCCGCGTCGGCTCAGGTTCAGGCGGTCGACGGAGTCTGGGTCGATCTCAAAGACACGGAAGGCCTCGCCGGTTATGGACGGCAATCGCGCCGTCTCGGCTTCTCGGCCATGTCATTGATTCACCCGTCCCAGATCGATCCGATCAATCAGATGTTCAGCCCGACGGCCGAAGAAATCGACTATGCTCAAAGAGTCATCCAGGCGTTCGAAGAGGCCAATGCACGAGGGGATGGTTCCATATCATTCGGCGGCCAACTTATCGACAGACCCATCGTCGAGCGCGCGCGCCGCACGTTAGAGATGGCGAAACAGCTGGGCGTTGTCTCTTGGACAAAGGAGCATCGATGATGAAGCGATTTATTCTGGGAGCCATAGTCTGCAGATTTCTTTTGGCGCCTGTCATTGCTTGGGCACAGGCTGAGATGACGATGAAGCAGATCGCCGACAACGTCTACTTCATGGAACATCCAACGGGGTCTAGCAATGCAACGTTCGTCATTACCAATGATGGCTTGCTGGTATTTGACTTTGACATCCGTACCGCCAATCAAACGCTCGCTGCGATCCGAAAGCTTACCGACAAGAAAATCAAATACATCGTCTCATCGCACTCCGCCGGAGACCACGCAACCGGCGCGTGGCATTTTCGCGAGGACAAGCCCACCTGGATCGCCACGAAAAACCAAATCCACGACCTTCAAATGCAGGAAGCGAAAGAGTTCGAGGAGCGCAAGAATTCCAACGATCCGCGCTATGCAGCCTACAAAAATGCAGAGCTGTTAAAACCCGACATCGGTTTTGACGGCAATATGACGCTCTACTTCGGCGGCCTGACTTTTCAGATCACGGCGGAAGGCCGAGCGCACAGCACGGGCGATCTCACGGTCTATATTCCTCAAAGGCGCGTGATGCTCATGGGCGACCTTCTCGATACTGAAATTCACCCCGGTCAAGGCGAGTCCGCCGGAGTCTTTTACTCTAACGTGAAAGGATGGATACAAATTCTTGACAACATCATGGCGCGGAATCTGCCGGTGGAAACTTATATTCCTGGTCATGGCCCCGCCCATGTTGGCAAAGGCGTCAGGGATCTTGAAGAGCAAAAACGCTATTTTGTCGTGATGCGGGATGAGATCGCCAAGATGATCGCCGCAGGCAAAAGCCTGGAGCAGATCGAAAAGGAGTTCAAAGTGCCGCAGGAATTCGCCCATTACAAGGGCCCCGAAAGACTGAGAAACTTTTATAAACTTTTCTATAATCAGCTGATGGAGACTGGCTACTAACCCAGGATTGGACAACGCCCGTCGTCGGAGGAACACAATGAGGTGTCTCATCAATGCATTTCTCTTAACCTTTGGTCTGCTTTCTACAGCATGGGCGCAAAGCGGTAAGCCCATGTCTATCGAGCAACTCGCGGCATATAACAAACCCGATCGGGAGCAGGTGCTTTATACCGGCGCGAAAGCGGAGGGTAAAATTACCTGGTACACCTCGCTGGCGGGCGGCTCATACAAGGAACTCGCTTCATCTTTCGAAGCGAAATATCCCGGCGTCAAAGTGGAAGCGTATCGCGGGACGCGTCAAGAGCTTGGGGCGAGGATCCTGGCGGAAACCCAAGCGAAGCGGTATATCTTCGATACGCTGGAGAGCACTATCCCGCTGTTGAAACTTCTCCGCGACAACAAATTGATAACGCCTTACTATTTTCCGACCCAGGCGAAGTATCCGGATAGTGTAAAAGAAAAAGGGCCGAAGGGGCTGTTCTACTGGTCCATCGATCGCGAGTCCCACATTGGTCTGGCCTACAACAAGAACTCTATTCCAGCGAGTTTGGCGCCAAAGAATTATGATGGGCTGTTGCGTCCCGAACTCAAAGACAAGATCGGTTTCGCCGGCAGCGACACCGGCGTGACCGTCGTAGGAACGATGCTGAAACTGAAGGGCGAAGAGTATATTAAGAAACTCAAAACGCAGAATCCCGCCGTCCACAATGTCTCGGGCCGAGCTCTGCTTGACATGGTTATTCCCGGAGAGATTGGAGTATCACCGACGATTTTCCGCAATCACGTCGAAGTATCGCTTAAAGCCGGCGCCCCGATAGAATGGATCCCGATGGACATTGTTCCGACTAACTCCGGATCGACGGCGGTGTCGGCCCAAGCCCCACACCCGCATGCGGCTCTCCTCATGGCGGACTTCATTTTAGGCGAAGGCGGGCAAAAGGTTCTCGAGCAGTATGAGTACGGGAGTCCGACGAAAGATTACGGTTTCAAGCGGTGGTACCCGGAACAAGGACTGACAACGGAACAGTACGAAAAGCTCGACGAGCAATGGAATAAAATATTGCGTGAGCTGGGCCGTCGCTCATGACGGGTCTACAGCCCGCTTAATAATCGCCCGATCATTGTCTAAACCGGGGCACGTGCCGGATGTGCTCTGCGTTCTATCCCCGGTTATGTGGTAGAGCCAAGTTAATTATCTAGCGAGGTAACCATGCACACCGGTTCTTATATCGACGGCAAATGGTTTCATCCGAAGTCCCAACGGCTGGTCCGTAACATCAATCCCGCGGATACCGACGACGTGATCGCCGAGTTTCCTGCCGCCACCGCGGCAGATGTCCAACGCGCCATCGAGGCCGCCCAGGGCTCCTTCAGAGCTTGGAAGAAAACCCCGGGCCCGGAGCGCGGACGCGTGCTCTGGCGTGCGGCGGACATCGCCCGCCAGCGGGCCGATGAGATTGCCCGCACGCTTACGCGCGAGGAGGGCAAAGTCCTCAAAGAAGCGAAAGGCGAAGTCATGAAGGGCATCTCGCTCCTGGAGTTTTATGCCGGCGAGGGCTTTCGCCTGCATGGCAAAACGCTCCCCTCCGAAGCCCGCGACACATTCACCTACACGATCCGCCGGCCACTGGGTGTTGTCGGCTTGATTGCACCGTGGAATTTTCCCTGGGCCATCCCCGTCTGGAAGTCAGCTCCTGCACTGGTTGCCGGGAATACCGTCATCTTCAAGCCCGCGGAGCTGACCCCGGCGACGGCGACTTTACTCACTGCAATCTACGAAGAAGCAGGTCTACCTCCTGGGGTGTTCAACATGCTCGTGGGATCCGGTTCGGTTGTCGGCGAAGCGTTGGTTAACTCCCCGGCGCTCCGAGCCATCTCCTTCACCGGCTCCAACGAAGTCGGCGGCGCGCTCTATGCCAAGGCCGCTCAGCGCGGCGCTAAAGTCACGTGCGAGATGGGCGGTAAGAATGCCGTTATTGTCATGGCGGACGCAGATCTCGACAAAGCCGCTATCGCCATCCATGGTGGCGCCTTCGGCTCCACCGGCCAACGCTGCACGGCAACGTCCCGGGTGATTGCGGCGCCGTCTGTCAAGGACAAGTTATTAGAGCGGCTGGTTGAAGGAGCGCAGAAAATCAAGATTGGCTCGGGACTGGATGAGACCGTCGACATGGGACCGGCCGTAGACGAAAAACAGTGGAAAACCGATCTCGATTATCTCAGGATTGGAGGAGAGGAAGGCGCGAGACTCGTGATCGGGGGCAAGAAGCCCGAACATCTGGGCAAAGGCTATTTCGTTGAGCCGACGATTTTCGACAACGTGGGGCCCCAAATGCGCATCTTCAAAGAAGAGATCTTCGGACCCGTATTGTCCGTCACGACGGCCAAGGGTCTCGAGGAAGCGCTCCAATTCGCCAATGGCGTGGAATATGGCCTCACGACGTCCATCTTCACTGAGAATGTCGATACGATTATGAATTTCGTCGAAGAGGTCGAGACCGGCATGGTCCATGTGAACGAGCCGACCATCGGCGGTGAAGCGCAGCTGCCCTTCGGCGGGACCAAGGCCACGGGCGTCGGCGAGCGCGAAATGGCCGAGGAAGGACTCAACTTCTTCACCGAGCTCAAAACCGTTTTCATCAATTACTCCGGGAAGGCCGAACGATTGATGATCCGATGAAAGAAGTTCAACGTTCAAGGTTAAAGCCTAAATCCCGTCATTGAACTTTGAACCTTGAACGAATTTATTTATCGACCGGCGCGGCTCCCACCCAGTGGCCGACGTCGACGATGATGCCTTCGGGGCCCATGAATTTATCTTCGTAGTACGCGGTTCCCAGATTGACCGTTCCGGCTTTCTTCGCGCCGGCGGCTTCCATCATCCGAAACGCCTCGGTATCATTCTCTGCCGTAAAGCCGATGTGATCGATGCCCGCGCGCTTCTGTTCGCCGTTCGGCATGCCTGCCCCCAGCGGGAGCACCGTAATGTTGACCGTCCCATCAGAGAGATCGATGGCGTTGTTCTTCCGTTTCTGTTTGATGGTCATACCGAGGGCCTTCACAAAGAAGTCGGCCATGCCGTCTACGTCCTCCGCCCGGTAAGCGATATGTCTAATCTTAGCCATAATTTTTCTCCCCTTTTTGTTCTCGACTCCGACTATCTTGATTTTCCGAAACCTTGAACCTTGAACGTGGAACCTCGAACTTGAGCGCCACGTTGGCGCGAAGCTATCCGCCGTAAAAAACCTTATCGCCCAAATCTTTCATCGCCAGAGTCGCATCGTCGGGACGCCCTGCAGGCTGAACCGCCACGCCAGCGTCTTTCACCTCGCCGACGAAGATCGAATGATCCCCTCTTTCAATCGTATCCACGAGCGCGCATTCGACGAAGGCCGGGGTCTTTTCCAAAATCGGCGCACCTAGACTGCCCTTGCGAAACACCTCGCCGCCGATGCTGTTACCTTCCCGTTCCAAGGGTTTAAAAAATGTAAACGCCATCCCCTTCTGATCCTTGCCGAGAATATTCAGCGCAAAGACTTTCGATTCTTTGATGACCGCGTGGGCACCCGAATCGGCCTTGACACCAACCACTACCAGCGGTGGCTGAAAGGCGGTTTGGGTCACCCAGTTGACCGTCGCAGCGGCAATCTTGCCGTCCTTTCCCTCGGCTGTCAGAACGTACAAACCATACGGAATCATCCTTAAAGCAGTTTTCTTAGCATCTGCGTCCATCGTTATCGTTTCCTTTCAGTTTTTTGTCACCGCCGCAGCGACGTCCGCCAAGGCAGGGTGATTCTATGAGAGTATATTTAAATCTGCAAGCTTCGCGGCTGCGCACGTGATGAGCTCGTTAGGAAGCCGATTGCGGCGGTAGTCGAAAGGCCAGGATGACATAAACGTTACCCTTCAATTCGAAGTCGCCCACTTCGGTCATCCCTAACCCGGCGATGTGAGCATTCAGAGAATGGGGATTGCTGCGCGAGACAAACGCCACGCCGACCTCGAACTGCCCGGCGAGGTCCTGCTTCTGCGTTTCGTAGAGCCCCCGCAGTAGTCCCCGTCGGCGACAAGCGCGATCGATGCAGACCGGACCGTAGATATAACTATGACACGAGCTAAGCGGTTGACCTTCGAATTTTATCAGATCGTAGGTGTCGAGCATCTTCGCGATCACAGGCGATCCGTGATCGAATTCATTCCGAAACGCGCACAAAAACCCGACCAGTTTGCCATCGACAATAACTATGGTCGTCCCGAGATCCTTCGCCATCTCAGCGACCTGCTCGCGCGAAAACTCCGCCGAAAGAAATCCTTCTTTCCGCTCCTCTTCAGAAAGATTGGCAATGAAGTTTGCGGATTGCAGCCCCAGAATGGCGGGGTAGTCTTGGGGTTGAGCGCGTCTGAAAACGACCGATGCCATTACCGATTCCGTTCAACTTCCCGGCCAGCTTCCCCCACTCTGGCGCTGGCTTCTTCCAAAGCCCATAAATGCCTCCGCCACAAATCCACCCAACGCCCCTGCAGGAATGATCGCCAGAACGGACAGAAATCTAAACCATTCGGGAAGCGACGCCGACTCTTCCTGGAGGGATTGCTCAATGAAGGACAGGATCAACGAGCAAAGTCCCACCAGCGCCCCATGTTTAATTCCCAGTTTTCCGGCTTTTAGCGCAGCAACGAGCCCCCCCAAAGCTGTTCCCAAGACGCCGATCACGAAACCGATCATTAGACCCTCGGGAGAGGTCATGTAGTCTCTGATTTGATCTCCCGTTACCTCGCCCTGTTTCGATAATTGCTGGGCTAAGTAAATGAAAAAATAAGCATATGTGCCGGCGTAGGTGGCGATATAATCGACCACGACGCCGACGATAATCGGCCGGATCTGGACGCCGGTAAAAAACCCCGTGGGTTCCACGGGCGACGGCGGCTTCCCGGTTTGTCGTGGGTCGTATTGCATGCTTGCTCCCTAGTCGCTAACTACTCTCACGCGCCTATTAAAGTCCCAGCACCCGTATCCGATTCTAGAAATAGGAGCCCAGATGTTTTCTTCGGGAAAAATCCTCAAGCCCGACGTTCCACCCAAGCGTCGCAGACCCACGCTGCGATTTCTCCGCAACTGGATCACGCCCCTATTTTTTCCAGCGCGGCACCTTCTTCCGATTGGGAATGCCATCGCCGAGCAAGGTTCTCCCTCCAAGCGGAAAGTTCTTCGGCGGAATTGCCCCGAGAATCATATAAATCACATCCTTTTTTGAGTCGTTGCCGAGCGCCCGATAGACCGTCGGACCGACACGTATGACCGTTCCCTCGGGCATCGGAATGCGCTTCCCGTCCAAAATAATCGAACCGGTTCCTTTCAAAGTAATGAACACTTCTTCCTGGACTTTGTGCCGGTGCACGTAGGTCGCGCCCTCGCCGGGTTTGTATCGTACGAAGCTAAAGCCCACACCTTTGCAACCCATCGGGCGCGAGAGAAACTCCTTTTCTTTAACCTTGTTGAGGGGCATAAATCCTTTGGTATATCTGGCGGCGGCCATCGCAATCTCCTCCGTTAGTTGGCAGCGTCCGTAGAACCATCATATTTCTTGCGTTATGGTTGACCTCAAGCGCCACGAATAGGAAAATAACTTTTCACGAAGGCAAAACGCAAACGCCTTGATTATGTTTCATCACTATCGGCACGAATCCGACATCTATCCGTCCTTGAGCCGGATTCCTCTCCACGTGCGTATGAAGCTTGACGTGACGGGAATAAAAATATCGCTGAAAGACTGGCTGGCTTTCAGCATAGATGAGCGCACCGTTCTTTGCCACCTGCCCGTCGAAACTGAAGAGGAAAAACAGGTTTTTTCGTCCTACCTCGACTTCCTTTCACGGCGATACCGCGGCGCGCCCGTGGCGACCACGGCCGCGCTGAGCAGCTCCATATGGGAAAATGCGCATCAGGTGCCCATTCCGGTGGCTGGCAAAAGCGCTTCGCAGATCCCTCCGATAACAATCGAAGAATGGCGGCAGTGGCAATCTCATCAGCGCTATGCTTTGTACAAGACGGCGCTTTCGCAAAGCGACCCCGAGCAATTTTTTGCTGTGCTTAAAGAGTTTCGTGAATTGAAAGACTGAACGTCCTCGCATGGGTAAGCTGAGATCTAACGATAGCTGGCTTTCTCGCCTCATTCCTTTCGGCTTGGTGGGTCAAACCAAGCCACATCACTATCGCGAGATGCTCGGCGTCCTGTGGGAAAACAAAACAGAGCTTCCCTACGCTTGGAATATTCTCAAGCATGGCGTCTGTGACGGTTGCTCTCTGGGTCCCTATGGCCTGCGCGACAACGTGATGGACGGCGTCCATCTTTGCATGACCCGGCTGAAGCTCCTCAAACTAAACACCATGGGCGCGCTTGATATGTCGGCCACCAGAAATATCAACACACTCCGCGCGCTGGGACCGGAAAAGCTACGGTCTCTCGGACGGCTATCCTATCCGATGATTCGTCGCGAAGGCGAACCGGGATTTTC
>Ga0209382_10003611_pt1 | contig 21330 bp, 20 predicted proteins | sample SoiMetdeltSBSDD5_FD_187599 | JGI IMG/M metagenome (GOLD analysis project Ga0209382, IMG submission 187599) | Bulk soil microbial communities from a Populus tree surrounding site in Tennessee, USA - Soil MetaG P. deltoides SBSDD5 (SPAdes) (version 2) | ecosystem: Environmental > Terrestrial >... | reverse complement strand
GTCACCGTCAGGATAAGGATGATCGTTACGGCCATCCTGCTGCCTCTATCGATACGTTCTGGTCTTTCGGTGTCGGTTGTCATGTCTCCGTTCGGGACAAGTTGTCCAGGCACATTGTCCGATCCAAAAGTGAAGTATGACTCTTTTGTGGGATTCTTCGTCGTAATTTCAATGATCTATACCCGAATCGCACGCCTGGCAGTCTTTGTGCTTTCCCAGGGGATGAGCGATGGCGGACTGAGACAGCGTACCGCCGGGCAATAAACCTTTCCTGAAGAAGGAGACGCCAGCATGAGCTGTGAGCGATGCGGAGGTTTCAAGGTGTTCGATTACTTTGACGGTCCGTTTCATTGCAGCGGATATCGTTGCATCAACTGCGGCGCGATCACGGACATGCGGATTGCCATGGCGACGCAGACGAGGACAGTCGTTCCACCTCGGCGGACAAAACCTGTCCGGGGCACATCACTTGGTACGCCCCAAGCCGGGGCTACTCATCCGGGTCAAACAGAACACCAGCCATGAATCCACACCCCGCCCCGACCGTGCCGGTTGTTGACGCACGCTGGCACGGCGGAGGGTTCCTGAGCTGAACAGCTTCGGAACCAATGTTGGCGTATTTGGAATCTTCTGGTCAGGAGCTTTCATGGGAAGCCTCCATTCGGATTCCACCGATTCCCCGGATACTTAAGGCCAGTGTCCTCGAAGACTAGGGGGGAGTACACTGGGACAACCCCTAGGCCCAATTCTGGATCCTCACTTTCGCGATCAGTGCAGGCCCGTTCAAACACACAGTCGAGCCATGGGGCCGAGCGGTATTGCCGTGACCGGTCGTCCGGCCAAAGTGCGGCGATGACCCGAAAAAGCGCGTTCACGGTTCTCTCTTCCGCGAGGGCCCACCAGGCCAGATGCCCGGGCGGAGTGAAGACGACTTGGTCCGGCACACACGTGGCCAGCCGAAATCCGTAGGATTCCGTCAGATACTCGAGCTGGGGGGCTGAATAGCCGTACAGATAGGGAAATGTCAGCAGATTGTTGCAGGCCAGTGCTACATCGAACGGTCGGCGACATCTCCGAGGCAGAAGAGAGCGTATCCGCAGCATCCACGCGAAACAGGCGCCGTTCGGCACGCGCAACACCAAAACGCCGCCATTGCGCAACAAGACCACAGCCTGTTGCAAGAGGGGACGGGGGTCCGGCAGTTGATCGAAGGTGTTCCACACCACCACCGCATCGAATGACCCTGGCGTGAATCGCGCCTCGTCGAGCGTGCCTTCGAAAATTGGAAGCCCGCGCTCGCGACAAAATGCCGCCACATCGTGGCCCGGATCAACACCGACCATGTCCCAGCCTTGCGTTTGGCCTTCCAGCAGAAAGCCCCCGACAAAACTGCCGACTTCCAGGATTCTCGGCCGTGACCGTTTCGCGCATTGAGCCAAGTACCTGGCCAGCAGCGGTACTTTCATCCTCGCCCAACGCTGCTGAGTGGCGAGCTCGGCGCGAAGATATTCGTCATCATATCGTTCTGTCGTGTAGGCCTTGGTGACGGCCTGGGCGGGTGGACGGGGATTGCGATACAACAGGCCGCAGTCCGTACAGGTCACGATCGCGGTCGAATAATCCTGAGTAAAATGGACGCGGTCGGTGGCTGTGGCTGTAGTCTGTCGGGACCAGTGGCTGCGATAAAACGACTCGAGAAATTGATGCTGCGCCGCGATATCCTCGGCGGAACACACGAGACGGAAATGGCCGGACCCGCAGACCTGGCATGCAATCCGCACACGGGGCTGTCGTTCAAGATCGATTGCGCCAGCGCTGTCTTTCCCTGCGATGGATCGCATGTCTCTCCGCGGCTAAATCACACTCTAGGCGTCAGTTTCTCACTCGCCAACTGGGCAGAACCCAAGAACGTCGATTCCTCGCCTCCGAAAAGCCGGAGACCCGAGGCCTGTTGAAATGAAGGCAAGACAAAAAAGAAGGGAGCGAATATTTTACATTCGCCAGGCGAAAACTAGGGAACCACCTAGTGTGTTCGCTGTGGCGTTCGCGGTAGCGTCCTCTTGGTTGAACCCCTTAGGAGAGGAGGAGAACATGAATCGATTGCCCACAGCTTCTTCTTCTTTCACCCCAAACTATGCCGGCATGTCGAGCGACATCACCGGGAAGATTGTCCAGATGGTGAAGCACCGACAGGCGTGCGACATGGAAGACTTACTGGAGGCGTGTTCCTCGTACACGTGGAATCAAGTTTTCCTCGAAGTCGACCGCTTGAGCCGGACCGGTGAACTGCGTTTGTTTTCCAAGCGGGCCGGAAAGTACACCGTCACGCTTCCGGCCGCGTAACACGACACATTCCTTCAGTCCATCGGCAGCACTTTCTGCGGTGCTCGATTGGCATGCTCATAACGCCTGAGTGCCTGCGGTAACGACTGCGCAATCTGTTCCATACGATGATCGTAAGTGAAGTGCAGCAGTACTTCATCACGGCTGCCGTCTTGCTCTCGTTTCATCCGCTCCCAGAGTCCCAATAATTCGCGTGGGTCATAACCGGCATCCGCCATGAGTTTGAGACCCATGTCGTCTGTCTTTGATTCTTCCTCGCGCGTGAACAGTGGCGGCGGCTGGCCTGTCGTACTGACGCAGACCGGTGACACTGGAATCTCGTCCTGGGCCAGTGCATGTATCAGCTCATGGCTCAGGATCGCGGCCAATCCAGATTCGGTTTCGGCAAGGCGGAACGTGCCAGTAGACACCACAATCCCGCCGTCCGGCCGCACAAATGAACGGGACAGCGTAGGAGTATTGTAGACGGAAATCACCCAGCACAAGGCACGCGCTCTCGAACCATAGTCCGATCGCCGTGCCGCTGCGATGAGGCGTGAGGCGACTCGCACAGCCGGTTCAAGAATGCGCAGGTCGCTCACCAACGGAGCACTGGCCGATGGACTCGTCTCGCTTGCTGCGCTCTCCTTCGTGAGAATTCTGATCATGGTCGGCGCATGTACGATAGGGTCTCTGGCACAGGCCTGTGCAGCGATGCAGACCGCAAGCACCCACAAGCCGTAATGACCATACCCTCGCATATGACACCCTAAGGCCGATTTCGCAGACTCCAAAACTGGGGGATCGCCTAGTGGAGGATGCGGCAGGCATACGGTGTAGTGAAACCAAGGGTCACGAGGGTTGCCGGACGGAGGGGACTCATGCGACAGAGGCTCGTGCTGCAACAGCGCGTGTTGACCGCGACTCTGACTCTGATGGCGGTCGTGGTCGCGTGGTCCATGTTTCCCTTGACCCTTCCCGAGCATGCCGTCGCGCTCGAACAGCCCGAGGCTCAGCTCGAGGTCACAGGGACGCTCGCCAAATTGGATCTTTCGGCAGGAAAGGGCATGCTCATGACCGACCTGCAAAAGCCGATCTTTTTCCGCCTCGACCGCCCCGAGCTGTTCGAGCGATTGTCGATTGGAGATCGCGTGACGATGCAACTCGACGACGAAGGACGTGTGCTCAAAGTCATCGAGACGTTGCCGGCGGAAGTGCATGAGCCTCCGCCTCCCTCCAAATAGGATTGGAGCTTCTGTGCTGGCGCTGACACGGGCATTCCTGTGGGCGTCGATCGTGCCGCTGCTTGCGTCCTGTACCATTCCACGCGAAATCACGAGGACCGCCCGCAGCGCCATCGAACAACTGCTTCTGGCAGAAGCCGTCAATCGCAGTGTGCTCGACGTCGCACTGCCGCTCTCAATCGATGAACCTCTCTACATGGAAGTCAGCGGCCTCCAGTTGGGCTACATGACTCCGTTCGTGCCGCTGCCATCGGTATCATCCTCAGGCGAAGCGAATACGATCACTTCGTCCACGAGCGGAGTTTTTTCACCGGCCGGTGATCTCGCCTTCGTCAAAGATGCAGTCGCCGCTCATCTGGGCGTGTTGGGCTACCGCGTTGCCAAGCGTGAAGAAGAGGCGTCCTATCTCGTGCGTGTAGTCGTGCAATCGTTCGGCACCAGTCAATCGATCTCGTTCTTCGGCATGCCGCCAGTTCAAAGCGTGATCATTCCATTTTCGTTGCCGCAATTGACGATCTACCAAAATCTCGCTCAGGACGGGTATGTTCGCTATGGCGTTCAAGTCATCGAACGAGCGTCCGGTCGCCTTTTCTATTCGACTCCCTGGCATAGCCACCGCACCTATCACGATCAGTACACCTTCCTCTTCTTCTTTACGTTCCGTGTCACTGATTTGGAGGAGGCGCCGTAATACTCCTGAATGGTATGATGGCCTAAGAAATGAGTCTTTTCGAACATTGAAATGCGGGTCATCGTACTAGGGGTATCCCTAGTAGGCAGGAGAGGCGACCCGGCCATAGTGTGCTCGCCTATTCCGTGCTTGTAGGTGTGCGCCACATCCGTGTCGGTGGGCACTACACCAGGGGGCGCAATCCGTCAGCGCGACCGATTTATCCATGACATGAAGGATTTGAACGTCGTTCGCTGAACGACGAGAGGGGCATTGTATGACCGCAGAGATGGCCACGATCCTCAACATCGACGATCAGGAACCTGGGAGGTATGCGCGGCGGCGCATGCTGGAGCGTGCCGGCTATCGCGTCATCGATGCGAATTGCGGGGCGGATGCCTGGCGCGTGCTTGAAACAGTGCGCCCCCAACTCGTCCTGATGGACGTGAATTTGCCGGACATCAGCGGATTCGATCTGTGCCGGCGCATTAAGAGTCGGCCGGAGCTCGCCGACATCATGGTCCTGCACGTGTCGGCGTCTCGCGTCAGCGGAACGGATCGCGCGGCGGGGCTCGAGGTCGGTTCTGACGGCTACCTGGTCGAGCCGATCGATGAAAAGGAATTGCACGCCGCTGTCCGCTCGCTCCTGCGCTTGCGGGAACGGCAGCAGGAAAACGAAGGCCTGTTGGCCCGCCTTCGCCGCAGTGAAGAACTGTTCCGTGGTCTGTTTGAACAAGCTGCGGTGGGGATGTGCGTCGTCGGCTCGGACGGACGTCTGTTGCGCGTCAACGATAAACTGTGCAGCATCACCGGGCGCACCGAGCATGATCTCATGAAGCAGGAACTGCGCGACCTGACGTACCCAGACGATCGTGCCGAACACGAAAGCCAGGTGGGAACGCTCCTGCTCGGCGGTATTTCCGAGGTCTCGCTTGAACAGCGTCTCATGCGGCCGGATGGAGACACCATCTGGGTGACGGTCACGCTGTCGATTCAATGGGACGCCGGAGGCCGCATCCAATCCTTGATCGGCGTGATCGAAGACATCGATGCGCGTAAGCGGGCAGAACTCGACCTCAGGACGCATACCGCCCGCCAGCAGCTGTTGAGCAAAACGATGGACCAGCTGCTTCGGGTCGACGACCCGGCCGACGTGATGCAGGACATCTTTACCTCCCTGCGGACCAGCGTCGGCCTGGATACGTTCTTGGATTATGACGTGACGCCGGACAACGGCGGAATTCGCATGTCTGCCTGGGCGGGCATTCCCGAAGAGGCGCTCGAACCCTTGATGTTCCTCGAGTTTGGACAGGCGCTCTGCGGCACGTCGGCCGTGTCGCGAAAGCCGGTGATCGTCGAACGCTTGCAGTCCTCGACCGATCCCAAGGCGTCACGCATGCAAGCCGTCGGCTCCACGGCCTATGCCTGTTTCCCCCTGATCGTCGGCGATCGGCTTCTCGGCACGCTGGCGTTCGCCAGCAGCCACCGCCAAGCGTTCGATCCAGATGACCTGGAATTGCTGGAGGCCGTCTCCAATTATGTGGCGATGGCGAAGGAGCGCCGGCGCCTGCTACATGAGACCAGGCAACGCGCTGAGCAAGTTGCGGAACAGGAAGAACGCCTCCGGTTTGCCACGGATGGAGCCGGCATGGGTACCTGGGATGTGGATTTGCGGACCGGACGGGTCGTGTGGAACCGCCAGAATGCGCTGTTGCTTGGGTACGATGCGGAAGCGTCTCAGGCCTCGATCAAGCGCTGGTGGGCGCTCGTGCACGAAGACGATCGTCCGGCCGTCCGACAGGCGATGAAAAATGCCAGAAACAGCGGAAGCCTCTACCAGGCGGAGCACCGTATCCGTCGGGCCGATACGGGCGAACTGCGGTGGCTCGCTCCCTACGGCCGTATCCATTATAGCGGCGACGGACGTCCCATGCGCTTCGTCGGCGTGACGTTTGACATCACTGAACGTAAGCAGACGGATATGCAGCGGCAGGAATGGACCAGGGAATTGGAGCGTCGTGTCAATGAACGGACGAAAGAGCTTGTCCGTACGCACGACCGCCTCCGCGGACTGGCGCAGGATTTAACACTGACAGAGCAACGAGAACGTCAGCGAATCGCCGGAGAACTGCACGACTACCTCGCGCAAATGCTGGTCGTGACGCGTCTGAAGATGAATCATGCGTCTCAGATGATCGCCCCACATCCCGCATGTACCGTGCTGCAGGAGGCGGATCAACTGATCGATCAAAGCCTCACATACACGCGCACGGTCGTGGCCGAACTCATGCCGCCGACGTTGCGGCAATTCGGATTGGCAGCAGGTCTGCGCTGGTTGGGCGACCGGATGGAACAGCAGGGTCTCATCGTGCATGTCGAGGTGCCGTCGGTGGCTCCTCCGCTGTCGGAAGACCACACCACGATGCTGTTTCAGTGCGTACGAGAGCTGTTGTTCAACGTGCTCAAGCACGCAGGGACCGATCGTGCGTCGATTACGATGGTGGAGGACGGTCAGGACAAGCTCAAGATCGTCGTCCACGACGACGGCGTCGGGTGTGATCCTGTTGCCCTACGAGAATCGGGAGGGGACAAGTTCGGCCTCTTCAGTATCCGAGAGCGGATGGAAGCAATCGACGGATGGATGGATCTGGAGTCGCAGTCTGGCGCCGGCACCACGGTGACCCTCGGCATTACCATCGGCGCCGCCATGACAGAGGAGGCAGCCGACGGCAGTGCGGACCAGCCGATGCTTGCCGCTCAGCCGGGGGGAGCCACGCCGCTCAATGCTAAACAGGCCGTTCTCGAGCGGCCGGTGCGCGTGCTGCTTGTGGATGATCATGCGATGGTGCGGCAGGGACTCCGAAGCATCCTGGATGGGTACCCCAATCTGGACATCATCGCCGAGGCCGGGGACGGAGAAGAGGCGATCACGCTCGCGCGTCTGCTCAAGCCTGATTTGATCGTGATGGACGTCAACATGCCAAGGCTCGACGGCATCGAAGCGACCAGACGAATCCGGGAAGAATTGCCGAGCACCTACGTGGTCGGCCTGTCGGTGAATGAGGCGGAACACATCGTCAAATCGATGAAAGCTGCCGGCGCCGCCGCGTTCCTCACGAAAGAAAGCGCGGCCGATCACTTGTACGAAACGATCGGGGCGGTCACACGAAAGATCAATATCGAATGTTCAATGGATGCCTCCCTTCGGTAGGAACCCATTGGACGTCCCCGCAGTGGAATTGCTCTTTCGATGACCGACTCCACGTTATCATACAACGAGCTGCTGCAAGAAAACGCTTCGCTGAGAGCGCAATTGGCGGAGCGGGAGACCTGCGCTGAACATCGCCGACGGGCGGACGAGCAAGCTCGCATCAGCGAGGGCGTACGACGCGTCGCCGCAGAAACCGCCTTGCGTGAAAGCGAGGCACGGTATCGGACGCTTGCCGATACGATGCCGCAGGTCGTCTTCATCGCCACCGCGTCCGGATTCGTCGAATACGTCAACCGGCCGGGCCTTGAATACATGGGACTCCGGCTCGATGAAGCGATCGGCTTCGGCTGGCTGGGAGCCATTCATCCCGAGGATCGCCAACTCGTGGCCGACCACTGGCTCGAGTGCTTGAACCTCGGAAACACCTACGAGTTCGAGCATCGCCTTCGCCGCGCCGACGGCCGGTATCGCTGGCAATTGGCGCGGGCCGTCCCGATCAGTGGAGACTCGGGAACGATTGTTCGCTGGATCGGGACCTCCACGGACATTCACGACCACCGGCAGGTCGAAGAAGAATTGCGAGAAAGCCGAACGGAAGCTGAGCGCCATGCCCAAGAGTTAGACCGCCTCTACCAGACGAGCCCCGCCGGTCTGGCGTTCATCGATCGAGAACTGCGGTTTATCCGCATCAACCAAACCCTTGCCAACATCAACGGGTTCCCGGTCGACGCGTATATTGGGCGCACGCTCAGGGAAATGCTGTCCCCATCTTTGGCCGATCGACTCGAGCCGGTGCTTCGGCGCGTGGTGGACGAAGGTGAGCCGGCGATGAATATCGAAATGGAAGGGGAGGCCCCGGCCGAACCTCGCAATTTCCGGTACTGGCTTGCGAATTACTATCCGCTGAAGCGACGCGACGGCATGGTCCTCGGCGTGAATGTCGTGGTGCAGGATATTACGGAACGGAAGCGTACGGAGAACGCCCTTCAACAGTCCCATGCCTTCATTCGTCAAATCATCGACACGGATCCGAATTTCATCTTCGTCAAAGACCGGGAAGGGCGGTTCACGATGGTGAATCAGGCGGTCGCCGGCTGGTACGGCACAACAGTGGAGGAATTGATTGGGAAGACCGACGCCGATTTGAACCCGAATCCCACGGAGGCGCTGCACTTCCAGGAAAAGGACCACGAAGTGATCGACGGCCTCCGCGAACTCTTTATTCCTGAGGAAGTCATTACGGACGCCTCGGGCAATCGCCGTTGGCTTCAAACGGTGAAACGCCCGATTTGCAATGCATGCGGCGTGGCCACCCATGTTCTTGGGTTCGCCACGGATATTACGCAGCGACGGCTGGCCGAGGAAGCGTTGCGCCGCAACGAAGAGCTGCTGCGCCTGGTCATGGACAGCTCCCCGATCGCGATGGTGTATTGCGACGATGAGGAGCAGCTGCGCTTCGTCAACCGTGCGTACATTGATCGATTCGGACTCTTGCCGGAGGACGTCATCGGGCGATCCCTCGCCGAGGTACTCGGGCCAAAGGCGTATGAAAGTATCCGTGCCCTTGTGAACGCCGCGCTCTCAGGAATGCGCTCAGACGTCGAAGCCACGGTGCCCTATGAACGGATCGGGACGCGGTATATGCGGTGCTCCTATGTGCCGCACATCGACAATCGCGGACGCACCATCGGCTTTACGGCCGTCGAAGTGGACATGACGGATCGGCGACGCATGGAGGATGCCTTACGGGAAAGCGAGGGGCGGCTGCGCTTGGCGTTGGGGGCGGGGCAGATGGGGGCGTGGGACGTCGATGTGGTGACTGATCTCACACACTGGGACCGGAAGGAGTTCGCCTTGCTGGGGGTGGCGGAGGGCACGGTGGCGCCATCGCCCGATGAGTTTTACCGGCGCGTGCATCCGGAAGATCTGCCGCTCGTGCAGGAGTCGGTGCGGAGGGCCATAGCAGAAACCGGCGCGCTTGAACATGAATTTCGCGTGGTGCGTTCGGACGGAGAAATACGGTGGCTGGCGGCCAAAGGGCAGGTGTTGAATGATCACGAGGGACGGCCGGTGCGCATGGTCGGCGTAAATTTCGACGTGACCGAGCGTCGACGGACGGAAGAACGATTGCGTTCCTTCACCCAGGAACTCGAGGCCCGTGTCGCCGAGCGGACCCTGGAGTTGACGCTGCTGCACGCACGGCTGCGCGCGCTCTCAACCGAATTGAATCTCACGGAGCAGCGCGAACGCAAACGGCTGGCGACCGACCTGCACGACTACCTGACTCAGCTGTTGGCGCTGGTTTGCATGAAGCTCGGTCAGATCAAACGATTGATGCCCCAGGCTGCGCAGTCGGAAATTACCCAGACCGAAAGCGTCGTCAACGAAGCGCTGATCTATACGCGGACGCTCGTGGCTCAGCTGAGTCCGCCAGTGCTGCATGAGTTCGGGCTCCCCGTGGCGCTTCGATGGCTGGCGGAACAAATGATCCGTCAGGAGCTGTCAGTGGAGGTGCGGCAATCAGTCCCTGACAGTGTGCCGCTGCCGGAAGATCAGTCGGTCCTCCTGTTTCAGTCGGTCAGGGAGTTGCTGATCAACATCAGAAAGCATGCGGAGACCCATCAGGCGATGATGACGATCGAGCAATCGCACGGCGATTTGTGTATTACGGTTCGTGACGAGGGGATCGGAGCGGACCTTGCCGCAGCCACCGCGAATCAGCCGTCCGCCAGTTCGTCGAAGTTTGGGCTGTTCAGCATCCGTGAGCGGATGCTCGCGATCGGCGGCCGTCTGGAGATCAACTCCTCGCCTGGACGAGGGATGACCGCATGCCTCATTTTGCCGTTGACAGACGTTCCGGGCGCCGACGAGATTTCATATGAGCCGATCGAAGCGAAGACAACCGGGGAGAGCCGTGTCCAACCAGAGACGCGCATCCGCCTGATCCTGGTAGATGATCATCAGATGATTCGCGAAGGATTGCGCGGGCTTCTCCATGCGCATGAGGACCTGACCATCGTCGGAGAAGCCTGCGATGGGGAGGAGGCATTGTCACTCACCGATAAGCTCAGGCCCGACTGTGTGATCATGGACGTGAATATGCCGCGCATGGATGGCATCGAGGCCACCCGACGCCTCAAGGCGGCCTTTGGTGGGACGGCAGTGATTGGGATTTCGGTCAATGCGTCACGGGAGGTCGAAGTCGCCATGCGGCGTGCGGGCGTGGACCACTTCCTCTCAAAGGAAGCGCCCATCGAGCAGATTTATCGGACCATTCTCGCGGCAACGCGTAAAGTGCGAATGACAGCGACGGCATGAGTGCCGTGCTCGTTGTTGCTGTACGGACTGAGGCACTGGCGCCGCACCCGAGAGGCCGACGCCAATCCCCATCAAGCCTCAGAGAAGATGGACGGCTGCCAGGGGCCTACCTGGGGGCAGACTCCGCAGGTCGGGGCTGCTCTGGTTGAGCCTCTGCACGTTGTTGTAGCTCCTGCTGTTTCTGCTGCTCGCGCTCAGCTCTAATAATGGCGCCGCTGCGAAGAATCATTAGCGTCTTGGCCTGACCGTTTGGAAAAATCCAGGCATCGACCCGGTCACCAGCCTGCACCTGGCCGAATTTCTCGGTTTCGGTCCCGACATGAATTGTGGCCTCTTTGCCGTTCTCATCTTTGACGACGAACTCCTCGCCGTTTATTGAGATGATATCGACGACGAAGTGTTTCGCTTCCTGCATCGCCCCCTCGGCGGTCGAATGGGAAAACAACGTCCACACGCCTAAGATGAGACTGGGTAACCACATCATAAGGTTCCTCCATGGGCAATGCTCGCGACGTACTCCTCGCGAGCATGCTGTGTGAGGGATAAAAAAAGTAAGGGACGGTCTGTTCGTTATGTCACCGGTGGACGCCGTCCCATCACGAAACTCACTGCGGCGAAGATCAAGAACACGACGAACAGCACATAGGCGATCTGTGTGGCCGTCCCGGCGATGCCGGACAATCCCAGCAATCCAGCGATGATCGCGACGACCAGAAATGTGACAGCCCAGCTCAGCATAGCGAACTCCTTTCGTCAGGACCGGTGAAGCGCACGAGGCTGCGGACAAGCAGATTTCGCATCAGACATCTGCAACCTCTCTACCGATACACGGTGGTTTCTTGAGCGGTTTTGAGGCGTCCCTCAACCTCCAGGGCCTCGCGCTCACGATTTGTGTTCCGCAGAATCGCCGCGAGGACTTCCAGGGTCGATACGAACTGTGGATCCCCTTGCGTGACTCGGCTTTCTTCCAAGATAGCCAGGGATTTCTGAATGAGCCGTTCGGCTTCTCCCATTTGTCCCTGGATGGCATAAAAGCTGGAAAGCGTCTTCAACGACAAGGCCGTCCGGGCGTGCTTCCCACCGTATTCCTTGAGATTGATGGCCAATGAACGCTTGAGAAGCGGCTCCGCCTCTCGATAGCGCTCCTGCGTGGCGTAGAGGATGCCGAGGTTTTGGACTGTGGCGCCGACACCGGGATGGTCGACACCGAGGCCTTTTTCACCGATGGCCAAGGCACGGCTAAAGAGCAGCTCCGCTTCCAGCGGTTTCCCAGAGTTGGCATATACGACGGCCAAATCGTTGGCCGCATCGGCGACCCGCAAATCCTCCAAGCCGTATTTCTCAGCCTGTTCCAGCGCGGCGGTCAGCAACCGCTCCGCATCAGCCAACCGGCCCTCATGAAGCGCCTGAAGACCACCCTGTCTCCACGTATTCCACAGCGTATCCTGGCCGAAAGCAAAAGCCGGTATGGCGAATGCTGCGACAATTAGCCAGAGCATTAACTTCCCTACAGGCCGGCTCATGATCGTGCTCCTCATCAGGCGTTCGTCCGTTCTTCCGCCGCACGGGCAAGGGCCAGTTGATCTCGAATCGCCATTTCCATGAGACAGGGATCGCAATATCCGTCGACGATGTCGTATCGCTCGGACCCCAACTGCCCGCGTGCCATGAACGTCGTCGGGTCCACCCATTGGTCCAGCTCAGTGCCGAGCTCCTCGCTGTATGGCTGGATCCTCCAGCATGACGCGCACATAAGAATAGATTTCTGGCCTTCCATGCTTCACGGTACACTGCGGTTCCTGCAGGCACTAACTAGGGCCTCTACCAGAAAGCGACGGACGGAGACCCCAGCAATGCGCCGTCGGTTATGAGGCGAAATCGATAAAAACCTTCTAGGTACGGGAGCTTCGAACCGACGAGACCCCTCGTGAAAATACCGGGGAGAGATTAAAAATAGAGGTGGACGCCGACGCCATACCACGAGGCCCGTTGCGTGTAAAACTGCCCGTCGGGAGACGGGCCGACGTAATACTCTGCCAGTAATTGAATCTGCCGGTCTCCAATACGCGCGTTTTCAAATTGCACCCCGGCCATGATCGATTGTCCGACTTGCCAGCTTGTGCGTTCGTTGCATTGAAAATCGCCATAGGCGACCGGGCGGAGTCTGCCTCCGAGAAACGTACGTGTGCTGACCAATTCAACTCCCCACTGTGTCGTCCCCCGTCCCAGATCCTCAGGAAACCGGTGCACGATGTATCCTCCCCCTCCGTATAGTCGCAGCCAGGGGAACAGTTGGTAAGACAATTTCACGTCGAGCTCTTCGTAGCTCAGATTGATGCGCGTGATGCCGGGATTATTCAGCAGAAACTCATCCCCTAAATGTGAACTCTGGTGCTGGATCCGCAGAAACCCCGACAATGCTCCCTTGCGGTAGCTGCTGAGGAATCCCACGCGATAATCTGCGTTGACGAGATCGATCGAAGCGGCGCTCACGTCGAAGATGCTGAAAACCCCGGCCTGTACCCCGAACTCCCATTCGCCATCCAGGAACGCCTTGTTGCGGTAGATTGCAAAGGTTTCCCCGAAGTCTGCGGCGAAGACGCCGGCGAGATTGAGGCCCTGGGTGAACTGCCGATAGGCGCCTGCGAACTGAGGCCATCGAGGATCGGCATGGAGGGGGGCAAACAGGGCGCCGTGCGGAAGCCATTTTGCGCCTGCCGTAGGGATCGTGGTTTCAACCGCATCTTTGGCGGGCGGAGGCGCTGCGGACTCCGCACCGCGGATTTCGACGTGCGACACGCCGGGGATCTGTTCAAGCGCCGAGACCACCTTGCCGCGGTCGATCGTGGCCAACGACTTGGTGGTGACGACTACTTCGCCGTCCCGGACTTCCACCGACGCATCCGTAATCCCGAATTCATGCTGGAGAATGCCGGTGGCGTAGCCGGCAATGAACTCATCAGAGGCTGATGCGGGCGCCGAGATGCTCCACAACACCCAGATCACGAACAACGCCCCGATCATTCGCGCGCGAACACCCACTCAAACTCCTCACGTCGTGCTGGGCAAAGGGTATGTCCTGCGGATGGACCCATGCCGGGTGATTCCGCGCCATGCACCGCGAACTCAGAAGTGAACGTTCACTCCGATCGTGATCATGTGCCCCTTTGCCGTTAAACTTTCTTGTCGACGATGTTCTGGTCCTTAGCGTAAATGCGATCTTCTAGCCAGATGGCCAGCTCTCTTTCGATTGGCCTCGTGCTGTGGGCACAAAAAAACGGACCGAAAGCGGTGGCCTCGGTCCGTTCTTCTGTGAACGGCTGTTACTTGTTCAACTTGGCCATGCCGGTCTGAGCATCGACGTAGACGGTCTGGCTCTTATTGTTGTGATCGATGACTTCGATCTTCCAAATCGTCCGTCCGTCATCCTTGCCGAGATCGGCTTCGGCGGCCTTGCCTGGAACGACCTTGACGGCGCTCTTCACGGCTTCATCGAGCGGAATCTTCGCGCTTGCGACGAGTTCCTTGTTCGTCTCGAATAGCGCCCACGCCGGACCGGCTGACAACATACCAACGATCATGGCCGAGAGAATGAGCCTGAACATGGTGGCCTCCTTCACGTGAAAGTTATCTGACGGGTTCGCGTTCCACTTGATCCGGCTTAGTGCCTTGGAACCACTTGTCCGCCCAACCGGCAATATCGTCCTTCTGGGTCCCGTATCGTTCCTGCACCTTGCCCAGGAACTTCTCGTAATTGCCCTCGATCTGGACGAGATCGTCGTCTGTAATTTTTCCCCATTGACGCTTCAGTTCACCTTTGAATTGACCCCACTTCCCTTTAAAGACATCTGCGTTCATAGCCTTGCTCCTCCTTCTTGTATGGGCATTTCTCGCCACTCGTTCCACTCTATCTCGCAGAAGATGGCGCCAATGCTGGATGTTTCCCTGGCGGACAGGGGAACATGCCCGAGGCATTTGGAGGAAGTGAGAAAATCTCGGGAGCTATGTTTTCCGTGAAGATCTCAGCCGTTTGCGTATTGACGACGCTCAGGCGGTTGCGAATGGCTTTCACACCGAGGACCGTCTCGGCCAGGTGCGTTGCCTCGCGTGGAAGCGAGGGGACTCATGGCCGCGCCTTCAAGCGTCAGTGCGCCTTGATTGACGTGGACGACGATCAGATTGTTGGCGGTCAGTGGGCTCGTACGCATGGTTTCCGCGATCGCGGTCTGCAGTTGCACATCCTAGGGCTTTTCTGCGGCCGACTGGGGGAATTCGTTGCGCACAGCCATGGCGCTGAACGCTACCATTCCCGAGAGGACGACGACGACGACCAAGAGGACAGTTTCAAAGCCTCCGTCGATCACGACAGATTAGGCTTCGCTCGTCATGAGCTGGCACCAGGAAATCCCCTCAGAGAGGGACGAATCGGCACTGCCGCTTCGATCTGCATCAATGCGAGCGACCGGCCCTTGAGATCGTAGTGGCTACCTTCCGTGATCAACGGGGCGTGGGCGGGCATGACGTCCTGGAACGTATTCAGCACGAGCTGCCACTGCACATTCGCCGGTGGCGTCGGAAGCATGAACTGAATCGGTTCATGGTGAGCGTTGATCAGCAGCAAAAACGTGTCGTCGAGAATCGGATTGCCCAGGTGATCCTTTTCCTCGATGCGGTCGCCCGCCAGTCTGACACCCAGGCAACGGACGTAGCCCTGCTTCCAATCGTCTTCGGTCATTTCCTGCCCGTCAGGGCGAAACCACGACAGATCCTTGATGTCGGCGCCATAGATGCTGCGGCCCTGAAAGAATTGCCGGCGACGAAAGACCGGATGGGCCGCACGCAATATGATCAACGAGCTGGTGAAGGTGAAGAGCGCCTGCTCCTCGCTCGAGATGTCCCAATTGAACCAGCTGATCTCATTGTCTTGGCAGTAGGCGTTGTTGTTCCCATGCTGCGTCCGCCCAATTTCATCGCCTCCGCAAATCATCGGTACGCCTTGAGACAGCAGGAGAGTCGCCAGCATATTACGCTGCTGCCGTGCCCTCAATTCCCGGATGGCCGGATCATCGGTCGGCCCTTCGACCCCGCAATTCCAGCTCTGGTTGTCGTCGGAACCGTCCTTGTTGTCTTCCTGGTTGGCTTCGTTGTGCTTCTGATCGTATGACACCAGATCGCGCAGAGTGAAGCCGTCGTGGGCGACGACGAAGTTGATGCTGGCGAACGGTTTGCGCCCGCTGCCTTCATACAGATCGCTGCTCCCGGACAGACGATACGCCAACTCACTCGTTTGCCCTCCGTCACCCTTCCAATAGCGCCTGATCGTATCCCGGTACTTGCCGTTCCATTCCGCCCAGCCGGCGGGGAAGTTTCCGACCTGATAGCCACCTTCGCCGATGTCCCATGGTTCGGCGATGAGTTTGAGCTGTGACAGGACAGGATCCTGCTGAATGATGTCCAAGAAGCCGCCGAGTCGGTCCACGTCGTGCAGCTCGCGGGCGAGCGCCGCCGCCAGATCGAACCGGAAGCCATCCACATGCATCTCAAGCGCCCAGTACCGGAGGCTATCCATGATGAGCTGAAGGGTTCGCTGATGCTGGACGTTGAGCGTGTTCCCTGTGCCCGTGTAGTCGAGGTAATACCGGGGTTGATCAGGCATGAGGCGGTAATAGGCCGCATTGTCGATGCCTCTGAACGACAGCGTGGGACCGAGGTGATTTCCTTCGGCAGTATGGTTGTACACGACATCAAGAATGACCTCGATGCCGGCGCTGTGCAGCGTCCTCACCATGGTTTTGAATTGATTGACCGCGTGCTCGGGATGCGTCGCATAACGCAGTTCGGGCGCAAAAAATCCGATGGTGTTGTAGCCCCAATAGTTGGTCAAACCTTTGTCGACCAGGTGTTTGTCGGCGACGAAGGCATGCACCGGCAGCAATTCAATCGCCGTCACGCCGAGCCGCTGGAGATACTCGATGACAGGCCGCGCCGCCAATCCCGCGTAGGTGCCTCGTAGTGCTTCCTGGATCAGCGGATGTTTTGCGGTGAAGCCCTTGACATGCATTTCATAGATGACGGTTTCACTCCACGGGCGCCGAAGGGGCTTGTCCTCTCCCCAGGTAAACGCCTGCTCAACGACGACTGATTTAGGAACCAGCGAGGCATTGTTGCGCTCGTCGAATGACAGATCGGCGTCAGGATGTCCGATGGTGTAACCGAACATCGAATCTGACCAGCGCAAGTCGCCGTGGAAGGCCTTGGCGTATGGGTCGATCAACAGCTTGTTCGGATTGAAACGGTGGCCGGCTTGCGGGTCATACGGCCCGCTCACGCGAAAGCCGTAGAGTTGTCCTGGCCGGGCCTCGGGAAGGAAGACATGCCACACCTGATTCGTGCGCTCTTCAATTCGAATGGTGTGCGTTTCTTTCTCCTGGTCGGGATGGTCAAACAGACACAGTTCCACTCCCGTCGCATTTTCGGAAAACAGGGCGAAGTTCACGCCTTCGCCGTCCCAGGTCGCGCCTAACGGATAGGGGTGACCGGGCCGCGTCGTCACACGTGGCATAGCATCGCTCCTTCATGTTCATCGCTGATCTTGTGGCGTTCCTCTCGTACGACTCCTCCTGCATTATCCAAAGACACGTTGCCCACCCTCCGAGTGATGTGAAGAGCCCGCCGTCCATTTAGGATTTCGCGAGCAGACTCGCGAGATCCTCCGCATGCTCTTCTTCCTTCGCGGTAATCTCTTCAAGCAGTCGTCTGGTCGTGGGATCATCGCCGCCGATGTAGTCAATCATCTGCCGATAGCTGTCGATGGCGATGCGTTCGGCCACGAGATCCTCCCTAATCATATCTTCCAGGGTAGTCCCTTCGGCGTACTGGGAGTGGCTGCGGTCCAGTAGACCTTCGGGGGAAAGATTCGGCTGACCGCCTAACTGGACGATCCGCTCGGCGATCGCATCCGCGTGCTCTTGCTCTTCTTTGGCGTGTTCAAGGAATTCGCTCTTCACGCTTTCCGAACTCATACCTTGCGCCATGAAGTAATGCCGCTTATAGCGTAATGTGCAGACCAACTCGGTGGCGAGCGCATCGTTGAGCAGACGGAGAACGACCGGCGCTTTCGCCTTATAGCCGGGCGTCATCGCGCCATTCTCTATGTGACGACGTGCACGTTCGCGAATGGTCTTGACATCGAGAACAAATTGTTGGTCCTGCATGGCAGCCTCCTTATCGTCAGTCGTGACGAAACTGTGTGTGCTGTATGTCGGTGCAGACGGTGAATGCCGGATAGGAGAGAGGACTCGGGCACACAATCGACCTGTTACGCTGCACGGGTGAGCATCCGATCTGACACCAAGGGGCACTTCCTCACGATCATCTGCCAAGCCCTTCGCCCCACCCGTGCCAGTCTGACCGAAGCGGTCTTTTGCTGGAAGAACGCCCAGTTATTGACATTAGACGCATCCGACTCCCACATCTTTGACTAACGTAAGCCGAGTGGGCAGGTCCCGACACTCGGAGTACCCCGAGTACTCAAGGGTATCAGCTAGGGGATGGCCTAGTTCTCGCATATACCTAAGTCGAGGTAAAAAAAGAGTGCGGTTTATTTCCTTGAACCGAAGGGCGAGTTTGTACCATGATGAGGGGCGGCCCTTTTTTGGCTGAATTGGACGAACATCCATGTCTTTACATACGCACACCGCAAAAGTACTCCTGGTGGACGACCATCCTCTTGTCCTGGAAAGCATCCGACAGCTGCTCGAACCTCACTTCACCATCGTCGGTATGGTGCAAGATTCCGGCGAGATCATCAGCCGGGCATTAGAGCAACGTCCGGATGTCATCTTATTGGACGCCTGCATGCCCGGTCTCAGCGGGTTTGCGGCGACCAAGCAACTGAAAAAACTGCTTCCATCCGTCAAGGTAATCCTTGTCACGATGCTCACGGAAGCCATCTCTATCAGCGAGGCATTCCGGGCCGGTGCGAGCGGCTACGTGCTGAAGCAATCGGCCTCGGATGAACTCCACGCGGCAATCGAGAGTGTGCTGGCAAACAAGCGTTTCTTATCTAAAAAGATCGATGCGGAAGTACGGGAAGCCGTGGAGCACGAATGGTTCAGACCTGAAGGGTACTCAAGCGATTTGACGGGCCGCCAACGGGAGATTTTGGTGTTGCTGGCCGAAGGACGGTCGACACGGGTTATTGCGCAACAGCTCAACATTTCGATGAAAACGGTAGAGTTTCACAAGGCCAACATCACGCGAAAGCTCGGCGTTCATACCACATCGGATTTGATCAAGTTCGCCCTCGCCCAAGGCATCACCACGCTACAGTTCTAAGCCGAGACTCCACGTTTCGGATCTCACCTTGTACATCTCCAATGTTGACGACACAGGCAGGATCTCGCCCAAGTCTGGGATGTGATCCGAGATGTGAAATCCGCAATTGAGACAATTGCGGCTAGTGGATTGAGGTCAGCCCTGCTGCGATCGCGTATTTTGTCAGTTCTGCGGCCGTCCGGAGCCTCAACTCCTTCATGATGCGCGTTTTGTGAAACTCCACCGTCTTCACAGAGACGTTGAGAATTGAAGCGATTTCTTTCGTCGCCTTTCCCTCGGCTACCAACTGCAACACTTCCCGCTGCCGCGAGCTCAATGTCTGGGCGAATCCCACGTTGACCTCTCCTGGTGCGGAGCCGGACGACGGATTGACCGCCTGATCAACGAGGCTCTGAGCCACCATGGGCGAAACGAACGTGCGTCCTTTTACGACTTCGCGGATGGCTTGGACCAATTCGGAGCCCACGGACTGTTTCAGCACGTAGCCGGAGACACCCACACGGAACGCTTGCGTGACGAAGTTCGGCTCCGAGTGCATGGTCAATACGATGATTTTGAGATTGGGATTGTTCTTTTTCAGCTGCTGGGAAGCATCAAGGCCGTTTAACAACGGGAGGGAAATGTCGACCACGACGATATCGGGCTGAAGTTTTCCTGCCGCCGCCACCAGTGAACGACCGTCGGCCACAATGCCGACCAATTCGTATTCCGGTTCCAACAGCTTCTGAATGCCCTCCGCCACGAGGACGTGATCATCTGCAAGTAGAATCCGATAGGTTTCAGACATAGGGGTCACCCTCGCAAGGATTAGGGAAACGCTAGTGCCTTGCTAGTGTATGAAAGAAGTGTACCTGGCTTATGTATGCAGTCTCAAGGGGATCAATAGGGCCCTAAGCAAGGGGTTCTCCGAGGACGCGGGCCGCAGACAGCGGGTTGAGTGTGGGCGGATGGCTACATCACGTTCACGTCTTGGCGGTTTCCTCAAAGAGTATACGGGTTTCTCCTCAGGCTCTCGATTCGCTCCGATCGAGGGCCGGCCTTCCCGTACACGAACCCAGTGGTTCGATGGCTCTCTACGCTCATGAAGTCTTTCGTGCAATCTTCTTCTGACATCTAGGACTGGTCTCGGAAAATACTCTGCAGATGAAGAGCAAATTGCACCCTGAGGTGCGCCACTCATACCGTCTGAACGCTCGACAAGGGTGATCCCGCGCACTGCGTCGACTCGTTTGGACAATCTGTCTTTTATGACCCTGTTTCAGGACACGTTGTCCTGCTTTTCCCGACCATCTCTGGCAGCAACCCTTGAAAAGTTCCGGATTGTCCCCCACTACGCGAGCGGTGCGGTTCTTGCTGAGGGACGGCAACGCGCCTGTCTATCGGTGCAACGCGAGTGAGGCCGCGAGACACCGACGACCATTCACCCACGGGTGGGCGCTCTGCGGATGCAGAGCCGTGGGGTTTGTCATTGAAAGGAGACCGTCACCATGAGCGTCACACTTCCCTTCACAATACCCACGCTGAGGAGATCGTTGATCGGAGCGGTCTCGATCCTTGCGATCGTTCCGCTGCTCTACTTTGCCGCATGTAGCGGTGGAGACGATGGCGGAGGAGGCGCTCCGCCGTCCAATAACAACGCTCCAACCGGCTCAGCAAATCAATTTGCGTACGTGACTTCGGCTGGAACGAGTGAAATCCAGGCATATAGCGTAGACGGCAGTGGAAACCTGACGCCAATCGGCAGCAAGGTTAATACTGGTAATTTACCGCACCATGTCAATGTGAGTTCTGGCTCGAAGTTTGTGTATGTGTCGAACCATGAGTCGAACTTCCTCTCCGGCTGGAGGATTAAGTCAGATGGCAGCTTAGAGGCCATGAATCCTGCCGGCGGCTCTCCAGTGACAACAGATCCTAGTCCCCATTCCTCGGTCACTGACACAACCGGCAGCTTCTTGTACGTGGTGTCCGCCGCGGCGCCCGGGAATTCAGAAGGCCCCAGCACCATACAGGCGTATAGCCTTGATGCGAACGGCATTCCCACGCCCATCGCAGGGACAAACTCTTGGGCAGCCGGAACGCATGGTCATAATGTGGCGATATCGCCCAACAACCAATTTGTGTATGTGGCCGCGGAAGGTTCCGGAGAAGTGCTTGCCTACAGCCGTGACCTGACGACGGGTGCGCTCACGCCTCGTGGCGTGATGAGCGGAATGCAGCTGTGCACTGCC
>Ga0209382_10003608_pt1 | contig 21337 bp, 18 predicted proteins | sample SoiMetdeltSBSDD5_FD_187599 | JGI IMG/M metagenome (GOLD analysis project Ga0209382, IMG submission 187599) | Bulk soil microbial communities from a Populus tree surrounding site in Tennessee, USA - Soil MetaG P. deltoides SBSDD5 (SPAdes) (version 2) | ecosystem: Environmental > Terrestrial >... | reverse complement strand
CAACGAGATCACCCGCCAGATTCAGTCCGAGGCCGACGAGGATCGCGCGATGGCTGCGGCCGTGGCCACGCTCAAGCGCCGCATGCCCGACTATTCCTGGGTCGGCATCTACCTGCTCGACGGCAATGAGCTCGTGCTCGGGCCCTTCGAAGGCAAGCCGTCGCCCCATGCCCGCATCCCGCTGGGACGCGGCATCTGCGGAGCGGCAGCCTCGGAGAAAGCGACCATCATCGTCGACGACGTGAACGCGGACCCGCGGTATCTGGCGTGCAGCCTCGAGACGAAATCGGAGATCGTCGTGCCGATCGTGGCCGGGGGCGACGTGCTCGGCGAGATCGATATCGACAGCGATCGTCAGGCCGCATTCGGTTCGGCCGACAAGACGCTGCTCGAAGCCGTGGCGGCGCAGCTCGCCGCACGGATGTCGGTGCGGAGCCGCTGAGCGATGGCGCGCGTCATCACGTTGATCCCGGGCGACGGCATCGGTCCGGAAGTCACCGAAGCCGTCGTTCGCATCTTTCACGTCGCCGGCCTGGAGATTGAGTGGGAGCGCTACGACGCCGGCGTCATGGCGTTCAAGCGGTTCAATCAGTCGCTGCCGGCCGAGCTGCTGGAGTCGATCCGCCGGAACAGGATTGCGCTGAAAGGGCCGGTGACCACCCCCATCGCGGAGGGCATCACCAGCGTCAACGTCGGCCTGCGGAAGGCGCTCGACCTCTACGCGAACCTGCGGCCGGTGCGGAACCTGCCCGGCGTTCCCGCCCGCTTCAGCAACGTGGACCTGGTGATCGTCCGCGAGAACACCGAGGACCTCTACTCGGGTCTCGAACACGAGGTGGTTCCCGGAGTCGTCGAGAGCCTGAAGATCATCACCGAGCGCGCGTCCACCCGGATCGCAAGGTTCGCGTTCGAGTACGCCACGGCGAACGATCGGAACCGTGTGACCGCGGTGCACAAGGCAAACATCATGAAACTCGGGGACGGCATGTTCCTCGAGAGCACGCGCAAGGTGTCGCGCGATCACACCGCTATCGCCTATGACGAGCGGATCGTCGATGCCGCGTGCATGCAGCTGGTGATGTTCCCGGAACGGTTCGACGTGCTGGTGCTGCCGAACCTCTATGGCGACATCGTCTCGGATCTGTGTGCGGGTCTGGTCGGGGGCCTTGGAGTCGTGCCCGGTGCCAACATCGGGACGGAGGCCGCCATGTTCGAAGCGGTGCACGGAAGTGCACCGGATATCGCGAACAAGAACCTGGCGAATCCGACCGCCCTGCTCCTGTCAGGCCTGATGATGCTCGACCATCTCGGCGAGCGGGCCGCCGCCACCCGCATCCGCGAGGCGCTCGGCCGCGTGCTCACCGGCGGGGTAATCAGAACCCGCGATCTCGGCGGCACGGCGACGACCACCGAGTTCACCGACGCGGTGTGCCGGGAAGTGGAAAGTCCTTCCGCCTAAAGGCGGAAGCTACCCGCCTTCGCGCTCCGCCACGTATCGTGAGATTTGGTGTGGCTTCCGCCTTCAGGCGGAAGTGGTAGTATTCCAGCCGTGCTCCTCGATGACATCACGCAGGCCGTTCTGGCGCGCGAGGATGTAGCGCGGTATCTGCGCGGGGGGCATGGCACCTCCGGCCCCGAGGCGCGCGAGCGCATTCACGGGTATCTCGACGAGCTGCGCACCACCCAGCGCTACCCGATCTACCGTGCGCTGAAACACCCGCTGTACCCCATTCTCCGGAAAATCGAGCGCATTCACGAGCACGTCGCGATCGCCCAGAAGGCGACCGGTGAAGGCCGGGTGATCTACATCTCGAATCACAAGAGCCATCTCGACTACCTGGTCGAGCCGCTGGTCCTCGACGACAACAGCGTGAGGCCGCCGGTGATCGCAGCCGGGATCAACCTGTTCGGCGGTCCCCTCGGGCTGATCCACCGGCACGTGACCGGGGCCATCCCCATTCGCCGCAATACCAAGGACCCGGCCTATCTGGTCACGCTCAAAGCGTACGTGGCCGAGATCCTCGGCCGCCACGACCTGCTCTTCTATATCGAGGGCGGGCGGAGCTACTCCGGCGAGCTGAAGGCACCCAAGACCGGACTGCTGCACGCGGCGCTCAACGCCGATCGCAGCGCGTCGATGATCGTCCCCATGGCCGTGTCCTACGATCTCGTGCTCGAGGATCGGATCCTCGCCCACCAGGGCACCAAGCGCGGCTCGCGGCCGTTCAGCCGCGAGGTGGCGGAGATGGTGCGGTACGCGGTCGGGTATCAGTCGCGCGCCTTCGTCACCTTCGGCGAACCGATCGCGCTCAAGGACTACGACCCCGATTCGCGCCGCGACGTGATGGCGCTCGCCCACCTGACGCGCGACACGATCGGCCGGCTCTACAAGGTGCTGCCAACCGCGATCGTTGCGGCCGCCATGCGGCCCGGGATCGCGCGGCGCGAGCTCGAAGCGCGGGCCCAGACGGTGATCGACACCGTGGCCGCCGCCGGTGGCAACCTGTCGGTCACTTCCGGGCGGGAGGCCGTGGAGCGCGCGGCCGAACCGCTCGAAACCCGCAACGTCGTGCTCGTCGAACGCGGCGGCCGCTTCCGCGTCCGCGAGCGCACGGTCCTGCGTTACTACGCCCGCACCCTGAATCATCTGCTCGCCGCCCCGCGCCGTACGCCCCGCATGCACTGATGCGTTTCGTTTCGAAGGCAGTTTTCCAGGCTCTTGCCGGCAGCCGGAGCATGAAGAGCCTTGCGTCGCGGTACGGTTTGCGCAGTGAAAACAGCTTTGCCAGACGCTTCGTCGCCGGTGAAACCGTGGCCGACGCCATCGCCGCCGCGCGGCGGCTGGAAGCGGCCGGACTGCACCAGACGCTCGACTTCCTCGGCGAACGCATTGGCACCATGGCCGAAGCCGATCGCGCCACCCGCGCGTATCTGGCCATCCTGAAGGAGATCGCCGCGTCCGGCATCGGCCGGAACGTCTCGCTCGAGCTCACCCAGCTCGGGCTGACCGTCGATCGCGCGACCTGCGTCGACAACCTGCGGCGAATTCTCGACGGCGCAGCCCAGGACGAGTTCTTCGTCCGGATCGACATGGAAGATTCCCGCTACACCCAGGTGACCTTCGACGTGTTCGAAACGCTGTGGCAGCAGGGCTACCGCAACGCGGGGATCGTCGTGCAGTCGTACCTGCCGCGCAGCATGGCCGACGTGAGGCGCATGAACGCGCTCGGTGCCCGGGTGCGCCTGGTCAAGGGCGCCTATCGCGAGCCACGGAAGGTTGCCTATCAGAAGAAGGAGCAGGTCGACGCGGCGTTCGTCGAGATCATGCAGGTGCTGCTCAGCGACGGCGTCCAGCCCGCCATTGCGACCCACGATCCGGAGATGCTGACGGCAACCACCACGTTCGCCGCCCGGCACTCGATCGCGCGCGATCGCTTCGAGCTCCAGCTGCTCTACGGCATCCGGCGCGACCTCCAGGCACGGCTGGCGGCCGAAGGCTACAAGGTCCGCGTCTACGTGCCATTCGGGGAAGAGTGGTTCCCCTACTTGATGCGGCGGCTCGGCGAGCAGCCGGCCAACGTCGCATTCGTCGTCCGCAGCCTCCTCCGCGAGAAATAAGCTCCGCACCCGCGATGTGTCGCGGCTGACCCACGGTTGGTAGACGCTGGGGTCGCCTAAAGTCTTCCGGTTCAGCTGACTGCCGTGCCTTCACTGTCTTCTTTTTGCGCACGAGTTCCCGTAAGCATTTGACCGAATACTACTTACATTTATTGCTGACCCACGGCACATCTCTTGATACCTCGAGCTCTGCGGAAGCGGGGATCGCGCCGGGAACGAGCGGCGTCCTAACGACTGAAGAGGTTCCCGACTGGACGCAGTCGCCGGATTCCCGGACCCCGGTCGACCGGATCTATGACGGGATGGAAGCCATGGTCACGAACTATCCACAACGGCTCACGGCAGTCGGCCACGAGAGAACCGGAACGGCGCTGGTCGCGCGAACGGTCACGCGCCTCGGGCAGTTCCTGTGTGGCTTTCGCGGTCACGAGACGATGCTGCACCGCGAGGGCAAGCGGATGATGATGCGGTGCTCGTCGTGCGGGTACGACACGCCCGGGGTCGAGATCAGCGAGCGGGAGCCCCGGCGGCGGTTCGAAGGGGATGCCGGGCGGCATCACCTGACCGCGTCGCCGCGGCTGGTCCTCCGCAAGACGGCCTGAAGCGGCTCGGTTCTGAAAACTCAGAATCGAGTCGGTCAAGGCCTCTACAGCGTCAGCGCCAGTCTCGCCAACACGTCGCGGCACGCGATGACGTCCGCGACGATCACATACTCCTCACGCCCGTGCAGCCCGGCACCACCGGGCCCGAAGAGCACCGTCGGTATGCCAGCCGACCCGAGCACCGCGGCGTCGGTCCAGAAGCTCATTCCAACCGTCTCGGCCGGCAGCCCTTCGGACGCCAGCGCGGCAGCGATCGACCCTGGCAATTGATGGCCGGCGGGGATCTCGTAGGCGGGTCGCGCAAAGGTCAGTCGCGCCTCCGCCTCGAACTCCCCGTCTTCCCGGGCCAGCGACTCGAGAATGCCGTGCACTTCCCTTGCGGCGTCCTCTCCTGATTCGCCGGTCACGGTCCGGCGCTCCATCTGGAGCACGCAGCGATCGGGATAGCTGCTCAACTCCTGGCCGCCGGTGATGATCGAGGCGTGCAGCGACGCGGTTCCGATCAGCGGATGCGGATGCCGCGACTGAAGGTCGCGATCGAGTTCTTCGAGGCGCTGCAGGACCCGGCCCATTCGGACGATCGCATCGCGCCCGTCACGGGGGCGGCTGCCGTGTGCCGCGCGCCCGCGCGTTTCCACGTCCAGCCAGGCAAAGCCCTTGTGGGCCACGCCGATCTTCAAATCGGTCGGTTCGGTCACGACCGCCAGGTCCGCCTTCCAGCGTGTGACCAGCGCATCGGCACCGATACTTGCGTACTCTTCGTCGATGACCGCCGCGACGACGATGCGGCCGCGGGTGAAGCCGCGGCTGACGGCGACACGGACCGCGTCGATCATGGCCGCGACGCCGGACTTCATGTCCTGAGATCCGCGGCCGAACAGACGGCCATCGTGCTCGACCGGCGTGAACGGCGCGGCCATACCTTCGACGCCAACCGTGTCGAGGTGCCCGCAGAACATCAGCGTCGGTCCCGGCACCGGACCTTCGAGGACGCCAATCACGTTCGGGCGGCCGGCCGCGACCTCTTCCTGGTGCACCTGGAGGCCGAGGTCCCGCATGTGCCGCGCCACCGCAACCGCGATTTCGCCTTCGCCACGCGCGCCAGGCACCAGCGACGGATTCACCGAATCGATCGAGACGAGTTCACGCAGCAGGGAGATGCAGGGATCGTCGGACATGGCAGGCCTGTATTATGCCTTGATGGATCTGAGGGGCCGGGTCGCGGCGATCACCGGCGCGTCGTCCGGGATCGGGCTGGCGATCGCGCAGGCGCTTGGCCGTGAGGGGGTCACCGTGACGCTCGGCGCCCGCCGCGCCGATCGGCTGGAAGAGGCCGCGGCGGCGATTCGCGCCGCAGGCGGTGCCGCGAACGCGGTCGCGATGGACGTCACGTCGGAGTCGGACATGCAGCGTCTCGTCGAGGCCGCGTGCGCCGGATCGGGACGGCTCGACATCATGGTCTGCAACGCCGGGTTCGGCTATTACGGCACGGTGGAAGAGACGCCACCGGACGTGATGAAGCGGATGATGGACGTGAACTTCATGGGGACCTACCTGGGCGCACGCGCGGCCATCCCCGTCTTCCGGAAACAGGGCGAGGGACATCTCATCGTCGTGTCGTCGATCGTCGGCCGGCGGGGTATCGCGCAGATGAGCGGGTACACCGCCAGCAAGGCCGCCCAGGTCGGGTTCGTCGAGTCGCTGCGCACGGAATTCGCCGGCACGAACATTCATGCGAGCGTCGTACTGCCGGTGTCGACCGAGACGGAGTTTCGCGACGCCATGCGGCGCGACTACGGGCATTCGGTCCGTGGTCTGGGGCCGAAACAGAGCGCGGAGACCGTCGCCGCCGCGGTCGTGCGCTGCCTCCAGCATCCAATCGCCGAGGTGTATCCACACCGCAAGTCGCGAGGCCTGACCATCATCAACGCGCTGGCGCCGGGCTTCACCGACGGCCTCGTGCGGAAATACGGAAGGCGCCGGGACCAGTGACCGGGACGGTCACACCGCTGGTCGACGCGATCGCGCGTGAGGCCGCCGGGCGTGGCGGCCGCGCACTGATCGTGGGCGGCTGGGTCCGCGATCGCCTGCTCGGCCGGACGTCGAAGGACATCGATCTGGAGGTCTTCGGCGTCGAGCCGGATCAGCTCCGGATGCTGCTGACGCGATTCGGCCCGGTCAATGCCGTCGGCGAGAGCTTCACGGTCTACAAGGTCGGCGGGATCGATGTGTCGCTGCCCCGGCGCGACTCGAAGACCGGGCAGGGCCACCGCGGCTTCACCGTCGAAGGCGATCCGACACTGTCGATCGCCGACGCCGCCCGGCGCCGCGACTTCACGATCAACGCCATCGCGTTCGATCCGCTGACGAGCGAGTATCTCGATCCCTTCAACGGCCAGGACGATCTGTGCACCCGGACACTTCGCGCCGTCGACCCGCAGACGTTTGGCGAAGACAGCCTTCGCGTGCTTCGCGCCGTTCAGTTCGCGGCGCGGTTCGATTGCACGCTGGAACCCGGCACCCGCGCGCTGTGCGAAGGTATTTCACTCGACGATCTGCCGGCCGAGCGGGTCTGGGGAGAAATCGAGAAGCTGCTGCTCCAGGCCTCGCGGCCGTCCGCCGGCTTGAAGCTGGCGCTCGAGCTCGGCGTGATTCGCCGGCTGTTCCCTGAACTCGAGGCGCTCGTCGGATGTCCGCAGGAACCCGCGTGGCACCCCGAGGGTGACGTCTGGATTCACACGCTGATGGTTGTGGACGAAGCGCGCACCCGGATCGACGATTTGGAGCACGCGCAGCAGGTGACGGCGATGCTGGGCGCGCTGTGCCACGATCTCGGCAAACCGCCGACGACCGCCTTCGTCGACGGGCGCATTCGGTCGATGGACCACGAGCAGGCCGGCGTCGCGCCTGCCACGCGGCTGCTCGATCGGCTCAATATCCATACGGTGGACGGCTACGACGTCCGCAGCCACGTCCTCGGCATCGTCGCGCACCATCTCAAGCCGCTCGCGTTCGCGAAGGCGATACCGCCGGCCGGTGACGGCGCATTCCGACGGCTCGCCTTGAAAGTCGACCTCGAGCTGCTGGCGCGGGTGGCCGAGTCCGACTGCCGGGGACGCACCGGTGACTTCGATTGCAGCGGAATCCGGTGGTTTCTCGAGCGGGCACGCGAACTGGGCGTTCAACATGCCGCCCCCCAGCCGCTGCTGATGGGGCGTCACCTTCTCGCGCTCGGCGTTCGCCCCGGCCCGCGGATGGGCGTCATCCTGCGTCAGGTGTATGAACGGCAGCTCGACGGGCGGGTCACGTCGATCGAAGAAGGCATCCAGGCGGCGCGCGAGATCCTCGACGCGCCGGCCGAACAGGAGTAGAGACGCGTGCAGTTCTCGAGAACCGTCATCTGGTTGTGCCCCATCGTGCTGACGCTCGGTCTTGCAACAGATGTGCAAGGACAAGTCACGGCGGGGCCGATCAGCCGCTTCGTGGTCGATGGACGCGGATCGCTCGCACGGTTCAAGCAGGACACCGGAGTCAGCCAGGGCCTCGGCGTGGACGCCAGCACCTTGCCTACCCGCGGACTGGGAATCACGGTTGGCGCGCACCTCTATCCGCTTCGCTCTCGATGGGTGACCCTCGGAGTTGGCGTCGAGTACGCGCGGGCGGGCGACAGCAAAACGACGACGATTACCGACCAGCAAACGAACGAGGAAATCGAAGGTCCGACGCTCACCACGCGGTTCACGTCGTTTGCACCGCAGCTGTCGTTCAACTTCGGAAGAGACGAAGGCTGGAGCTATCTCAGTGCCGGGATCGGGAGGGCGCGGATCACGACCGAAAACGAGGCCCAGCCGCTGACCGACACGGCCGATCGTACGCAGGTGATCAACTACGGCGGCGGCGCCCGCTGGTTCAACAGCCCGCGGATGGCGTTCACGTTCGACGTCCGCTGGTATGCCATCAGCCCGCGCGACGCGACGACGACCGTGCCGGGTTACCCAAGGGCGAAGTTCATGGTGCTGAGTGCGGGCGTTGCCTTTCGGTGACACGCCCGCTCGTTCGCGGGTTCGCGGTTCGCGGGTTCGCGGGTTCGCAGAGCCGCTGCTATTCAGAAGCAACGAGCGCAATCGAAGCAGCGAGTTGCCTCTGGGTCCCACCGGCTCTGCGAACCCGCGAACCCGCGAGCCCGCGAACCCCCGGCACTTAGATATCCCAGATCCTCTCCATGTGATCGTAGAACGTGATGAGCCCGTCCTCGCTCACCTTCAGCACGGCTCCGTAGCGGCCCGCGGCCATCGCGGCGGTGGTGCGGGCGCCTTCGACGGCGAGGCTCGAGTGGGGCTCGACCGGTTCGCTGTGAAGCAGGATGGCGCCGACGGCGAGAAGGCGGCCGTCAGCATCGAGGACCGTCGCGCCGTCGGTGCGGGCCAGTCCGGCGAGGACGGCAGGATCGATGCCGGTGGCGGTTCGGCCCTGCAGCATCTGTAACAGTTGGCCGCGGCTCGGCGCATCGGGATTGCCGGCGTGCCGCGGGGCGTCGAGCTGATCGCCGGGAGCGACCAGCATCGGCAGGGCCTCGGCCGGATCGCGCAGGACGACGAAGAGCGCGCCCTCACGGGCATCGGCGAGGTCGACGGCCGTCTGGAACAGCCTCTCCGCGAGAGTGGGATTGCCGACCGATGCGGCCCACAGCTCGTACTTCGCCTTGAGATCGAGCAGGTGCCAGCGCGCGTTGCGGAAGCTGAAGACCTGCACACCCTCCGCGAAGAGCTTGATCTCATGCGACGAACTGAGCACGACACACACGTTCCGGTTGCCGACAGTCGCCAGCGCATGCGACCGGTACGGCGTCGGACATGGCACGTCGAGGCCGGCTGCCGGATAGCACTTGCCGATGTCCACGACATCGAGGACGAATCCCGAACGATTCAGCAGGTACACCGTTTCGACGCCGTCCGACAGGCGGTAGAACGTCTTGATGCCGGTCAACGCGTGCGTGAAACGGAACGCCTGATTGTCAGGCATCGCCGGGGCGGGGCCGGCCTCCTCCTCGTCCAGGATCAACACTCCTGACGAGATCGATCGGTTCTCATAGCTCGACATCGCGGCGACGCGAAGCACCTCGATCGCGGTGGCGACCCAGTCCGTGAGCGACCCCGACAGCGGCGAGTACGCCGGCTCGTCGAGGAACGCACCGACATACCGATCCTCGATCGCCCCGCGGAACAGCTCGCCGCGCTCGAGCAGCTGCTTCGGATCGAAAATGGCCCGGTAGCGGAGGGAGAGCACGGCGCCGATCGCCCGCGCGAGACGCACTTCGTGCTCGGTGAACGGACGGCGCGCCGGGACGTGCAGCACGTGCCGCGATCCGAACCACCTGATGGTCAGCTCTGACGGATCGCCCGTCGGCTCGATCGCGAGGCGGCCGTCCGACGACAGCGACGGCGTGGGCTCGGTCTCGAACGTCGCGCGGCTGTAGAACTGCCGGAGCGCCGCCTGCAGCAGGCTGTCGTACAGCGCGCTCGCGGCAAAAACCGGCGGGAGCGACATAAGTTTTCCATCATAATTCAGCGGAATGACGCGGCGCACGCTGATCGATTTCTTCGAGGATCTGTCCCGTATCAGCGGCGAGTTCCTGGTTTTCGATGATGGCTATCGCACGTGGTCGCTGACCTATCGCGAGACCACGGACCAGGCCCGTGCCTTCGCCGCCCGCCTCCATGCCGAGGGCATCGTCCAGGGACAGCACGTCGTCATCTGGGGTGAGAACCGGCCCGAGTGGATCGTCGCACTCTGGGGCTGCCTGCTACGCGGCGTCGTCCTCGTCCCGATCGACTACCGCGCTTCGATCGACTTCCTTCAGCGCGTGGCGCGGATCGTCGACGCACGTGCCGTGCTCGTCGGTGACGCGGTGCCCGATGCGGTCGGCGTGGAGGCGCCGATCTGGAAGCTGTCCGCACTGACTTCCGACGCTGCCGCGCGCCCGGCTCCGCCGCCCGTCCCGCACACACCGGATTCCGTCGCGGAAGTGATCTTCACGTCGGGAGCGACGTCGGAACCCAAGGGGGTCGTGCTGACCCATCGGAACATCCTCGCCAACGTCATTCCGATTGAACGCGAAATTGGAAAGTACAAGAAGTACGCGAGGCCGTTCCTGCCGATCCGGTTCCTGAACCTGCTGCCGCTCAGCCATATGTTCGGACAGGCGATGGCGACGTTCGTTCCGCCCTTGCTGGCGGGTGTCGTGGTGTTCAATCGGACGTTCGCGCCCGACGAGATTGTCACGCAGATTCGAACGCGCCGGATCTCGGTGCTCGTGTCGGTGCCGAAGATCCTCGAGGTCCTGCGCGACTACATCACGCAGACGCTGCCCGAGACGCGCGTTCCTCCGCCAGACGGTTCACACTGGACGGCCCGATGGTGGCGCTACCGGCGGGCTCACCGTGCGTTCGGTTTCAAGTTCTGGGCGATGGTAGTCGGCGCCGCGCCTCTCGATCCGGACGTGGAAGCGTTCTGGGGACGCCTGGGATTCCTCGTCGTGCAGGGCTACGGACTCACCGAGACTGCGCCAATCGTCACGCTGAACCATCCGTTCCACGCGTCGCGGGGTGCTGTCGGCAAGCCGATCGGAGGCGTCGAGGTGCGGATCGCCGACGACGGCGAGATCCTCGTGCGCGGGGAGAACGTGACCACCGGGTATTTCAACGCGCCCGAAGAGACGCGGTCGGCATTCCGCGACGGCTGGTTCCACACCGGCGACATCGGCGGATTCGACGATCAGGGCCGGCTCTACATCCGGGGCCGCAAGAAAGAGATGATCGTCACCCCCGAGGGTCTGAACGTCTTTCCCGAGGACGTGGAACGGGCGCTCAACGACGAGCCTGGCGTCCGTGAATCTGCGGTCGTCGGCGCTCCAGTTCCTGGCAGTTCTGCCGAACGCGTCCAGGCGATCGTCGTCCTCGCCGAGGGAGCCGAGCTGGATGCCATCGTCCGGGCGGCGAATGCGAAGCTCCAGGACCATCAGAAAATCCGGCTGGCCATACCCTGGCTGTCCGGGGAACTGCCACGAACCGAAGGCACGCGGAAGCTGAAGAGGCGCGAGCTCCGCGACTGGCTGCTGCGCTCGGCGTCGGGGGCCTCACCGATCGCTGCCCCTTCACACGGTGCAGATGCCCGAACCGCACTCGCCGTCGTCGCGAAATTTGCGCCCGGCCGGACTGTGACCAGCGCGACCACGATCGACGAACTCGGCTTGAGCTCCCTCGAGCGCGTCGAGCTGATGATGGCGCTCGAGGAGGCGCTGCAGATCACGGTCGACGAATCACGGTTCGCAGCCGCGACCACCGTCGGAGACTTCGAGGCGATGGCGCGCCCGCTCGAAGGGGCCTCGGGCGCTGCGAGCAGCGCCGGCGTTCCCGAGCCCATCGACTTCCCCACCTGGAATCGGACTGCGCCCGCACGGGCGCTTCGTCGCGTCAGCCTTCCGACCTGGATTCTTCCTGTGGCGAGGGTGTTCGCAACCATCAAGGTCGAAGGGCTGGAGCATCTCGAGAGGGTGGACGGACCCGCGATTTTCGCCGCCAACCATCAAAGCCATCTGGATACCCCCGCCATCCTGATCGCCCTGCCGGCGCACTGGCGTTACCGACTGGCGCCAGCCATGGCCAAGGAGTTCTTCAGGGCCCACTTCTATCCCGAACAGGTCAGCCGCAAGGCGTACTTCACGAACAGCCTCAACTACTACCTGGCCTCGCTGTTCTTCAACGCGTTTCCGCTGCCCCAGCGGGAAGCCGGAACTCGGCAAACCCTCCGGTACATCGGAGACCTGCTCTCATCAGATTTCTCGATCCTCATTTTTCCGGAGGGCAAGCGGACAGACGACGGGTCGATCGGCCGGTTTCTGCCAGGCGTGGGGATGGCGGCGGCCCGGCTGCAGGTTCCCGTGATCCCGGTACGGCTCGAGGGTCTCGACCGTATCCTGCACCATAAATGGAAGTTCCCGCAGCGCGGGATCGCTCGGGTGGCCTTCGGGCGTCCAATGCGACTGGAAGGGACCGACTATGCGGCCCTCGCCCACGCGGTGGAAGAGGCAGTTCGCGGACTATGACGTGCGGCCCGGGGGTCGGCGGTTCGGCGGTCGGTGTACCCAAACAACTGAGTCAAGCGGCTCATTGCCGCTGATTATGCGGATTCCGAGCTTGCGGACCGCCGAACCCGCCGAGCCGCCGCGGCCGAGCAGTATAATGTCGAGTTTGCGGAGCGGTCCGCTAATATGGCACAATCTTTGATTGAAAGGATAGCAATTGAGCAAGGATGATCTGATTGATGTGCAGGGCACGGTCGTGGCGGTCCACAGCGGCGGTCTCTATCGCGTGCAGTGCGACCAGGGTCACGAGGTGCTAGCGCAGTTGAGCGGCCGAATGCGCCGCTTTCGCATCAAGGTGGTGCCGGGCGACCGCGTGACCGTCGGGGTTTCACCCTACGACCCGGTCCGAGGCATCATCACCTTCCGCGCTCGCTAACGACGATTTGAGTTCCCAATCAGCACATCACCATCACGGACCACCGCGCCGGCGGGGCCCGTCGCGCGGCGGCGCGAGCCGCGGCAAGACTACGCGGTCCCACAAGGCACCGGCACCAGCCGCGCCTCCCGTCACACGCTCGCAGGCAGAATACGATCCGAGCCCGGTCTCCTTCGACAGCCTCGATCTCGAGCCCAGGCTGCTCGAAAGCATCCGTCAGCGCGGCTTCCTGACCACGACCCCGATTCAGAGCGCCGTCGTGCCGATCATCATGGAGGGCGACGATCTGATCGGCTGCGCGGAGACGGGCACCGGCAAGACTGCGGCGTTCCTGCTGCCGATCCTGAACCGGCTGTTGCGGACGCGGGCCGCGGCGCCCGAGGAGCGCGGCTATACGCGGGTGCTGATCCTGTCGCCGACGCGCGAGCTCGCGGTGCAGATTGAAGACGACGTCCAGGGCTTCGCGTACCACACTGATCTCACCAGCATTGCCGTCTATGGCGGCGTGCCGATGGATCAGCAGGAGCGGGCCCTGAAGTCGGGTGTGGACATCGTCGTCGCGACGCCGGGCCGGCTGATGGATCACATGCGGAATGGGGCGGTCTCGTTCGACAAGCTCGATACGCTGGTCCTCGACGAGGCCGATCGGATGATGGACATGGGCTTCTGGCCCGACGTGCGGCGGATCGTCTCCACGCTCCCCGACACGGCCGCGCGCCAGACGCTGATGTTCTCGGCGACGATGCCCGCCGAGGTGCTGAAGCTCGCCGATGAAGTGCTCTGCGACGCGAAGTACGTGCAGATCGGCATCGACGGCGGTCCCGCCAGGAGCATTACGCACACCGCGGAGAACGTCGCGGCCGCTCACAAGACCGAGTGGCTCGCGAAGTTCCTGCGGCGGACCGACGGGCCGGTGCTCGTGTTCGTCCGGACCAAGTCCGGCGCCGAGCGGCTGGCCCGCAAACTGGCCGGGTTCGGCCTGAAGGCCGCGGCGCTGCACGCCGATCGCACGCAGGCCCAGCGGTCGCAGGCCGTGGAAGGATTCCGCAGCGGGCGGTTCCTCGTGCTCGTCGCCACCGACGTGGCGGCACGCGGTCTGGACATCGACGGCATCACGCACGTCGTCAATTACGAAGTGCCATCGAACCGGGAAACCTACGTGCATCGCGTGGGACGCACCGGACGCGCGGATGCGACCGGCACCGCGCTCACGCTGGTGGCGCCCGAAGAAGTCCGGGCACTGCAGGCACTACAGCGCTCGTTCGGCATAGAGATGCAGGGATGATGGACGAACACAAATTTGCGCCGGCCGATCCAGTGGACGGAAACACTCCGGTGGCAGCAGGCGACTCGCTGACTGCGGGCGAGCCGGGTGCCGAAGCCCGGGCGGAAGCGCCAGGCGGGCCAGCCGGGGCCGCGGCTCCGACGGCCGAGGCGCCGGTGTCAGCGGCGGTCGAGAAGTTCAAGTCGTGCCGCTGGCGTGCGACACCCGAAGACGGCGAATTCTGCACGCACCGGGATGTGCTGCCCTTCGCCGGCAAGGATGGCTTCGTGGCCGAGTCGTGGTGCCCCGACTGCGCGTTCTACAAGCTGCGCCGCACGCCGAAGAAGCGTGAGCGGGTGGACTACTCGTACTGACGGGTGTCAAGGGACAAGGGACAAGGTGAAGACCCCTTGTCTCTCTACTCAGAGAATTCGCTCGCCAGCTCGGCCCATTCGCCGTTCGGCGCCAGTTGTTGATAGAGGCGCCAGTGCGGCTTCGCCTCGGCAGACTGCCCCGTCTTTTCCAGCGTGACCGCCAGGTAGAAGTGCGCGTCGGGATACTCGGGGTTGAGCGCGACGGCCCCGCGATAGCAAGTCAGCGCCCGCCGGTAGCGGCCCAGATCGTGATGAATGTTGCCGAGGTTGAAGTGCGCCTCGAAGCATTCGGGATCGAGACCGATCGCGCGTTCGTAGAGCGCCTGGGCTTCGACCACCTCGTCGCGGGCGTAGTGAATGTTCGCCAGGTTGACGACTGCAGGCACCAGGTCGGGATCGACTACGAGCGCCTTGCGGTAGGCAGACGCCGCTTCCTCCATCTTCCGCCCGTCCCCATCATCGAGTCGTGAGCCTTCGGCGAAGTACTTCGCGGCCAGCGCGCGCTGAGGGTCGCTGCCGGCGTACGCCTCGAGCGACGCGCCGCAGGAAGCCGACGGTCCCGGGCTGATCGCCGCCGCCGCCGATACCGAGTTCCGCTCCTTGCGCGCCGACAGCGAAACCACCTTCGCGCGCGGCGCGTCACCGGCGTGCCCGGGCTGAAAGTCGAGCGCGAGCTGTCCCTGGTGCACGGCGAGCAGCGTGCGGAGGATGACGCGCAGCGCGATGCCGTTCTCGAGGTCCGCAGCCACCTGCTTGATCGTCGGCAGATCGGAGAACGAGAACAGGCGTTCACCACGGGGCGCATTGGCACGGACCAATCCCCACTTCTCCAGATACCGCAGATGATTGTCGGTGATCGAAGGATAGAGGCTTCGGATGTCGCGAGAGGTGTAGGGCCCGTGCGCCGCTGACGGGGACAGCGTCATTGATGCGAAGATTAATGCCCCTGTGGCGAAAGTCAAGGGTTGATCCCCGCCATACAATGAACCCATGCTGCTCGGTGGCGACATCGGCGGAACGAAAACACTCCTCGGCCTCTTCGAACCGGGCGAGCCGCAGCCGCGTCCGCTCCACGTCGACGCATTCATCACCCTCGATCACGACGGGCTCGAGTCCATCCTCGGAGCGTTCCTCCAGAAATACGGCGTCGACGCGAGCCAGCTCGACGCCTCGTCGTTCGGCGTCGCCGGCGCGATAACGGATCAGGTTGCGCAGCTGACCAACGTACCGTGGCGTATCGATGCCGGAGAGATGATGCGCCACGGCTTCCGCCACGTCCGCCTTCTCAACGACCTCGAGGCGATGGCTTACGCGATCCCGGTTCTCACACCCGGCGAACTGGTCGTCCTGCAGGAGGGTGTCAAGATTTCCAGCGGCAACGTGGCGGTCATCGCGGCGGGGACCGGGCTTGGTGAAGGGATGCTGCTCAACATCGGCGGCCGGCTCGTGCCCGGACAGTCGGAAGGAGGTCATGCCGACTTCGCCGCACGGACTCCGCGGGAGCTCGAAATGGTCGCGGCACTCACCAGGGTCTTCGGCCGGGTGAGCGCCGAGCACATTCTCTCCGGCCCGGGCCTGGTGAACGTCTACCGGTTCACGCACGACCTGTTGAAAGTCGACGCCGCGCTCGATGAAGAGCGGCTCGGAACGCCTGCCGTGACCGGTGTGCGCGGCACGTGCGCCGCTGTCGGGCTCGTGAGCGATCCAGCCGACCTGCCGCCGCGGATTACGGCGTCCGCGCTCGCAGGCAGGTGTCCCGATTGCGTCGAAGCACTGAAGCTGTTCGTCTCGGCATACGGCGCCGAGGCCGGAAACATCGGCCTGCGCGTCGTCGCAACCGCGGGCGTCTACATCGGCGGCGGGATCGCGCCGCGCATCCTGCCGGCGCTCAGGAACGGCCGGTTCATGGACGCGTTCCGCGCCAAGGCCCCGCTCGATGAGCTCGTCAGCCGGATGCCGGTCGCGGTGATCCTGAATTCGAAGTCAGGGCTGCTCGGCGCGGCAGTGCACGCGAATCAGAGCCGGTGAATTGGTGTCAGGTTCCAGTTTCCAGTTTCCAGTAGCCAGCAAAAGACTTACTGGGAACTGGAAACTGGATACTGACAACAAACGACCTAGAATCCCATCCCCTTCGTCTTCAACTTCACGCGCATCAGGTAATCGTCCGCCGTCATATACAGCGTGCGCCCGTCGTCCCCGAACGCGCAGTTGCTCGTGGCCTGACCGGTCATGATCGTCCCCAGGTGCTTGCCTTGGGGCGTAATCACGAGCACGCCGCCAGGGCCGGTTGCGAAGAGATTGCCGGCGGTATCGATCTTCATGCCGTCGGGCAGGCCCTTGCGTGATTTCCCAAGCGTGGTCACGTCCAGCAGGACGCGGCTGTTCTCGATCGTCCCGTCGCCCTTGAGGTCGAACGCGCGCCAGATCGCCGCGGCCTGGTCCGACTGGGCGACATAGAGCCGCTTCTCATCGGGCGAGAAGGCGATTCCGTTGGGGCGCGTCATCTCCTTGGTCAGGAGCGTCACGGTGCCGTCGGGCGTGGCGCGGAAAACGCCGGCGTAATTCATCTCACGCTTCGGATCGTCCCACTGCTTCTCCATCCCATAAGCGGGATCGGTGAAGTAGACGTCGCCATTGCTGCGAAACACCACGTCGTTGGGGCTGTTGAACCGTGCCTTCTGATAGCGGTCGGCCAGCGTCGTGAATTTCGGCTGTGGATTCGAGAGTGGCGCATCCATCCGTGCAATCCGGCGATCGCCATGCTGGGCGAGCACGAGCCGCCCCTGACGGTCCAGGGTCAGGCCGTTGGATCCCACCTCGCCGCCGCGCTTCTCGGTCCCGGTGTAGCCGGAGGGAGTGAGGTACAGCTTCGCTCCTTCGCCTTCCTTCCAGCGATGAATCTGATTCGGCGGGATGTCCGAGAACAACAGGTAACCGCCGTTCTTGATCCAGACGGGTCCTTCGGTCCAGTCGTAGCCGCCGGCCAGCACCTCGATCACGGCGTCGGGCGCGATCAATTGATCGAGCGCAGGATCCAGACGTTCGATGCCCGGCGGTTTCGGAAAATTGTTCTGCGCGCCCATCGTCTCCCCCGCTGCGAACATGCCAGCCGTCACCGTCAGCGCGACCGGCGCGAGCCACACGATCCGCGACCGCAAACGTGTCATCTCGTTGTCCTCCACCGGGCTTCCCCCGCCGGAGCGCGTTAGCGCGAAGGCGGGCTTGCCTCGCCGAAGCGCTTTAGCGCGAAGGCGGGCGGTCTGCCGGCGGCCATTACTATAAGCCGAGGCTGATGCCGAGAATTGCCACATTGATCGTCGCGTTGGCCGCCGTTTCCGGTTGCACCGGCACCAAACCGGGCGGTTCGACCGCCCAGGCGCCGGCGCATCCCTCGATTCTGCTGGTCACGCTCGATACCACGCGGGCCGACGCGATTGGTCCGGAGGCGCAGGGGATCGAAACTCCTTCGTTCAGTGCACTGGCGGCCCGGGGACGCCGTTTCCGTCAAGCCTATGCCACCGTGCCCGAGACGCTGCCGTCGCACAGCTCAATCATGACCGGCCTGTATCCGGCAGGCCATGGCATTCACGAGAACGCGCGGTTCCTCGAGAGCCGTCACCCGGTCCTCGCCGAGCGGCTGAAGGCAGCCGGTTACAGGACAGCCGCCTTCGTCTCGTCCTTCGTGCTGTCGCGCCGCTTCGGACTCCAGCGCAGCTTCGACGTGTTCGACGACGAGCCGCAGCAGGGAGCGAGTGAACGATCGGCCGCGGACACGACCGGCCGCGCACTCGCCTATTTGTCGGGCGTGAATCCGCAACCAGTCTTCATGTGGGTGCACTACTTCGATCCGCACGCGCCATACACGCCGCCGGAGCCGTTCCGCAGCCGCTACGCCGCCAGACCGTATCTCGGTGAAGTCGCAGCCATGGACCAGCAGCTGGGACGCCTGGTGCAGGCGTTCGAGTCGAGCGCGCCAGGACCCATCGCGATCGTTGTCGCCGCCGATCACGGCGAGGGTCTTGGTGACCACGGCGAAACGCAGCACGGGAATCTTCTGTACCAGTCGACCATGCACGTACCGCTGGTCGTGGTCGGGCCAGGCGTCCCATCCGGGACGATAGATGCGCCGGTCAGCACGCGGCGGATCTTCCACACCGTGCTGGACTGGGCCGGCATCGACCCTGCCCTCAGCCTGAGGGGGACCCAACAGGAAGTGGTCCTGGGCGAGGCGATGAAGCCGTTCCTCGAGTACGGCTGGCAGCCGCAGACGATGGCGATCGCGGGACAGTTCAAGGGGATCCAGGCGGGAGCGCTGGAGAGCTACGACCTGGCGGCGGATCCGAAGGAGTCGAAAAACCTCGGCGCCGGCGCGAATCTCCCCGTCGGGATGCGCAAAGCGCTGGACGACTACCCCGTACCGTCTGTCACCGCCGCGCGGACGCCGGAGAACCTCGATGAAGACGCGCGCAGGCGGCTGGCCAGCCTCGGATACATCGGCGCCACGGCCCCGCCCGTCGTCCGGCGCGATGCGCCACGGCCGGCGGACATGGTTCGGCTCTTCGACGTGATCGAGAAGGCGTCAGGCCTGTTCGTCCAGGAACGGCACGCCGACGCCATCCCGCTGTTCGAGCGGATTCTCGCCGACGATCCGAACAATCTCGACGCGACGCTCAGGCTGGCGACGTCACACTCACTGCTCGGGCACGAGCCGCAGGCGCTCGACGCGTTCAAGCGCGCCTCCCGCATCGCACCTCAGTCGATCGACGTTCGTACCTACCTGGCACTGCACCTCGCCCGTGGCCGGGACTGGCACCAGGCTGTGCCGCTCCTCGAGCAGGTCATCTCCGAGGCGCCCGAGCGGCTGGTCGCGATCGACGCGCTCGCGGCGATTCGCGAGCGCGAGGGCAACGCCGCGGCAGCGCTCGCCTTGCGCCGGAAGGCGCGGACGCTGCGGCCCTTCAGCGCTGCCGAACTGGTCCACCTCGGCGATCTCGCGATGAGCCTTCAGCAGACCTCCGTCGCCATCGACGCGTTCGAAGCCGCGCGCGCAGCCAATGCGGCAGGGTCTCAGCGCAACCTCGAGCTCGGCGTTCTGTATCTGGCGGATCGAAAGCTGAATGAGGCACGCACCGCCCTGGATCGCGTCCGGCCATCCGATCGCGGCTACCCCATGGCGCTCTTCAAGCGAGCGCAGGTCAGCGTGCTGCTCAACGAACCCGACAGGGCCGCCCGCATCGACGCGGCTCGACGTCACGCTGACACCACGACTCGCGAGCTGATCAATCGCGAGCGACTCTTCCGTTAGCAGGCCTGAGGTTTGCAGCCTCCGAATACCGGAGGTTGCCGTGAGAATCACGCGCATCGTGACCGTGCTCTGTGCGGCGATGGTGATGCCTGCCTGTGCGTCTCTCGAAGGCTTGCGGGCGTTGGTTCAGCCCCCGATATTCCGGCAGACCGATCGCCCCGCTGAGGTCCGGCTCGCGGGACCGTCTGCCGATCATCCGCTCGGAGGAGCGACAGTCAGGCTCTGGACCGAGGTCAGCAATCCGAACCCGTTTGGGTTCACCCTCGGTACTCTGGATGGGACACTCTTTCTGGAAGGCACGCGCGCTGCAGCCGCCGCCTTCCCGCTCGGGTTGCCGCTCGATCCGGGTCAGAACTCGGTCGTCCCGATCGAGGTGTCGATCAGTTTCTCGGATCTGCCTGGCCTGTCGGATGTGATCCGGCGAGCCGCGCGACGGGAGTCGGTCGAGTACCGGCTCGAGGGAACGATCGGAGTCGATGCGGGACGACTCGGACAGCCCGTCTTCGGACCGATGACGCTGGTGCGGGGTGATTTTCGAGGGCGCTAGAAGATGGGCGGGTGGGCAGGCCTAAAGGCCTGCGCTACGACGTCTTTACGGAGCACCAATGCGCGTTAAGGGCTTACGTAGCGTACGTACGTACGTAGCGCAGGCCTTCAGGCCTGCTGATCTCAGAATCTCAGTCGTGCGGCTATCTGGAACCGTCGCGGATCGAAGAAAGTCCTCGCGACCCCATACGCCGGGCCTGCGTGCGCGCCAGGATTGACGTTGTAGCCGGTCTGGCCGTTGAACACGTTGAACAGGTCCGCGTCGATTTGGAATCGCGCGTGCGGACCCAGGCGGAAGGTCTGGACGTATTTCAAGTCGAGCTGTGCGTGCGGATTCGTTCGTTTCGACCCGGCCGGTTCCGCGTATCGTGAGGTGTCGGCGGTGTTGGTCGTGAGCGCGATGTACGGTTCGTAGCTCCAGGTCTCCCACGGCTGGCCCGACTGCGCGAAGGCGTAGGCGCCCACCACCGCATCCCACTTCAGCGAATAGTAGCCGTACACCTTCACGACGTGCCGGCGATCCCCGCGCATGTCGCCATCGCGGAAATCCCACAACTGCCGGCCGGCGCCGTCACCGATGAACGACGAACCGACGAAGACGTTCGCGTCGTTGGCCGTCGTCGAGTTGTCCTGATCGAAGTTGCCGTAGTAGTGGCTCCAGGCATACGAGCCACTGACGTTCATGCGCTCGCCTCGCCACTCGGTCTCGAACGTCGCCTCGTTGAACCTGGTGTATGCGCCGTCCAGTTCCGCGATCACGTAGGTCGATCCGCTGCCGATCTCGGCCAGTCGCTGCGTCAGATCTTCGATGTAGAGCGCCGACGGCACGCTCGACGGCGTGTTGGCCGACCTGAACGCGATGCGCGCATTGTTGTTGGTGTCTTCCCAGAAGTGCGTGCCCTTCCGGTAGCGCCAGTAGGCACGCGCAGTCGCCCGGTTGCCGAGGCGTCGCGCGGTCCCGACAATCACCTCGTCGATCGTCCTCGGCGTCATGTCCTCCACGAACAGCTTGCCGGACGACGAGGCGACGTTGGTCGAGCCGAAGAGGACCCCGTTGGCGTCGAAGTGCGAGTTGATTGTCGTGGCGAGGTTGCGGTCCCACGACGCGG
>Ga0209382_10003607_pt1 | contig 21338 bp, 24 predicted proteins | sample SoiMetdeltSBSDD5_FD_187599 | JGI IMG/M metagenome (GOLD analysis project Ga0209382, IMG submission 187599) | Bulk soil microbial communities from a Populus tree surrounding site in Tennessee, USA - Soil MetaG P. deltoides SBSDD5 (SPAdes) (version 2) | ecosystem: Environmental > Terrestrial >... | reverse complement strand
CGATGCCGTTCGAGAAGTTCCGCACGCGCACGCAGCCGGTGAATCTCGACGACCTCGAGGCGCGCTTCGACGGCGGCGCCGAGGTCACCCCCGACGGACTGCGCGAGGTGGGTCTGGCCACCAAGCGCGAGGTGCCCGTCAAGGTGCTCGGCCGCGGCGAGCTCTCCAAGGCGCTCACCGTGCATGCCCACGGCTTCTCGAAGACCGCGCGCGAGAAGATCGAGGCCGCCGGCGGCACCTGTCAGCTCCTCGAGGGGTAGCGTGCTCCGGACCTTCCTGAACGCGTTCCGGGTCCCCGACATCCGGAAGAAGCTGGCCTTCACGGCCGCCATGTTGGCGCTCTACCGGCTCGGCGCCTACATCCCCGCGCCCGGGATCAACATCGACGTGGTCGAGGACCTCGCCTCGAACTTCGAGGGCCAGTCGAACGTGCTCGGCTTCCTCAACCTGTTCTCGGGCGGCTCGCTCCAGCGCTTCGCCGTCTTCGCGCTCGGGATCATGCCCTACATCACCGCGTCGATCATGCTGCAGCTGCTCACGGTGGTGCTGCCCTCGCTCGACAAGCTCCGCAAGGAGGGTGAGGTCGGCCAGCAGAAGATCACGCAGTACACGCGCTACCTCACAGTCGCCCTCGCGTTCGGCCAGTCGATCGGCTACGTCTTCCTGTTCCGCACCTTCGCCGGCAGCGAGGGCACCGAGGTGGTCGACAACTTCACCTTCGGCCGCGTCTTCGTGATCGTGATGACCCTCACGGCCGGCTGCGTGCTGCTGATGTGGCTCGGTGAGCTGATCACCCAGCGCGGCATCGGCAACGGCATCTCGCTGATGATCTTCGCCTCGATCGTCTCGGGCCTGCCGAGCGGGATCCAGGCCTGGTGGACGAACCCGGACCAGATCTTCGTGGTGATGATGCCGTTCCTCGCGCTCGCGATCATCGCCGGCATCGTGTTCATGCAGGAGGGGCAGCGGCGAATACCCGTGCAGTACGCCAAGCGCGTGGTGGGCCGGCGGATGGCCGGCGGCGGCTCCACCTACCTGCCGCTGCGGGTGAACATGGCGGGCGTGATTCCCGTGATCTTCGCGGCCTCGCTCATGGCCTTCCCGCCCACGGTGGGCGAGCTCACGCAGGCCAGCTGGGCACAGGACTTCTCGGCCTTCTTCAACCCGAACGACGCGCCCTACCTGATCGGCGAGTCGATCCTGATCATCCTGTTCACCTACTTCTACACGGCGGTGACCTTCAATCCGGTGGAGCAGGCGGACAACCTGAAGAAGTACGGTGGCTTCATCCCGGGGGTGAGGCCTGGAAGACCCACGGCCGAATACCTCGACCGCATCCTCGCGCGGCTCACGTTCCCCGGCGCGCTCTACCTCGCCGCCGTAGCGGCGCTGCCCACGATCCTCATCAACCAGACGAGCGCGAACTTCTTCTTCGGCGGGACCTCGATCCTGATCGTGGTCGGCGTGGCGCTCGACACCATGAAGCAGCTCGAGGCGCAGCTCATGATGCGCAACTACGAGGGCTTCCTGAAGTGAGCGAGCTGAACCTCGTCCTTCTCGGTCCGCCCGGGGCCGGGAAGGGCACCCAGGCCGAGCGCCTGGTCGAGGACTTCGGGCTTCCCTACTACTCCACCGGCATCATCCTGCGCGAGGCCGTGGAGAAGGGCAACGACCTCGGCCGCGAGGCCAAGGGGTACATGGACAAGGGCGAGCTGGTGCCGGACCTCCTCATCTGCAACGTGATCGCTGCCCGGTTCGACTCCGGCGAGGCCGACGACGGCTTCCTGCTCGACGGCTTCCCGCGCACGATCGGGCAGGCCGAAATGCTGGAGGACGCGCTCTCGACGCGCGGACGGGAGCTCGCCGGCGCGCTCCTGATCGACGCGCCCGACGACGAGGTCGTACGCCGGCTCTCAGGCCGGCGCACCTGCGTGAAGGCGGGTCACGTCTACCACGTCGAATTCGATCCGCCGAAGAACGAGGGCGTCTGCGACCAGGACGGCTCGCGGCTCGTCCAGCGCGACGACGACCGGCCGGAGACCGTGCGCAAGCGCCTGTCGGTGTACCACGAGCAGACCGAGCCGCTGATCGAGTGGTACGAGCGGCGCTCGGTGCTGCGCCGCTTCGACGGCACGCGCACGCCCGAGGAGGTGCACGACCGGATCCGTGCCACACTTGCCACGGTCCGACTCGAGGACGAGGTCTGAACGTGATCCAGCGAAAGACACCGGAGCAGCTCGACAAGATGGCTGCGGCGGGCCGCATCCTCGCCCGCTGCCACGAGATGCTGCGCTCCAAGGCGCGCCCGGGGGTCACCACCGCCGAGCTCGACGAGGCCGCCGAGCGCTTCATCCGCTCCCAGGGCGCCGAGCCGGCGTTCAAGGGCTACCGCGGCTTCCCCGGCTCGATCTGCGCCTCGCCCAACTCGATGGTGGTGCACGGAATCCCCGGCTCCTACCGGCTGAACCGCGGCGACGTGCTCTCGATCGACATCGGCGTGATCCTCGACGGCTGGGTGGCCGACGCCGCGATCACGCACCCGATCGGCCCGGTCACGCCGGTGGCCAAGCGCCTGCTCGCCACCACGCGCGCGGCGCTCTTCGACGCGGTCGACCAGTGCCTCGTGGGCAACCGGCTCGGCGACGTGTCGAGCGCGGTGCAGTCGCGCGTGGAGGCGGAGGGCTTCGGTGTGATCCGCTCGCTCGTGGGCCACGGGATCGGCCGCGACATGCACGAGGATCCGCAGATCCCCAACTACGGGGAGCCGGGCACCGGGCCGGAGCTCGAGGAGGGCATGGCGCTCGCCATCGAGCCGATGGTGAACGTGGGCGGCCCGCACGTGCGCATGGGCTCGGACGGCTGGGCCGTGTTCTCCCAGGACGGCTCGCTTGCCGCGCATTTCGAGCACACCGTGGCCATCACGGCCGACGGGCCGCGCATCCTCACCCCCTGGCACGAGCTGATGCCCGACGCGGCGGCTCCGGCGGCCGCTCCGGCAGGGTAGCTGCTGCTACTCTTGCGGGTCGGCGCGCAGCCGATTCATGGGCCGCGCGCTGGTCCTCGTTCGATACGTTTCCCGGCTCCCGGAGCTATGAAGGTCCGCGCATCAGTCAAGCCCATGTGCGAGAAGTGCAAGATCATCCGCCGCGGCGGTGCGGTTCTGGTGATCTGTCAGAACCCTCGGCATAAGCAGCGGCAGGGGTAGTAAATGGCACGCATCGCAGGCATCAACATCCCCCTCAACAAGAGGGTCGAGATTGGGCTGACCTACGTGTACGGCATCGGCCGGTCGACCTCGAACCAGGTACTCGTCCAGTCCGGTGTGGATCCGGACACCTACGTGAAGGACCTGACCGAGGACGAGGTCCGCAAGCTGCGTGAGAAGGTCGACGACCTGCTCGTGGAGGGCGACCTCCGGCGCGAGCGCTCGCAGAACGTCAAGCGGCTGATGGAGATCGGGACCTACAAGGGACTGCGCCACAGGCGCGGCCTGCCCGCCAACGGCCAGAGGACCAAGACCAACGCACGTACCCGCAAGGGGCCAAAGCGCGGCTCATCCGCCGGCGGCGGCAAGAAGAAGATCAGGAAGCACTAGATGCCCCAGCCACGACGGCCTCGTGGCCGACGGCGAGTTCGCAAGAACGTCCCGTTCGGCCAGGCACACATAAAGACGAGCTTCAACAACACGATCGTGTCGCTCACCGACAAGGAGGGCAACGTGATCGCGTGGGAGTCGGCCGGCGGGGCCGGCTTCAAGGGCTCGCGCAAGTCCACGCCGTTCGCCGCTCAGGTCACGGCCGACGCCGCCGCGCGCAAGGGCATGGAGCACGGCCTGCAGAAGGTCGAGGTCTTCGTCAAGGGCCCCGGCTCTGGCCGCGAGACCGCGATCCGCTCGCTCCAGGCGGCCGGGCTCGAGATCACCGGGATCCGCGACGTCACGCCGCAGGCCCACAACGGCTGTCGCCCGCGCAAGCGGAGGCGAGTCTGATGGCCCGTGACACCGGCGCCCAGTGCAAGCAGTGCCGCCGTGAGGGCATGAAGCTCTTCCTGAAGGGCGAGCGCTGCCTGACCGACAAGTGCGGCGTCGAGCGGCGCAGCTATCCGCCCGGCGACCATGGGCGCGGCCGCTCGCGCCAGTCCGAGTACCGCCTGCAGCTGCGCGAGAAGCAGAAGGCGCGCCGCTACTACGGCGTGCTCGAGAAGCAGTTCCGCAACTACTACGCCAAGGCGAGCCGCCAGACCGGCGTGACCGGTGAGAACCTGCTGCGGCTGCTCGAGTCGCGTTTCGACAACGTGCTCGTGCGGCTGGGGTTCGCGGCGTCGCGGCGGCAGGCCCGCCAGATGATCCGCCACGGCCACTGGAGCGTGAACGGCCGGCGCGTGGACATCCCCTCGTACCAGTTGCGGCCCGACGACGTGGTCACGATGAAGCCGAATGCTCCGGTGGAGCCGGTCATCCGCGATGCGACCGAGCTGACCTCCGCCGTGCCGGCGTGGCTCCAGGCGGACCACGACGGCCTCACCGCCAAGGTGCTGCGCCTCCCCGAGCGCGCAGAGATCACCACGCCGGTGCAGGAGCAGCTCATCGTCGAGCTGTACTCGAAGTAGCACCAGACACGCGCGCGTCCGGCCGGGCGCGTGCGGCCCGACCGAAGGAATCAGTCTCCCCAATGATCGAGTTTCAGACCCCCCAGATTTCGGCCGACAAGGTCGAGGACAACCGCGGAAGCTTCACGATCGAGCCGCTCGACCGCGGCTTCGGTTACACGTTCGGCAACTCGCTGCGTCGCGTGCTGCTGTCGTCCCTGGCCGGCGCGGCCGTTACGAGCGTCCGGATCGAGGGAGTCGCGCACGAGTTCTCCACGATCAACGGCGTGAAGGAGGACGTGACCGACATCGTCCTCAACCTCAAGGAAGTCGTCTGCCGTATGCATTCGGAAGCGGCGGAGATCGAGGCGCCGCTCGTGGTCACCGGCCCCGGTGAGATCACCGCGGGCGACATCGACCTGCCCTCCGGCGTCGAGATCCTGAACCCCGAGGCCCACCTCGCCACGCTCGAGAAGAAGACCAAGCTCGAGATGTACCTGACCGTGGGCCACGGCCGCGGCTACTCGCCGGCCGAGGACAACAAGACCCCCGACCAGCCCATCGGCGTAATCCCGATCGACTCGATCTTCTCGCCCGTCAAGCGCGTCGCGTACTCCGTCGACGCCGCCCGCGTGGGCCAGAAGACCGACTACGACAAGCTCACGCTCGACATCGAGACCGACGGCTCGCTCGACCCCGAGGCGGCGCTGCGCGAGGCCGCGGAGATCCTCATCAAGTACCTGGCGATCTTCACCGACGCCGACCGCGTCGAGGCCCTGCGCGACCAGGGCGCCGCCCTCGTGGCGGGTGCCGACGGGATGGGCGGCGACGGTGCGGGCCCGGGCGCCGGCGGGATGGACGACATCCTGATCGAGGAGCTCGAGCTGGGCGTCCGCTCCTACAACTGCCTGAAGCGCGCCGGCATCCAGACCGTCGGCGACCTCGTGCAGAAGTCGGAGTCGGAGCTGGCGGCGATCCCGAACTTCGGCCGCAAGTCGATCGAGGAGGTCAAGGAGACCCTCGACGCCCGCGGCCTCGGCCTCCGGGCCGGCTAGTTCCCGGGTAGGGTCTCGCTCCGCCATGCGCCATCGCAAGCAGAAGGGCAAGCTCTCGCGTGACGCGGCGCACCGCAAGGCGCTGTTCATGAATCTGTGCCGCGAGGTGATCGATCACGAGCGCATCCAGACGACCGAGGCCAAGGCCAAGGCCGTCAAGCCGGAGCTCGAGCGGCTGATCACGCTGGCGAAGAAGGGCGACCACCATTCCCGCCGCCTGGCGATGGCGCGCCTGGGGCAGGACAAGTTCGTGGTCTACAAGCTCTTCGAGGAGATAGCGCCGCGCTACGCGGAGCGCGAGGGCGGCTACACGCGCATCCTGAAGCTCGGTCCGAGGAAGTCCGACTCGACCGAGATGGTCTTCCTCGAGCTGGTCTAGCGACCTAGGCGGCGGCGAACGCCCGCAGCTGCTCGCGGGCGCCGCCCACGAGCGGCGTGCCGTGGGCGACCAGCAGGTTGTCGAACTCGAGCTTGTCCGCGAGGGCCGCGTAGGCCCCCCGCAGGCCGCGCTTGGTCTCCTCGGGCTCGTCCATGAGCTTGTCCGGCACGAAGCCGAGCTGCCCGCCGTAGCGGATCACCCCGTCGGCTACCGCCAGGGCGGAGACGGCCGGGATGTGGAGGGCGGCCTCGTCCGGGCAGATCGAACCGACCTCGTGGACCGTGATGGCGCCCCCGACAAGCGCGTCGCCGAAGTCGTAGGGCTCCACCGGGGCGTCGTCGGCGAACTCGTGCAGCCCCACGCGCGGCACCCGCACGGGGGCGCCGAAGCGCTCGTGGGCCTCGAGGCTGCTGCGCTCGTGGTGGCGGTTGGTCAGGATGATCTCGTCGACCGAATCGACCTCGTCCGGCACCGCGAGCGGGTCGATCAGCACGGCCAGCTCCGGGAGCCAGTACGAGCTCACGTCGGTGCCGATCTTCGGATGGCGCGCCATCCAGTGCATGATGCCGGGGGCGATCTCCTCCATGCTGGGCGACCATAGCGGGTGCGTTTGTGGGCGGGCGCGGCGTTGCGAGCGGACGTTCTGCAAGAAAACTTGCAGCTTGCAGGACATTCGCCTGATACAACGACGCCTTCGCACGCCGAGTCATCGGCCCTCCGGGACCGGTGAGCGGGGGAACCAATGCGACCGCCCTGCGGTCGCGGGGGCGAATCGCTCGGGCCGGGTGCCCGGGAGTAGCGCGCAAGCGCGAGCCCGTCAGCTCACCTCGTAGGCGTCACACGAGATGCCGTTCAGACCGACGCCCAAGAGCCCCTTCCTCGCGAGCCTCCTCGCCTGCGCCCTGCTGGCCGGCGTGCCCGCCGCCGATCCGGTGGGCGCCGACCCGGCCGACGCGGCCACGGCCAGCGCCGTCAAGTCACGCGGGCCGGAGGTGCGTCGCCTCCAGCGGGCGATCGGCGTGGCGGCCGACGGCGTGTTCGGTCCGGCCACCCAGCGGGCGCTCAAGCGCTGGCAGCGCCGCCACGGGCTCACGGCCGACGGGATCGCCGGGCCGCAGACGCGTTCCGCCCTCGGTCTCGGCTCAGGGCCGGTGCTCAAGCGCGGACGGCTCCGGACCGGCGGCCGCCGGGCTTCGAGCGGCGAGCGGCGGGCGAGCCGCAGGCGCGGCGGCAGCGGCGTGCGCTCGCTCCAGCGTCGCATCGGCGTGACGGCCGACGGCGTGTTCGGCCCCGGCACCGAAGCAGCGTTGAAGCGCTGGCAGCGCCGGCACGGCCTGGTGGCCGACGGCGTGGCGGGGCCGCTGACGCGGCGCGCGCTCGGGCTCGGCCCCGGGCCGGTGCTGAAGCGGCGCGGGTCTGGCGGAGGCGGCGGTGGCGGCGGAGGAGGCGGCTCCGGCCGCAAGCGCGCCGTGATCCGACGCGTGATCGCGGCGGCCAACCAGATCGCCACCTCGCCGTACAAGTACGGCGGCGGCCACCGCTCCTTCAGCGACTCCGGCTACGACTGCTCCGGCTCGGTCTCCTACGCGCTGCACGGCGGCGGCCTTCTGTCCTCGCCGCTCGACTCGAGCTCCTTCATGAGCTGGGGCGAGCCCGGCCCGGGCCGCCACATCACGATCTACGCGCACCGCGGCCACGCCTACATGGTCGTCGACGGCCGCCGCTTCGACACGAGCGCCCGCTACGAGACCGGGTCGCGCTGGACGAGCACCCGCCGCTCGCCGTCGGGCTTCGTGGCCCGCCACCCCGCCGGGTACTGAGCGCGAGGCCGCCTGGTCCGGGCGCGCAGCGCCTTCGAGCGCTCGGATGCGCTGTTCCGGCGGTCGGCCCGTCACGAGCGGCAGGCCGTCGAGGCGATCAGGAACGTGGTGCCGGACTAGGCACGCTTGCGCCTACGCCGGCGGATCGCCCCTCGCGGTGAGCGCGTACCAGGTGCCGCCGAACTCGGCGATGTCGTTGCAGAGCACCTGGCCTCTCGGGTCGTCGACGTAGAAGTAGAGCGCCTGGCCCTTGTAGGTCACCTGCCGGCGCCCGTCGCGGCGCCTGATCGTCCCCAGGAGCCCGCCGTCGACCCCGCGGCCGGCGCGCGGGCGCGCTCGGGCGTAGAACGGCGGCCAGGCCGCGGCGCAGGCGCCGTAGCAGCGCGTGCGATCCTTCGGATCGCGGGTGAAGAGGTAGAGCGCGCGGTCGCGGCCGTCGAAGAGCACCGGGCCGAGCTGGGACTCGCGCAGCCGCACGAGCGGACCGCGGGGACCCGCGGACGGAGTCGTGGGCTCCGTGGCGGCGGGCTCGCTCTCCTCGGAGGGCGCCGAGGCCGGCGAGGTCCGATCCCGCTCCCCTGAGGCGTCGTCGGACCCGCAGGCCGTGAGCGCGGCGCCGGCAAGAAGCAGGAGGGTGACGAGCCGTTTCATCGGGATCCATGGCATCGGCATGTCCGAGCACAGTCCAGCCCGGGACGCATCCGTTACAACTCGGGTAATTTCCCACTAACCCAATGGACATTGTGCTAGTTTCAGCCGCCGGTAAAGTCGATTGGCAAGGTGGAGAATGACTCGTACGCACATCCGCCTGCCGCTCCTCATCTCGGTGACGCTCGCGGTCCTGGCGGCGCTCGCCTGGGCTGGTTGCGGTGGGACCTCCGACAGCAGCTCGGGAGACGGCGGCGGCAAGGCCGGCACGCTCACGCTGGTCGCCTACTCGACGCCCGAGGAGGCGTACAAGGAGCTGATCCCGGCATTCAACGAGACCCCTGAGGGCGAGGGTGTCGGCTTCAACCAGTCGTACGCGGCCTCGGGCGAGCAGTCGCGCGCGGTCGAGGGCGGGCTGGCGGCCGACGTCGTCGAGTTCTCGCTCGAGCCGGACATCACGCGGCTTGTGGACGCGGGCCTCGTGGATACCGACTGGAACAAGAACGAGTACAAGGGCATGGTCACCGAGTCGGTGGTGGTCTTCATGGTCCGCAAGGGCAACCCGGAGAACGTCAAGACCTGGGACGACCTCGTGACCGGCGACGTCGAGGTGCTCGAGCCGAACCCGTTCACCTCGGGCAGCGCCAAGTGGAACATCATGGCTGCCTACGGCGCGCAGCTCGAGCAGGGCAAGACGCCGGCTCAGGCCAGGGAGTACCTGTCCAAGCTGTTCGACAACGTGCCCGTGCTCGACAAGAGCGCGCGTGAGGCGCTGCAGACCTTCTCGAGCGGCAAGGGCGACGTGCTGCTCGGGTACGAGAACGAGGCGATCCTCGCCCAGCAGCAGGGCGAGGAGATCGACTACGTGATCCCCGACCAGACGCTCCTGATCGAGAACCCGATCGCGGTGGTCAACGAGTCGAAGGAGCCGGAGCTCGCGCAGTCGTTCGTGGACTTCCTGTACACGAAGGAGGCCCAGGAGATCTTCGCCAGCAAGGGCTACCGGCCGGTGGTCGACGGCGTCGCAGCCGCCGACGACTTCACCACCCCGCAGACGCTGTTCGAGATCACGAAGTTCGGCGGCTGGGGCAAGGTCAACGACGAGTTCTTCGACCCCGAGGGCAGCGTCGTGGCCGACATCTTCCAATCCCAGGGGAAGAGCACTGCCTCCGACTAGCGAGCTCGCAGCAGCGCCGCCGAGGACGTCCCCCATCCCGGGGGACGTCCTTGGTCGTGGCATCGCGATGGCGTACCTCAGCGTCGTCGCGCTGATTCCCCTTGCCGCCGTGGTGTTCAAGTCGTTCGACGGCGGGCTGGACAGCTTCTGGAACTCGGTGACCAGCCCGCAGGCCGTGGCCGCGCTCAAGCTCACGCTGATCTGCTCGCTGATCGTCGTGGTGATCAACGCGCTTGCGGGCACGCTGATCGCGTGGGTGCTCGTGCGCGACGACTTCCCTGGGCGCGGCATCGTGAACTCGCTGATCGACCTGCCCTTCGCGCTGCCCACGATCGTGGCCAGCCTCACGCTGCTGGCGTTCTACGGGCCCGACAGCCCGGTGGGCGTCAACGTGGCCTACACCAAGGTCTCGGTGGTGCTCGCGCTGCTGTTCGTGACCCTGCCGTTCGTGGTCAGGGCCGTGCAGCCGGTGCTGCTCGAGCTCGACCGCGAGATGGAGCAGGCCGCCGAGTCCCTGGGGGCGAGCCGGTTCACCGTCTTCCGGCGCATCGTGCTGCCCAACCTGCTGCCGGCCATCATCGCCGGCGGCGGGCTCGCGTTCGCCCGCGCGGTCGGTGAGTTCGGCTCGCTCGTGCTGCTCACCGCCAACATCCCGTTCGACACTCAGGCGGCCTCGTACTTCATCTTCTCCCAGGTCGAGAGCGACAACATCATCGGCGCCGCGGCGGTGTCGGTGGTGCTGTTGCTCGCGGCTCTCCTGCTGCTCCTGTTCTTCGGGTGGCTGTCCAAGAAGGCGCTCCGGCATGAGCAGTAGAGGGTCCAGGTACCTGCTCCGCTTCCTGGCGCTCGGCTACCTGGCGCTGCTGCTCGGGATCCCGGTGGCGCTCGTGTTCGTCAACGCCTTCCAGGACGGCATCGCGGCGGCCTGGGACGCCGTGACCACGCCCGAGGCCCAGCACGCCTTCTACCTCACGATGGTGATGGTGGCGGTGGCGGTGCCGCTCAACACGATCTTCGGCGTGCTGTGCGCCCTCGCGATCGTGCGCCAGCGCTTCCGCGGCCGGGCGCTCCTCAACGTGCTGGTGGACCTGCCGTTCGCGGTCTCGCCGGTGGTGGTGGGCCTGGCGCTGCTGCTCGTCTACGGCCGCCGCGACGGCTGGGTGGGCGGCTGGCTCGCCGAGCAGGGCATCCAGGTGATCTTCTCCGTTCCCGGGATGATCCTGGCCACGATGTTCGTCTCGCTGCCCTTCGTGGTGCGCGAGGTGATCCCCGTGCTGCGCGAGATCGGCACCGAGCAGGAGCAGGCGGCCGCCACGCTCGGCGCGGGCTCGCTGCAGACCTTCTTCCGCATCACGCTGCCGGCGATCCGCTGGGGCGTGGCGTACGGGGTGGTGCTCACCACCGCCCGCGCGCTCGGCGAGTTCGGGGCGGTGAGCGTTGTGTCCGGCAAGCTCTCCGGGCAGACCGAGACGGCCACGTTGTTCGTGGAGAACCGCTTCCAGCGCTTCGACGAGACCGGTGCGTACGCCGCCTCAGTGGTGCTGGCGCTGCTCGCGCTCGTCACACTGCTCGCGATGAACGTGATCAAGCCCAAGGAGGCCCAATGAAGCAGCCGGTGCGCACCCGGCCGAGCCGGGTGCTTCCGCTATGAGCATCGTGGTCGACTCGGTCTCCAAGAAGTTCGGCGACTTCACCGCCCTCGACGACGTGTCCCTCGAGGTGCGCGACGGCTCGCTCACGGCGCTGCTCGGCCCGAGCGGGGGCGGCAAGTCCACGCTGCTGCGAGTGATCGCCGGCCTCGAGGCCCCTGACGCCGGCCGTGTGATGATCGGCGGGCACGACGCCACCACCACGCCGCCCCAGCGCCGCGAGGTGGGGTTCGTCTTCCAGCACTACGCCGCCTTCAAGCACATGACGGTGGCGAAGAACGTGGCCTTTGGCCTCACGATCCGCAAGAAGCCGAAGGAGGAGATCGAATCCCGCGTTGACGAGCTGCTGCGCCTGGTCCACCTCCAGGGCTTCGCCGACCGTTACCCCTCACAGCTCTCCGGCGGCCAGCGCCAGCGCATGGCCCTGGCTCGCGCGCTCGCGGTCCAGCCGCGCGTGCTGCTGCTCGACGAGCCGTTCGGCGCGCTCGACGCCACGGTGCGCAAGGAGCTGCGCGCCTGGCTGCGTCGCCTCCACGACGAAGTGCACGTGACCACCGTGTTCGTCACGCACGACCAAGAGGAGGCGATGGAGGTGGCCGAGCAGATCGTGGTGCTGAACGACGGCCGCATCGAGCAGACCGGCTCGCCGCGCGAGCTCTACGAGCGTCCGGCCAACGATTTCGTGATGAGCTTCGTCGGGCCCGTGAGCGAGCTGTCCGGCCGCTGGATCCGCCCCCACGACGTGGAGATCCTGCGCGAGCCCGAGAGCGGCGCGAGCGAGGCGATGATCGACCGGATCGCCCATCTCGGCTTCGAGGTCCGGGTCGAGCTGACGCTCGGCGACGGCGAGCGCACCTGGGTGCAGACCACGCGCGGTCGCGCGCAGGAGCTCGAGCTCGGCGAGGGCGAGATCGTGTGGCTGCGCCCCTCCGAGCCGGCGGCGCTCAGCGACGAGACCACGCGTCCGGCGCCTCGGTCAGTCGCCTGACCGAGTCGGGCAGGCGCCCGCTGACCACGTCGTCGAGCGTCGTCTCGTCGACCACCGCGCGCATGCTCGCGCGCACCGCGATCCACACGGTCTGCAGGTTCTCGGCGGCACCGGGATAGGCCACGTCCTCGGGCGCCTCTCCGCGCACGCTCGCGAGCGGGCCGTCCACGGCCCGGATCACCTCCCCGAGCCTCACGTCCGCCGGCGCGCGGGCGAGCCAGTAGCCGCCCTCGGCGCCGCGCTGGGCGCGCACGATCCCGGCGTGCCGCAGGTCCGTGAGGATGTTCTCGAGGAACTTGAGCGGTATCGACTGGGCCTGAGCCAGGCGCTCTCCCTTCACCGGGCCGTCGCCGGCCACAGCGAGCTCGAGCAGCGCTCGCACGGCGTAGTCGGTCTTTGCGGATACGCGCACGGGCCGCGAATGATGCCGATACTCTCGGCGCATGGACGACCGCTGGGCGCTGGACTGGATCGACGACTACGCCGAGGCGTGGCGGAGCGGCGACGACGAGGCGGTCGGGGAGCTGTTCACCGAGCAGGCCGTGTACCTGTCCTCGCCGTTCCGGGAGCCCACCGTCGGCCGCGAGGCGATCCGCGACTACTGGCGCACCGCGACCGGCACGCAGGATGGCCTCGAGCTGCGCTTCGGGCGGCCGCTCGTGCAGGGAAACCGGGTGGTTGTGGAGTGGTGGGCGGTGATGCAGGACGAGGGCAGCGAGGTCACCCTGCCGGGCTGCCTGCTGCTGCGCTTCGCCGCAGGCGGGCGCTGCCAGGAACTGCGGGAGTACTGGCACCTCCAGGAGGGGCGCCGCGAGCCGCCGGAGGGCTGGGGCGAGTAGATGGACGTCGAGGAGATCAAGCGGCGCGGCGCCGCCTTCTGGGGGGAGGGCGACTACGCGCGGATCTCGGAGCTGGTGCGGCCGGCCGCCGGGGAGCTGTGCGACGCCTGCGCCGTCTCGGCGGGCCAGGAGGTGCTGGACGCCGCCGCGGGCGACGGGAACTTCGCGCTCGCGTGCGCCGGCGAAGGCGCCCGTGTGGTGGCGTCGGACTACTCGCCGGGCCAGGTCGAGCGCGGACGTCGGCGGACCGCCGCCGAGGGGTACGACGTGGAGTGGCGGCTGGCCGACGTCGAGGATCTCCCGTTCGCCGACGCGAGCTTCGACTGCGTCGGTTCGGTGTTCGGTGCGATGATCGCCCCGCGCCCGCGTGTCGTCGCCGAGGAGCTCTTCCGGGTGGTGCGGCCCGGCGGCACCGTGGGCATGACGGCCTGGACGCCCGACAGCTTTTTCACCAAGGTCATCTCGCTCTCGCGCGAGTACGTTCCGCCGGCCCCGGATCAGCCCTCGTCGCAGGAGTGGGCGGCGGCGGAGATCGTGCGGGAGCGCTTCGACGGCCTCGCCGCGCGATTCGAGGTCGAGCGCCGCACGCTTCCCTGGACGGGCGAGTCGCCTGAGGCGATCGTCAGCGCGATGGCGGCCACGTCACCCGACGCGGTGGTGCTCCGCAGGACGCTCCCGCCCGAGCGCTTCGAGGAGCATCAGGCGCGCGTCGTCGAGCTGTTTCGTGAGCGCGGCGGCGACGGCCCGATCGCGATCGACGTCGAGTACGCCGTGATCGTCGCGCGCAAGCGCGGGTAGCCCGCTGACCGCACGGCTCCTGCTCGAATACGACGGCTCAGGCTTCGCCGGCTGGGCCCGGCAACCCGGCCGCCGCACGGTGCAGGGCGAGCTCGAACTGGCGCTGGCCACCGTGCTCCGCCGCGAGGTCGGGCTCACGGTGGCGGGCCGCACCGATCGCGGCGTGCATGCGCGCGGGCAGGTGGCGAGCCACCCCGGCGCGCCGGCCCCGCAGCGCAACCTGAACGCGCTCCTGCCGGACGACGTGGCGGTGCTCGCCAGCGAGCCGGCGCCCGATGGCTTCGACGCGCGCCGGGACGCGCGCAGCCGCACCTACCGCTACCGCCTGCTGGTCCGCCCCGAGCCGAGCGCCCTCGAGCACGGGCGCGCGCTCTGGTGGCCGCGCCCGCTCGACCGCGAGCGCCTCGACGCCTGCGCCGCCGAGCTGCGCGGCACGCATGACTTCACCGCCTTCACTCCCACGGAGACCGACCACGTGCGCTTCGAGCGCCACGTGCTGCTCGCCGAATGGCGCGAGGAGCGGGAGGGCGGGCTCGCGTTCTGGATCGAGGCCGACACCTTCATGCGCCACATGGTCCGGGTGCTGGTGGGCACGATGCTCGAGGGCGTCAGCCCTGCCGCCTTCCGGCGACTACTCGAGGGACGCCCGCGCAACGAGGCAGGGGCGACAGCGCCGCCGCACGGCCTCTACCTGGAGTCCGTGCGCTACTGAGTATCGTGAATCCGCCCCTTCGATGAAGGTACTTCTCACCAACGACGACGGCATCGCCGCCACCGGCCTGCACGTGATGCGCCGGGCGCTGCTCGAGGTGCCGGACATCGAGCTGGCCGTGATCGCGCCGGACTCGAACCGCTCGGCCACCGCTCGCAGCATCACGATCCATCACCCGCTGTGGGTGGAGGAGGTCGAGTTCGAGGACGGCACCAGCGGCTTCGCCACGGATGGCACGCCCGTCGACTGCGTGCGCTTCGCCGCGCTCGGCCTGGTGGAGGTGCCGCCGGAGATCATCGTCTCGGGTATCAACCACGGCTCGAACCTCGGGGACGACATCACCTATTCCGGCACCGTTGCCGCGGCGCTCGAGGGGATCATGCTCGGCATCCCCGCGATCGCGGTCTCCCAGCAGGCCGAGCGCGGCGAGCTCGACTTCCGCTCGCGCAAGGCCTGGCAGCGCGACGACTTCGAGCAGGTGGCCGCCTTCGTTGCCCGCATGGTCGAGGAGCTGACCGACGTGCCGATGCCCGACGGCACCCTCCTGAACGTGAACTCGCCGGCCGGCCAGGCCGGCGGCGTGTCGGCGTGCCGGCTCGGCAAGCGGATCTACCACGACCGGATGGAGCTCACCGAGGAGCGCGACGGCCGGCGCCGCTACCGCATGTACGGCGACTCCCCGACCTACGAGCACGAGGACGGCACCGATTTCGCCGCCGTGGCGCAGGGTCGTATCGCCGTCACGCCGCTCCACTTCGACCTCACCTACGCCCAGGGGATCGAGCAGCTCTCCGGGTTCGACCTCGACCGGCTGCTGGCGCCGGCGGCGCGCGAGCTGTGAGCGCCGCCAAGCGAGCGGCCGAGCTGCGCAAGCAGCTCGAGTACCACGGGCACCGCTACTACGTGCTCGACGACCCGGAGATCTCGGACGTCGAGTACGACGAGCTCCTGAACGAGCTGCGGGACATCGAGAAGGAGCACCCCGACCTGCTCACGCCCGACTCCCCCACGCAGCGGGTGGGCGGCCAGCCGCTCTCGAAGTTCCCCGAGGTCAAGCACCTCCAGCCGATGCTCTCGCTCGCCAACGCCCGTAACGAGGAGGAGCTGGCGGCCTGGGTCGTGCGCAGCGAGCGCTATCTCGAGCGCCAGGGCGTGGAGATGGGCGACGTGCGCTTCGTGACCGAGCCCAAGATCGACGGCCTGGCGATCTCGCTCGTCTACGAGGACGGCGTGCTCGTGCGGGGCGCCACCCGGGGAAACGGCGAGGTGGGCGAGGACGTGACGCAGAACCTGCGCACGATCGGCGCGATCCCGCTGCGCGTGGACAAGGCGCCGGCGCTGTTCGAGGTACGCGGTGAGATCTACCTGCCGCTGGCGGCCTTCGCGAAGCTGAACGAGCAGCGCGCCGAGGCCGGCGAGCCCACCTTCGCCAACCCGCGCAACTCCGCCGCCGGCTCGATCCGCCAGCTCGACCCCAAGCTGGCTGCCTCGCGGCCGCTGTCGATGTGGTGCTACGGCGTGGGCGCGACAGACGGGCTCGAGTTCGAAACCCACTCGGAGTCGCTCGAGTGGCTGCGCGAACACGGCTTCCGGGTGAACCGGGACGTGGAGGTGCACGACACCGTCGACGAGGTGGTGGCCGCCTGCCGCGCCTGGGAGGAGCGCCGCGACCGGCTCGACTTCGAGATCGACGGCGTGGTGGTCAAGGTCGACGAGCTGGAGCTGCAGCGGGAGCTCGGCGTGGTCGGGCGCGAGCCGCGCGGCGCGATCGCCTGGAAGTTCGCCCCCACCACGGCCACCACGACGCTGAAGCAGGTGGCGTGGAACGTGGGGCGCACCGGGCACATGGTGCCGTTCGCGGTGCTCGAGCCGGTGCAGGTGTCGGGTGTGACCGTCAAGCTCGCCACCCTCCACAACGAGGAGGATCTGCGCCGCAAGGACGTGCGTGACGGCGACGAGGTGATCGTGATGCGGGCGGGCGACGTGATCCCGCAGGTGGTGTCGCCCACCTCGAAGGCGCAGAAGCGAAAGAGCCGCAGCGAAACGCCTGAGCCGCCCGCCAAGTGTCCGGCATGCGGCACGCCGACCGTCAAGCCGGAGGAGGGCGTGTGGACCATCTGCCCCAACCGCACGGGGTGCCCCGGGCAGGTCTTCCAGGCCGTGAAGCACTTCGTGGGCGCGATGGACATCGACGGCCTCGGCGAGGAGAACGCACGCCGCTTCCTCGAGCTCGGGCTGATCGAGAACTTCGCCGACATCTACGACCTCGACGTGGAGCGCCTCGTGGCGCTCGAGCGCTTCGGCGAGACCTCGGCGCGCAACCTCGTGAACGCGATCGACGCGTCGAGGGAGCAGCCCTTCCATCTCGTGCTGTACGCGCTCGGCCTCCCCGGGATCGGCTTCGTGAACGCGCGCAACCTGGCGCGCCACTTCCGCTCGATGGACGCGCTGCTGGACGCTTCCGAGGAGCAGCTCACCGAGGTGGAGGGGATGGGCCCGATCCTCGCCAAGACCGTGTACGAGACGCTCGCCGAGGAGCGCACCCGCGCCCTGATCGGGCGCCTGCGCGACGCCCGCCTCCAGATGGAGGAGGAGGGCCCCGCGCCGCCCAGCGAGGGCCCGCTCGTGGGCAAGACCGTGGTGCTCACCGGCACGCTGCCGGATCTCACGCGGCCCGAGGCAACGAAGATGATCGAGGCGGCCGGCGGCAAGGTCACCGGGTCGGTGTCGAAAAGGACCGACTACGTGGTGGCCGGCGAGGACCCGGGCACGAAATACACGAAGGCGCAGGAGCTGGAGGTCGAGATCCTCGACGAGGACGGACTGCGCGGGCTGCTCGGGCGCTCTGACTCTCGCTGACTACTCGCTCACGGCGGCGATCGACTGCAGCATGTTGTCCTGCAGCCGCCGCGCGCCCGGCGGGTAGACGCCGTTCATCAGGATCGAGTAGGCGTAGGTATCGCCGCTTCGGGCGTCGCAGTAGCCGGACAGCGCGCTCACGTTCGAGAGCGTGCCGGTCTTGCCGTGGCAACGCAGCCGCGCCGCGCCGCCGCGCATGCGGGTAGAGAGTGTGCCGTCCACGCCGGCGATCGGCAGCGAGTCCAAGAGGGCGGCGTACTCGTCGCGGCTGCGCATGGCGGCGAGCAGCTTGACCACGCGGTAGGGCGAGGCGCGGTTGCCGCGCGAGAGGCCGGAGCCGTCCACGATCCGTACGCGCGCCCCGAGCCTCCGGGCGAAGCCCGCCGCCGCCGCCGCGCCGCCCGCCGTGGTCCCCTTGCCGCCGGTCTGCAGGCCAAGGTCCTTGAGCAGCATCTCGGCGAAGAAGTTGTCGGAGGGCTTGTTGGTGATCCGCACGAGCTGCTCCATGGGAGGCGAGTCCACGCTCGCCAGCACGTTCGCGCCGGTCGGAGAGACTCCGGCGCGCGGGGCGAGCCGCACCCGCACGCCGCGGGCCTCGAGCGCGGCGTCGAGGCGCGCGGCCGCGAACGTGGGCGGGTTCGACTGCCAGGAGCGGCCGGCCTCGTCCGCGAAGCCGCGGTTGAACGACAGGCCGCTCAGGGGGCCGACCCAGGGCGAGACGCCGAAGCCGGAGTCGGGGCCGCCCCGCAGGGAGTCGAACGCCGACTCGTCGCCGCGGATGCGGCCGCTCACGCGCTCGATGCCGGCCTGATCGAGCAGTGCGGCCAGCTCCTCGACGGTGCCGCCCGGCGCGCCGTAGTAGCGCGTGGCGTAGCTGCGGCTGCCGAAGCTGGGGTCGCCGCCGCCGTGGAGATACAGGTCGCCGTGCCAGACTCCGTCGGCCGCCAGCTCGCCGGTGCCCCGCACCTCCGTGCCGAGCGTGCCCGCGGTGCCGTAACGGGCGAGCGCGGCGGTGGTGGTGAACAGCTTGGTGTTGGAGGCCAGGATGCGCGCGCGGTTCTGGCGCCAGCGGAACACCGTCTCACCGGTGGTCAGGTTGACCACGTAGGCGCCGGAATAGGCGCCGGCCGCCCGCATCTGGCGGGCCAGGCGGTTGGTCAGAGCCTGGTCCGCGGCGGCCGCCGACGGCGCGGCGGCGACCAGCACGATGACGAGGAGGGCGATACGACGCATCGAGGAAACCGAACACGGTAGCGGGATCGACGGAGCGGTCGGGCATAATGGGGCCCCGGATGGGCGACGTAGTCAGGCTCGAGAAGCCGGCAGCGAAGGACGGGGGGTCCCAGGGCAAGCCGCGCCGCAGGAAGCCGCGGCGCTCGCGCACCGCGCTGGTGCTCGGCGGCGGTGGGTTCACCGGCGGGGTCTACGAGATCGGCGCATTGCGGGCGCTCGACCTGCTCGCGGTCAACCGGACCGTGAACCAGTTCGACGTCTATGTGGGCACGAGCGCAGGCTCCTTCGTTGCCGCCCTCACCGCCAACGGCGTGACACCCGAGGAGATGATGCGGGTGGTCAACCAGCAGGTGCCCACCCCGTTCAGGGACGTGGACCGCGGCACCCTCATGCGCCCGAACGCGCTCGAGTTCGCCCAGACCGCCGCGCTCCTGCCGCTCCGCATGCTCGGGCTGGCGCGCACGTTCGCGACCCAGATGCGCTCCACCTCGCTGATCGACCTCGCGGTGGGCGTCGCCGAGGCGCTCCCCTCCGGCCTCTACGACGGGCGCGGCGTGCACGACTACCTGGAATCGGTGCTGAGCGACCCGGACCGGGTGAACGACTTCCGCCTGCTCGACAACGAGCTCTTCCTCACCGCCACCGACCTCGACACCTGCGAGCGGATCGTGCTGGGCGGCGCCGACTGGGACGACGTGCCGATCTCGCGCGCCGTGGCCGCCTCGACGGCCCTGCCGATGGTCTACAAGCCGGTGGAGATCAAGGGCCGCCACCTGGTGGACGGCGGCCTGCGCTCGACCACCAACCTCGACGTGGCCGTGGAGGCGGGCGCCAAGTTCGTGATCGTGGTCAACCCGCTCGTGCCCTACGTGAACGACTTCCAGAAGGTCATTCCCACCATGCTCGGAAGCCGCGTGCGGCGCGTGCGGGACATGGGGTTCCCGCAGATCGGCTACCAGGCCTTCAAGCTGATCGCCCACCAGCGGCTGCACGAGGCGGTGTCGCACTGGAAGGAGCGCTACCCCGGGGTCGACATCATCCTGATCGAGCCCGACCCGAACGACGAGCTGATGTTCGAGACGAACATCCTCAACTTCACGCGCCGCGTGGAGATCGCGCGCCACGGGTTCGAGTCGGTCACGCTCAAGCTCGCATCGGACTACGACGAGCTCCGCGACGTGTGCGCCAAGCACGGCATCGAGATCTCGGCCAAGCGCGTGAGCAAGGTGGTGGGGAAGGTCGAGAAGAATCGCGAGAAGACGGCCGCCTGGCGCCGCATCCTCGAGCAGACGACCGCCGGCCTGCTCAGGCAGTCGGGCGAGGACTAGCCGCCGGCTGACCCTCAGGCGAGCGCGGTCCCGAGCGCCCGCAGGAGCCGGGCGCTCGCGTGCTCCGAGATGATCGTGGCGCGGACGTGGTGGTCCTCGCCGAGCGGCCCGCCGGGGGCCACGATCACGCCCTGCGCGCGCAGTCGGCTCGCGAGCTGGTCGCCGCTGCGGCCGGCGACGCGCAGCCAGACGAAGTTCGCCTGGCTGGCGGTGACCTCCACGCCCATGTCGCGCAGCGCGGCCAGCACCCGGCGGCGCTCGCGGCCAACCGTTTGACGGCGGCGCTCGACCTCCGCGTCGCCGGTGCGGAGCGCGTGCTCGATCGCCGCCTGCGTGAGCGCGTTCACGCCCAGTACCGGCGCCACCGCCGCCAGCAGGTTGCCGTCGGAGGAGACCGCGTAGCCGGCCCGCAGGCCCGACAGCCCGTAGATCTTCGAGAACGTGCGCACCACGAGCAGGCGCGGGAAGGCCTCCACGAGCTTGAGGCAGGCGTCCACAGGCTCGACGTCCTGGAAGTGCACGAGCGCCTCGTCGAGCAGCACCGTCACGTGGGCCGGCAGCGCCGAGAGCAGGCCGCCCACCTGCTCGCTGTGCACGTACTCGCCGGTGGGATCGTTCGGGTTGCAGAGAACGAGAACGCGCGTGCGCTCGCTCACGGCGTCGAGGAGGTCGCCGCGCTCGACCGCGACCGGGCGGGCGCGAGCGTGCGCCGCCAGCAGCGGATAGAGCGGGTAGGAGGGCCACGGCATCACCAGCTCGTCGCCCTCCGAGAGCAGCGCGAAGGCGGCGGCCTGGAGCAACTCGGCGGCGCCGTTGCCGAGCGCGATCCGCTCGGGATCGACCTCGTGGCGTTCCGCCAGCAGCCGCCGGATCGGCGCCGCGTGACGGTCCGGATAGCGCTGCACCAGGCCGCGCGCGCGGGCGATCGCGGCGTTGGCGATCTCGGAGTTGGGCAGGTCGGGCCACTCGGTGCCCGACAGGTCGAGGTCCGGCACGCGCGCGAGCGCCTGGCGCCTCTCCTCGTGGCGGCGCTCGCGGCGCAGCCGGTTCAGCTCGCGCTCGTCGAGGTCCTCGAACTGCCGGTAGTAGTCGCGAAAGCCCATGCGAGGGCCACTAGTCGGTCGGGGCGAGGCTTGGACTCGGGCCCTCGATGAGGATGAACCAGATCCCGAATGCCACGACGGCAACCCCCACGGCCACCACGAAGATCCGCTCCAGCGCGCCGCGCTCCTGGCGGTGCCCGGCGGCGCGCCGGACGAGCCGCCA
>Ga0209382_10003606_pt1 | contig 21340 bp, 12 predicted proteins | sample SoiMetdeltSBSDD5_FD_187599 | JGI IMG/M metagenome (GOLD analysis project Ga0209382, IMG submission 187599) | Bulk soil microbial communities from a Populus tree surrounding site in Tennessee, USA - Soil MetaG P. deltoides SBSDD5 (SPAdes) (version 2) | ecosystem: Environmental > Terrestrial >... | reverse complement strand
CATACCCGAGGTTGGATTGCAAGTTCCAAGGGAAGCAAGGGCAAGTCGTCCTCGATCAGATTCGCACGGTAGATAAGGCGAGACTCGCCCGAAAGCTGGGGAGGATTGACAGTAAGACCCAGTCGGATGTGCTGGCGATCTTGGGTGAAATGTTTTCCCCCTAGCAGCGTCCTAACGGATTATGAAAGGGCGCCCCTTTGGTAGTAACTTGGAGTTGTCCAAAAACCAACTGCCACCAAAGGAGAGCCCTATGAGTAACGATAAGTATGTCGGATTGGACGTCCATCAGGCAAGCGTTGTCGCGGCCGTGCTCAACGCCCAGGGCAAATGTGTCTGTCAATCGGTCCTCGAGACCAGGGGCCCGACGATCGTCGACTTCATCACCGGCCTGGGCGGGGCCCTCGATGTGACCTTTGAAGAGGGGACCCAATCGGCTTGGCTCTATGACCTCATCCGCCCGTTGGTGGCCAAGTTGGTGGTCTGCGACCCGCGGAAGAATCGGCTGCTGGTCGGGGAGAATAAAAGTGACCGGGTGGACGCCAACAATCTAGCCCACCGGCCGAGACTCGGGGAGTTGCAGGCAGTCTACAAAGGCGAGGCCGGGTTGCGGCGGCTCAAGGAGTTGGTCCACAGCTATGACAGCCTGGTGAGCGACACCACCCGGGTGCGCAACCGGATCAAGGCGAGCAAGCGGGGTGGTAATAATCGGAAGAAAGCCGTGCGCGAGCTTCAGGCCGCTCACGCGCATGTCAGAAACCAGCGGTCTGACTTTCACCACAAGGTGAGCCGGTGGCTGATTTGTTGCTTTGGCCTGATCGTGATCGAGGATTTGAACGTCAAAGGCTTGGCTTCGGGGATGCTCGCCAAGTCCGTTAATGATGCCGGATGGTCGTCTTTTATCGACAAGCTCGCGTACAAAGCGGAAGAAGCTGGGCGCGTGCTGATGAGGGTAGACGCTCGCGGCACTTCGCCGAGATCCACTTGCGGTGCAGCCGTGCCGAAGCGACTTCGTCAGCGGTGGCATGAGGGTCTGGGGTGCGGGCTGTCTGCGGGTCGCGATCGCGGTTTCTGCTCAAGAAATCTTAAGGCGAGGACTTCGCCTGTTAGGGGAAACGTGGGCCGCTGGGCCGTGCGTTCCTAACGAAGCCGCCCTGCTTTAGCGGGCGGAGTGGTCACCGTCAGCTCCTTGGTTGGGGGCGGTCACGGCGCTGCCGGTCAGTCAATGACACTGCTCCTACGTCCTTCTCCGCGCGGAGTCCGACACAAGGTGGTACCATAGGCAGCGCGGATCAATCTTTCATGCGGGGTGGAACCACCAAAGGGGTTCGCGATCTCTCTGTGACCGCCGGTGACAAGTCAGAGATGCCATGAATTGACCCGCATGGCTACCCGCCCGCGGGTCATGACACAATGTTTTTCATCCCTGGTGGTGCGCCTTGCGGATGAACATCTTTCATAGAACAAACGTTGCGCCCGAGCCCGGCCAGCGGTCTGACGCTTGCCCCCGAGGCCACAGGCCGGGCCGGGTGAACTGAACGTTAGGCCGCACGTGAGCAAGAACCTTGGTCAGGAGTTGCAGGATGAATAAATCACACGACCACCCCATCGACGGGCCTCATACAGAATACTTTGCCGGCGGCAAACTCTCAGCCGAGGGTCGTTTCAAGGATGGTAAGCGCCATGGTAGGTGGAAGTACTACTACCGCAGCGGCAAGCTCAAGGCCGTCGGCAAGTATATAAATGGCGAGTTTGACGGCAATTGGCAGTGGTGGCGGGAAGGCGGCCAGCCCCTGCAGGTAGGAGCCTTCAAGAATGGCAAACAGGTTGGTCTCTGGAAGCGCTACTACGGTAACGGCCAACTCTGGGACGAGGGCACCTACGAGGATGGCAAGAAGGTTGGCAAGTGGAAGGAGTACGACATCGCCGGCGCCCTCAAGCAAAGTAAGGTCTTCAAGGTGAAGCAGGGGTTGGCAAGATGAGCGAAGCCAGGCGACTCGCGCCGTCGCGCGAGCGGTCTGGCGTTATTATCATCCTCACGACAAATGGTCGCCGCCTGCTGGTGTGGAGAAGTATGAGGTTCAACTGGCTCTTCACCCCATTGCCTAACCTCACGCTGGAGCCAAGCCGCAGAAAGCGCGGCTGGCTCAACTCTGACGTCAGGCGCAGGCGAGCGTGCTTGGTTCCAAGGTAGTGCCGAGCTAAGGTTGTGGCGGATCAAAATATGGAATCAGCAGTCCAAAAAATCGCTGCCATCTGCTTTCTGATCATTGGACTGTCTCATATATTTCAAGCACGCGCCTGGGCAGAATTCTTCATCATTGTTCGCAGTAAGGGTGAGGCCGGCAGCTTTCTGACGGCTCTGTTGCATCTTCCAATAGGTGCACTGATTGTTTCATTCCACAACGTGTGGCAAGGGATTCCGGCGGTTCTCACCATTGTTGGATGGGGCTACGTCCTCAAGAGCCTGATCTATTTCACCTTTCCCAGGTACGGGGTGAAGATGTTGTCTCGTGTAACAATTGAGCGGTCGTGGGAGTTCGTCATCCCTGGCATCCTGATGGTTGGGTATGGCGGATTGCTAGCATATTCGCTGCTCAAGAATTGAGCTACGCTTGACTTCGAAGCCGCGCCCAACAAACATTGCACCCGAGCCCGGTCAACGATTCGACACCTGATCCGCGGGTCACAGGCCGGGCCGGGTGAACTGGGCGTTAGGCGCTGATGGATACCGTAACTCCGAAGGAAGGAGCCGGTGAAACACATTCTTCTGACCTCACTGTTGCTGATCGCTGCTTCGTTGCTGACTTTAAGCCAACCCAACGGTCAGGAGTCCGCGGGCTCAGGAGCCGAACGGCAAGAGTTGTTGAAACTGACTGACGACATCACGGCGGCGAAGACCAAGCTTAATGCCGCTGCGCTGGACCGCAGCCTGGGGTGAGATGGCCTCGGATTGGACGGACACGAGTGTTGCTTGAAAATGACGGGGTTCAGATCAGCGGGATTTTGCTTTCCCCGCCGATCCCTCAGCCAGCGCAAAAGCAACATAGGTCCCACCCGAAGGCGCGCCGCGTTTACCGCCGCCGGCCGCAATCACGACGAACTGTCGCCCATTCATCTCATAGGTGGCAGGCGTTGCATTTCCGGCAAAGGGTAGTTCCGCCTGCCACAGCAACCTTCCCGTGGCCTTGTCGAAGGCGCGAAACTTTTTGTCGTAGTTAGTGGCGCCGACAAACACCAGCCCGCTTGCCGTCACAATCGGCCCGCCATAGTTCCAGCTCCCGGTGTCGCGCAGGCCTTGGGCCGCCAGTTCAGGATGTTCGCCGAGCGGGATCCGCCAGGCGATCACGCCCTGATTCAAATCAATCGCGTTCAGCGTGCCCCACGGAGGCTTGACTGCCGGATATCCGTCCGGGTCAAAGAACCTTTGATAACCCTCTATGGTGTACTTCAGATCAATGGGTGACGCCGCCGCTTCTTCGTCGGGAATCTTGTGGTCCTCTTGCGTGACCAGATAGCGGATCAGCGATTGCATCGAAGGGTCGCTCAGCGAAGGGAACCCGGGCATACGCCCGATCCCATGGCGAATCAGGGTCTCGAGTTCCGGTTCCTTGAATCTACTGCTGATGGTGACGAGCGAGGGGAATTCCGGCGGGCTGCCCTGCAAATCTGTTCCGTGACAACTTGCGCAGTTGCGTTCATACAGGCTCTTCCCGCTGAGGACTGTTTTTTTCGGGCGTTCGATGAGCCGCAGGATGCAAGGGACCTCGCTGGCGTTGACGTAAAAGATGCCCGTCGCCGGATCAAAGGCCCCGCCGCCCCAAACCGGGCCGCCGTCAAAGCCGGGGAAAACGATTGTCCCCTCCCTGCTTGGTGGTTCAAATTGCCCATTGCTGCGGAGCGCTCGAAAGCGTTCCAGCACGGCGGCGTGCGCCGCCGCGGTACGTGTAGTCAGCATCTCCTCGGTTAGCGCCTGCCGCGTCACGGGAGGCGGCAACATGGGGAAGGGCTGCGTTTCAGCGAGCTTTTCTCCATCAACGCCGGAGGTGGGGACTTTGAGATATTCGATGGGGAAGACCGGTTTGCCCGTCTCGCGCTCAAAGACAAACACATGCCCGGATTTTGTGACCTGCGCGACGGCGTCGATCTTTCGCCCCCGTCGATTGACGGTCACGAGCGCGGGCGCGGCAGGCAGATCACGGTCCCACACATCGTGCCGCACCGCTTGAAAGTGCCATTTCCGTTCACCGGTCATGGCATTGAGACACAACAACGTATTCGCAAACAGGTTATCCCCATGCCGGTTGGCTCCATAAAAATCGAATGCGGCAGAGCCCGTCGGAACAAAGACCAGCCCGCGCTTCTCGTCCAGCGGCAGGTTTCGTAACCGTACTCGCCCGGGTGCGGAATCGTATGAAACGTCCAGCGCAGTTTGCCCGTGCGCGCGTCGTAGGCGCGGATGTCTCCCGGCGCGGCGGGCAGCCCCTCGCTCACCAGGCTGCCGACGATGAGCAGGTCCTTGTAAACCACGCCGGGCGTGGTCAACGAGATGGTCATCGTCTGCGGGTCTCGGCCGAGACCATGGCGCAAATCGACGCGGCCCGCCTCGCCGAATTCCTTCGCCGGCTGACCAGTCCGCGCGTCGAGCGCGTAAAGCCACTGCCGGTAGCCGAAAAAGATGCGGCGTTCATCTCCCGATTCCCAATAGGTCACGCCGCGATTGCGATTTCGCTGTTTGCGTCCTTCGCCCGGGTCAAAGCTCCATCGCTGCTTTCCGGTCGCGGCGTCGAGCGCAATCACGCGAAGCCTGGGCGAAGTCACATAGAGCACGCCGTCCACGAACACCGGGTTACACTGCATGTCCGAACCATCGAGCGCATCGCCCGTGTCGTACCTCCAGGCGACGGCGAGTCGATGAACATTCCCACGATTGATCTGTTTCAGCGTCGAATAGTGTATGTTGTCTGGCCCACCGCCATACATCTTCCAGCCTTGATACGAATCTCGCGATGCTATTCCCGTTGCGGCAAGCATGATCATCAACACGACAATCAATTCTCTCATAAGCCATCAATCCAAACGGATTGACACGGATCTGATCCGTGAACATCCGTGTTTATCCGTCTCATCCGTGTTCTTCGCCTCAGTCCAAGGTCCTCCAATCGAGCGAATCGCTCCGCGCAGGCAGACCATGGCGGCTCGCATAGGAATTGCGGGACGCCCGAACATTTTCATACCAGTCGTCAAAAGGTAATAAAAGCTGACGATAAATCAGATAGCTCAAGTCCACCGTGCGGTCGGGTTCATGGTCCTTGACGTCGTCGAGTTGGTGAAAGAAGCGGCGCCCGTTGGCCGCCAGGACGCGGGGTTGCCAACTTTTGTACCAGGTCTGCTCAGCCGAACGAAGCGCTGTGTTGCGTTTTTTGCGAATCCCGCGCGCTTCGTCAAGCGCCTGATCGACTGCAGCGAGGGCCTGCTGCGCCTGACTGTTGCGCGAGGCTTCGGATGCCGCCTTGAGCTGGGTGTCTATCCGGCTGAGACTCTCGAGAAAATCGAGATTCTGACGGTAGAGTCCGGCGATTGAGTGGAAGACTTCGAGACTGTAATGGTTGCATTCGACCTTTCGCCGGTTCTCTTCGAGCAGAGTGAGAAGTTCCTCGTGCTCATGCCGGAATCGGGCGGCGAGTTCAAGGCGCCGGCGGTTGGCCCAGCTCCAGGGGTAGGAATACGCCAGGGTCTCGGGCGCCGGCCGCTCCGGCAAATCGAGGGTAAAGTCCTGGGCCATCTGACGGGGAACAAATATTTTCCGTGAGCTGCCGAAGATCGGCTTGCGCGCGGCCGACTCGGCGCGTTCCCAGCTATCCGCCCAGAACTGCGCCTGGTAGCTCATGAGCTGATAAAGTCGATTCATCTTGGCAGCGCTGGGCCCGTAAAAAGCGCGATAGAAGCCCTCGGTGATTTCCTGCGGGCCTGGAGATTTCGGGCGCCAGCCGGCGGCAGTGATCGCCGCATAGCCCAGCCAGAAGGTTTCCGGGTGAAGCCCGGCATCGCCCCATCCGGCGTTGATCATGCCCATGACGTCGGCCTGCATGCGGCCGGTGTGATGAGAGATCATTTCGATGCCCTCCTGGACCCTGGGCTTTTCCTGCCGCCTGGGCTGATGGAGACGTCGATCGTCCGGCAGCAGGTGGTAGTTCGGGAAAAGATCCTCCTCTCCCTGCGTCGAGGTATGGAGCATCTGGCGAATGCCGCGCGCCTTATATAGGGGATCGAATTTCGGCCCGTTGACGATCGTGTTGATCAGGTAGGGCGGCAGCGACCCGATGTCGGCGGGCTCGAGCGGGTATTCCCCCATAAAGACGACCTTGCGGCCGCGGGCGCGAAGCGGCTCAGCCACCTTCGTGATGAACTCCGCGAGCAGCCGCCCATTGCCCCCCAGTTCCCGCGCGCGCTCTCTCTCCTGACACTGAGGATTATCCGCTAACCCGACGTAGTAGGGCTCGTCAGTCGAGAAATAGATGTAATCGACGCCTTGATTGGCATCGATCAGATCGTTGAACATGCTGAGCAGCAGTTCAACACTCCCAGGGTTGGTCGTACAAAAATGGTAGTTGCTGTCCGGAAAGGCTCGCAGATGAGCGTATTCGGGGTGTTTTAGAATGAAAGCTACGTGCCCGGGACCGTCGACCCATGGGATCAGTTGAACGTGATGACGCAAGCCGTAGCGGGTGAGTTCCTGCAACTCCTGCGGCGTCCAGGCTTGAGGCTCGACGAGAGCCGTCGCGTTCCGGAACTGAAAGTGCCCTTCGAGTTTGAGAGCAATGGCGTTGATCTTGAAAAAGGCGGCCTGGCGGATGATGCGTTTGAAGGCGTCGGTTCGTTCGAGATGATGTGCGTCGTCCCAAAAGATCAGCCGCAATTGCAGATCGGGCCAATCCGTGATTTCTCCTGCAGGCAGGCTGAGGCGTCCGGCGTTCGGCTTGAGCAGTTGCACCAGCGTCTCGACGCCATAGAGCAGGCCGGGCGAGGCGTTGGCGACGATGCGAATGCGCTCGGGAGCGAGTTCGATCCGATACGCCTCACGGGCGAGAACGTCGCGTTCGCGATCGAGCGCTTCACCGATCGTGACCGACCCGGGCTGGATCTCGAGATGCACAGCCGGGATTTTGGAGGCGGCGGAGCCTTCCTCCAAGCCGATTCGGAATCGGGTGTTCAGCTCCTCTTTGAGAACATCGAGCGCGATCTCGCCGGACTGAATGCCCTTCCCGACGACCAGCCGCCAGCTGGAATCGAATGGAAATTCCTCGTCCCTGAGCGCCGCCTGCTGCGGAGCGGGGACGACGGCATAGTTCCTGGAGAAGAGAGGAGACGGAGCGGCTTGCGGCGCCGGGGCGGTCGGCATGACACGCGCGGGACCGACCAGCAACCACACGACCAGCGCCGAGAGCGGCAGGAGACGCAATCCCATGCGCTCAATGCGCCGTCTCATCCGGCAGGCCTCTTGATCGGAGGTTTGGTACATGAATGAATCCCCTTGAAGACGCACAGATCCGCTTGAGCAACTGGAGACGCCGCGTGAGTCGCTTGAGGCGAAAGTCAACGGATGGCGCCCGCCAATGATTCAACCGCCAGGGGCTTGTCCAACCCTTCCTTGGCTACCCAGGGTTTGAGAGCCAACGAAATTTCTCCGTAGAGCCTCACTTTGTTGCCCAGCAGACTGATCACTTCAGGGATATCGGTGTACCGCAGGATTCCCAGATACGTGGGTCCCAGTCTGTGTGAGGCGGGAGGAGAGCCGAGAACCACTCGGCGCACGCCGGCGTCCAATAAGGCCGCATATAATCCGTGAATTCCGGTTTCTCCCTTGCCGATGATGGTCACGTTGGAAGGGTCAACCTCCGGGAGAGACCGCAGGAACGCCAGGGAACGAAGGACTTCATAAAGCTGCATCGATTCGATCGTCGTCCCGGCGACCATCGCCTGGCGTTTCATGTGATGAAGGAGATCGTCGTCGTTAAAGCTTCTGAGGTTTTGCTCGAGCGACCGAGTTCCCCGGTCGAGCGTCTCGACCAAGAGGACAGCCCGTTCCCCCCAATGATTTACTTCCAGCGGCTGCTCGTTTCCCCAGCGCGGCATGCCTCTGCGATGGTCGATGATCAGGACGGCCGGCAATTTGCCGCGCGCCGCCGCGGCGCCGGGAAGAGAGTAAACGCCTCGCACGCGTAAATCCTCAAATGAGTGAAAGCTGACCTTCTTGTGCAGACGACCTTTCAGTTCCTCTCCTTCGCCCCAGGCGGGAGCAAAAGAGGCTTCCTTTTCCGGAAAATATCGGAACACCTCCGTCCGCAAGACGCCGGCAAGTGCGCTCAGTCTCTGCCGGCGATCTCGGGCTGGCGCCGGGAGAAAAGAATGGGCGGGAATCAATTCTTCATCGATCTGCGTCAGCCGTTCATCGAGGGGCGGGCCGTCGCGAAAACAGACGAGGCTCTCAGCGGACGGCTTGTCGACCGGGCCTTCAGCGGCGAGGGGAGTTTCGGCGCCGAGAAATTCCTTGAGGAAAAAGGAGAAGACGGGGAGCCGGATCTCTTCCGTGTCGGAGTGGCCGCCGTGAGTCACCGCGGTGCGCAGGTTTCCGCCGGCATGATAGAGTCGGTAAATTTCCTGCATCTTCTCCGCCATCTCATTGAAGGCGTCCATGGGAAAGCCGCGGTCGGCATCGGCGTTGACGAGAAGCTGTTTCCGCGGCGCAGTCAGAGCACCGATTTCCGAGTACATCAAACCGTAGCTGTTGACCGGGTACTGGCAATCGCAATGGGCGAACGAGAGCCGTTGCCTGACCCAGCCGGCGGTCGAAAATGTACCGGAGACGGGGGCCGAAGCCGCGATCCGTTCGTCGAGCGCCGCCAAATAAAAGGTCGCCATCCCTCCGCCGGACCTCCCTGTGGCGCCGATGCGTTTGCCGTCGAGGTCTGCCCTGCCGGCGATGTAATCAACCGCCCGGATCGCATTCAAGATCTCCACCGCCAGCGGCGAGTAGCCGCGGCTGTACCAGTGAAACCAGGCATGAGAATAGACGCCGTGGTGCGTGGTTTGGATCTCGCCGGCCTCGATGTTGTCCATCACCATGGCGGCGATTCCACGCGACGCAAACCAGGCGCCGTGATGAGCGTATTCGCTCTTGTTGGCATGACCGCATTGGTAGAGGATAACCGGAAAGGGCTTCAGCCCGCGGCGGGGCAGGTAGAGGTTGGCCGTCAGGTACAGGCCCGGAGCGGTCTGGAGAATGAGGGCCTCGATAGTGTACTCGAGGCGCTGCTCCCGCCGGACGATCGTTGCCTGTGGCGGCCCGGACGGCCAGCGGCGGTGGTGCCACAACATCTGCCTGAGAGCGTCGCGAGATTTTTGTTTCCGTTGCTCCCATTGGCCGACGCTTTCGATCCCGTCAAAGAGGCTGTGAAAGCGCGCGCTGATGACCCGATCGAAGTGAGCCTGCAGCCCCTGGAATTGCTCGTTCTGCGCGGGTTGTTGTGAGGGGGCGACAAGAAAGCACCAGGGCAGCGCCGCGCAGAGACAGAGAAATTTTCGCATGCGTGATCCTCAGCCTTTGCTCACCCCCTGTGCCTACCACTCCAGGCGCAAACCCATGCGGAAACTTCGAGCGCCGGGCTGATCACCGGTCGAGGCCCCATTGACACCGCCGACGCCCGAGATGACGCCGACGCTCCCCGCCTGTGAGATGTTGGTCGCCGGGTTGCTATAGTTCGGGTGGTTAAAAAAGTTGGTCGCGGTCAATTCCCAGCGCAGCCGGATTGACTCTCTGAGGTAAAATGACTTGAACAGGCCCATGTGCCACACATTGACAGGTGGCCCTTTGATCACGCCCTTGGCCGAACTCCCGAAGCGGCCCACCGGCGGCCCGGCGAAGGCCGTCGCGTCGAACCAGCGGGCGACGGTGCGCTCATCGCCGGGCAGGTTCCCGTCCCGCAACTGATCCGCCCGGATCGTCACAATCGGGCGTGTGGCGGTGCTGGTAAAGGCCGTCCCCGTCGGGTCCGGCCCTGTCCAGAGGACGGTGAGAAACTGCCCGGAATAGTAGCTGTAAATTCCGCTGACATCCCACCCGCCGACGACGGCATTGACCACCGGGTGGGCGGCGCCGAGGAACGGGCGCCCTTTGCCGAAGGGGAGCTGATAGATCCAGTTCGCCGTAAACCGGTGCGTCGGGATGTCAGGCGCGACGCTGCGCTCCCGCGCACGATCATAGGGGTCTTCGAGCAATTGCCCTCGCTCGAGGTCGCCGATGTCGCGGGCCCAGACCCAGGAGCCTTGAAACTGCAGCCCTCGCGCCATCCGTCGCTCGACCTCAGCCGTGAAGCTGTGGAACTGGTGACCGGCGCCGTTGGTGAAGTAGGTGATGGCGGGATACTGAGGAAAGGGGCGTGGTTTGTTGATATAGAGTTGACCGTCTGGCAAGGGCGAATTGTAGTTGAAACCATAGTCGCCCTGCCGCGTATTGGTCCCGATATAAGAGGCGCGGAATGCCGTGTCCCACCGCGAATGCTCAACGGTCAGGCTGTATTGCATGCTATAGGGCATCTGCAGATCGGGATTCACCGCCGCCGGCAGTGAGACCGAGGATGGCCCGGCGCCGCCTGCGGCCGGGAAGACCGTCGGCAGGATCACCGAGGGGTTCGTGGCCGGGTTGTTAAAGGGCTGCTCGCTCAGCACGAAAGGAACGCCTGCCATGTTGGCCTCCCGAGGCACAACATCGAAATAAATGCCGAAGCCGCTCCGAATCACGGTATTGTTTCCCCACGGCCGGTAGGCCAGCCCCACTCGGGGCGCAAAGTTGTTTTTGTCGGTCCTGATGAGCGTCTCGCCGGGAAGACCTAAACTGCTCGCCTCGACGACATTCACGTACCCTTGGGGAAACAGAGGGCTCACTTTGGCGAGCGAACCGTCCTTCACCACAATGCTGCCGCTCTCGAGGTCGAACATTGAGAGGTAACCGTTTTTCTCGGTCCAGCCGGGGTGATACTCGTATCGCAGCCCGAGGTTCAGCGTCAGCCTCGGACTCACTTTGAAATCATCCGTGAAAAAGAAATCGTACTGATGGCGCAAACGGTCCTGCCTCAGCGGGGGGAAAGATCGCTGGGCGGTCGAGGGGAGGCCCAGCAAAAAGTCCGCATAAGGGAATCCGGTGTAGCGGTTCGAGAAGGCCAGATTGCCGAACAAATTGGCGTCCGCCCCGTAGTTTTCAAAGACGATGTGAGTGTAATTCACCCCCGCCCGCATGTTGTGCCGGCCGCGAGAGACACTGACGTGATCCTGGAAGCTTTGCAAATAATTGGCCGCGCCCGGATCCCGGAAATTACCCTGGCTGATGGTGGTCAGCCCGAGCCCCGCGAAAGAGACGTTGAGGATGCCGGGGACATCCGGCAGATTGGGGGCGAGTCCGACGATCCCCAGTTCGCTGACAAACTCCAGCCCATTAATCGGCGGGTAGATCGGCAAATTGTTGGTCGCGATTCCCCAACGAAATTCGTTGAGGATGGTGGGTGAAAAGAGATGGGTGTAAGAGACCGTCGCCGCGTGGTTCTTACGCGTCACGTGGCCCTGCGGGATGGTGGGGAGCGTGCTCAGAAAATCGTCGATGGCGAAGTCCTGTTTCGTGTACCGCGCCATGATCGAATCGTTCGCCCCGAACCGGTGATCGCCCCTGAGCGTCCAGTAGGACTGCGTGTTGGCCTCCATGCTGAGGCTCTGCCGATAGTTCTGATTCTGCAACGTGGAGGTATCCCCAAAGTTAGGGAGAGGATAGAAGCGATTCTGGATGGCGACCGCCGTCGCGTTCAGCCGATTTGAAGGGATTCGGTTGCCGGGGAAAGCCTGACCGGTCAGCGGGTCGATCACCGGCGTCGAGAGTCTGGAGAAATCTCCCGCACGCCAGGCCTCGAGCGGGACGGTCGGGTTGAAGAGTCTCGACGTCTGGCTGCCCAGAAAGTTCTCGAACGAGCCGAAGATAAAAGTCTTGTTCCGGCCGTCGTAAAGCCCCGGGAGGTAGACCGGCCCGCCGGCGCTCCCGCCGGGCAAATTGGAAACCCCCGTATCCCGCGCCAGCGCGAAAGGATTGCGCGCCCGGAACCACGGCGTGGTGTAGTAGTCAAAGAGACTCCCATGAAATGAGTTGGTGCCTGCTTTCGAGATCATCGTCACCTGACCGATGGTCCCGAACTCCGCCGAGTTATTGGCAGAATCGATGCGGATCTCCTGAAACGACTCGACGTATTGCGCCAGCGGCCCGATCTGCGTCTCCGTCACGCCGTCGCTCATCGTCGTGCCGTCGATGCTCCAATGAGACTGGTTGGTCCGGCTCCCCGAAAATCGAATCGTCGAACCCGTCGATGCCTGCAGCACGTTCGGCGCCAGGGCCAACTGCGCCCAAATCGCGCGCGAGTTCAAGGGCATATCGCGCAATTGGGCGACGTCCCGTGTGTCGGAGATGCGGGCAGTTTCCGTCTCAACCAAGGTTGCGCCCGCTGAGACTTCCACCTTCGCCTCGACCTGCCCGACTTCAAGTGAAATGTCGACACGCCGATAATCGCGCGCGACCAGATGGATGCCCCGCATGACGAATTCCTTGAAACCGTCGCCGCGAGCGCTCAAGATATACTGCCCCTCTTTCAGTTGTGAAAGCGTGTAGATGCCTTCCGCGTTCGGCTGGGTCGTGGTTTCAATGCCCGTCTCGACGTTTCTGATGGTTACGGTCGCGTTCGGTGTCGCCGCGCCCGCAGAGTCCGTAACGCTACCAGTCACCGTGGCAAATGTGGTTTGTGCGTGCGCCGTGCCGCCCAGTAAAAGCGCCAGCGCCAAAGCGGCCAATCTAGGGTAACAATTCATAGACGTCCTCACGAGCCTGAAATGACGCAGGGGCTCTTTTGAAAAATCAGACATATCGCAAGACTAAATCGAACCGCAGAAGATGGGGACAGATGTCGGGGCAGGGCTCTCTCCCTGCCCGGGTTGGCGGTGGCGCCACCACGGGCAGCGACCAGCCCTGCCCCGAAGATCTTTTCAACGCGGTGTCCAAATCTTGCGCCGCCTGATTTAGTTCACCGCCTCTGATTTGGCGGAACTGGCAGCGGCAGGTAATCGCGCTCTAGAATCATCCATTCCTGCAACGCCGCTTTGAGCTCCTGCTCGACGGCAGCGTGTTGCTCGCGGCCGATAAGATTGTTGAATTCGTTCGGATCGGATTCAAGGTCGAACAGTTCGAACATCGGGCGCGTCGGCGAAAAATAGAGCCGCTGGAGCAACGGCGTCAGCTTGCCGTCCTTGCTCATCTGCTGAAGTTCTTTCCAGAAAGCGTCGCCTGCGAAATCCACCGGCTGATATGGTAACTGCCACAACGCGCTGTAAATTAGTTTGTAGCGTTTGCCGATGACCACACGGCCCAGGTCGAAGGGTGAAGTCCCGTTCGGCAATCCCGAACCGTGCGCGCCGCGTTCGGCGAAGACGTACTGCCGGCCCGTGTAGTTTTCGCCGCGCAATAATTTGAGGAAGCTGCGTCCGGTCATCTCCTTGAGCGGTTTTTGCCCGCAGGCTTCGAGAAATGTCGGGGCCAGGTCTTCACCGGAAATCAGTTCACCGGTGACAACGCCCGCTTTGATCTTGCCCGGCCAGCGCGCGATGAGCGGCACATTGACACCATACTCATAGAGCGTGCCCTTGCCGCGGAACTGCGACGCGCCGTTGTCGCCCATGAAAATCACGACAGTATTTTCCGCCAGACCTCGCTTGTCCAACTCTTCTAAAACCTCGGCGAAGGAGCCGTCGAAGCGGGCGATCTTGTCGTAATAGCGCGCGAAATCTTCGCGCACGCCGGGCGTGTCGGGGTAGTGCGCGGGCAGTTTGATCTTCTTCGGGTCGTGCGGGACCGGAATAGCATTGGCATCCAGCGGGCGGTGCGGATCGCTGAAACAGAGTTGCAGCGCGAACGGTTTGCCCTTGGGCGCGAGGTCGAGGAATTCGCGATATTGCGCGACTGCTTGCGTGTGAATGGGCGCAGTCGCGACTTTCACGAAATCGAGCCGCCGGTCGAAAGTCTTCAACCGGTATTTGTCGAACACGGCCTTTGATTCCGGCGGCAACGCTGAGCCGTCCAGATGAAACGTTCTGCCCGCGACGCCGGTAAACCAGCCGGCGGCGCGCAAGAGTTCGAGCCACGTCTTCGCCTCGCTGGGCAGAGGCGCGCTGAAACGCGTCATCTGCAGCGCGACCGGCGAACGGCCGGTCATCAACGCCGCGCGCGAAGGCACGCATTGCGGCGCCGCGACATACGCCCGTTCGAAGCGCATGCCCTGCGCCGCGAACTTGTCGAGGTTCGGCGTCTTGATGTCCGGATTGCCGTACGCGCCGAGGTGCGCCGCGCTGTGGTCATCCGACAAGACGAAAAGAACGTTGGGACGTTGCGGCTGCGCCCGCGCAACCTGCGCGCCAAGCAACGACGCGAGAGCGGCGATGATCATCAGAGGCTTGCGGTTGATCATTCTTCTCGTCATTCCTTTCAGATACCCGGCTGTCATAATTCAAGCCTCTCTCGGTGACATCTTGTTTAGAAGACAAGACGCAAGCCCACCTGGATGTTGCGTCCGCCGCGCGCGCTCGAGACCACGCCGAAGCCCGGCCCGCCGAACGTCGCGCCCGGCAATCCGAAATCGGGGTGGTTAAAGGCGTTGAACAGCTCCAGCCGGAATTGGAAGCCTTTCTGTTCGGCGAAGAAGAAATTCTTGAGCAGCGAGAGGTCGACGTTGACCACGCCGTCGCCGCGAATCACGCCACGCCCACTTGTGCCGAACGTGAACGCAGCGGGCTGCGCGAAGGCCGACGTGTCGAACCAGCGATTCAATGTGCGTTCGGATTCTTTGAGGGTCGGGTCGCGCAGCAGGTCGGCGCGCTGGCCGCCTGCGGAAAAAGCGTTGGTGTTATTGGTCTGCGTCGTCACGGTCGTCGGCGGACCGGATTGGAGCAACGCCAGCACACCGACCGACCAGTTGCCTGCGATCACACCCAATGGCCCTTTCGCCAGGTAGCGTTTGCCGCGCCCGACCGGCAGTTCATAAACCGAGCTGATCGTGAAGCGGTGCCGGATGTCGTTGCCCGACGGACCGTAATCGGAATCGCGGTCATAGTAGTTCGCGTAAGTCGGCTCATTGCCGAGCGCGCTGCCGCCGTCGTCCGTGTCGTTCAAAAACTTGGACCAGGTATAGGTCGAGAGGAAGTTGAAACCAGCAGCGAATCGTTTTTCGGCGCGCAAGATGAGTGCGTGATAGTTCGAAATGCCGAAGGCCGGTGCGACCAGCGTGACGCCGGAGAATTGCGGGAAGGGGCGATCCGCCTGCCTGCCAACCCGGTCAGCCCGCACGGCGATCTCGGCCAGCTTCTGCGGTGTGATCTGATTGATCGAGACATTATTGCTCGCTAGCTTGCGCGAGAGGTTGCCGATGTAGCCGACCTCGAAAGCGATCCCGCCGAACAGTTCCTGTTGAAGATTGAGGTTAAATTGCTCGGAATAGCCCGTGCGGCGATTGAGTTCAAAGTAAGTCACCGCCGTCGTCGCCGCCTGCCCGACGCGCACCGCGCCGAAGCTGTCGTCGCGCGTCGCGCCGCCGAGGTCTAACGGGGGCACACCATTGCGCAGCAGAAACGGCGCGGTCAGGCCGTTGTCCTGAGTATTCAAGCTCGCCGAGTTCTCGAAACCAAGCGAAGCCGAGTTGGGTGCGCCACGATCAAACGGGTGCGCGAAGAAAACGCCCGCACCCCCGCGAATGACGGTCTTCTGCAGGCCGAACGGGCGCCACGCGAAGCCGATGCGCGGGCCGAAATTGTTCCAGTCGGTCGCGTACGGCTGCGACGGATAGCCATCCTGCCCGGCAAACTTGACCACACCCGGCGTCCCCGAAACCGGGTTGATCGCCTGCGGGTCAAAGCCATTCATGCGATTGTCGCGGTCGGTGATCGGCGTGTCGGTCTCCCAGCGCAAGCCGAGGTTGATCGTCAGCGATTGATTGATCGTCCAATCGTCCTGAACGAATCCGGCGAGGTACCAACTGTAACGATCCAGCGCTTCGGTTTCGCGGAAAGTCACGCCGTTCGGATAACCGAGCAGCAGGCTGGCGAAGCCGGCGCCGGTCGCTGCGTTACCCGGCTGCCCGGTGAGTAGAGTGGAGAAACTGAACTGCCCCGAAATCGAGGGCCGGTTGATCTCGAAGTTGAGCGATTCGCGGAGTTCCGCGCCCATCTTCAATGCGTGCCGTCCGCGCGTCATCGAGAGGTTGTTGACGACTTGGTGCTGCTGGATCGGGAACTGTTGCCGTTCGTGATTGGCCGCGCCGAGTGTCGTCACGCCCGCGACGGTCATCTGCGGGAATGCGCCGTCGGGCGCGCCCTTCAACCCGAGGCGCGACGGCCAGGGGTCGCCCAGTCCGAGCGAAGTCGCGTGATTGATGCGATTGCTGTAGGTGTACCGGAATTCGTTGACGACGGTTGGCGTGAAAACGCGTGTGTAGCCGAAGTAATAGTAGTTCTGATGACGTAAAGCCGGCGCCAGCGTATCCGCAGCCGGATTGGGGAAAACGCTGGTGAAATCCAGGTTGTCGCTGTTATACAGGTAACGAATGTTGATCTTGTCACGCTCAGTAAAGTTGTGATCAACCTTGGCGGTGAAGTTGTTGCGTGTCAAAATTTGCTGGTAGTTGGCGCTGAAGTTGTTCGCGCCCGTCGCATTGGCCGGCGCCTGGTTCGGCAGCGGATAAAAATCGAGCAGGTTGAGCGCCACCGGGTCGAGACGACTGGTGGGGATCTTGTTTCCGGCGAACTGCGTGCGCACCGTGCGTCCGGCTTCGACGCGCGTCGTGGCCGGATCGAAGATCGGAATCACCGCGCCCGCGGCGTTGCGAGTGTCGGAGAAATCGCCCTGCCGCTGGAGCAGCGTCGGAACGGTTAGTGTCCGCACCTGCCCCTCCCGCCGCCGCGTGCCTTCGTAGGCGAAAAAGAAAAATGTCTTGTTGTGGCCGTCGTAACCGGCAGGGCCAAAAGCATTTTCCGGCAACCAGACCGGGCCGCCGATCGTGCCGCCGAAGACATTGTAACGCAGCGGCGCCTTCTGCTTCTCGCCGTCGACGATCGGCGCGAAGAAATCGGCGGCGTCGAGCGCGTCGTTGCGCAGGTATTCGAACAACGAGCCGTGAAATTGATTGCCGCCCGATTTGGTCGTGGCGATGATCACGCCGCCCGCCGAACCGCCGTATTCCGCCGCGTAGTTGTTCGAAAGGACTTTGACCTCCTGCACGGTCTCGACCGGCGGGTCGATGTCCACCTGCCCGATGCCCAGGCGCATGTTCTGGCCCGACCCGCCATCGATCCAGAACATCTGCGATTGCGTGCGCCCGCCGGCGAGCGAGAAGTTCGGCTTGCCGCCGCTGTCGTAAGCGACGAAGACCGCCGCTCCGGTGAGCTTGATGATATTGAGCGTGCGCCGGTCGCCGAGCGGTAGGTCTTGCACGGTCTTTGATTCGATCAGCGTGCTGACGTCGGAGGTGCGTGTTTGCAGTAGCGAGGCTTCGCCGGTAACGGTAACACTCTCGTTGGTCTCGCCGATCTCGAGTTGGATGTCGAGCGCGACCGTCCCACCCGTGGTCAGCGTCAGATCGCGCCGCACGAATTTCTTGAAGCCGGCCTTTTCCGCCTCGACGATGTATTCACCAATCGCCAGTTGCGTCAGAACGAAGAATCCCTGGCCGTTGGTCATGGCGGTGGTGCGCTGTGTGGTGGCGGGGTTGATCGCCGTCACCTGGACGCCGGGGATGATCGCTCCGCTCGAGTCAGTGACGATACCCGAGATCGTCGCCTGCGGCGACTGCCCGAGCAAAAGACTGTGGGCGGTGATCATCAAGAGAAAAACAGTCAGCAGTGTCCAGCGGACTTTCCGTGTCATGGCTTTCCTCCGGTGTTGGAGAGCTGCGAACTTATAGCGGATATCACATGAATGCATCCAGAAGCTAGCCACCGAGACACCGCAGGCACAGAGAAACATTCGGGAATGCTCCGTGCCTGCGGCGCCTCTTAGGCCGCGACATAGCTTCATTTCTCGCCCCAGACTCTCGGCGATTTGAAATCCACCGCTTTCGGTTTGATCTTCGGCGCAACGGCTTGTGCCGCCAGTTGGTCGTAACGCGCGCGCAACTCCTTCATCTTGTCGGGATGGCTCGCGGCCAGGTTCTTCTTCTCGTACGGATCGTCGGTCAGGTTGAACAACTCTACCGACGCGCGCCCGGCTTCGGCAGGGCTGCGTGCGCCGTCGTCTTCACTAGCGTCAACCTTGCCATTGAGCACCAGTTTCCAATCGCCCACCCGGATGGCGCCGGTGTTGGGCGTGGCATTGAGCAGAATCTCCGCGTGCGGCGAGGCTTTGCCTTCGGCGATGGTGGGCCAGGCATCGCGCCCGTCGAGCGGCAGTTTCTGTTTGAGCGAAGCGCCGGCGAGCCCGAGCAGCGTCGGATACCAGTCCACCGCGTGCAGCGGTTGATTGACGACCGTGCCGGGTGTGATGCGACCTTCCCACGCGACGCAGGCCGCCACGCGCACGCCACCTTCGTAAAGCGTAGCCTTGCCCGCGCGGAAGGGGCCGTTGTCGGTCACGCGCCCCGGCGCCGGGCCGCCGTTGTCGCTGGAGAAGATGACGATCGTGTCTCGCCGCCGCCCTTTTTCATCGAGCGCCGAAACGATCTGACCGACCGCTTCGTCCATGGCCGCGAGCATCCCGGCGTAAGTCCGGCGCGGCTCCGGCAAATGGGCATAGGCTGCTTTGTACTTCTCCGGCGTCTGATGCGGCGCGTGGACGGCATTAAACGGCACATAGAGGAAGAACGGCTTGCGGCCCACATTCTGGCCCGCATTCTGCCCTCCATTCTCATGGATGAACTTAACGGCGTCTGCGGCCAACAAGGATGTGCTGTAGCCTTCGTCGTAACTCGCCCGGTCGTCGCGATGCCAATCGTGGCCGCCGTCGCGGTCGTGGTTGTAGTAATCGATCGCCCCGTTGTAATGGCCATACTGATGATCGAAGCCGCGAGCAGTCGGCAGATAGGCCCGCTCGAAATGGCCGAGATGCCACTTGCCGACGATGGCGGTCGCGTAACCGGCCTCTTTTAGCGCTTGCGGTAAGGTGCGTTCATCCAACGGCAACCCGTATTGCGCCCATGGCCTGACCACGCCGGTCTGCAACCCGTGACGCATCGGGTAACGCCCGGTCATTAAAGCGGCGCGCGTCGGCGAACAAACTGGCTGCACGTAAAACTGCTCCAGCCGCGCGCCGCCGGCCGCCAGCTTGTCGAGGTTGGGAGTCTTGATCTCTTTGCCGCCGTTGAAGCCAACGTCGGCGCGACCCAGGTCATCGGCTAGAATGAAGACGATATTCGGTTTGTTCTGCCCCGCACTCGATTGCGAATCAGTCCGCGCGGGCCAGGCCGCGACGAAAGTCATGACCAGCAGCGCGATCAATGCAATTCCAGCCATCTCATTGCCTCCATGCGACGAGGACCGCAGGCCCCGCGAAAGGCGGAGCAATTTCTCTCCCTTTCCCTGCTTCCACGGCGCCGCCCGGCGTCACCGCCCCTTCCGCCGGAATCATGGTTAGAGCAGGCTTGCGGCGGCAGTCTGGTAGGCAGCAATCGCACCCGCAGGGAAAGTGAGCGGCGGCTGCGTCCGCGCCCAGCCGGCGGGATCGAGGAATCGGCCGGGGTCGCATTCCCACCACGCATTATGCCCGTGCCGGACGTAAACGAACACGCCGGGGTTGCCCAGTCGTAGCAGCCGGTGCCCGCGCCCGACAGCCTCATGCAAGAGCCAGGCGTCTTCGGCTAGATTCAGCTCCGGGTAGCGCAGGCCCCGCGCCAGCAGTTCTTTGCGGTATGCGAGCGTCCCGCCGTGCACGTCGCCGACAAACATTTGCCGGTGCAACTCCGGCCCCGTCGTCCAGAACTCTCCCCCAGGCAGCACCAGCACGAAGGCGTTTTCCAAACCCGTGATCTCCGCCTCGCCCGTCAGAATCGGGGTGACTTGATAGCGCAAACGGTCGGGGGCGTACCAGTCATCATCGTCCCAATGCACAATCATCTCGCCCCGCGCGGCCTCGCAGGCCAGGTTGCGCTTGGCGCCGATTGAAACGCGCGACGGCAAAGCGAGGTAGCGCACGCCGCCCGGCAGATCCGCGATCAAGTCTTCAACCCGGTCCTCCCCGTCATCGACGATAATCAATTCCTTGTTCGGGTAGTCCTGGTCGAGGAAGCAGCGCAGCGCGAGCGGGACGAAGGAGCGTCGCTGATAAGTCGGCATGATACACGAGACGAGCGGCCAGTCAGCTCCCGCTTCGGCGCCAAACAGCGCCTGGTAGACGCGCAGGTCATCGCCCAGTAGTTGATGAATACGCGCGCCAGGCTGGGCGCGCCAGAACGGACCATCAGTCTCCTTGTGACACGTGTTGCCTGCGTGCACCATGGCCACACATAAATCCGGCTGCGACAAATCACAGACAGCTTTACTGCCGCCGTAACAGACGAAGTACGCATCTTCGCCCACCTGTAAGTCGGGGAACGGGCTGCGCTCCCACGTCCGCCTGCGGTAGGCCAGAGTGTTGCCACCGACCCAGGCCGGCTCCAGGGCAGGGTAGTGATATTCCCAGGCTTGTCCGGTGCCCGGGGCGTAATAGTAAATTCGACTGCTGCCGCAGAGATCCGCGGAATGCGCTTGCAACGCGCCCACCTGCGTGCGCACGCGCGAAGCTGGGTACCAGTCATCGTCGTCCCAATGCACGATGATCTCGCCGCTCGCCTGCGCGCAAGCGTAATTGCGCTTCGACCCGACCGATAGTTTATCTTCGAGCCGAAAATACCGGATGCGCGGGTCTGAGGTCAGACAATCGGCCACCGAATCCGCGCTGTCGTCGACGATGATCAGCTCCATGTTTGAATAGTCCTGGCGCAGAAAGCAGCGGACGGCTTGCGGCACGAATCGCCGGCGGTTGTACGTCGGCATGATGCAACTCACGAGTGGCTCGCCCGCGTTCAAGGTTAGAGAGTCCAGCTGAACTTTCGGCTGCTCCCTGTGGTTTCTGAATTTTTCCTGGAGAGGCCGGTTGATCTCAATCAGCGCGGCCGGGGCGAAGTTCGGGCAAGCGTCGCCGAGGCAATGCTCACGGTAATCCGTCTTTTCACGACGCAGCCGCGCGCCGCAGAACTTATCCTGGTAGTGGCGCTTGTTCGCTTCGAAGTATCGCGCTTCCTCG
>Ga0209382_10003604_pt1 | contig 21343 bp, 17 predicted proteins | sample SoiMetdeltSBSDD5_FD_187599 | JGI IMG/M metagenome (GOLD analysis project Ga0209382, IMG submission 187599) | Bulk soil microbial communities from a Populus tree surrounding site in Tennessee, USA - Soil MetaG P. deltoides SBSDD5 (SPAdes) (version 2) | ecosystem: Environmental > Terrestrial >... | reverse complement strand
GCGAGGTGCCAGGCGCACTGAAGCGCACGTCCGGCATCGTCGACGCCGCGAGACGGTGTGCCAAATGTCGCCATGACGGCATCGCCGATGTACTTCTCGAGCGTGCCACCATGGTCGAAGACGATGCGCGTGAAGCGCTCGTGAAACTCCGTCAACAGCTCGATCGTGGCCTCGGTCCCGAGCGATTCGCTGAGACGCGTGAATCCCCGGATGTCGGCGAAGAGGACCGCGACCGGCTGACGTCGCGCCGCCATGCCCGCCACGCCCGCGCTCGCGAGCGCATCGACGACGTTCGGCGAGAAGTATCGGGCGAGGCTGGCGCGGTCGAGGTGATCGGTCACCTGCCGTCTCAGCAGGCTTCGCGAGCGCGCCACGGCCGTCGCCGATACCGCCGTGAGGAGCGCCAGCAGGACCGTCTGAGTGCGCCACGCCGCATCGCTCACGTAATGCGGATCCAGGTAGAGCTCGAGCGAACCTGTCGGACTCAGCCCGGGGATGTCGACGAGCGAGCTGTGGATCGAGACCGTGCCGGGCAGGCGCAGCATGATCTGGTGTCCGAGAGCCCAGAGGGCGATCGTGACCGCTCCGGTCCAGACGACGAACCGCGGCGAGTATGACAACGCGGTTCCCCCGACATACACGAACAGGTAGAAGACCGTCGGCAGCCGTAGCTGCATCTGCGGCGGCCAGTTCTGCGGGAACGTGATCGGCGTCAGTATGACGCCGATCAACAGTGCCGCTTCGACGACGGTGAAGACGCCCGCCCAGAAGACGGGCCGCCCGTATCGACGCCCCAGCACGTACTGCGCCACGCCGAATACGGCGAATGTCGCGACGACGCAGAGTCCCGGAATCGAACGGGCGGATGCGTAGTACGCGACGAGCCACACCGCCACGACGGCGAGCACGGCGAGCCGGACACGAAGATGGAGCCCGAGACCGTGCTGCTCCGCATCGGCCACCGCCCGGTCGATGCTGGACTCAACGCGCATCGCCGGATTACCGCGCAATGGTTACCACAACGTGCGAAGAAGTGCGCGCACGCCATACGCCATGAGTGTCGCCGTGCCTACACCGCCCGCGTAGAGCACCAGAAACCACAGCCACTGACGCGGCCGCCGCGGGGCCGTCACGGCTCCCAACCTTCCGCGGGCGTCTTGCCACGAAACACCGAGTAGGCGAACGCGCTGTAGCCGAGCACGACCGGCGTCACCAAGCCGACTCCGATGAGGAGAAAGACGTGGCTCGCGGTGCCGGACGCCGCCTGCCACAAACTGATCTTGAAGGGGATGACGTTCGGAAAGAACGCGAGCCCGAGGCTGACCATGCCGGACAGAATCATCGCCATGGCGAGCGCGAACGCGACACCATCCGCCACGTCGTCGCGCCGCGCAGCCCATGCGATCAGCACCGCGCAGCTCGCGAAGGCCAGCGTAAGCAGCGACAAGGCCACGGGATGGCGACCCCATGTCAGGGCGAGCTCGGGCTGCACGTTTACTGCCGCGATACTTGTGACAATCGTCAGCCCGAGGAACGCCAACGCCAGCCAGCGCAGTTGGGCTCCCGCGAAACTGCGCGTCGCTTCCTCGCCCTTCAAGCGAAGCCAACCCGCACCGAGCGTGGCATAGCCGGCCAACACCGTGGCGCCAGTCAGGGCACAGAAGGGTGTGAAGACGTCCGTGGGCCCTCCCGCAAATGTCTCGCGTTCGATGCGCACACCCTGAATGAGCCCGCCGACGATGGCCCCCTGCGCGAGCGCCGCAACGAGGGAGCCGCCCCCGAACACGGCGTCCCAGCGTCGACGCCAGTGTGCGCTGTGGTGGCGGAACTCGAATGAGACGCCGCGGAGACCGAGCGACAACAACATGGCCACGAGCGGAAGATAGAACGCCGGCAGGAGCACGCTGTACGCGAGCGGAAACCCGGCGAGCAACGTGACGCCCGCCATGATGAGCCAGGTCTCGTTCCCATCCCAGGTCGGCGCGATTGCGTCGACCATCCGATCGCGCACGCGTTGATCGCGCTGCGCGAACAGCAGAACGCCGACTCCAAGGTCGAAACCGTCGAGCACGACATAGAGTGTCAGCGCGAAGAGCAGGAACAGCGCTGACAAGAGCGGGAGATCCATGTGCCCTATTTCCTTGACGCCAGGTATTCCCGCACACCGCCAATGGCCGGCCGGAGAGCGCGTTTGAGCGAACCGGCCGGCAACGCGTGGCCTGGCAAGCCAGACGGTCCACGACGGATGAGACGCAGCGTGAAGATCAGAAACGCCGAACCGAAGACCGTATAGACGCAGACGAACGTGACCAAGGTCAGGAGCAGTGTGGCCGCGGGCACCGGTGAGAGTGCGTCGGCCGTCCGCAGCAGACCATAGATGACGTAGGGTTGCCGCCCGATCTCCGCGGTGTACCAGCCGGCCAGCGTGGCCACGATGCCGGCCGGGGCCATCGTGACGAGCGCGCGCAGAAACCAGCGCGTCGAGTAGAGGCGACCATGCCACCGCAGCCATAAAGAGATCACGGCGAGAGTGAACATCGCCATCGCAATGACATACATCGTCCGGAAGCTGTAGAACACCGGGGCCATCTTGGGCTGCCGGTCAACCGGCGTGTTCGTCAATCCCTCGACGCGCCCGTCGAGACTATGCCTCAACCAGATTGAGCCGAGATACGGCATCCCGAGCTGCACGAGATTCCGCTGCTGTGCCTGATCCGGCACGATGATCCAGAGGTAGGGCGCGGGAGACGCCGATTGACGCTCCCAGAATCCCTCGGCGGCCTGCATTTTGGCGGGCTGGTGCTTGAGCATCGTGCCATAGAGCAGGTCACCTACGAATACCTGCACGGCGATTAACACGCAGGCGCTGCCCATTCCCAACGACAGCGTGCGCCGTGCGAACTCCGTCTCACGCGCGCGCAGGAGATACCACGCGCTCACGCCCGATACGAGAAACGCCCCGGTCAAGAGGGCCGCCAGCAACATGTGCGGCAGTCGTACCGTCCATGACGGATTGACGACAACACGCCACCAGTCCGTGACCACGAAGTGACCGTCCTGCCACGCGACACCGTCCGGCGTCTGCATCCAACTGTTCGCCGCAAGGATCCAGGACGCCGAGAAGATCGTGCCGACTGCCACCATGCACGTCGCGAAGAAGTGCAGCCTGGGTCCCACACGCCCCGTGCCAAAGAGCATGATGCCGAGGAAGCCCGCTTCGAGGAAGAACGAGGTGAGCACCTCGAGGCCAATCAGCGGACCAATGACCGGTCCGGCGAGCTGCGAGAATTTCGCAAAGGCGAGCCCGAATTCGAACGACAGCACAATGCCGGTCACCACGCCGACGGCGAAGCTCATCGCGAAGATGTTCAGCCAGAACCGGTACATCTGCTGATAGAGCAGGTCGCCAGTCTTCAGCCACAACCCCTCGACCATCACGAGGAACCACACGAGGCCGATCGACATCGTCGGAAAGATGATGTGAAAGCTCACGGTGAACGCGAACTGCACGCGCGCGAGGAGCGCCGGGTCGAGCTCAGCCATGCGTCTGCTTTTCACGACGTGAGGATCGTGCGATCACGAACAGCGCCGTCACGATGAACGCCAGGAGGCCAACGCCTGCCGCGACAAGACCAAACACGCCGATGATGACGTTGAACGCGATGAGCCCGGCGAGACCAGTCAAGAACATGGCGACGCGCCTGGCCGCCGAGCTGCTCACTACGCCCGCCGCGTTGACGTTCGCCGCCGGCGACTGGGGCCTACGCATCCTCGTGCGCCGGGTGAAGCGGCGCGCCGTGGACGACCAGCGCGTCGCGACGCGGACGGAACGCCGCCCTTACGAAGTCGCGATTGAGCCCGGCGATGAACTCCAGCGGAATGCCCTTCGGGCAGACGGCCTCGCACTCGCCGTGGTTCGAGCAGCTGCCGAACGCCTCGCTCCGCATGGCCGCCACCATGTTCAGAGTTCGCTCGTCGCGCTCAGGCTGACCCTGTGGCAGCGCGTTGAGATGCGTGAGCTTGGCCGCGGTGAAGAGCATGGCCGCGGCGTTGGGACAGGCCGCCACGCAGGCCCCACAGCCGATGCACGCCGCGGCATCGAACGCCGTGTCCGCGGCCTCCTTCCCGACCAGGATCGCGTTGGCGTCGGGAGCGCTGCCCGTCGGCGCCGTGATGTAGCCGCCGGCCTGGATGATGCGGTCGAACGCCGAGCGATCGACGACGAGGTCTCTGACGATGGGGAAGGCGGCGGCGCGCCACGGCTCGAGTGTCAACGAATCGCCGTCCTTGAAGAAGCGCATGTGCAGCTGGCACACCGTCGTGTGACGGCGCGGGCCGTGCGGCACCCCGTTGATGAGGAAGCCGCACGAGCCGCAGATGCCCTCGCGGCAATCGTGCTCGAACGCGACCGGCTGCTCGCGGCCTTCGATCAGCTGCTCGTTGAGGACGTCGAGCATCTCGAGGAACGACATGTCGGGCGTCACGCCGTCGACCTGGTAGCTGACGAATCGTCCCGCCTCGCTCGTATTCTTCTGGCGCCAGATTTTCAGTGCGAGTTTCATGGTTACTTGTAGCTCCTCTGCGCGAGATGGACGTGCTCGAACGTGAGCGGCTCCTGGTGGAGCGCCGGTGCCTGGCCGGGCCCAGTCCATTCCCACGCCGCGACGTAGCAGAACTTGGTGTCGTCGCGTTTGGCCTCGCCGTCGGGGGTCTGGCTCTCGATCCGGAAGTGGCCGCCACACGACTCCGTCCGGTGCAGGGCGTCGGTGCACATCAGCTCACCCAGCTCGAGAAAATCGGCGACCCGGCCGGCCTTCTCGAGCGACTGGTTGAGCTCTTCCTCGGTGCCCAGCACGCGGACGTTCTTGTGGAACTCGTCGCGCAGCTCCGGGATCTTGGCGAGCGCCCGGCGCAGGCTCGCGTCCGACCGGGCCATGCCGCAGTTGTCCCACATCAATCGCCCGAGCTCCCGGTGGAACGAATCGACGGTCCGCTCACCATCGATGTGAAGAAGCGCGCGCGTGCGCTGGTGGATCTCTTCCTCGGCGTCGCGGAACGCGCGGTGCGAGGTATCGACGTGCGACAGCTCGGCCTTCGCCAGATAGTCGGGCACCGTCGCGGGCAAGATGAAGTACCCATCCGAGAGTCCCTGCATCAGCGCGCTGGCGCCCAGGCGATTGGCGCCCTGATCGGAGAAGTTCGCCTCGCCGCCGACGAAGAGGCCGGGGATCGTGGACATCAAGTGGTAGTCGACCCAGAGTCCGCCCATCGTGTAGTGCGGGGCGGGATAGATGCGCATCGGCACCCGGTACGCGTCATCACCGGTGATCCTCTCGTAGATTTCGAAGAGGTTGCCGTACCTGTCGCGGACGACGTCGATCCCGAGCCGGTCGATCGCGCTGCGGAAGTCGAGATAGACGCCGTGCCCGCCCGGACCGACGCCGCGCCCCTCGTCGGATACCTCTTTCGCGTTGCGCGACGCGACGTCGCGCGGCACCAGGTTGCCGAAGCTCGGGTAACGGTGCTCGAGGTAGTAATCGCGCTCGCTGTCCGGGATGTCGTTCGGCTTCCGTGTGTCGCCCTTCTGCTTCGGAACCCAGATGCGGCCGTCGTTGCGGAGCGACTCCGACATCAGCGTGAGCTTCGACTGGTACTCGCCAGCCTGCGGGATGCAGGTCGGGTGGATCTGCGTGAAACACGGGTTGCCGAACAGTGCGCCGCGGCGATGCGCCCGCCAGATTGCGGTGCAGTTCGAAGCCTTCGCGTTGGTCGAGAGGTAGAAGACGTTGCTGTAGCCGCCGGTGGCGAGCACGACCACGTCACCGACGTGCGACTGGATTGCGCCCGTCTGGAGATTACGCGTGACGATGCCGCGCGCCTTGCCGTCGACGACCACCAGGTCGAGCATCTCCGTGCGCGGATGCATCGTGACCGTGCCCGCCGCGATCTGGCGCTCCAGCGCCTGGTATGCGCCCAGCAGCAGCTGCTGTCCGGTCTGGCCGCGCGCGTAGAACGTCCGCTCCACCTGGACGCCGCCGAACGAGCGCGTCTCGAGCAGACCGCCGTAATCACGCGCGAATGGGACTCCCTGCGCGACGCACTGGTCGATGATGTCGACGCTGACCTGCGCCAGCCGGTAGGAGTTGGCCTCGCGGGCGCGAAAGTCGCCGCCCTTCACGGTGTCGTAGAAAAGGCGGAAGACGCTGTCCCCGTCGTTCCGGTAGTTCTTGGCGGCATTGATGCCCCCCTGGGCGGCGATCGAGTGGGCGCGGCGCGGCGTGTCGTGGTACGAGAAGCACTGCACGTGATAGCCCTGCTCGCCGAGCGTGGCGGCGGCGGCGGCGCCGGCGAGGCCCGAGCCGATGATCAGGACGGTGTGCTTGCGCCGGTTCGCGGGGTTCACCAGCTTCATCTCGAAGCGACAGCGGTCCCATTTCTGTTCGATCGGCCCTGCGGGAATTCTCGCGTCGAGTACGATCGGCATCGGAGCCTCCTTCAGCGGACCCACCCGGCCAGCACGGCAACGGGGACGGAGATGAAGCCGACGAAAACGGCCAGCGCGACGACTCGTGACAGTGTGCGGAACGTCGATGTCGTCCTGGCGTTGTTCCAACCGAGCGTTTGGAGCAGGCTCCAGACGCCATGATCGAGGTGCAGGCACAGGGACACCATTGCGACGATGTAGAACAAAGACACGTACCACACCGAGAAGCCCGCCACGACGTTGTGGTAGACGGACAGGTCCCTGAACTGGCCGGGCTGGAAGCCGACCACTCCGCCCGTCATGTGTAGCAAGTGATAGACGATGAAGAGGAACAGGATGACCGGGCTCCAGCGCATGGCGCGCGCCGCGTAGGTCGTCGCAATCGACGCCTTGGTCTCGTAAGGGTGCGGGCGCGCGGCCCGGCTCATGCGAGTGAGCTGCACGGCGGCGGTGATGTGCAGTGCGACGCAGGTCAGCAGCACGATGCGAACGACCCAGAGCAGCAGGCTGTAGGGAACGAGCGGCTCGCCCATCGTGCGCAGAAAGACGGCATAGGTGTCGATGGCCTGCGCGCCGAGGAAGATTTTGAGATTTCCGAGCATGTGCGCGATGACGAAACCGACGAGCACGATGCCGGTCACCGCCATCACGACCTTTTTGCCGACCATGGTGCCCCACAGTACGGCGAGCGGATTGCTGGGCCAGATGCTCCGAGGCTTCGTGACGGCGATCGTGCCGTCGAGTGACTGTGATGCCATGTGTTGCTCTCCTGGTTACGTCAGCGTTGTGCGGGTCAGGCCCGCGACAGCGGATGCACCATGTCCTCCGGCCGCACCCAGGCGTCGAACTGCTCGGCGGTCACGAAGCCGAGCCTGAGCGCCGCCTCGCGCAGCGTCAGGCCCTCGCGGTACGCCTTCAGCGAAATCTGCGCGGCCTTCTCGTAGCCGATGTGCGGGTTGAGTGCGGTGACCGGCATGAGCGAGTGCTCGAGGTGCTCTCGGATACGCTTGGTGTTCGGCTCGATGCCGGCCGCGCAGCGGTCGTTGAACGAGCGGGCGCCTTCGGCCAGCAGCCGGATCGATTCCAGCACGTTGTGCAGGATGACCGGCTTGTAGACATTGAGCTGAAAGTTGCCCTGCGAGCCGGCGAACGCGACGGCGTGATCGTTGCCGAACACCTGCACGGCCACCATCGTGAGCGCCTCGCACTGGGTCGGGTTGATCTTCCCGGGCATGATCGACGAACCCGGTTCGTTCTCGGGAATGTGCAACTCCGCGAAGCCCGCGCGCGGGCCGCAGGCGTACCAGCGGACGTCGTTGGCGATTTTCATGAGCGCGCCCGCGAGCGTCCGCAGCGCCGCGCTGACATCGACCATGGCGTCGTGAGCCGACAGCGCCGCGAACTTGTTTGCCGCCGAGACGAACACCTTCCCCGTCTCGTCGGCGATTCTCCGAGCCGCGACCTCGCCGAATCGGGGATGGGCGTTCAGACCCGTGCCGACGGCGGTGCCGCCGATCGCCAGCGCGCAGACGCTCGGCAGCGTACGGCAGACCCCATGCAGCGCTTGATCGAGCTGTGCGACCCAGCCGGAGATAACCTGCCCGAGCGTGACCGGAGTCGCGTCTTGCAGGTGAGTCCGGCCCACCATCACGACGTCAGCAAACGCCCTCGCCTTCCCATCCAGCGTGTCGCGCAATGCGCGGATAGCGGGGATCAGGAGGTTGTCGAGCTGCTCGACGGTGGCGATGTGCATCGCTGTCGGGAACGTGTCGTTGGACGACTGGCTGTGGTTGACGTCGTCGTTGGGGTGAATCGGCGTTTTCGATCCGATCTGACCGCCGGCGATCTGGATCGCGCGGTTGGCGATCACCTCGTTGGCATTCATGTTCGTCTGCGTTCCCGAGCCCGTCTGGAACACGACGAGCGGAAACTCGTGGTCGAGGTTCCCATCGATCACATCCTGCGCGGCGTTCACGATCAGATCGACCTTGTCGGACGGCAACTGGCCGAGCTCGCCACTCGCCAGCGCGGCGCACTTCTTGAGAATCCCGAGCGCGCGGATGACGGGCCGATCCCACCGGTAGCGCTCCACGCCGATCGGGAAATTCCGGTGTGAGCGTTCCGTCTGGGCGCCCCACAAGTGATCGGCGGGGACCTCGACGTGACCGAGGGCGTCTTCTTCGATTCGCACGTTGGCGCCGTCGTGACCATTGCTTGACATATCAACCTCTAACGCTTCGACGCCGGCGCTTTCGCGATGGTTGCCCGAGAGCTGTCGGACGCCATCGCCTTGTTGAAATCGAAGTCGGTCGTGGCGGGACCAGTGATCAATCGCGCCCCACGACTGAACGTCAGATCCTCGATGCCCCACTCGATGAACACGGTGAGCCGACTCCGGAACTGGACGATGTACATCAGATGGACGAGGACCCAGATCAGCCAGGCCAGCAGTCCCGAAAGATGAAAGCCAAAGATGTTCGCGATCGCGGCCGCCCGCCCGATGACCGCGAGCTCGCCCTTGTCGAAGTATTTGAACGGCCGCAGCGGCGTTCGGCCCTCGACCTTCCTGACAATCGCCTTGGCGGCGTAGGTGCCGCCCTGCATGGCGACCTGTGCCAGCCCGGGCAACACCTTGCCATCGGGACCCGACGCCAGCGCGAGGTCGCCGACGACATACACGTCCGGGTAATTCGGGATCGTCAGGTCGGAGTTGACCTTGATGCGTCCACCTCGATCCGTCTCGGCGTTGGTGCGGCGGGCGAGCGTGTGCGCGAGCGGGGGCGTGGTGACGCCGCCGGCCCAGATGACCGTCCTGGATTCGAGGCGATCGGTGGCGCCGTGGCTTTCGACAGTGACGCCGTCGTGATCGACGTCCTTCACCATGACGCCGGTCTTCGCGTGCACCCCGAGCTTCGCGAGCGATCCGGCGGCCTTCTGCGCGAGATCCTCCGGAAAGGACATCAACACCCGCGGCGCACCATCGAGGAGCACGATCTCGGCGTCCTGCGACCGGATCGACCGAAAGTCGTTCTTGAGCGTTTGCCGCGCGATCTCTGCGATGGCGCCGGCGAGCTCGACGCCGGTCGGGCCGGCGCCGACGATGACGAACCGCAGCCACGCACGCCGCTCGGCGGGATCCGTGAGACGCTCCGCGACCTCGAACCCGTACAGGATCTTGTGGCGGATGTTCGTCGCCTCTTCGATACTCTTCATCCCCGGCGCCCACTGCCGCCATTCGTCGTGCCCGTAGTAGGAGGTCTGCGAGCCTGCGGCGACGATCAGCGAGTCGTACTCGATGGCGGCGCCGTCGGCGAGCACGACGCGCTTGGCGAGTGGGTCGATGTCTACGACGTCGCCCATCAGCACGCGGGTGTTCTTCTGGCGGCTGAGGACGCCGCGGATCGGCGCGGCGATCTGGCCGGGCGACAGGGAACCGGTCGCCACCTGGTACAGCAGCGGCTGAAAGAGGTGATAGTTCCGTCGATCGATCAGCGTGACGTCGACGGGCGCCGACTTCAGCGCCCGCGCCGCCCGGAGGCCGCCGAACCCGCCTCCGATGATGACGATCCGGTGTCGACTCGGCATGTCTATCGTTTCGGCGTCGTCGCCTCAGCCGCCTGGGCCACGTACGGCTTGACCATCTTCGCCGGATCGACGACGCGGTCGAACTCGTCCGCTGTGACGAACCCCAGCTTCAGGGCCGCTTGCTTCAGCGACAGGTCGTTGTCGAGCGCGTAGTGAGCGACCTTCGACGCCTTGTCGTAGCCGATGACGGGCGACAGCGCGGTCACCAGCATCAGGGACCGCTCGACGTATTCGCCGATCTTCTTGCGATTCGGCCGCGTTCCCTCGACGAGGAATTTCCGAAAGTTGGTGCAGCCGTCAGCCATGATCGTGGTCGAATGGACAATGTTGAAGATCATGACGGGCTTGTACACGTTCATCTCGAGATAGCCGCCCGCACCGGCGAACCCGACCGCGACATCGTTCGCCATCACCTGCACGGCGATCATCGTCAGCGCCTCGCACTGGGTCGGATTGACCTTCCCCGGCATGATCGATGATCCCGGCTCGTTCTCCGGGATCGCGAGCTCCGCGAATCCGGCGCGAGGTCCACACGACATCAGACGGATGTCGTTGGCGATCTTGTAGAGCGACACGGCCAACGTGCGAAGCGTTCCAGAGAGCTGAACGAGCGCGTCGTGGGCGCCCTGCACCGTGAACTTGTTGGGCGCGGAGACGAACGGCAAGTCGGTGAGCCTGGGCGATCTCGGCCGTGCGGCTTCGGCGAACCCCGTCGCCGCGTTCATGCCGGTGCCCACGGCGGTTCCCCCAAGGGGCAGCCGATACACGCCCGCCAGGGCCTCCTCGATGCGCTCGAGATCGTCCGCCAGCATCCCCGCGTAGCCCGACCATTCCTGGCCGAGTGTGAGCGGTGTGGCGTCTTGCATGTGCGTGCGGCCGATCTTGACGATGTCATCCCACTCGCGCGCCTTGACCGCGATCGCATCGTGCAGCGCCTGGACGGCGGGGATCAGGCGCCGCTTCACGCTCATCGCCGAGGCGATGTACATCGCGGAGGGGAAGGTATCGTTCGACGACTGCGACATGTTGACGTGGTCGTTGGGATGAACGGGCATCTTGCCGCCGAGCGGCGTGCCCGCGAGCTGGCAGCAGCGATTGGACACGACTTCGTTCACGTTCATGTTGAACTGAGTGCCGCTGCCGGTCATCCACACGTGCAACGGGAACATGTCGTGATGCTGCCCGGCGAGGATCTCGTCACACGTCTGCACGATCAGCTTGTGCGGCTGATCGGCGAGTCGCTTGCCGGCATGGTTGGCCGTCGCCGCGGCCTTTTTCAAGATGGCGTAGGCGGTGATCATCTCGCGAGGAATCAGATCCTTCCCGATGCTGAAGTGCTCGAGCGAACGTTGCGTCTGAGCCCCCCAGAGCTTGTCGGCCGGGACGGAGACCTCGCCGAGGCTGTCGACTTCCGTGCGAATGGCATTCACGGTTGTTCTCCTCTCGCGCCCCGCCGCCGCGCTCAGTATTGCGGCTTGTACAGCTGCCTTTCGATCCAGCTGCGGATGTCGCGTGGGCGCTCGGCCTGCGCCAATCCCTGGTCGAACATGAACTCGGCAACCCGGGTGGCCGTCGTCACTTCCACTTCCAGGATGTTGGCCTGGCCCGGGAAGAGCATCCCTTTCGCGCGGAGGTCAGGGCCGACCTGGTCGGCGCTCGCCTGGGCCGCGACGATGAAGCACGCGTCGGTGATTCGCCGCGGCCGTGCCACATACGTCGCGAGACCGATCGCCGGGAAGATGTAGAAGTTGTTTGCCTGGCCGGGGTGAAAGGTCTTGCCGTTCACGGTCACGTCCGGGAATTGCACGCCCGCCGCGTAGAGCGCCCGGCCATTCGACCAGATATACGCCTGCTCAGCAGTGCACTCGGCCTTGTCCGTCGGGTTGGACAGCGCGAAGATGATCGGCCTCTCGTTCAGCTTGCTCATCGTCTCGACCACACGTTGATTGAAGGCGCCGCCCTTGGTGCTGACGCCGATCAAGACCGTCGGCTTCAGCGTCTCGATGGTCCTCGCGAGGTCTTTCGACGGGGCGGCCTTGTGGGCATACACCTTCTGCGCGGCCGACAGGTCGCTCCGCGATGGCTCCAGGAGCCCGTCGACATCGAACATCGAGATTCGGCTGCGCGCCTGATCGCTCGAGAGTCCTTTGCCCTCCATGGCAGCGACGATCAGACCAGCAATGCCGATTCCAGCGGAGCCGGCGCCGAGGAAGAGGATGCGCTGGTCGGTCAGCGGCTGATCGATGATCTGCAGCGCCGTCGTCAGCCCCGCCAACGCGACGCTCGCAGTGCCCTGGATGTCGTCGTTGTAACAGAGCACCTTGTCCTTGTACCGCTCGAGCAGTCGGATCGCGTCGGTGCCCTTCCAGTCCTCGAAGTGCAGGCAGCAGCCGGGGAAAACCTGCTGCACGGCCTGGACGAACTCCTCCACGAGCTCGTCGAGCTCCGGCGTGGACGGCGGCGCCTCGCGCAGGCCGAGATAGAGCGGATCAGCACGGAGCGCAGCGTTCGTGGTCCCGATATCGAACAGGACCGGCAGCAGGCGCTCGGGCGGCACCGCCGCGCACGCGGTATAGAGCTGCAGCTTGCCGATCGGAATACCCATGCCATTGGCGCCGATGTCACCGAGGCCGAGGATGCGCCCGCCCGTCGACACGCAGATGAAGCGCACGTCCCGCTCGGGCCAGTTACGGAGCACCTCGGCGATGCGGCCCTTCATCTCGCGCGTGATGTACATGCCGCGGGGGCGGCGGTAGATGTGGCCGAACGCGAGGCACGCATCCGCGACGGTCGGGTCATAGAGAATCGGTACGAACCGCGCCGGATCAGACATGACCGTGCGGTAGAACAGCGTCTCGTTGCGGTCCGCCAGACCGATCAGGTAGATGTACCGCTCGAGATCGGTCGGCTTCGCGTCCAGGTGCTGGAGCACGCGCTCCATCTGCCGCTCGAGGTTTTCCACCGTGTGAGGCAAAAGCCCTTCCAAACCATACGCGCGGCGCTCGTCCGGCGTAAACGCGGTGTCTTTGTTCGGCGCCGGAACGTCGAGAAGTGCCCGGCCTCGAAGCGGTGACTGAGGTGTCTGTTGTGCCATAGCTTTCATTGCCTCCGTGCGCGTGCGGTGTTACGTGCGTGGGAGAAAGAAAACGTTCAACGAGCGCGCACCCTGAGCGCCGCGGACCAGCGTCGCCTCGATGTCGGCCGTCGCCGATGGCCCCGCCCAGAAACACCCGTACGCGGTGTCCTGAAGCCGCACGCGGCGATAGGCCTCGTGCATGTCCGACACGATCTCGCCGGGATCCAACAGCACCACGAGGTGCTGCGAGAGGACACCGAGGGCGGTGACGACCAGGTCCTCCTGCGTCACCCACACGGCGCCGCTTTCCGCGACACCGAACTGGGCGCGCACGACCCCGACGTCCACATCGGCCATTGCATGCGGATCGTGCACGTCCTCGGAGCGGCGCGTGCCGGGAAGTTCCGGTACCGCGGAGCAGATGATTTTTGCCGATGGGTGCAGCGTCGCGAGCTTTGCCGCAGCATCCGCCGAGCTGGCGACGGCATGCGCGACGGCGCCGGCCTGTGCGAGGCGTTCCTCAAATAGCGCCCTCAGGGGCCGCTCCGCGCGCGGGAACACCGGAATCTCCGGACGACTCACCCGTGGCTGCGGCAGGTTCTCCCGGATCGCGGTGAGGATCGATTCACGACTCAGGGTGTTTGCTTCCATCGCTCTTTCGATTGACGAGGTACCATTCGCGGAACGTCTGCTTGGCGAGCTGCGGAAGGTCGCGGTCGCGACCCCACGGATTCAACGTCTTGTTGTAAAGCAGAAAGTCGGGCGAGTGATTCAGCGCCGGCGCCGCGGCTTTTTGCAGCGCGTGGTATTCGCCGGGATGGGCGAACACGTGCCCGGCGACGGCAAACGACACGCGTTTGGCCAGCGGTAGGTAGCCTTTGTTCGCCATCACTCGCCGCCATTTGAGAATTTGGTCGCTGATGTCGATCTTGACCGGACACACCGCCGAGCACGATCCGCACAACGTCGAGTGGAACGGCAGCTCGCTGTACTTGTGCTCGTCGAAGGTCGGGTCGAGGATGACGCCGATCGGGCCAGAATACGTCGCGCCGTATGCCAGACCCCCGCTGCGGCGGTACACAGGACAGGTGTTCATGCAGGCGCCGCAGCGGATGCATTTCAGCGAGTGCCAGAAATCCGGCATGCCGAGCCGCCGGCTGCGACCGTTGTCCACCAGGACGATGTGCAACTCGCCGCCCCGGCGAGGTCCGGAGAAGTGGGACGAGTACTGCGTCAGCGGATGGCCTGTACCGTTCCGCGCCAGAAGTCGCAGGAAGACGCCGAGGTCCTCGACGCGCGGCACCAGCTTCTCGATGCCGATGCTGGCGATGTGCAGCGGCGGCACCGCGGCGCCGATGTCGGCATTGCCCTCGTTGGTGCACACGACGAACGTTCCCGTTTCCGCCACCGCGAAGTTGGCGCCGGTCATGCCGGCCCCGGCCGCGAGGAACCTCGGTCGCGCGTTGTTGCGCATCGCCTCGGTGAGCACGTGCGGATCGTCCTGGTTCGGATCCGTACCGACCGTGCGAGCGAAGAGCTGCGCCACGTCGTGCCGCGTCTTGTGAATGGCCGGAAACACGATGTGGCTGGGCGGCTGGTGGTCGAGCTGCTGGATCCGCTCACCCAGGTCCGACTCGGTCACTCTGATCCCGCGCGCTGCCAGGTAGGCCGGCATCGCGCACTCTTCCTGGAGCATGGACTTGCTCTTGATCAGCTCGGTCACGCCGCGCGCGTGGAGAATGCCGTAGACGATCTCATTGTGCTCGGCGGCGTCCCGCGCCCAGTGCACCTTGACGCCACGCCGTTTGGCGTTGGCCTCGAATTCCGTCAGGTAACGATCGAGGTGGGTGAGGGTATGTTCCTTGATTTGTGACGCCAGCTCGCGCAGCTGTTCCCATTCGGGCAACGCGGCCGCTTCCGCGTCGCGCCGCTGCATCACGGCCCAGAGAAAGCGGTCATGCATCGGCTCGTGAACGTCGTCCTGCCGGAGGAACGCCTCGGCTCCGGCGACGACATCGACGGGTTTGTCGTCATTCATACGATCACTCCGCACGCTCCGAAAATGGCCCGCCGTTCAGAATCTGCGCGACGTGGATGAACTTGATGTCGAGGCCGGCTCGGCGGGCGATCCCTTGCTGATGCATCAGGCACGACATATCCGGTGACGCGATGTACTCGGCGCCGTGGCGGAGATGATCACGAACCTTTTCGATCCCCATGCGCGCGGACACGGCCTCGTCCGTGACGCAGAATGTGCCGCCGAAGCCGCAGCAATCGTCGGGCCGGTCGGGCGGCACCAGCACGAGCCCCTTCACAGCCTCGAGAAGGTCGGCCGTCTTGTTGAACGGGGTGCCCATGATCTCGGACGGCTTCGCCAGGCCGAGGCCGCGAACAGAGCTGCAGCTGTTGTGGAGCCCCACCGAGTGCGGAAACTTCGCCCAGGGGAACTCGCGGACCTCGGCGATGTCGTGCAAAAACTCGACCAGCTCGTAGGTGTGCTGACGCACGTGTCGCACGGCCTCGGTCTGCTCGATCACGTCGAAGTGCTGGCGTACCTGCTTCACGCAGCTGCCGGCCGGGCCGACAATGGCATCGAAGTCTTTGAAGTTCTCGACGAAGAGGTGCTCCGCTTTCGTGGCATTCCGCTCGTCGCCGCTGTTGGACATCGGCTGTCCACAACAGGTCTGGGTCAACGGATATCCAACCTCGAAGCCGAGTCGCTCCAAGAGTTCGAGGGTGGCGATGCCGACCTCCGGGAACAGCATGTCGACGTAGCACGGAATGAACAGCCCGATCCGCATGGTGCTCGGCCTGGTGATCCGACCTCTCCCGGTGATCTCGGTCATCGGCGTGACCGAGGGGTCTGTAGGATTCATACAATTCCGACGCACGACGTGGCCCGCACGTTACGCGGTCACAACGTTGGAGGCGGCCGTGCGATCACTCTTCAGCGCGTCGAGCGTGAGTGCAAGCGTCGCGAGAACGACCGGCAGCGCCAGCGCCCAGAGACCGACATGGATTTCGAGAACGGCTCCGGACGCACAGCCGGCCAGGAACCCGACCATGGACCGGAAGGTGACGCCGGCCCGATGCCGGGCCCGGGTGAGCTCCTCAGGTCCCGTCACCCCGCGGACGACGGTGGCCAAGTCGACGGTGAACTGGGTGATGTTCGTGGTCATCACCGCGGTCGATGGGGAGCCCGGAAGCGCGAGCCTGACAAGCGCATTCTGGGTGGCCATCGCTGCGACTCCGAGCATGCCCGCGAGCACTGCGATAGGGCCGTCAGGGTCGGCGAAAGGGCCGAACCCGACGCCTACGCCGAGGCAGCCTGCCAGCAGAGCCGCTTGCAAGAACAACAACGCCCGCCGCGAGCCGCAGCGCGTCTTCTCGAACCAGACCGCCGCCGCCGTCACCGCGCCGAGCACGAGGATGAACACAGGGCCCGCCAGGAGTGGCCCGATCTCGCTGAAGCCGCCGGTGACGTAGTGGGCGGCCAGGACCACGAGGTTGCCCGTGATGTGCGCGGTGAACAGACCTCCGAGAGCAAGGAAGCCGATGACGTCGACGGCACCGGCTGTTGTGCTTAGGACAGCCGGCAGCACCCGATTCATCGTGCCGGTTGCCCGGAGCATCGCCAGTAGAGCGAGGAAGCGACCCACTTGCACGCCACGCCCGCCGTGATTCCGATGACCGTATCGACCACACGCAACAACGGCTGACGCCACGCGTCGTGTTGAGGACCCATCGCCGCGACCACCATGACGACGGTGGTCGTGATTCCCGTCGTGACGATGTCGTCCCGGCGACCCAGCGACATCATGATCAGCGTGCCGAGGCCGAGCAGCGCGGCGAGTCCCACCGGGTGAAACGGGAGAACCAGGAAGTACGCCAGACACACCGCGAAGCTGACACACGTCGCGATCAGGCGGCTGATTCCCGCGGACAGCGCCTCGAGACGAGTCGGTCGGAAGACGAACATCGTGGCGACGGTCGCCCACATCCCCGCTAGGAATTCGTCAGGCTTGCCCACGAAGCGTGATAACGCATACGTGCTGAGCGCGTAGCTGATGAGACAAGCGACCGCCATGTCCAGCGCATAGAAGAAGTCCCACAAGGACAGCTTCTCTGGCGCCGTCGTCATGCTCTTCATGTCTGCGTCGATGCGCGTGTTACCGGAGCAGTGACGCGCCCGGAATGTTCCGCACGTTCGAGCGTGCCATCTCGAGCATCCGCCCGACACCGCCGCTGAGGACGACCTTGGTCGCCGCCAGCGCGAAGCCGGCCATCTGCGTGCTGGTGATGTGGGGCGGGATCGAGAGCGCATTCGGATCGGTGACGAGATCCACCAGGGCCGGACCGGGATGGTTGAGTGCGTCCTCGAGCCCCGCGCGGATGTCCTTCGGCTGCTCGATGCGGATCGCGTGAATGCCGGCCGCCTGCGCGATCGCCGCGTAGTTGACGCTGGCGTGGTCGGTCTCGAAGTCGGGAAGCCCGGACACGAGCATCTCGAGCTTGACCATTCCGAGCGCCGAGTTGTTGAAGGTGATGATCTTCACCGGCAGCCGGTGCAGCGCGACCGTGAGCAGCTCGCCGAGCAGCATGCCGAGACCACCGTCGCCAGACATCGAGATGACCTGGCGGCCCGGATAGGCGAACTGGGCCCCGATCGCGTGCGGCAGCGCGTTCGCCATCGTGCCGTGCAGGAAAGAGCCGATGACACGACGCCGGCCGTTCGGCGTGATGTAACGCGCCGCCCACACGTTGCACATGCCGGTGTCGACGGTGAAGACAGCGTCATCGGCCGCGAGCTCGTCCAGAATGCTGGCCGCGTACTCTGGATGAATCGGCGTGCGATTCGCGATGTCGCGCGTGTAGGCGTCGATGACGTGCTCGAGCGCGCGCGCATGCTCGCGCAGCATGTCGTGGAGGAACGAGCGGTCCGGCTTCTGCTTCACCAGTGGCAGCACGGCGCGAAGCGTGGCGGCTACGTCGCCGTGCACGGCGAGGTCGAGTCGGGTGCGCCGGCCGAGGCGGCTCAGATCGTGGTCGACCTGCACCGTATGCCGCTGGGGAAGGAAGCTGTCGTATGGAAAATCGGTGCCGAGGAGCATGAGCAGGTCGGCCCGGTGGGTCGCGTCGTAACAGGCGCCGTACCCGAGCAGACCGCTCATACCGACGTCATACGGGTTGTCGTACTGCACCCACTCCTTGCCGCGGAGCGAGTGCCCGATGGGGCTCTGCAGCTTTTCCGCCAGCGCCATGACCTCGTCATGTGCGCCACGGACGCCAGCGCCGCAGAAGAGCGCCACCGTGCGCGCGCTATTGAGACGGTCGGCGAGCTCGCGCACCTGATCTTGGGGCGGCACCACCGTGCCTCTCGCCGTGACGGGCGAGCTTTCACCGGTGGCATGTTCCGCGGACCGATAGAGCACGTCGCCGGGCATGACGAGCACTGAGACGCCACCGCGACCGATCGCGGTCTGAATCGCGATGCGCGCCAGGCGTGGCATTTGTGACGCCTGGCTCACCAGCTCGCAGTAATGGCTGCACTCCACGAACAGCCGTTCCGGGTGCGTCTCCTGAAAGAATGACGTCCCGATCTGCTCGGTCGGGATGTGTGAGGCAATCGCGAGCACCGGCACGCCATCGCGATGGGCGTCGTACAGCCCCTGGATCAGGTGCGTGTTGCCGGGCCCGCAGCTTCCCGCACACACGGCCAGGCGCCCGGTCAGATGTGCCTCCGCGGCGGCGGCGAAGGCTCCCGCTTCCTCGTTGCGGACGTGAATCCATTCGATCCCTTCCGTCCGCCGGATCGCGTCGACAAAAGGGTTGAGGCTGTCACCGACGACGCCATAGACGCGCGTCACGCCGGCCTGGCGGAGGACCTGGACGAGCTGCTCACCGATCGTGCTCATTGAAGTCTCCTCTGGCGACACTCCGGCACGTGACACTCACCCACGACCCCTCGCCAACCTATGCGCCATGCGGTGAACGCGGCATTGTCCGGCGCGCCGCGTCGGGGCGGACAGTGCTGAACGGCGATGGCCGAATGGCCCCGATGGCTCTAGGGCTCAGTGACCGGCGTCACGGTTCTTTGTTCCGACGGCGTCGGCTCGAAGAAGGTGACGAGGCGGTAGACTGCCCATCCGTCAGGTTCCAGCCGCCACCGGGCGCCCTGTCGCCTGAACGAGGCTCCAAGTTCTCCTCTGCTCTGTCATCTTCAACGTCGGTCGCCGAAGAGATCTGCCCGAGACGGAAAGACGTGCTTCCAACCGCTTTCTCAGCAAGAGCCGCGCGCGATGCAGACGCGTCTTGACGTTGACGACGGTAAGGCCGAGGGCCTCAGCGGCTTCCTGCTGTGAAAGCCCCTCGACGTCCCGAAGCAGCACGACGGCGCGGTAATCGGCGGGCAGCTCGTCGATGGCGGTGCTCAGCACCATCCGCAGCTCCGTCTGGCGAGCCGGGTCGTCGACGCTCATCGACCAGTCGGCGACCGGCGCGACGTGGCGGCCGTGCTCATCGAACACAGGAAGCAACTGGTCCAGCGAGACGTCGGCGCCGCGGCCGCGACGCCTCCTGCAACGCTCATAGGCCTTGTTGGCCACGATCCGATAGAGCCACGAACGGAACGCGGACTCTTCACGAAACGTATCGATCTTTCGGATCACCGACAGGAAGGCGTCTTGCACAGCTTCCTCGGCATCCGGCGCGCTTCCCGTGATCCGCCAGGCGAGGTGGTAGGCACGGTTACCCCAGGCCGCCACCAGATCCTCGGCGGCCGTCGGGTCACCTCGGCGGAGGGCCGCCACGAGCGCGCCATCCGAGTCGATCCGTGTCGTCATGCTCGCACTGATCGCGTTCATTGATGTAAACCTCCGGGGATGACATAGAGCACGGTGAGGGCCAAGCCTAAACACCCGCTTCTATTCGAGACCGCGATCCGGCTCGCGAATTTCTTACGGCAGGCCGCGAGCGAGACTGAAGGAAGGCTGACTTGAAGCGTTGCTTGTCGATCTTCAGAGCCTTGATCTTCGACTCTAGCGTCGACCCCGGCACACCGAGCCGCGCCGCGGCGCCGAATGGGCCGGACACGCGGCCCTTGCTTTCCGCGAGCGCAGCCTCGATCGCGTCCTTCTCGTGCGTCGCCAACGTCGCGGCAGGCGGCGGACTGGTGACGGCTGCAGTGCGGGCCGGCCGGCCACCGAGCCATCGCTCGTCGATGGCGAGCGTGTCGGAGTCGGCGATGATCACCGCGCGCTCGATGACGTTCTGCAACTCGCGGATGTTGCCCGGCCAATCGTAGGACTGGAGCAGGTGCGACGTCTCCTTGCTCAAGCCGCGAATCCCCTTGCCGGCTCGGTACGCAAAGCGATGAATGAAATACTCGACGAGCAGGGGGATATCCGCCGGACGCTCCCGCAGCGGCGGCACTTCCAGCGGGAACACGTTGAGCCGATAGAAGAGGTCGGCGCGGAAGGTCCCGTCGGCGACGGCGGTTTGCAGATCTCGATTGGTTGCGGCAATCACGCGGACATTCACGCGGATAGGACCGGTGCCACCGACACGCTCGAACTGGCGCTCCTGCAGGACGCGCAGCAGCATGATCTGGGTCTCGACGGGGAGTTCGCCGACCTCGTCGAGGAAGATCGTGCCGCCGTCGGCCAACTCGAAGCGACCCTGGCGCCGCTGCACGGCGCCGGTGAACGCCCCCTTCTCGTGACCGAAAAGCTCCGACGCGATGAGCGACGACGGAATCGCCGCACAATTCACGGCGACGAAGGCCCGAGCTGCGCGCGGTGATCGCTTGTGGATCGCCCGGGCGATGAGCTCTTTGCCGGTGCCCGTCTCACCGGTGATGAGCACGTTGGAATCCGTCGGCGCCACCTTCGACACATGCGAGAGAACCGTCCGAAGCGGGGGCGAGGCGCCGACGATCTCCTCGAACATGGAGGTGCGATCCACCTCTTCGCGCAAGGCGAGATTCTCGCTTTGGACGCGGTCTTCGGTTCGCTTGAGGTCGTCGATGTCAGTTCCGGTGGCGCACCAGCGGATGATAGTGCCGTCACCGTCGCGAACAGGGGTGTAGCGGATCAAAAACCAACGATATTGGCCATCTTTGCGGCGCGCGCGCTGCTCGGCTTCAAAGGGTTCACCGCGTAAGAGCGCCTTCCGCCGGACCCGAGAGTCATCAGCTGTGA
>Ga0209382_10003603_pt1 | contig 21344 bp, 14 predicted proteins | sample SoiMetdeltSBSDD5_FD_187599 | JGI IMG/M metagenome (GOLD analysis project Ga0209382, IMG submission 187599) | Bulk soil microbial communities from a Populus tree surrounding site in Tennessee, USA - Soil MetaG P. deltoides SBSDD5 (SPAdes) (version 2) | ecosystem: Environmental > Terrestrial >... | reverse complement strand
GACCGGCGTGAACGGGTGAATCTCGTCCTGGCCGGGCTGGATCACCCCGTACGTCGACTCCGGCACCTTGTTCCACGCACCGGGGAGCGCATCGCCGAGCGGCTCGGAGACGATGAGCCGCCCCTCGTCCCCTACCTCTCGCAGAAGCTCGTTCTCCGGATACATGGCCCGCAGCGTGCGAACGTCGGTGCTGTAGTAGAGAGACCGGGACTCACCTTCGCTCGAGTACCGGAAGGCCCAGATGCACTCACCGTCGGACGTCGCGATCGTCCCCTGGAACGGATGCTCGACCCCGTGCTCGCGGCCGACCTTCTCGACCAGGCCGATCACGCGCGCAACCGCGGCGGGCGGATCCTCCTCCAGCCCGAAGGTCAGTGCGAGGTGGAACATCACCTCGGAGTCGGTTGTGCCTTCGATGTCCGGGTACCGCTCAGGGCTGACGGCCAGCGTGAGGTCACGCTTCACCGCGTGGTAGTCGCGGATCAGGCCGTTGTGCATCCAGAGCCAGCGCCCGTGCTGGAACGGATGGCAGTTCGTCTGCTGGACCGGCGACCCGGTCGAGGCGCGAATGTGCGCGAAGACCAGGCGGGACGTGATGTGCCCCGAGAGTGCGCGTAGGTTCCGGTCGTTCCATGCCGGTTCGATGCTGTGGAAGACGGCTGCCGTCTCCTTGTCTCCGTACCAGCCGACTCCGAACCCGTCTCCGTTCGTCTCCTCCGCTCCCATCCGCGAGTGCAGGCTCTGGACGACCAGGGAGTTCTCGGGCCCGTAGAGCAGCTCCTCGAGCAGGACCGGAGAGCCGGAGTAGGCGAGCCAGCGGCACATGACCCTGCGACTCTGACGGCGCTGCACCCTGCGGGCATCGCCCAGATCGGATGAGAGGGCCGCTCTGGTCAGGTCGCAACGAGCGAGCTCAACGGAGTGCAGCGAGCGTTCTCGTGCCCGGTAAGGAGGGCGAGGAGCCGCTCGACGTCCGCTCGCTCGCTTCTGCCGAGCAGGGCGTGGTGGAGCATGACGCCTGTCGGACCGCGCCGGCACGCGGCGGCCAGCTGCCGGCCCACCTCGGCTTCGCGGACGCGGTGGCCTTTTCGCCGCGCCGACCAGTCCACGTGCACCTCGAGCTCCTGAAGCCCCTCCAGTCCGAGCCGGCCTGCGCTCGTGTCGCGGACGAGCACGTGAAAGCCGCTGTCGAGGAGGCAACGCCCGGTCGTCAGCGTGCAGCGGTTCCACGGCGGCGTGAAGATCGGCGGCACGTCGCCCAGCAGGTCTCGGAGACGCCTCGCTCCCTCGGCGATGTCGCGCCGCTGGGCTTCCGCCGCTCGTCCCGGGCCGAACTCGCACGGCCGCCCGGCCGGCTCATGGTTCGCGTGGGCGAAGCCGTGCTGGTGGAAAGCCAAGAGGCCGTTCGATCGCTCGCGTCGCTCGCGCAGCCGCGCCGCGAGTGCGGCGTCCAGCGCGGCGGGGATCACGGCGAGATCGAGCGGAACCTCGTAGTCGGCGAACAGGTCGACGAGGAAGAGAAGCGGGCCCGTTGACCAGCCGGCATCGTCGTCGCGGAAGAAGAACACGCGCGGAGCCTCGTCGAGCTCGCGGCGGAGCGGGTCGAGCCAGGTGCCGTTCCGCACGGCTAGAGCGCCGCTACGCGGCCGACGACCCGACGGGGCTCGTGTTCCCTCATCCACTCGAACTCGGCCGCGAGCCCCTCCTCGACCGACGTCTCGGGGCTGAACCCGAGGTCGCGACGGGCGCGAGAAGTGTCGGCCCCGGTGTCGCGAACGTCTCCGTCCTCCGCGTCCAGGTAGCTGACGTCCAGCCGGCGCCCGCTGAACGACTCGATGAGCGCGAGCGCCTCGTTCACGCTGACCCGCGAGCCGCCGCCGACGTTGTAGACGCGCCCCTGAGCCGACGGCGCAAGCGCGGCCGCACGCGTTGCCGCGACGACGTCACCCACGAACGTGAAGTCCCGCGTCTGCTCCCCGTCACCGAAGACCAAGAGGGACTCGTCCGCAAGCGCCGCGCGGCAGAAGCGGTTGAACGCCATGTCCGGCCGCTGGCGCGGCCCGTACACCGAGAAGTACCGCAGCGCGACGGTCGCGAGCCCGAAGTTCCCGTGGTAGAGGGAGCAGAGGTGCTCGGCGGCGAGCTTCGTCACCCCGTAGGGGGAGTACGGGCGCGGCACCGTCTCCTCGCCGGTGGGCAGGCGCTCGGCGTCGCCGTAGATGGACGACGAGGACGCGTAGACCACGCGCTTCTCAGGCCACGGCTTGGCCGCTTCCAGCAGCCGCTGAGTGGCAAGCACGTTGTTCCGCTCATACGAGGCGAAGCGATCGCCCCAGCTCGTCCGCACACCAGGCTCGGCGGCAAGATGGAACATCACGTCGCAGTCCTCGACGAGCGGCTCCAGCTCCGCATCGCTCAGATCGAGCAGGACGAAGGCGAACTCGTCGAACTCGCGGGCCAGCGCCAGGTTCCCGAGCTTGATCCTGCTGGAGTAGTTGTCGAGGAGCATGTCGACACCCACGACGTCGTGGCCGTCGTCGAGAAGCGCCTCCGTCAGGTGGGAGCCGACGAAGCCCGCGCAGCCGGTGACGAGCGCCCTCATTCCGCGCGCACTTCCTCGGCGGCGGCGACGAGCTCCTCGACGCGCTCCATCCAGGCAGGCGCGGCCTTGTGGAACGGATGTGAGGCGCGGACGAGGATCGCGGCCGAGAGATGCCAGTCGAGCCCGCCGGGCCGGGCGCCGTAGCCCGCGAGGAGACGGTCGCGGGCTGCCGCCGCAGTCTCGGCGCCGGCCTCGGCAGCACCTGCTGCGTACTCCGCAAGGTCGAGCGCCGGCGAGGCGACGCACAGGGAGTCGAGGTCGAGGACGTACACGTCTCCACCGGCGCGCACGAGCTGGCCCGCGTGGAAGTCCCCGTGCGCCGGCACGAGCCGCGGGGCGGGCGGCGCCGACCGGGCAAGCCGATCGGCGAGGCCCCGAACCCGCCGCGCGAGTGTCGGCACCACGGTGCCGATGAGGGCGGCCTTGCGAGTCGCGGCCTCGAGCAGGCTGCTCGACGCCGGCGCGAGCCGCGGAATGTCCGTGTTCTGCAGCCGCCGCACGAGGGCGCCCACCTCCCCCTCCCTGCCGTGCATGAGCGCTCCGTCGACCGCCTCCTGTGCGGTCAGCAGGAGACGCGCATCGACGGCCTCACAGCGTGGGCTCGCGATCGCCATCAAGGCGGAGCCGGCCCGAAGGGCCGACGCGGCAGAGGCGAACTGCTGAGCCGACGCGTAGGTCTTGACGACGTGCTCGCCGACCCGCAGCACCGCGCGGCGTCCGGGCTTGTACGCGAGCCGCCGCGGCTCCTCGACCGGCTCCGCAGGGACGCTGAGTCCTGCCTCGCGGAGCCGTTGAGGAAGATCCTCCGCGAGCGCCGGAAGCCGGGCATCGAACGGAAGCCAGCTCAGCAGCGCGTGCGCGTCCGCGTGATAGGTGAGCGGGTTGGCGGCGGGCGAGCGCCCGTTCACGCGCTGCGCCAGCTCGAGCAGGCGCGGATGGCGGGTCCTGCTCTCGAGGTCGCGGCCGGCAACCGAACGGGCGACGGCGTCTTCGCGACGGCCGTCCACGACGGCCTCGTAGTGCACGCATACCCGCTCGCCGGGTTTGTACGAGACGCGGGCGATCCGCAGGTCGCCGAGTCGGGCCGGTCGCCCGAGCGATCGCTCCAGAATCGGGGCCATCGCATCCGGCTCGAGCAGGAAACCGAGTCGAGGCAGGGCCGGATCGCGGGGCACCCTCATGCGGCAAGCACCTCCTCCGCCGTCCGCACCATCCCCTCGACCCGCTCCGGCCATCCCGGTGCGAGCCGGTGGAAGGGATGCGGCGCTCGGGTCAGCACGAGCGCGGCCAGGTGCCAGTCGAGAGCGGGTGGCCGCTCCCCATAGCCGGCGAGCAGCGGTTCTCGGACGTCCTCGATCGCCGCCAGATCGCCGCTGCGCCCCCGGACCACGTCCGCCAGATACGTCGCCACATCGAACGCGGGCTCGGCGAGGCACATGCCGTCGAAGTCGACGAGGACGAGCTCGTCGCCGACCCGGAGCAGCTGGTCGACGTGGAAATCGCCGTGCGCGGGCACGAGCCGTCCTGCGACCGGGACCGTCGCGTGGAGCCTGCCGACGAGCCGTCGCATGCGCTCGGCCAGGTCGGGGACGATCGCCTCGACGAGCTTCGCCCGTCGCGCCGCATCGGCGAGGAGCTTCGTCGGGCGGACCTCGGAGAAGACCGCGACCTCGGTCTCTCGAAGCTTGCGCGCAATGGTGCCGGCTGCTTCGGCCACGTCGGCGGCCGCCTCCGGTACCTCACCGTCGACCGCCGACTGCACGATCAGCCTGAGCTCCCCGAAGGAGGTCTCATAGCGCGAAGTGGCAATCGACTCGAGCGCCGACGAGGCGCTCAGGCCGTCCAGCGCGCGGCGATACTGGGACCGCTTGCCGTAGCCCTTGAGCACGTGGTCGCCGAGGCGCAGCACGACCCGGGCGTCCGGCTTGTAGCCGAGCAGGGCAGCCTCGACACCGTCGAGCTCCAGCCCCCGGTCGCGGAGCATCCGTGCGAGCGCGTCCGGCTCCTCGAGGAGCACGGGCAGCGCCGCGTCGAACGGAAGCCAACTGACCGAGGCGTCGACCTCGGGGTCGTAGACGAACGGGGTCGTCGCCGGCGACCGGCCGTTCACCCGCTCGGCCTCGCGGGCCGGCACCGCCGGCTCGCCGCCTGCACTCGCCCGCGCCACGGCGTCGTGGCGCCGGCCGTCCACGACCGCGCTGAAGTGGACGGCGACCCGCCGCCCGGGCTTGTAGACGACGCGCGCCACGTGCACGTCTTCGAGCGCGGCCAGCCGCCCCAACGACCGGGCGAGCACGGGCTCCATCTCCCCCGCCTCCAGAAGTCGGCTCAGCTGCGGGAGCGCGGGGTCCACCGGCACGTGCGTCGCCTGCCGCGGCACGCCATTGGCGAGGACCTCAGCCGGCGCACCTTCGGCGACGATCCGCCCGCCGTCGAGCACGACGACCCGGTCGGCGCGACGCGCGAGCTCCAGCGAGTGCGTGACGAGAATCGTCGTTCGGCCTCGCATGAGCTGCTCGAGGCCGTCCATCAGCTGCGCCTCGGCCTTCGCGTCGAGCCCGGTGGTCGGCTCATCCAGCAGGAGGATCGGGGGGTCGCGGAGCAGTGTCCTCGCGATCCCGATCCGTTGACGCTGGCCGCCGGAGAGACCGGCGCCCTGCGGCCCGAGCTCGGTCGCATAGCCCTGCGGCAGCGCACTCACGAACCCGTCCGCGGCCGCCGTCTCGGCCGCGAACGTCACCGCCTCGGAAGTCACATCCTCGCCGTAGGCGATGTTCTCCCGGACGGTGCCCGTGAAGAGGACCGTGTCCTGGAGCAGGACGCCGACCTGCCTGCGTAACCAGTCCATGGAGCAGTCACGAACGTCCCGGCCGTCGATCAGGACGCTCCCCTCCGTCGGGTCGTACAGCCGCGCGACGAGCGCTCCCAACGTCGACTTTCCTGCCCCCGACGCCCCGATGACGGCCAGGCGGGTGCCCGGCGGGATCCGAAGCGACACTTCGCGGAGAGCCGGCCGCGAGGGGTCGTAAGCGAAGGAGACGCGATCGAAGACGACCTCGCCCGAGGCCCGTCCACCTTTGTAGGCGCCGGGCCTGTCCTCGACGATCTCGTCGGCAGCCAGGATTTCCGCGATCCGCTCGGCCCGGGCCATCGAGCCCGCGATCCGCACCGACTCACGGGCGATGTGCCGCAGCGGGCTGTCCGCTTTCTTCGCGTACGAGACGAAGACGACGAGGTCGCCCGGCGAGATCGCGCCCGCCGCGACTCGGACGACGCCGAGCACCAGCACCGCCGCGGTCCCGATCGAGCTGAGGAGGCCCACGAGCGTGTTGAAGTGCGCCTGGAGCCGGGAGGCCTCGATCCCGAGATGCATCCGCTTCTCGCTGCGCTCCTGCACCCGCCCGAGCTCGAAGCTCTCCGACCCGTGCGCCTTCACGACGGCCATGGCGGAGAGCGCCTCGTTCGCGACGGACGCGATCGCCCCCTCCTCGGCCCTCTGGCGCCGGGCCGCCCGGCGGATCCGGACCCGGAACGTGAACGCCACAGCCGCGAGGAACGGGACGACCGCGAGCCAGGCGAGCGCGAGCAGGGGGTCGAGGAAGAACGTCACGACCAGCATCCCGACGAGCAGCACGAGCGCCTGGACGACGTTGCCGAGCGACGTCGCGAACATGTCCCCGACCGCGTTCGCATCTCCTGTCAGACGGGTCACGAGGTCGCCCTTCTGCCGGCGATCGTGGAAGCGGAGCGAAAGGCGCTGGAGGCGGTCGTAGACGTTCACGCGCATCTCATGGCCGATCCGCTCGCCTGCTCGCTGAAGCCAGAGGGTCGAGGCGTTCTCCGCCAGCGCCGAAACGAGGGCGATCGCGAGCACGAGCCCTCCGATCCCGGCCAGGATCACGAGCTCCCGCTCGCCGAGCTCGAACCCGCCGGTGTGCTCGAGGACGATGTAGTCGAGGACGAACGCGAGGGGCCACGGCCTGGCCAGCTCGGCGACGGCCGCACAGCCTGCGAGCAGGCCGGCGCCTGTGAGCGCCCGCCACTCCCTGCGAACGTACGGGCGCAGGAGCTGCGTGGCCGACGTCATGAGACCGCCACCCGGGCGTGCTGAATGCCGCCCACGCGCTCGGCGAGCAGCGCCGCGCTCGCGGGCGCTCCACCGAAGTCGAGGTCGATGCTGCTAGGCCGGAAGTCGAGCAGTGCCAGGATCTCACGAGCGAGCGCGACCGGGTCCAGCCGGTCGGAAGGAAGAACACGCACCGCACCGCGTGCCTCGAGCCTCCCCGCGCGCTTCGTCTGCTCGTCCTCGCGCCCTTCGGCGAACGGCACGACGAGGGCGGGAACCTGAGCGCGGACGAGATCGAGCGCGGTGTTGTAGCCGCACTGGCTCACCGAGGCTCCGGCCGAGCGGAGCCGACCCGCGAGATCGGGCGCGAAGCGGTGCAACTCGACCCCGGGGGACTCTTCGGCAGCGCGTTGGAGCCGGTCCCACTCCTCCGCCGGCAGGAATGGTCCGGCGTAGACCTCCATGTGGAGCTCCTGCGGGAGGAGGACGCGGGCGTCCAGGGCCGCACGTAGGAGCGGGGCGCCGACGAGCCCTCCACCTGCCGAGACCACCACCCTGTCCTCACGCGGGCCGGCCGGCGGTGCCTCCTCGCTCTCGGGCACCACGAAGCCCGTATGCCGAACTGGAACGGTCAACGGGACAGCCGGCACGAACGACTCCTCGAACCGCGCGAAAGTCGGATCGGAGTGGACGAGGACAGCGTCCAGGTACCGGTTCGCCAGTACGCACGAGAGGGTGTCGTGCGCCTGCTGGTCGGGCCCTTTGCCGACGAGGATGTCCCGTACGCTCGAGACGACGGCCGGTCGCGGCGTCGCCGAGCGTGCTTCCTCCAGCAGCGGCACCAGCTCGTCGGCGAACCTGCGGCGGCCGAACGGGAAGAGCTCGACGGCCACGACGGCGGGCCGGAGCGAGCGGTACGTCCGAAGCAGGCTCTCTCGCCGCCCGCGTCGCGCCTCGCCGAGGCTGGCGGCTCCGCGGCTCACGAGCGCACCGTCGGTTTCGGCGCCGACAGGAGGAAGCTCGACGAGCTCGACCTCCTCGTGCACGGCCAAGCCGTCGGCCAGCTCACCGCCGCAGGCCAACACGACGCGAAAGTGCTCCGTCAGCGCCGCAGCAAGCGCGAAGGAGCGGACGGCGTGACCCAACCCAAGTGAGTGCTGGCTGTACAGAAGGAGCCCGGGGCGCGTCATGCGAGCACCTCCCGTGCGGTGCCGAGGAGCTGCGGCAGGCGGCGCAGGCCCTCCTCCCGGACGCGGGTCACGACCCGCAGGGCACGCTCGCCCAGGAGCGCCGCCGCGGTGTGCGCCCGGAGCGCCTCGTCGGCGGGCGCCGGCCGGACCTCCGCGTATCCCGAGATCAAGCTCGCGCAGAGCTCGGGGACTCGAAACGCGGGAAGCAGACCGACCACGCCCGCATAGCGAAGGGAGGCGAGCACGCTTCCGAGCTCCGCGGCCGCCGGGCCGGTCGCCACCTGGTCGAGGTCGATCAGCGCGACGCGTCGGTTCTCGAGCAACGCGTTCCTGAAGTTCACGTCGCCGTGCAGGCAGAGGGCCTCGGCCTCCCCGTCCAGCCGGGATCGGAGCTCCGAGACGAGCTCGCGAGCTGACTCGGCCACGTCATTTCGGACCGAGGCGATCAGCCGGGCCGCCGCGTCGAGTCGATCGGGATCGGCGCGCCGGAAGCGCACGGAGTCGGGCGCGGGGAGTCCGTGAAGCCGCGCAAGCGCTCGCCCGAGCCGGCGATAGCCGATGCGCGGGTCCGAGACGGCGTGGAGCGGAGCGCCCTCAACGCTCTCCACGAGCAACGTCCGGTGCGGCGTCGAGTACCCCAGCGCGCGGGGAAGCACCAGCTGTGGATCCTCCGCATCGAGCTCACTTGTCAGCGACTCGTGCACGCGCCGTGCGCGAGCCCCCTCCTCACCCACATAGGCCTTGGCGTATCCGACCGTTCGGCCGTCGTCGTCCAGGCACCGGACCGTCGCCGCCTTCTCCGGCGCGTAGGACGCGACCTCGCTGCGGCGCCAGGCCGGATGAAGGTCGGCGAGCGAATCGGCAGGGCCGGACAGCGCCGGAAGCCCCTTGATCTTCCTGTCGTTCGGGAACGTCCAGAACACCGCTCGGAGCTCCCGGTCGAGGAGAACCGGAGGGACGGGCCCGCACTCAACGACCCGCTCGAGCGCATCCGCGTAGGCCCGCTCGCTGCGCTCGAGCGAGGGAAACGAGCTTGCGGCCACGTCGAAGGTCGACGAGCCCGCTCGGATCTTGTGCACGGTCCGAAGCCGCGCTGCGACCCGGTACTTGACCCGGACCTGGCGGCACGAGTCGATCTCGACTGCGAGCAGACGGCCGAGTCGCACGGCCATGCGACGGGGATCGAGCATGAGGTCGCGCTGCGGAACGGCCGGATCCGGGTCGAGCGCGGCGTTCACGGCACCTCGCTTCCGGAAGTGAACCCCTCGCCCTGGTCCCACGCCAGCCAGTCCTCTCCGTCGCCGCATAGGCGGAACGCGAGCGGCTCGCCCTCTTTCGAGGTGCGCAGCAATGCAGCCTGTGTCGGCGTCCACATCACGACGTCGCGGCGACGCCGGCTCACCACCTCAGCCAGAACGGCGCGGCCGGCGAGGCACACCCGGAGCCTCGGCGCCGGCTCGCCGGGGGAGAGCGGTGCGACGAGCGTGAGGAACGTCGTGTCCTTCGAGCTCTCGGCGACGACACTCACGACCGGCGCGGGGACCTTTCGCCCGTACTCGGGTGCGAACCACCCGTCCTCGAGGACGGGAACCGCGCCCGGGAACACGAGCGCGAGGCCCGGGGCGTGCACGACGCCGGCCTCGCCGTCGTGGACGATCCGCGTTGCGTCCCACGCCTCCGGCGCCAGATGGAAACGGAGGTCGTACCGATGCGGCTGCGCAGCCCGCAGTCGATCTTCGATCAGCCAGTACTCGTCGCCGACGAACACGACCCGACGCGCGTGCACGGCGTCGTAACAGGGACTTCTCGCCTCGCCGTGGAGAAGGTCGAGCCCGGGCGCCGTCAGCCGGCCCCGAAAGCGGCCCTCGGCGACCGGGCCCTTGGGCTTCCTGCGGCGGTACGGCGTCTGGTCGAGCCCGTCGACCCAGACCGTGTTGTGCGCGGCCGTGCCCTTGAACCAGCGGCGCCAGTTCGGCGACGGCTCCTCGGCGTAGGTGTAGCGCCCCGGATCGACGAGCAGCGGCCGCCCGCCGGCCGAGGCCTCGACGCTCAGGAGGTCGTAGTGGCCGTGGCCGCCCTCGCCGATCGGGCCGCAGTCAAAGACGAGGAAGCGAGCGGCCACGGTTTCCCAGTCGCTGCGCTGGAAGAAGTAGCCGCCGGCGGGGAAGCTCGCATATCGCCGGCGCGGTGGGGTTCGCACGAGCGAGCCCGCAAGTGCGAGCAGCTCGCTGTACGAGCCGGTGTCCGAGTCGGAGAGCGCCGGGATCCCGCCGTCGGGCCGGTGGCAGTGGATGGCGAACGTGCACGCCGGCTCGAGCCTTCGATCGAAGCCATCCGGGAAGCGAAGCCCGAACAGCCGGGCGTTCTCGCGCGCACCGAGGAACGAGCGCAGGGCGAGCAGGTGGTAGTGGCTGGAGCGTTCGCAGTGGACGCCGTCCGGGAGGACGTCGGTGAGCAAGTTCTCGTAGAGCGCGTCGATCGTCTCGGCGAGCAGGTCGCCGCGCGGATCGGTCCCCGGGAATGCGAGCGCGACGAGGAAGAGCGTGTAGAGCTCGAACGTGCGGTGGTTGCGGGCCGGAGTGAGATGCGAGCGGATGTAGTCCGCCTGCTCCGCCACGCTTCGCGCGATCTCCTCGTCGAGCCCGGGCGTCAGCCCGGGGAACCCCGGCGAGTCGGCGAAGCGCTGCCAGGCGTACATCCAGTTCTGGACGCGGCGCGCCGTCACGTCGGTCGAGTCCCACCCGACTGGCACACACCGGATCCAGGAGGCGACGAGCCGCTCCCATGTCTCCAGGAAGCCACGGTCTCCCGTCTCCCCGAACGCGTGGGCAAGGTCGAGCCCGTCGTAGAACTTGCTCCAGACAATCCGCCACTCGTCGTCGGCCGGGAGCTCTGCGCCGGTCCAATCCGGCTCCGTTCCCAGCTCGAGCGCCTGCCCGAAGTACTCGAAGCGGCCGCTGCGTACGGCCTCGGCTCGGGCGAGGTCGCGGTGCTCGTGGTCGATGACGCAAAACACGGGTCGCCGGACTACATGACTCGCAGCGCGCGAATGCGCCGGCGCGACGGTCACGCCGCCGCCTCCCGGAAGAGGCTCGCGAGCTCTGCGGCGAGCCTCTCCCCGTCGAACCGCTCGCGGACCGTCTTCTCGGCCTCGCGTCCCAGCTCCCGGGCGTAGTCCGGCTCGCGGTAGAGGCGAACGAGCGCCTCCGCAACCGCACCGGGATCCTCCGGCGGGACGAGCAGGCCGTTCCGGCCGGACACGACGAGCTCGGGCAGGCCCGAGACCTCCGTGCCGATGACCGGCACTCCGCAGGCCATCGCCTCAACCATCACATTCGGGATCCCGTCCCGATCGCCCGAGCCGGCGACCCGGCACGGGAGACAGAACGCGGAGGCGCGCCGGTACTCCTCGAAGAGCTGAGCCTGCGTCATCGAGCCGAGGAGGTGCACGCGCCCGTCGAGCCCGAGCTCGGCGATGGCGCGCTCGAGCTGCGGCCCGACCTCGGGCTCGAGCGGAGCGCGATGGCCCACGATCACCGCCTCGACTGGGACGCCGCGATCGGCAAGGATGCCGACCGCCTCGACGAGGACGTCGAAGCCCTTCTTCTCGACCAGGCGGCCGACGGAGAGCACGCGGAAGCGACCGTTTCGGGCCTGTTCCGGCGCACCTTCGGCCAGGATTCGGGCGAAGTCGACGCTCAGGCCGTGGTAGACGCGATGCACGTCCGCCCCGTCTCCCAGCTCCCGAAGATGCCGCCGGTTCGCCTCCGTGCAGGTGACCACGAACCGCGCAGCCTGGATCTTCCGCGGCAGCAGGCCCCCGGGGTTGAGCTTCTCGGTGTAGATGTCGCGCGCGTGGCCCGTGAACGAGAACGGGACGCCGGTGATGCGGGACGCGTACCAGGTGACCGTCGTCGAGCCGTGCGCGAAGTGGGCGTGGAGGTGGCGAACGTCGCCCGCCTCCAGCAGGCGGTCGGCCAGCGCGATTCCGAGGAGGAGCTCCCGCAGGAAAACCTTCCGCGGAAGCGACCACCAGAACGCCCGAGCGCGAAGCGCATCGGCGAGCGCCGCCCGGCCCGCCCGGAGGAGGCCAAGCGGGCGTCGGCGCGCGATGCGGCGAAGCGGTGGAAGGAAGGCCGGGAGGTTTCGCGCGAGCCACCGCGTGCGCGAGAGGCCCGAGAAGCTCGAGGTGGCGGGCAGGTACACCGGTTCCGCTCGAATGCGGCCGACCACCAGGTGCCGCGCGCCACGCTCGTGGTCCTCCACCGGCTTCAGCACGTAGAGGCGGAGCGGGATCCCGGCCTGCTCGAGCCGGTAGATCTCGCTGGCGATGAAGGTCTCCGAGAGCCTCGGGAATCCCTTGACGACATAGGCAACCGATCCCGTCATCGCGTCACCGCCATCGCGTGTCCGCTCCCTCGACGGCCGCTCGACTCGGCGAGGCCCGCGAGGATCTCGGCCGTGCGTTCGGTGCCGCGGTAGTGCTCGTCCTCGAGCGGGGGTCGCGGTCGGGCCAGCACCCGGCCGAGAGCCGCGCGCATCGCCGGCGCCGACAGGTCGTCCGGATGGAGCACGTCCTGGAGGCCGCGCCGGGCGAGCTCGCTTGCCCGCAGAAGTTGCTCGGTGCTCGGAACCGTCCGCGGGACGAGGAGCGCGGGCCTGCGCGCTCGCATCACCTCTGCGACGGTGTTGTAGCCGGCCATGCACACGATCGCGCGTGCGCGGGCGATCAGTGCGTCTAGGTGCGGCCTGAACCGCCACACCTGGGCTGCGAGCCCGTCGGCCAGCGCCTGCAGCCGCTCCACCTCCTCACCGGACATGAGCGGCCCGGTGACGACAATCGCCGGGCAGGGCAACGGCTCGAGGCGGAGCGCTTCCAGGAACGTCGCGAGCACCGCGTAGCCGTCCGAGCCGCCTCCGACGGTGGCAAGGACGTAGTCGCCGGTTGCGTCGGCGGGGCCGCTTCCGTTCGTCCCGCCGCCGACGTACCCCACGTGATGGACCGGAACGGGAAGGTTGTCGGCATCCCAGTGCAGGCAGTCGATTGCGTCGAGCCCCGGCGAGTCCGGCCCGTAGACGAGGACGTGGTCGTAGAGCCGCCGAATGGCGCCGCGGACATCGGGACCCCACGCGCGACGTACCTTCGCCGGATCGTCCTCGATGTCACGGAGCCCGAGGACGAGCCTGCAGCCGGATGCGCGGAGCGCCTCGAGCGTGGGTCCGAGCTCCCCCTCGAGGCCGAGCGGGAGCCTGTCGACGACCGCGCAGTCAGGCTCGAACGCCAGTGCCGCAGCGCGGGCGATGTTCCCCCGCAGCCGCGCGACGTCCGGGGCATCGAGCGCCAGGCGACGCGCGTGATGCGCGCCGTTCCCGTCGCGCATCAGCGTCGGCAGCGTCATCACCTCGACGCGCGGCGGCAGATCGAAGACGACCTGAACGGGTGAGCCCGTCACGATCAGGGACGTGGCGTCCGGATCGGTTCGAGCCAGTCGCCCTGTGATCGCGAGCGCCCGCTTGAGGTGACCGAGACCGACCGCCTCGTTCGAGAAGAGCAGGAAACGGCTGGCGTGCTTCATGCACGGAGAGGGAGTCGATCTGGTGAAAAAACCTTCGAAGAAGTCCGACTTGTGAACCGCCGCTAGAGCGGGCGGATCAGTCGTCGTCCGAGCCGGACCCGGAACCGCCGGAGCCGGAGCCGCTCGACCCGGAACCGCTGGAGCCGGAACCGCTGGAGCCGGAAGCGGTCGAGCCGGAGCCGCTGGAGTCGGAAGTACTCGACCCGGAGCCACTCGACCCACTGGAGCCGGATCCGCTGGAACCGGAGACACCGGAGCCCGAACCGCTGGAGTCGGGAGTACTCGACCCCGAACCACTCGACCCACTGGAGCCGGAACTAGTCGAACCGGAAACGGTGGAGCCGGAGCCGCTCGATCCAGAGCCGCTCGATCCGGAACCGCTGGAGCCTGATCCTGAGCCGCTTGAGTCGCTGGAGCCGGTCGAGGGCAAGTCGCTCGACCCGGAACCGCTGGAGCCGGCGTCGTCCGATCCCGAGCCGGGGCCGCTCGAATCCGAATTCCGAGTACCCGGACCCGGACCGCTCGAATCGGCTGTGCGGCGGGCGGGTGTCGGGCGGGGCCGAGTCGAGCGGGTGGACGGTGCGGCGGCCGCCACGGGACGGACGGCTGGTGCCGTAGACGCTGAAGCCAGGTCGGCAGCCGGCCGAGCTGCGGACGCGACCTGCGAGCGAGTCTCGGCACGGTGGCCGGCGTCCGTTCTCACCGTCGCCTGCACGGGAAGGGCGAGCACCACGGCGGCCGCTCCGGTAGCGGCAATCTTGGCCGTGACGGGGGCCGACCCCAGGCCCGCCAGCGTGGCCGCGCCGGCGGCGCCGCCCGCACCGGCGGCAGCCGCTCCTGCGGGATCGAGGCCCGGAATGAGGCGGGACAGCTCCTCCCGGAAGGAGGCCGGCACCACGATCGTGCCGCGCGCCGCGCGCGGAATGTCGCCGAGCTGCTCGATCAGCCGCTTGCGCGCCCGCGAGAGGAGCGAGTCGACCGCTCCTCCGGACACGCTCATCGCGGCCGCAACCTGTTCGTACGAGAGCCCACAGAACTCGCGCAGGACGAGCGCCTCGCGCTGACGGTCCGGAAGCTCGGCGATGGCGTTTGCCACGTCGGAGAGATCGGCGCGGTCGGCAACGACGTCCGCCGTGTCCAGGACGGTGCCGGTTGTCTCCTCGTCCAGCGGCATCGCCTGGGCACTCAACGCCGTGCGCCGGCACTCGTTCCGCGCGATCGTCGCCAGCCATGCGGCCGGGTCGCGCGGCTCCGTGCCTGCGAGCAGGCTGCGGTGGGCGTTCAAGAAGGTTTCCTGCGCCGCATCCTCGGCCGCCTGCCGATCGCGGAGGTTGTAGCGGCAAACGGCCAGCACCATCGGCGCGAACTCGTCGAAGAGCGCGCCGACGCCCTCCGCAGGCTGCCGCGAAGCGGAGCCGCGTCCGAGAAGCCGCACCCTCCTGCGAACAGATGTCGCCATTACCCCCGGAGGTCCCTACGGGGGTAGCCCGCCTCTCGGATTCAGGCAGCCGGCCCTCGTCGGTCTCGTGCCGACGAGGGCCGGCCCCCTTTCGGTCCTACCTACGCACGGTGAACGTCTTGGTGAGCGTCGCAGCCGAACTCGACCCGGCGTAGACGTCGATCTGTCCCGGCTCGACGACGAGCCTGCCGCGGTCGTCGTAGAAGCCGAAGTCGCTCTTGTCGAGCGTGAACGTGACCGTCCGGGCTTGGCCCGGCGTCAGCGTCACGCGCTCGAACCCGCGCAGTCGGCGGACCGGCTGCGAGATGCTCGCAACCGGGTCGTGGATGTAGAGCTGCACGACCTCGTCCCCCGCTCGACTGCCGGTGTTCCTCACGGTCACGGACGCCTTGATGCTTCCGTGTCTCGACACGGACGACGAGCTGAGCTGGAGGTTCGAGATCTCGAACGTCGTGTAGCTGAGCCCGAAGCCGAACTCGAAGAGCGGCGAGCAGAACGGGATGTCGCGGTGCCGCGAGTTCCACTTCACGTCCGGGTTGCACGGCCGTCCGGTCCGCTCGTGGTTGTAGTAGATCGGCACCTGGCCGAGACGGCGCGGGAAGGACACGGGCAGCTTGCCGCCCGGGTTGACCTTGCCGAACACCACGTCGGCGACCGCATGGCCCGCCTGGACGCCCGGGAACCATGCCTCGAGAAGTGCCGGCATGTCGCCGATCACGTCCTCGAGCGCGAGGGGGCGACCGTTGAACAGCACGACCGCATAGGGCTTGCCGGTCGCCTTGATCGCGGCGATCAGCTCCTCCTGCCTCCCGGGCAGGTCGAGCGTGCTGCGTGCCGCAGCCTCGCCGCTCATCTCACGCGTCTCGCCCAGGGCGAGCACGACCTGGTCCGCGGCGTTCGCCACGGCAACTGCCTCGGCGAAGCCCGCATCGGAGCCGCAGCCCTCCGGATCGGTGTGCGGCGGCTCCGTGTTGGAGAGCTTGCAGCCCTCGGCATAGGTCGCGCCGGGGCTCTGCGTGTTGATCCCCTCGAAGACGGTCACGACGTCCGTGTCGCGGCCGGCGCCCCACCAGGGGCCGAGCATGTCGTGCTGGTTCCTGGCGAGCGGACCGATCACTGCCGTCTTCTTCGACGGATCGAGCGGCAGGATCCCGCCCTCGTTCCGCAGCAGCACCATCGAGCGGCTCGCCGCCTTCCTCGCCGCGGCGACCGCGTCGGGGCGCAGCATCTGCGCCTCAGCATCCGCCGGCATGTACGGCGCGTACGGGTTCTCGAACAGGCCGGCGCGGAACTTCACGCGCAGGATCCGGCGCACCGCGTCGTCGATCCGCCTCATCGAGATCCGACGCTCCCGAAGCAGTTGCTCGCCGAAGTCGCGGATGAGCGTGCTCGTCATCTCGGAGTCGACGCCGGAGTTGAGCGCAAGCGCCGCTGCACCAGGGCCGTCGGCGGCGACGCCGTGTCCGCACTCCCCGGTGTTCGGGTTCACGGGCGGGCAGGCGCGCATCTCGGCGACGGCGGTCCAGTCGCCCTCGACGAAGCCGTCGAAGTCCCACTCGCCCTTGAGGATCTCGTTCATCAGGTAGTCGTTGCCGCAGCCCGGCACGCCGTTGATGGCGTTGAACGAGCACATGGCCGTGTCGGCGCCGGCGTCGATCGCGGCCTTGAACGGCGGCAGGTAGAAGTTCCACAGCCGCTGGATGGACATGTCGGTCGTGTTGTAGTCCCGGCCTGCCTCAGGCTGGCCGTAGGCCGCGAAGTGCTTCGGGCTCGCCACGAGCTTGTCCGGGGCGCTGTAGTCGCGTCCCTGGATCGCCTTCACTCGCGCGGCCCCCAGAACGGAGTTCAGATAGGGATCCTCGCCCGCAGCTTCGGAGATGCGACCCCAACGTGGCTCGTGGGAGACGTCGACCATCGGTGCATACGTCTGCTTGAGCCCGACGGCGGCCGACTCGCGCGCGCCGTACGTGTGGTCGTCGATCGCGACCTGCGGATCGAAGCTCGCGCCGGTGGCGAGCGGGATCGGGAACACCGTCCGGAATCCGTGGATGGTGTCGAAGGCAAACAGGATCGGGATCTTCAGCCGCGACTGTTCCACGGCGATCGTCTGGAGCTCCCTGATCCGCGCGGGATCGGTCACGCTCAGCACCGAGCCGAGCCCGTCTCGAACCTCTGCTTCGGTGACGAGGAAGTCCGGCAGCAGCTGGATCTGCTCTAGCTTCTCCTCCAGCGTCATCTTCGAGAGCAGGTGATTGACCCGCGACTCGATCCGGCGATCCGCCGGCTCTCGAGTGGGTCTGAGCGCCTGCTCGTCGCTCGATTGCGAAGCGGCCACCACGCCGCCCGCGGCCGCCGCAACCACCGCGAGGATCAACACAGCAGCCGCAGCTGTGAATCTGAACCTCTTCATAGGTATCCCCCCTGTGCGGTCTGGGTCTGCGTCAGGCCTCCCCCGCGTGGCTGCAGGCCAAACGTGGACGTCTCGAACCGCCCTGCCACTTGACTCAGGAGGGTCATTGAACCGCTCAACGACTTGGCTCAGGATGGTCATGTGCCCACTGCGGCCCGGCGACTTGTCGGCAGGGACGACGAGCTCGGAGCGATCCTCGGTGTCCTCGACACCGAGCCGCTTCCGCGCGCACTCGTCTTACCGGGCGAGCCCGGAATCGGCAAGACGACGCTGTGGCTCGCCGGCATCGACGCAGCGGCCGCCCGCGGATACCGGATCCTCTCCTCTCGGCCTTCTGGAGCCGAGACTCGGTTCTCGTTCTCCGGACTGACCGATTTACTCGGCAATACCGTCGGCGATGTCGTGTCCGAGCTGCCGCCGGTCCAGCGGCGGGCCCTTCAATCCGCGTTGCTGCTCGACGAGTCGGAGCTCGACTCCGATGACCGCGCGGTCGCTGCTGCCTTCCTCGCGGCGGTGCGATTGCTCGCGCGCGACGGTCCCGTCTGCGTCGCAATCGACGACGTCCAGTGGCTGGACGCGGCTTCGGTTGCGGTCCTTGCCTACGCCCTGGCCCGCTTGGACGACGAGCCGGTAGCCGCCCTGCTGGCTGTCCGCGGCGAAGTCCCGGAATGGCTTCGCCGCTTGCTGCCCGGGGACTCTCTGCGCACGGTTGAAGTCGCAGGGCTGAGCCTCGGAGCGACCCACGAGATGCTCCACGTGCGTCTCGGAGCGACGTTTGCCCGCCCGACGCTGATCAGGCTCTGGGAGACCTCGCGCGGCAACCCGTTTTTCACGCTCGAGCTTGCAAGTGCCCTCCAGCGCAACGGCGGTTCCCTCGCTCCCGGCGAGCAGCTCCCGATTCCCTCGAGCCTCGAGGAGCTCCTGCATGCGCGTATCGACAGCCTCGGGCCTGCTGCGCTCGAGGTTGCTCGCGTTGTCGCGGCGCTCGCCGACCCAACAATCGAGCTCGTCGACGCGGCGGTCGTCGCCTGGTTCGACGCCGGACTCGATGAGGCGCTCGACGCCCGGATCGTCGAGATCGACGGGGAGCGTCTCCGATTCACCCATCCCCTGCTCGGCTCTGCGGTCGCCGCACGCCAGACGCCTGCGCGGCGCCGGTCGCTCCATGCACGGCTCGCCGAGATCGTCGTGTCTGCCGAGGAACGAGCGCGCCACCTTGCGCTCGCCACGGCCGAGCCGGATCAAGAAGTCGCCTCGAGCCTGGAAGAGGCCTCTCGAACAGCCCGTGCGCACGGTGCGTCGGCTGCAGCCGCCGATCTTGCCGAGCAGGCGCTTCGACTCACGCCCGTCTCGGGCTCGGACGACGCCCGCCGGCGCTTGTTCCTCGCAGCCGACCTCCACCTCGGCGCCGGAGACACGGAGCGAGCGAATGCGTTGCTCGAAGACGCGCGAACAGAGGCCGCACCGGGGATCGAACGTGCAACCGTGCTCGCACATCTGGCCCGCGCCCAGGTGAGCCCGCAACGGGCGATCCCGCTCTACCACGAAGCGCTCCTCGAGGCTCAGGGGGACAACGCGCTCCAGGCCACGATCCATGCCGGGCTCGCAATGTGGATGCGGTTGGGAGCCGACGGATTCCGGCGCGCCCTCGAGCACGCCGAGCTCGCGGTCAGCCTGGCCTCGGACATCGTGGATGCCGAGCTCCGCTGTCAGGTACTCGGGGAGTACGGCAGGACCCACTTCGCGGCCGGTCGCGGCATCGCCTGGGAGATCATGGAAGGAGCACTCTCGGTCGAACGCTCACTCGACGGTTGGCCGCTCCACGATGGACCGACGTTCAGGTTCGGCGAGCAGCTGTTCTGGTCTGTGCACCTCGAGAGAGCGCGCGATCTGTTTCAGGACGCCCGCGACGCCGGGCTTGCGCGGAACGACCCCGTCGTGGAGTCGGACGCGCTCTGGGGACTCGGCTTCGTCGAGTGGCGCGCGGGAAACTGGGAGAAGGCCGAGCGTTACACGGCCGAATCGATCGACCTGCAGAAGCAGCTTGGCCGGCTGCTGCCGCTCGACGAGCTCCCACCCGCGGTCATCTGGGCGCACCAGGGTCGGGTCGAAGACGCGCGTGCCAGAGCGCAGGCAGCGATCGCACGTGCTGACGAAGACGACATGCGCATCCCGCAGTCCGGCCACTGCTGGGTCCTCGGTTTCGTCGAGCTCTCGCTCGGCGACGCAGGTTCGGCGCTTGCGTTCCTCAGACGGTCATACGAGCTTCGGGACGCGGACACGCTCGACCCGGGGGAGCGTCTGGAGCTCGGAGACCTGCTGGAGGCTCTGATCTCCGTCGGCGAGCTCGACGAAGCCGAGGAGGTGCTCACGACCTGGCAAGAGCGCGCCGACTCGCTCGACCGGGCCTGGGCGCTGGCGATCCTTGCTCGGTGTCGCGGGCTCCTGCTGGCCGCGCGGGCGGATCTCGACGGCGCGTTCGCGAGCTTCGAGCGCTCGCTGGTGGAACACACACGCACCACGGATCCCTTCCAGCACGCGCGAACACTGCTCGCTCTCGGCAGAACGCAGAGGCGCGCGAAGAAGCGCGGCGACGCCCGCGGAACCCTCGAGGAGGCGCTGGCCCGCTTCGAGCGGCTCGGCGCCCCGCTCTGGGCCGAGCAGACACGCGCCGAGCTGACCCGCATCGGCGGACGTTCGCCCTCGAACGGCGAGCTGACCGAGGCCGAGTCCAGGATCGCCATGCTCGTAGCCGAGGGCCGTACGAACCGCGAGGTGGCCGCTGCCCTCTTCCTCACCGTGCACTCAGTCGAGACAACGCTGACGCGTGTCTATCGCAAGTTGGAAGTGCGCTCGCGCGCCGAGCTCGCGCACCTTTTCGCTGCAAACAGCTGAGGTTTCCAGCTTTCGCCGCCCGACCCAGGCTGCGAGCGTCGTGGCCGTGCCGAGTTACCTCGTGGAGACGTATCTCGCTCAGGGCAACACCGCTGAGCGGACGGCGCGCGAGGCGAGAGCGCGCTCGGCGGCCGAGGCGCTGTCCCGGGCAGGCACCCGCGTCAGCTTCCAACGGGCCTTCCACCTGCCCGCGGACGAGATCTGCTTCTTCGTCTTCGCCGCGCCGTCGAGCCGGGACGCCGAGCTCGTGGCCGAGCGGGCAGAGCTGGGCCCGATTCGCGTCGTCGAAGCAATCCCTACTGGAGAGGAGAACTCCGAATGAAATCGAGACGGATGAGAGCCGGCGCCGGCGTGGCAGCCATGCTTGCCCTTGTTGCCGTGCTGGCGCTCGGACCCGGAGGGGCGTCGGCGGCACCTGGCGACAACGCCGTCGTCCACTGGAGCGAAGTCGCGGCGAATGCGATCGTCGTCGGCCGGGCGCCTGCGGCCAGCGCCGTGCTCGGTGGGATGGTCCACGGAGCGATGTACGACGCCGTCGCGTCGATCGAGGGAGGCCTCGAGCCGTTCGCGACCGGTGTCACGGCACCCCCGGGTGCATCGGTGGATGCGGCGGTCGCTCAGGCGGCGAGGGACGTCCTCGTGGCCCGCGTGCCGGCACAGACGCTGACGGTCCAGCAGGCGTACGACGCCTTCATGGCGTCGATTCCGAACGGGCCCGCAAAGGACGGAGGCAAGGCAGTAGGTGCCGCCGCCGCGGCCGGGATGCTGGCGATGCGGACCGGCGACCACTTCGACGACGTCGTTCCGTACGTCCAGCCTCCGTTCGGGCCGGGCGTGTTCGAGCCGATCGCGACGACCCCGGTAGTCACCCCGGGCCTCGGTCTCGTGCGGCCGTTCACATTCGACTCGCCCTCCGAGTACCGGCCGAGCGGCCCGATCTCGATGACGAGCCGGCGCTACGCCGAGGACCTGGCCGAGGTGCAGTCGATCGGTCGCGTCAACAGCACCGTTCGAACGCCGTTCCAGACCGAGACCGCTCGCTTCCACTCGGAGCAGACGTTCTTCCAGTTCAATCGCACCCTGCGTGACCTGGTGAACGCACGCGGCCTCGACGTGCGCGAGTCCGCGCGGCTGCTGGGCTACGTG
>Ga0209382_10003602_pt1 | contig 21357 bp, 22 predicted proteins | sample SoiMetdeltSBSDD5_FD_187599 | JGI IMG/M metagenome (GOLD analysis project Ga0209382, IMG submission 187599) | Bulk soil microbial communities from a Populus tree surrounding site in Tennessee, USA - Soil MetaG P. deltoides SBSDD5 (SPAdes) (version 2) | ecosystem: Environmental > Terrestrial >... | reverse complement strand
CATCCTGCACCACGTCTTCGAGGCCTACGAGCCGTGGGCCGGCGAGCTGCGCACCCGCGCCACCGGGTCGCTCGTCGCCGACCGGGCGGGCGTGGCCACCGCCTTCGCCATGATGAACCTGCAGGAGCGGGGATCGATGTTCGTCGAGCCCGGCACCGAGGTCTATGAGGGCATGGTGGTGGGTGAGAACTCCCGCTGGGACGACATGGACGTGAACATCACCAAGGAGAAGAAGCTCACCAACATGCGCGCCTCGACGGCCGAGGAGACCGAGAGGCTCATTCCGCCCCGCAAGCTCTCGCTCGAGCAGGCGCTGGAGTTCTGCCGCGAGGACGAGTGCGTGGAGGTCACGCCGGTGGCGGTGCGGATCCGCAAGGTCACCCTCGACCAGACCGTGCGCGGCCGCGAAACCGCCCGGCGCAAGCACGCTTGACGCTTGCGCAGATCGTTGTCGCGCTGAGTATAGAAAACTAGGCCCGATCTACATCCAGCGCCGTAACGATCACCGCCCTAGCGGAGTGATCAAGCGGTGGCCTAGTCTGCCGGCATGCTCCTCGCGCTGTACGGCATAGTCGCCGTCCTCAACATCGTCGCCGCGGCGATCGGCAGCCACGCGCTGGACTGGGCGACCAAGCCGTTGCTCATGCCGCTGCTCGCGCTGTGGCTGTGGCGGGCCGACCGCACCGCGAAGGGCATCATTGCCGGGCTGCTGTTCTCCACCGCCGGCGACATCGCGCTGCTCAACGACGGGCAGGGCTGGTTCATCACCGGCATGGTTCTCTTCCTCGGCGCCCACATTTGCACATAACAACGTTCATCCGCGGCGGTGCACGGCCCAAGCCCCTCGTCGCGGCGGTCTACGGCATCATCCTCGTCACCGCCCTGATCTGGCTCTGGAAACCCTTGGGGAGCATGGCTTTCCCCATGACGGGGTACGCGCTGGCGCTAACGGCGATGGCAACGCTGGCCGCGAGCATCAACTGGCGCGTCGGGCTAGGCGGGTCACTTTTCCTTATCTCCGACTTCCTCATCGCCTTCAGGGTCGCCGACGCGATGACCCTGCCGGGCCCGCCGATCTGGGTGATGCTCACCTACGCGACCGGTCAAGCGCTGATCGCCACCGGCTGGGCGGGCCGCGGCCGTTAGCGGCTCTGCTAGGTTCCTCGCGTGACCCCCGACCTCGTGGCAGAGCTGGAAGCCTTCCCCGGCGTCGCGTCCGTCTGGTTTGGACCGTTCGGCGGGCCGGCCCGCTTCGCCTGGGCGGAGCACGAGACCCATTACGCCGCAAGCACGATGAAGGTGGGCGTGATGGTGGCCGCGTGGCGGGCGATCCCCGATCTCGATCGGCCGGTCCTGGTTCACAACGAGCACCGCTCCGCCGCGCCGGCCGGCGAGGTGTTCGGCAACGACCCGGCCGAGGACGGCGACCCCGCTGTCTGGGGAAAGATGGGCTCCGCGGTGCCGCTGCGCTGGCTGATCCAGCGCATGATCGTGCGGTCGTCCAACCTCGCCACCAACCTTGTGCTCGGCGCGCTGGGCAACGATTTCGAGGCGGTCAACCGGGTGTGGCGCGACGCGGGCGCGACTCGCGCGCACACCGACCGTGGCATCGAGGACGGCCAGGCGCGCGAGGCCGGGATCACCAACGAGGTCACCGCTTTCGACCTGTGCCTGTTGATGGGTTCCTTGGCCACCGGCAAGCTGGCCGGTGAGGCGGCGACCCGGGAGATGCTCGACATCCTGTGCGCGCAGGAGTGGCGCGACGACTTCGCCCTCGGCCTTCCCGACGGGGCGCGGGCCGCGATGAAGAACGGCTGGATCACGGGCGTGCGGCACAGCGCGGCCGCGATCTTCCCCGATGATTCCGAGCCGTACGCGCTGGCCGTCTGCACCACCGGCGACCTGCCCGACGAGCAGGCGTGCGCGTTGCTGACCCGGGTGGCCGAGGCGAGCTGGGCGCAAAGGGATCTACCCTAGGCGGGTGACCATCACCTCCGTCCGGACCCATCGGGTCTCCGCCCCCTTTCACACACCTTTCGTCACCGCCCTGCGCCGCGCCACCACCGCCGAGTCCCTCCTCGTCGAGATCGTCGACAGCGACGGCCGTGCCGGTATCGGTGAGGCGCCTCAGGTTTGGCAGGTGACCGGGGCGAGCATCGCCGGCTCGCAGGCGTGCGTCGAGGAGGTGTTCGCTCCCCTGCTCCTGCACCAGGATCCCGACGACCTGGTGACGCTGTGCCGCAAGGTGGCGAAAGCCGTGGTGGGCAACGAATCTGCCAAGTGTGCGGTGGATGTGGCCCTGCACGATCTGGCTGCCCGCCGGCTCGGCGTCCCGCTGGCGCGCCTGCTCGGCGGGGCGAGACTAGCGGTCCCGACGGACGTCACGCTCTCGGCGGGCGAGCCCGACGAGCTTGCCAAGGCCGCGACGGACCGTATCGCTGAGGGTTTCACCGTGCTGAAGCTGAAGGTGGGCACGGACGCCGCCGGTGACCTCGGCAGGATCCGGGCGGTCCGCCGGGCCGCCGGACCGGGGGTCACCATCCGGCTCGACGCCAACCAGGGCTGGACTCCGCGCGAGGCGGTGAGGATCATCAATGGACTGGCCGATCTGGCGATCGAGCTCGTCGAGCAGCCGGTCAAGCGCCACGACCTCGACGGGCTGGCCTATGTCACGCAGATGACCGACATCCCGATCCTCGCCGACGAGTCGGTCTTCACCGTCCGCGAGCTCACCGAGGTGATCAAACGGCGCGCCGCCGACATGGTCAACGTCAAGCTTGCCAAGTGCGGCGGGCTCAGCGCCGCCCGCACACTGCTGGAGCTGGCCCGCGAGCACGACATGGGGACCTGCGTCGGCTCGATGATGGAGACGTCGGTCGGCGTCGGCGCCGCCGCCTCGCTCGTCGCCGCCCAGCCCACCACCCTCGTCAGCGACCTCGACGCGGCCTGGTGGCTGGCAAGCTCGCCCCTCAAGGGCGGGCCCACCTATCACCAAGGCGTTCTGACGCTGCAGGACCAACCCGGATTGGGGGTCGAGCTATGAGGACGGCAACGGTCAGCGCGCCCGTCGCGACGCTGTGGACAAGGCCCGACGCGCCGCGGCCGGACATCGACAACCTTGCCCTCGATCCGCAGGTGGACGCGCGCGCCTGGGTGTCCGGTCTGGATGACGACGGGCGCGTCTATCGGGGCGTCCTCACCCAGTTGCTGCACGGGGAACCGGTACTCGTCGAAGAAATCTCCGGTGATTGGGCACGGGTGGTCGCCACCGCGCAGCCCGCGGCCAAGCTCGACCCGCGGGGCTATCCGGGCTGGCTTCCCTTGCGGCAGCTCAAGTTCGACGATGCGCTCGAGGTGGCGCGCGGGCTACTGGGCACCCCATATGTGTGGGGCGGGTTGACGCCGCACGGCATCGACTGCTCCGGTCTTGTGCACCTGTCGTTCCGGCGGGTGGGCCGCACCCTGCCCCGCGACGCTGACGATCAGGCGCGGGCGACGACCCCGCTTGAGTCAGGCCGCGAGGCAGAGGGCGACCTTTACTTCTTCTCAGAGACCGGCAAGAAGGTGACGCACGTCGGCTTTGTCACGGCGCCCGGCCACATCCTGCACGCCTGCAACGACGCCGGCCGGGTCGTAGAGGAACCGCTGCCGGCCCGGCGCCGCGAGACGCTGATCGGCATTCACCGCGTCGACTGATGCCCGGCCTGCGTCCCGGGTGGCGGGCCGCCCGGCGCCCCCTCAGGAGGCGAAGCGGCGCCCGAAGGTGAGGCGGCAGCGCCCGAAGACGAAGCAGCCCCAGACGACGAACCAGCACCCGACGAACCAGCGCCCGACGACGAAGCAGCCCCAGACGACGAACCAGCACCCGACGAACCAGCGCCCGACGAACCAGCGCCCGAAGACGAGGCAGCGGCTGAAGACGCCGCTGCCGCGGCCAAGCCCTCGCGCCTGGCGTCCCTCGCAGACTTGATGATGCTCGCGACCGTCGCCACCGCCAGGATCGAGACGATCACACCGAGGGACCAGCCGATGCTGATGTGCGGCACGCCCGGTATGGGCTCGCCGTTATTGATGAACGGCAGGTTGTTTCCGGCCATCGCCTCGAGGATGAGCTTGACGCCGATGAAGCCGAGGATGGCGGCTAGGCCCAGCGACAGGTACACCAGCCGCTGCAGCAGCCCGCCGAGCAGGAAGTAAAGCTGGCGCAGGCCCATCAACGCGAACACGTTGGCGGTGAAGACCAGATATGCCTCCTTGGTCAGCCCGAAGATCGCCGGGATGGAGTCCAACGCGAAGATCAGGTCGGTCGTGCCTATGGCGATCATCACGATGAACATGGGGGTGAACAGGTATTTGCCCGCCGTGGAGCGGGTGAGGATCTTCCCGCCGTCGTAACGCTTGCTGATCGGCAGCACCCGCCGCGACCAGCGGATGAGGATGTTCTCCTTGAAGTCGCTCTCGTCCGTCTCGCCCTGCCGGGTCAGCTGCCACGCCGTATATATGAGGAACAGCCCGAACAGGTAGAAGACCGCGATGAACCGCGATACCAGTGCCGCGCCCAGAGCGATGAAGATGCCGCGCATCAACAACGCGATCACGATGCCGATGAGAAGCACCTTCTGCTGGAAGATCCGCGGCACCGCGAACCGGTGCATGATGATCACGAAGACGAACAGGTTGTCCACGGAGAGGCTGTACTCGGTTAGCCAGCCGGCGAAGAACTCCTGGCCGTACTGGCCGCCATACAGTAACCAGATCCAAGCGCCGAAGGCACAGGCGAGGGCCACATAGAAGACGACCCATCCGGTCGCCTCTTTCATTGACGGCTCATGCGGGCGTCGGCCCACAATGAGCAGGTCTAGCAGCAGGATCAGCAGGAGACCTGCAAGGGTCACCCCCCAAACCACGGTCGAAACGTGCATCGTCTTACCTCCGGTTGGCAGCATCTGGCCCCGGAGGTCTCTCCCGCCGCGTCCGTGCCTTCACGGCCTCCCCGGCGACCGACGATGCCGGGTGCGTGCCCCGATCATGCTGGGACCGCGTCCGTGTTGACGACACCGCCGCTAGGGAATACTCCCCTCCTGTGCCCAGTATTGTTCACCATTCCCGGCAAGACCTGTAGATCGGGGGCATGTAAGGATCACCTCATGGTTCTTGAGGTCGCCCTGATAGAGATCACGCCGGGTCAGGAAGACGAGTTCGCGGCCGCCTACCGCCAGGGGCATGAGACGCTCGCCACCACCCCGGGCTGCCGAAGCGTGCGCATGACCCGCGGGTTCGAGTCCCCGTCGCGTTTCGTCCTCCTCGTGGAGTGGGATTCGGTCGAGGCGCATCTGGACAACTTCCGGGCGACCGAGCGCTTCGTCACATGGCGTGGATTGATCGGGCAGTACTTCGCGCAGCCCCCACTGGTCGAGCACTTCCTCGATGTCCAACCATAAGACCTTAAAGGCGGCTGATGGGGTACCCATTGATGCTCATCACCAAGATGGTCAACGCGGCTTGGCGATCGTGGTGGCGCACGGCTTCACCGGGTCGTGGCGGCGACCCAGCGTGCTGCGGGCCGCCTCCATCTTTCACCGCTTCGGCGGTGTCATCGGTTTCGACTTCCGCGGGCACGGCGCGTCGGGTGGCCACTCGACCGTGGGCGATCGGGAGATCTACGACCTTGAGGCGGCGGTCGCCTGGGCACGCCAGCTTGGCTACGAAAACGTTGCCACGGTGGGGTTTTCGATGGGCGCCTCGGTGGCGTTGCGGCACGCCGCGCTGATCCGCGGGGTGGCGGCGGTCGTCGCCGTGAGCGGCCCGGCCCGCTGGTACTACCGCGGGACGGTGCCGATGCGCCGGCTGCACTGGGTGGTGGAGCGCCGGATGGGGCGGCTGGTGGGCCGGATTGCCCTGCGCACACGCATCGCATCCGTTGGATGGGATCCGCTGCCGGAGGCGCCACATGAGGTGGTGGGCCGCATCTCACCGATCCCGCTGCTGATCGTGCACGGCGACAGCGATGCGTACTTCCCGCCCGAGCACGCGAATCAGCTGTTCGCGGCCGCCGCGCCACCGAAGGAACTCTGGCTGGAGCCCGGCTTCGGCCACGCCGAAAACGCGGCCCCTTCCGAGTTGCTGGTGAGAATCGGGACTTGGCTGAGTCTCCAAGGCAGCCGCCGGCAACGCGCCCAGGACCACGGCTTCGCCTGAAGCTAAATCGCTCGCTAAATGAGTGATCACTCATCTAGACTTCGCGCGTGGTTCGACTTACCCCCGATGATCGCCGGGCGGCGCTGATCGCGGCGACGCTGCCGCTCCTGCGAGCCCACGGCCTGGAGGTGAGCACCCGGCAGATCGCCCTCGCGGCCGGTGTCGCCGAGGGCACCATCTTCCGCGTGTTCCCCGACAAGTCCGCGCTCATCTGCGCGACGATCTGGCACGCGTTCGACCCGGCGCCGGTCGTCGAGTCGCTGCGCAACCTGCCCGACATCCTGGATCTGCGCGCCAAGCTGTTGATGGCGGCGCGCATCATCGGCAAGCGGTTCAGTGACAACCTCCCCCTGCTGGTCGCGGTGCGCGCCAGCCCTCGGGCCGGTGACATGCTCCCCCAGGACAGCCTGGCGAAGATCGTCGAGGCGATCGCGTTCCTGATCGAACCGGAGCGGGACCGCCTGCGCCACCCGCCGGAGACCATCGCCTGGCTTCTCACCTCAATGATCATGATGCAGCGCCGCCTGCCCGGCGGGCCGGAAAAAGCGTTGGCGGCCAAGGATATAGTCGCAGTGTTGCTCGACGGCGTGCTGCGGCCGGAAAAGAAAACGGAGCCCGCATGCTCATAAGACTGCTGCGACGCCATTTGCGCCCCTACGCGGGCGTGATCTGGCTGATCGTCGCGCTGCAACTGGTGCAGACCCTCGCCACCCTCTATCTGCCGACCCTCAACGCCGACATCATCGACAACGGTGTGGTCGCGGGCGACACCGGCTACATCATGCGCGTCGGCGGGGTGATGCTCGCCGTCTCCCTGCTGCAGATCGCCTGTTCCATCGTAGCCGTCTTCTTCGGAGCCAGGACGGCGATGGCGCTCGGCCGGGACATCCGCGCCTCCATCTTCGGGCGGGTGCAGGAGTTCTCCGCCCGCGAGGTGGGCCACTTCGGCCCGCCCTCGCTGATCACGCGCACCACCAACGACGTGTTGCAGGTCCAGATGCTGGTGCTGATGACCTTCACGATGATGGTGGCCGCGCCGATCATGATGGTGGGCGGTGTCGTCCTCGCCCTGCGCCAGGACGTGCCGCTCTCCGGCCTGCTTCTGGTGATCATCCCGGTGATGGCGATCGTCATCGCCCTGATCATCGTGCGGATGCGGCCCCTGTTCCGCGGCATGCAGGAGCGCATCGACGAGGTGAACCGCGTGATGCGCGAGCAGATCACCGGCATCCGGGTCATCCGGGCCTTCGTGCGCGACGAGCACGAGCAGGAGCGGTTCGCCGTGGCCAACACGTCGCTGACGGACGTGTCGCTCAAGGTCGGCAAGCTGATGGCGCTGATGTTCCCGTTGGTCATGCTCATCGTCAACCTGTCGAGCGTCGGCGTGCTGTGGTTCGGCGGGCACCGCATCGACACCGGCGAGATGCAGATCGGCGCGCTCACCGCGTTCCTGACCTACCTGATGCAGATCCTGATGGCGGTCATGATGGCCACCTTCATGTTCGTGATGATCCCGCGCGCCGAGGTGTGCGCCGAGCGGGTCGAGGAGGTGCTCGACACCGACTCGAGCGTGCTGCCGCCCATCAAGCCGGTCACCAAACCTTCAACGCGCGGGCATTTGGAACTGCGGGACGTGGAGTTCCGTTATCCCGGCGCGGAGGAACCTGTGCTGCGCGGGATCGACCTGGTGGCAAGGCCGGGCGAGACGACAGCCATCATTGGCAGCACCGGCAGCGGCAAGTCCACATTGGTCAACCTGATCCCGCGGCTGTTCGACGCTACCGACGGCAGCGTGCTTGTGGACGACGTCGACGTGCGCGACCTAAACCCGGCGGCGCTGGCCGATGCGGTGGGGTTCGTGCCGCAGAAGCCGTACCTGTTCACCGGCACCGTCGCCTCAAACCTGAGGTATGGCAAGGCGGACGCCACCGAGGAGGAGCTGTGGCGGGCGCTGGAGATCGCCCAGGCGCGCGACTTCGTCGAGCAGATGCCCGAGGGTCTCAACGCCCCCATCGCCCAGGGCGGCACCAACGTGTCCGGTGGCCAGCGGCAACGGCTCGCGATCGCCCGGGCGCTGGTGCGCAAGCCCGAGATCTACCTTTTCGACGACTCGTTCTCGGCGCTTGACTACTCCACCGACGCGGCGCTGCGCCGCGCCCTGACGAGCGAGACCGCCGACTCCACCGTCGTCATCGTGGCGCAGCGGGTCAGCACCATCCGCGACGCCGACCGGATCGTGGTGCTCGACGACGGCCAGTTGGTCGGCGAGGGGACCCACCGGGAACTCATGCGCGACAACGAAACCTACCGCGAGATCGTGCTCTCGCAGCTGACCGAGGAGGAGGCTAACGCATGACCGTCGGTCATGACCCGCGGCACATGGACGTCACAGGCGAGGTGGCGATATGACTGGTCCACGGGGAGGACCCGCCGCGATCATGGGCGGACCGCCGGTATCCAAGTCGTTGGACTTCAAGGGCTCCGCCAAGCGGCTCATCAAGCTGCTGCGCCCCGAGCGCAACCGCCTCATCGGCGTGCTCGTGCTCGGCATCGGCAGCGTGGCGATGGCGGTCACGGGGCCTCTCATCCTCGGCCACGCCACCGATCTCATCTTCTCCGGCGTGATGGGGCGCAACCTGCCCGCCGGGGTGAGCAAGGAGCAGGCGGTCGAGGGGCTTCGCCAGCGCGGCGAGACCCAGCTCGCCGACATGGTCTCCGCCATGAACGTCGTCCCGGGGCAGGGCATCGACTTCAACGCGGTGGGGCAGGTGCTGGTGTGGGCGCTGGTGGTGTACTTTGCCGCTTCGCTGTTCCAGCTGGTGCAGCTGAGGCTGACCACGGCGCTGGTGCAGCGCTCCATGTTCCGCCTGCGCGAGCAGGTCGAGGCGAAGCTGTCCCGGCTTCCCTTAAGCTACTTCGACTCCCAGGCTCGGGGCGAGGTGCTCAGCCGCGCCACCAACGACGTCGACAACGTGGCACAGACGCTGCAACAGACGCTCAGCCAGCTGATCACCTCGGTGCTGACCGTCGTCGGCGTGCTGGTCATGATGTTCTGGATCTCCCCGCTGCTCGCCGTGATCGCCCTCGTCACGGTGCCGGTGTCGGTGCTCGCCACGGTGGCCATCGGCAAGCGGGCACAGCCCCAGTTCGTGGCGCAGTGGCGCACCACCGGCCAACTCAACGCGCACATCGAGGAGATGTACACCGGCCACTCGCTGGTGAAGGTCTTCGGGCGGCAGAAGGAGGTGGCCGAAAAATTCAACGAGCACAACGAGAACCTGTACGCCTCCGCCTTCAAGGCCCAGTTCATCTCCGGCATCATCCAGCCCGCCATGTTCTTCATCAGCAACCTGAACTATGTGCTGGTGGCGGTTGTCGGTGGGCTGCGGGTCGCCTCCGGCTCGCTGTCGCTGGGCGACGTGCAGGCGTTCATCCAGTACTCGCGGCAGTTCAGCCAGCCGATGACCCAGATCGCCGCGATGAGCAACCTGGTGCAGTCCGGCGTGGCGTCCGCGGAGCGGGTGTTCAAGCTGCTCGACGCCGAGGAGCAGTCGCCCGATCCGGTTCCGGCTGCCACGCTGCCCTCGGCCCGGGGGCGGGTGGCGTTCGAGAACGTCTCCTTCCGGTACAAGCCGGATGAGCCGCTGATCGAGGACCTGTCGCTGGCGGTCGAGCCAGGTCATACCGTGGCGATCGTCGGCCCGACCGGCGCGGGCAAGACCACCCTCGTCAACCTGCTGATGCGCTTCTACGAGGTCTCGAGTGGACGGATCACCCTTGACGGTGTCGACATCGGCACGATGACGCGCGAGGAGCTGCGGTCCAACATCGGCATGGTGTTGCAGGACACCTGGCTGTTCGGCGGCACCATCGCCGAGAACATCGCGTATGGCGCCGACGATCCGAGCATGGAGGAGATCTGCGAGGCGGCGAGGATGGCGCATGCGGACCGATTCATTAGAACATTGCCTGAGGGGTACCGGACGGTGCTCGACGAGGAGGGAAGCAACGTCAGCGCGGGTGAGAAACAGCTGATCACCATCGCCCGCGCGGTGCTGTCCGACCCCAAGATCCTGGTGCTCGACGAGGCGACAAGCTCGGTCGACACGCGCACCGAGCTGCTGATCCAGCAGGCCATGACCACGCTGCGCAGCGGCCGCACCAGCTTCGTGATCGCGCACCGGCTCACCACGATCCGCAACGCCGACGTCATCCTCGTGATGGAGCACGGCCGGATCGTGGAGCAGGGCAACCACGACAAGCTGATCGCCGAGGGCGGGGCCTACGCCAGGCTCTATGCGGCGCAGTTCTCCCAGGCGATCACCGAGTCGGTTTGACCCACGCGACCGTGCGGGCGTAGTCGCTGAAACCCAGGCTCGCGTAGAGCTTGGCCGGGACGGGATGGCCGGCGTGACCGGGCGGGTAGACCACCGCCCGCGTCGCGCCGGCCACGCGCGCGGTGACCAGATCCGCTGCGCGAGCCGTTGCATGTGACGCAGGTCGGCCGGCCCTTCGTAGTCGCGTCGCACGAGTCTGGATCATGCCATCGCGGTAGTGTCGGAATTTATGGGCAAGGTGACCTTCCACATCGCGGTCTCGCTCGACGGATACGTCGCGGGCCCCGACCAGAACCTTGACGACCCGATCGGGCGGGGCGGCATGCGCCTGCACGAGTGGCTCTTCCCGCTGGCCGCCTTCCACGACAGCGGCGAGGGCGAGGTCAACGCCAGCAGCCCGGTGGTGCAGGCATGGACGGCCAACGTCGGCGCCTACATTATGGGGCGCAACATGTTCGGCCCCGGGCGCGGGCCGTGGGACGAGTCCTGGTCCGGCTGGTGGGGCGAGGACCCGCCCTATCACACGCCGGTCTTCGTGCTCACCCACCACGAGCGGGAGCCGCTACACATGAAGGGCGGCACCACCTTCCACTTCGTCACCGACGGCATCGAGTCCGCGCTCTCGCGAGCGCGGGAGGCGGCCGGAGACAAGGAGATCTCGATCGCCGGCGGGGGCAGCACCGTCCAGCAGTACCTGTCGGCCGGCCTTGTCGACGAGTTCGAGCTATCGCTGGTCCCGGTGATGCTCGGGGAGGGCGTGCGCCTGTTCGACCACATGGGCGATGGCCCGCCGGAGCTGGAGCAGGTGCGCGTCGTGGAGGCCCCCGGCGTCACCCACCTGCGCTACCACGTGCGCTGAATCTACAATGCCCGGCATGGCAGGGCGCATGCCGCTTCTCCTCGCCGCGCTGCTGATGACCGGCGCAGCCAACGTCGGTTGTACCGTTTATTCCCGCCCGGTGCCCGGCTGCGTCCCACCGTCCAACGAGGCCGCGTTGCTCGACGAGTTCGCCAAGGAACCGGTGCTTGCCATTGGCCCGCCCGGGTCGAAGCGGCACGCGGAGCCCCGCCGCCAGGTGGCCTGCCGCCGCTCCGGCGACCACGCCACCGAGACATCTGTCAGCGTCCATTACGAGCTGTCGTCCAACCTCGGGCGCGATGAGGTGCGCGCGTTTTACGACCCGGTGGCGATCGAAGCCGGTTGGGCGCCGCTGCCAACTCCTCTAGACGCGAAGGGACTGTGGTACTGCCGCAGAGTCCTCGCTCAGCCCGCTGTCCTCAGGGTCGCCTGGCAGGACGACATGACCATTGAGAACGAGCACGTTCCGGCCACACTTTCCGTCGTGATCCACCTCGCCCATGACGGGACCTATACCGAATGGGCGGAGGTCGAAGCGGCGCGCCAGGCTGGATGCTGGCCGTAGATCAGCCGGCGCTGGCCTCCACGCGCTGCTTAAGCGCCTCGTTAAGCCGGCGGAAGTCGTTGACCGTGCGGTCGACGATGCCACCGACAAAGGGCACCAGCACGCCGGAGAACCGCTCGGCCTGCACCAGGCGCGTGCCGCCGCCCTCGATCGGGGTGAGCCTGTAGCTGTGCTCGCCGTCGAAGACCCCGGGCAGTACGAAACGGCCGATCCAGCGCAGCTCGCGCTGCGGTTCGGCCACGAGCACCTTGGGGCGGAACGTCATCGGCCTACCTTGGGCCGGAAACATGCGCAGCGTCAGCGTCTCGCCCACCTGGAGGCGACCGGACGCCTGGCGGATGAACGGGTTCCACTCCGGATAGGCGTCAAAGCTCGTCAGCGCCGCCCACACCCGCTCCGGGGGCGCGTCGACGTCGATGCTTGTCGTGATCTCCCGCATGGGAGAACCCTACAAGGGCTGGGCTTAGTCTGGCGTCATGACATCGTGGCTCGAAGAGGTCCAGGACGCGACGTTCGCAGGCGCCAGCGCCGCCACCACCGGCTCGTTCGGGCGCAGTCGCCGGCTCACCGGCGATCAGCTGCTCAAGGTGCTGACCACCCGGCGCAACGCCGTGGTCTCCACGACCAGGCGCGACGGCCGCCCGCACAGCACACCGAGCAGCTTCCTGCTGTACGAGCAGTCGATCTGGCTGCCCGTGGTCGCCGGGGCCGCCCGCGCCAAGCATGTCGTCAAGCAGCCCTGGATGACGATGGTCATCTCCGAGGGCCAGCTCGAGACGCACGGCGTCGTGATCATCGAGGGGCCGGCAATGTTGATCACCGATCCGCCTCACGAGGTCGTCCAGGCCGCCACCCGCAAGCTCGGCAGCGTCGCTTGGATCCAGCGATGGATCGAGCTGATGCCGGCACGCATCCTCAGCTACGCTTCGGCCGACTGGAAGGAAGACGGCGTTTAGGCCAGCACCCGGTGAGAAGATGTCTATATGGGAAAGATCCGGGTTGGCACCGCGTCCTGGACGGATCGAACATTGCTTGCTTCCGATTGGTACCCGGAGGACGCTAACAACCCCGAAAAGCGCTTGGCGTACTACGCCTCGCAGTTCCCCATCGTCGAGGTCGACTCCACCTATTACGCGCCGCCCGCCGAGCAGACCACCAAACTTTGGGTCGACCGCACACCGCCCGGGTTCCTGTTCAATATCAAGGCGTTCAGCATGCTCACCGGCCACCCGACGAAGGTGTCGGCGCTCTACAAGGACCTGCGCCCGGAGACGGACAAGCAGAACATCTACCCCAAGGATTTGAGCCCCGAGGCCTACGAGGAGGTCTGGACCCGCTTCCTGTCCGCTCTCGACCCGCTCGTGGAGGCCAAGAAACTCGGCGTGCTGCTGTTCCAGTTCCCGCCGTGGTTCGGCATCCGCCGCGACAACAAACAGTATCTGCTTGAGGTCAAAAAGCGTTGCGCCCCTTTGCGTGTCGCCATAGAGCTGCGCAGCGCCCTATGGTTCGAGAAGTCCAACAAGGACGAGACTCTGTCGTTCCTGCGGGACAACAAACTTCCCTTCGTGTGCGTGGACATGCCGCAGGGTTACAAGAACTCCGTCCCGCCCGTCTTCGAGGCCACATCGGACGTCTCGGTGGTCCGTTTCCACGGCCACAGCGACAAGTGGACAAGCCGCGACATCCACGAACGCTTCGGGTATCTCTATTCGGAGCAGGAGCTGAACAAGTACGCCCCGAAGCTGCGCAAGCTCGGCGACGAGACCCGCCAGACCCACGTGCTGATGAACAACTGCTACTCGGATTTCGCCCAGCGCAACGCGCAACAGCTCATCGAGATGCTGGAAGGCTAGGCCGCATCCTCGAGAGTATCGCCTACCATCCGATCATGGTGGTTCGCCTCGTTTATGAAACGCACTCCACGACGACCGACAACGAGACGGGCATAGCGACGGGCTGGCTTCCGGGTGAGCTGTCGGCGCAGGGAATCCTCAACGCGCAAGCCCTGGGCCGCCGGCGCCGCGACGACGGCATTGACGCGGTCTTCTGCTCCGATCTGCACCGCGCGGTCCAGACGGCCGCGATCGCCTTCGGAGGCACCGGGATCCCGATCATCCAGGATCCACGCCTGCGCGAGACCAACTACGGCGACCTCAACGGGAAGCCGACGGCGGTCGTCCGCGACGACGGACTGGCCCACCTGAACGAGCCTTTCCCCAACGGAGAGTCCTGGCGCCAGGCCGCCGACCGGACCGTCGAATCCCTGCAAGACATGGCCGAACAATGGGACGGCAAGCGGATCGTCGTGATTGCACATTCGGCCCAGCGTTACATCCTCCGCGAGCTGTTCGAGGGCATGCCCTTCGAGACTGCGCTCACCGCCCCGTTCGAGTGGCAGGAGGGCTGGGAGTACACCCTGTCCCCAAGCACCCTCACCAACCTGCGCATGGAGCCGGTCGACAACGCCAACGACATCGCGATCCAGGACTGGCGCCAAGTCCACAACCTGATCATCCCCGCCGACCCGCTGACGATGGACGAGGTGCGCGAGCGCGTCCACCACCGCCTCGAAGTGGTTTATCTGAACGGCGTTCCGATCGGCTGCACCACGGTACGGCCACCGCGGACCGAAGGTGGGACGGCGACGGTCATCGTCCGGGTGCTGCCGGCCCACCGCCGCCGGGGCTTCGGGACGACGCTTTTCGCCAGAGCCCTGACGCAGGCGCAAGCGTTGGGTGCCAACGAAATCGAGACCATCATCTGGGCAGCCAACGCCGACGGGCTCAGGTTTGCCCAGGCCAACGGGTTCGAGGAGGTGTCCCGCTACCAGCCCGCGGACGAGGACGATATTCCCTTCATCACGCTGAGGCTGGTCCGGCCGCCCGCTCCAGCGCCCACCGCACTGCGCCCGCGATATCCGTCACCGGGAACAGCAGGTCCCTGATAACCCGTTCCCGATCGATGACAAGGATCAACCGCCGCAGCCGCGGCACGACGGCGTGAAATGTCGGCAGTCGCAACGCCGCTGTCAGTCTCAGCTCAGCGTCGGAAAGCAGCGGGAACGGTACCCGCTCGGATTTTGAAAAAGCATGCTGGTCCTCGGGCGTCTGCGTGCTCACCCCGCGCAGCCCCGCCCCTGCCTCGCGAAACCGCGGGTACGCGTCGCGGAAGAGGCGATTCTCGAGGGTGCACCCGAGCGCCCCGGGGATCGCAGCGAACCCAGTCGGTTGGGGCGCAAGCGTAGCCAGCGGAAATCCAAATAGGACGGTAACGGGAACGTCGGGCGCCACAACATCTTCGGACCCGCCCAGAGTGGAAGGCAGCGAGATCGGCGGCACCGCCGTGCCCACCAAAGCCGAAACCCGTTGCGACGCGGCCGCCGAGTCGAGCCCGGTGACCGACCCGTCGCCGAGAAGCCAGCTGTCGCCCCAATCCTGAAGCGCCACAAGGATCGGCACGAGGGCGAGCCCGGCCGGGGTGAGCCAGTACTCGTGCCGCAGCGGGTGGCGCGAGTACGGCCGACGCTCGATCAGCTTGTGCCCCAAGAGTTTGCGCAGCCGCTCGGTCAGCACCTTGCGCGAGATCCCCATCTCGGCGGCCAGTTCCTCGAACCGATGGTGCCCGCGCGCCAGGTCCCGGATGAGCAGCAGGTCCCAGGCGTCGCCGAGGACGCCCAGCGACTGCGCAATGGCACAGTGTGTTTCCGGAATCCAGGTTGCGCGCGGCATGCCCTCCATTCTAAGTTCCCTTTAGAAACTGACAACACGAAGATAACGGCAAGAACGGGGGCGGGCAATTTGATCTGGACGAGCGTTCGCGAATTGCCCGGATGGGTGCGCCTGCTGGTGTTGGGCCGTTTCATCAACGCCGCAGGCGCACTGGCTTGGCTCTACCTGACGGTCTACCTGGTGCAGGAGCGCGGCCTCGAGCCCGGCCTCGCCGGGATCATCGTGGGCGGCAACGGGATCGGCGTGATCACGGGCAACCTTTTGGGCGGCTGGTTCGGCGACCGCCTCGGCAACAAACCGACGCTTCTGGCCGGCTACCTCGGCTGGGCCGCTCTCTGCTTGGCATTTCCTTTGGCGGGTATCCAGTACCTCCTGCCGGTTTCGATAGCTTCCGGTTTCGCCGCCGGGTCCAGCCAACCGGTCGCGGCGGCGCTCGTGACCGCCGCCGTCCCGCCCGAGCAGCGCCGGGTCGGCATCGCCATCACCCGGGCCGCCTTCAACGCGGGCATCGTGATCGGACCGCCCCTGGGCGCGCTCGCCGCCGCCTACGATTTTTCGCTCGTCTTCATCATCGACGCGCTGACGAGCCTCGTGCTCGCCGCGATCGTCTGGCGCTGGGTGCCTTCCACTCCCGCGCCCTCCAAAGCCGACTATCAGCGCGGCTTCCTCACCGCCGTGCTCCGCGATCGCAAGGTCATGATGCTCGTCGCGGGCGTCGTCGTCCTCGACACCGCCTACCGCCAGATCTTCACCGGCCTGCCCCTGACCCTGCAGGACAACCTTCTCGCTTACGGCGCCCTGATCGCCGGCAGCTCCCTGCTGATCGTGCTCGCCGAGACGCCCCTCGCCGTCGCTTTCACCAACCGCCCCGCCCTGCACGTCATCACCTCCGGCTGGATCCTCGTCGGCCTGGGCTTCGCCGCCCTGAGCGTCTGGCCGGCCCTCGGCGGTGCCGTCATCGCGATCGCCCTCATCACCTTCGGCGAGATGCTTTACAAGCCAACGTCTCCGGCCTTCGCCGCGGAACGCGCCCCGCACGGCATGGAGGGCCGTTTTCAGAGCCTCTACAGCGGCGCCTCGATCAGCGGGATGGTGCTGTCCCCACCCATCGGCGGCTTCGTCTACCAGTACGCCCCGGATCTTCTCTGGCCACTGTGCTGCGCCATGGCGTTGGCCGCCGCGGCGGCTCTCGCGCTCACGGCGCGCTCCGCATCGGGTGTGGTCACCCCCGAGCCTGGGTAGAGACACGTCCATGCATACCCAGGGTCGCAGCGTCGTCGCCGTCCTCTCCGAGGAGCACCTCAAGCTGCAGGCGCTCTCGAGCGAGCTGGTCAGCTCTTCGTCCACTTCGGACCATTTCGATGTGCTGACCGCTTGGGTCAGCCGGCATCTTTCGGCCGAGCAACGCTACCTCTACCCTGTCGTGCGCAGCCTGCTTCCGGAGGGCGACCGCCTGATCGAGCAGGAGCTGAACCAGGATCATGTGATTCTGCGCCGCCTTGCCTCCCTGCGCCACTCGCCGGCCCGATCCTTGCCGAACATCGCCGACGAGCTGGTCGCCGACCTGCACCGCCATGCCTACTCGGCGGCCCGGGATATCCTGCCGCGGCTGGAGGAGATGAGCCTGGACGAGGATCTGATCTGCCTGGGCGATCTCGTCACCGGCGCCGAGGCGAAGGCGCCCACGCGCCCGCACCCGCTCACGCCCGACCATCCACCGTGGAACCGGATGATCGACCCGCTGGTGGGTGTCGTGGACCGGATGCGCGACCGGGTGTCCCACCGCAAGACGTCCCCGCATGAGCTGTGAAGGTTTACGACCGGAGACGTAGGGTATTAGCTTGTTGTGTTTTCCCCCTACCTGCCACCATTACCACCGCTTCCAGGTGAAGGCGAGGAATTTCAGTATCGTCCGGCGGGACGCAGCATCATCAACCTCCTGACCGACGAGCACCTGCAGCTGGAGGCCCTGTCGGCCGAACTGCTGCACACCGCCCCTTCACGGCAAGATCTGGCCGATGTGGTGACGGCGGCGGTGACCAGACATCTGTCCGCCGAGGAGCAGTACCTTTACCCGGCCGTGGAGGCGCTGCTCCTCGACGGCGAGGAGATCGTCGCCGAGGAGATCGACCACGATACCTCGATCCTGCGCAAGCTGGCGATGCTCGAAACCGTTCAGCCTCCCAGCCGTTCCTTCCACGACTTGGCCGAGGCGATCGATGACGAGTTGCTGCGCCACGGGCGGACCTGCGCCACGAAGATCTTCCCGCGATTGAGCGAGTTGGCAAGCGAGGCTGATCTGATCCGGCTCGGCAACCGAGTCGAGATCGCAGCGGAGGCCGCCCCGACGCGCCCGCATCCTGAGGTCCCCAACAGGCCCCCCTGGAACAAGCTGGCGGCGCCGGCCGTCGGCATGGTGGATCGCCTGCGCGACGTCGTGGAGCGTCGCAAGACCTATCCGGAAGATCTTTCCTAGCTGGTACCGGTCCCCGCGCCCTCGGTGACCAGGCTCCCGGTGGTTCCCCGTCCCACCGGGAGCCTTTACTTTGCCCGCTCTACACTTCGCCCGCTCTACACTTCGCCCGCTCGACGCAGCCACCCCCGCTACGCGGCCATCCTTACCCCGCCCGCCTCACGCTCTCGCCCCGCGCCCCCGCTTCACCCTCTACGCCGCCAGCCTCATCAGCCGCAGCTCCTTCTTCAGCTCCGCGATCTCGTCACGGATCCGCGCCGCCAGCTCGAACTGCAACTCCTGCGCGGCGCCGAGCATCTGCTCGGTCAGCTCCTCGATCAGGTTGCCCATCTCCGCCTGCGCCATGCCCTCGGTCTTCGTCTCGATCCGCCCCCGATCACGCGAACGCGTCGTGGGCGTCGGCGCCTTGCCCCGGCTCATCTGCCGCCCGGAACCGCCGATGATGGCGCCGCCCGGACCGTGACCGCCCATGGCGCCCAAGGTGTCCTCGGCCTCGCGGTAGATGTCGTCGAGGATGTCGTGGATCTTCTTGCGCAGCGGCTGCGGGTCGATGCCCCGCTCCTCGTTGTACGCGACCTGCTTGGCGCGGCGGCGGTTGGTCTCGTCGATCGCCTCCTCCATCGAGGGGGTCATCTTGTCCGCATACATATGGACCTCGCCGGAAACGTTACGGGCGGCCCGGCCGATGGTCTGGATCAGCGAACGCCCGGAGCGCAGGAAGCCCTCCTTGTCGGCGTCGAGGATGGACACCAGCGACACCTCGGGCAGGTCAAGACCCTCACGCAGCAGGTTGATGCCGACCAGCACGTCGAAGTCGCCCTTGCGCAGCTCCTTGAGCAGCTCCACGCGACGCAGGGTGTCCACCTCGGAGTGCAGGTAGCGCACGCGGATCCCGTGCTCCAGCAGGTAATCCGTCAGGTCCTCGGCCATCTTCTTGGTCAGCGTGGTCACGAGCACCCGCTCGTCCCGGTCGGTCCGCAGCCTGATCTCGTGCATAAGATCGTCGATCTGCCCCTTGGTCGGCTTGACCACCACCTGCGGGTCGACCAGGCCGGTCGGCCGGATCACCTGCTCGACGAACTCGCCGGCGGCACGCTGAAGCTCCCATGGGCCGGGAGTGGCGGACAGGAACACCATCTGCCCCACCCGCTCCAGGAACTCGTCGAAGCGCAACGGCCGGTTGTCCTGCGCGCTGGGCAGCCGGAACCCGTGCTCCACAAGGATCCGCTTGCGCGACGCATCGCCCTCATACATGCCGCCGATCTGCGGGATCGTCACGTGCGACTCGTCAATGACGGTGATGAAGTCGTCGGGGAAGTAGTCAAGCAGGCAGTGCGGCGGGCTGCCCGCCTCACGCCCGTCGATGTGACGCGAGTAGTTTTCGATGCCCGAGCAGAAACCGACCTGCCGCATCATCTCGACGTCATAGGTCGTGCGCATCCGCAACCGTTGCGCCTCAAGCAGTTTGCCCTGCTGTTCCAGCTCGGCCAGGCGCTCGACCAGCTCCTGCTCGATCCCGCGGATCGCCCGCTCCATGCGCTCCGGACCCGCTGTGTAGTGCGTGGCCGGGAAGATCAGCAGCTCGTCGACCTCGCGGATCACGTCGCCGGTGAGCGGATGCAGGTAGGACAGCTTGTCGATCTCGTCGCCGAAGAACTCGATGCGGATCGCCAGCTCCTCATAGGCCGGGATGATCTCGAGCGTGTCGCCCCGCACCCGGAACGTCCCGCGGCTGAACGCCAGGTCGTTGCGCGTGTATTGGATGTCGACCAGGCGGCGCAGCAGGAGATCGCGTTCGATCTCCTCCCCGACCTTCACCCGCACCGTGCGGGAAAGATATTCATCGGGGGTACCCAATCCATAAATCGCCGACACGGTGGCGACCACGACGGTGTCGCGCCTGGTCAGCAGCGACATGGTGGCCGAGTGCCTGAGGCGCTCCACCTCCTCATTGATCGACGAATCCTTCTCGATATAGGTGTCGGTCTGAGGGATGTAGGCCTCGGGCTGGTAATAGTCGTAGTAACTGACGAAGTATTCGACGGCGTTGTTGGGCAGCAGCTCACGGAACTCTTTGGCCAGCTGAGCGCAGAGCGTCTTGTTAGGCGCCAGGACCAGGGCCGGGCGCTGAAGCCGCTCGATGAGCCAGGCGGTGGTGGCCGACTTGCCCGTGCCGGTCGCGCCCAACAGCACGGTGTGCCGGTCACCCCGCTTGACCCGCCGTGCCAGATCTTCGATCGCCGTCGGCTGGTCGCCGGCCGGAACGTAATCGCTGACGACGGCGAAGGTGCCGTCGACCCTAGGAATGTCCAACGCCATGCATGAAACCTAACTCGACCCAGTGACATTTCGTCAGAGACGCCGTTGACCAGCCCCGATGACGGGGCGTAAGTGATTAACTCCGATGTAGCGATTGTGTGCCATCTCTCACCGCGATACCGTGGCTGAGTAGGCCGCTTGCGGCGGCTGCCCCGCGATGGTTAACCCGATCGCGGCCGGACCTCCACACCGGCCGGCCAGCGATCGGCGCACAGGTAGCAGCCCCGATCCGCCCCACCGCAGGATTGGCGAGCGCACCGCGTGCGACCAATGCCAGTCGCGCCGGGCCCGCCGCAAGCGGTCTGAAAGCATGCAGCAGGCCCAGCCATCGCATCGCCGCGCGTTGCTTGGCACGCGCAAAAGCAGCTTTGGCACGCGCAAAAGCAGCAGAGCCAAAGCCGGCCACAGCCATGGGCCAGACCGGCAGGGCGATCGACCGAGCCAATGGCTGCCAAGGGGGCACGGATCGACCGCACCACCAGAATACCCACACAATCCCGCACCGCGGCTAACATTATGTAACGACATACCGACATCGAGCCATCTACGTCACTAACGGCATCACCCGGACGTCAGCTTCGGCCAAATCGCGTCCACATTGGACCGCAGCTCCTCCAGCGTCCCTTCGTTGACGACTTCGATGTCGGCCACCGCGTGCCGCTGCTCGTCGGTCGCCTGGGCGGCGATGCGCGACCGCGCCTCCGCCTCGGTCATGCTTCGCTCCCGCATCAGCCGCTCCACCCTGATGTCCTCGCTGGCGAAGACCACGATGACGGCCTCATAGGTATCCGCGAGCCCGGCCTCCACCAGCAGCGGCACGTCATTGATCGCCACCGCCCCCTCCGGCGCCGCGGCGGCAAGCTCAGCGGCCCTCGCCC
>Ga0209382_10003598_pt1 | contig 21380 bp, 17 predicted proteins | sample SoiMetdeltSBSDD5_FD_187599 | JGI IMG/M metagenome (GOLD analysis project Ga0209382, IMG submission 187599) | Bulk soil microbial communities from a Populus tree surrounding site in Tennessee, USA - Soil MetaG P. deltoides SBSDD5 (SPAdes) (version 2) | ecosystem: Environmental > Terrestrial >... | reverse complement strand
CGGCGGTTACTTGCTTCCGTAGTCGTTGGTGACGATGACGATCAAGCCGGGGCTCGCGCCGGCGATGCCCTCGAACCGGGGCTCGACGCGCAGGTTGAACCGCGTGCCCAGCCGCTGCGCGGCGGCCTCCTCAGGCGTCCCGGGACGGAAGTACACGGTGGAGGTGGGGATCCGGGCGTTCGGGTAGTTGTCGACCGCAGTCACCTGCCAGCCATCGCGGCGGAAGTCGTCGGCGGCTTGGGCGGCCAGGCCGTCAATGGTGCTGTTGTTGAACACCCGGACCGGCGCGCTGGGCGGTGGTGGCGGTGGTGGCGGGGCCGGTGAGGGGGCGGCGGTGGTAATGACCGGCGGCGGCGGGGTGGTCGTTGCCGGCGCCGGGGCGGGCGTTGCGGCGGCGTCAGTGCCGGTGGCGGGAGTGTCGGTGGCGGGAGTGTCGGCCGGAGTAGCCGATGTGCTCGTGGCACCGGCCGCGCCATCGCCGCCGCCATCGCCATCTTGACCACTGAGCGTCACCAGAGCAACCAGCAACGCGCCGACGGCCAGCCCGAGCAGGGCCAGCCCCGCAATGCGCAGTGGGCGAGCCCGCCCGGCGGCATCCGGCGCCGTCACGGCGTCCGCCTACGGCGTTGCCCGCCGGCGCCGGACGAGCCGTTGGCGCCGAGGCGGGGCCGGGCGCCACCCGGCTGGTGCGACCGCAACTGGCCTGCTGACGACGGTGCCGCGACGCGCCAGCTGAGCGCCTCGCAGCCGGCCACAAGATCCACGAGATACGCCCTAGTGTCGGGTTCCGGGAAATGGGCTGGGACTGGACTCGACACCGAGCCGCTTAGCGGCCCGGGCCCGCTGCCGGCTGGACCGCAGCCGGCGCAACCGCTTGATTAGCATGGGATCCGCCGCCAGCGCTTCCGGCTGGTCGATGAGCGCGTTGAGCACCTGGTAATAGCGCGTGGCCGACATGTCGAACAGCTCGCGGATCGCCTGTTCCTTCGCGCCCGCGTACTTCCACCACTGCCGTTCGAAGGCCAGGATCTCCCTGGCCCGGCGGCTGAGGTCATCGACAGGCTCCGCTACCGACGCCAGGACAGGGCGGTGCTCGGCTGCCCGGACCTCTGCGGCGGCGTCCATCTGGCTCCTCGCGTCGTACGCCGGGATCGTCGGCGGTTCCGGCGAATCACATCGCTGTGATTCCATCCCCTATTCAACCACGGTCGCCTCGGCCCGCCGGTGCGGTCGTCCCGGCGCGTCCACAACGCCCGATGGTGACACTAGGGTCTCCCATCGTGCCCGTGCATCCAATCCGCATCACCGGTGACCCCGTGTTGCACAAGCCGACCCGGCGAGTGGCCACGGTCGATGACGAACTGCGCGCGCTGATCGACGACATGTTCGACACCATGGCAGCCGCCAATGGCGTGGGCCTCGCGGCCAACCAGATCGGCTGCGACCTTCGAGTCTTCGTCTTCGACTGCCCAGACGGGCCGGACACCCGCCGCCGTGGCGTCGTGATCAACCCCGTCCTGACCACGTCCGAACGGCCGGAGACCATGCCCGACCCGGAGGAGGACCTGGAGGGCTGCCTCTCCGTCCCCGGCGAGAACTTCCCCACCGGGCGGGCGGGCTGGGCCAAAGTCGAGGGGCTCGGCCGAGATGGTGAGCCGGTTACCGTGGAGGGCAACGGGTTCCTGGCCCGCTGCCTCCAGCACGAGACCGACCATCTGGACGGCATCGTCTACCTCGAGCGGCTGGTCGGCCGCAACGCCAGGGCCGCCAAGCGGATGCTCAAGCAGCGCGGCTGGGGTGTCGAGGGCCAGCGGTGGCTGCCCGGCGCCACCCCGGACCCGTTCGGCCACTGATCATCCCCACCCGCGGTGTGTCCGCGGATCCGGTCCGGCGAGCCGGCGGTTCGGGTAGCCGGAGTCCGGACCTGGGGCATCCCGCGCACTGGCGCGAAACGCCCGTCTCACGTGTACCGACACGCAAACTCACCGGCACGAAACCGCGGACACACCGGCACGAAACCGCGGACACACCAGCACCAAACCGCGGACACGCCGGGGGTGGCGTTGGTAGCGCTGTAACGGTGTAATTGGGGTGAGGCGGTGGTGCGGATGAGCGACGAGCTGGACGCGTACTCGCGGACCGTGAGCACGGTGGCGGCGGCCGTCACCCCGCACGTGGCGAGCCTGCGGATGCGCCGGGGCAGCGGCTCGGCCGTGGTGTTCGCCGGCGACGGGCTGCTGGTGACCAACGCGCACGTGGTGGGGCAGGCCACCGGCGGCACGGCGGCGTTCGTGGACGGCACCGAGACCAGGGTGGACGTGGTCGGCGCCGACCCGCTGTCCGATCTCGCGGTGCTCAGGGCACGCGGTGCGACGCCGCCGGCGGCCGCGCTGGGTGACGCGGATGGCCTGGTGGTCGGGCAGTTGGTGGTGGCGGTGGGCAACCCGCTGGGGCTGGCCGGCTCAGTGACCGCGGGCGTGGTGAGCGCGCTGGGCCGCGCGCTGCCGGTGCGGTCGGGCCGCGCCGGCCGGGTGATCGAGGACGTGATCCAGACCGACGCGGCGCTCAACCCCGGCAACTCCGGCGGCGCGCTGGCCGATGCGCGCGGCAGGGTGGTCGGCATCAACACCGCGGTCGCCGGCATCGGCGTCGGGCTCGCGGTGCCGATCAACAGCACCACCCAGAAGATCATCGCCACGCTGCTGGCCGACGGCCGGGTGCGGCGCGCCTACCTCGGCGTGATCGGCGTGCCGGCGCCGGTGCCGAACGCGGTGGCCGAGCGGGCCGGGCAGCGGCAGGGGCTGCGGCTGGTCGAGGTGGTCACCGGCAGCCCGGCGGCCATGGCCGGCCTGCGCGGCGGCGACCTGGTGCTCACCGTCGGCCGCCGGCAGATCACCGACGCCCAGGGCATCCAGCGGCAGCTCTTCGCGGACGCGATCGGCGCGTCGCTGCCGATCACCGTGCTGCGCAACGGCGCGATGGTCGACGTGATCGCGGTCCCCGCCGAGCTGGTGGACGCCTGACGCCCGCCCACCTGGCACCGCCGGCTCCCGCTGCCACCGGCGTCTCCGCCGCCGGTTGCGAATGTGCCATTTGTTGCGCATACCGCAACCGATGGCGCATTCGGGGCGACGGGCACAGAGGGACGGCCGCGGGGGGCGGGCGCGGGCGACGGCCGCGGGCGACGGCCGCCGAGGAACGGGCGGCGGGGCGACGGGCGGCGGGCGCGGGGCGGCGGGCGACGGGGTGGGGCGGGCTAGAACCGCTCGTTCGGCCGCCATACCGGGGCCGGCGACCGGGAACTAACACGGCGTGACTCTGGTTGTGCACCGGCGCATCGCGCCACTGGTAGCGATCCTGGTGGCGGCAGCCACCGCGGCCTGCGAACCCGGCGGGCTGCTCGGCACCGGCCCCGACACCATTGTCCGCGGCGTGCCGGCCGGCACGATGGAGGCGCCGGCCGCGGCGCAGGCGCTGCCGGCGTTGCCGGTGGCGCCCCCCGGCGAGATGGCTGGCTACGACCGCGACTGCGGCCCGGGGCAGGGCTGCGTGTTCGGCCCGGCGTGGTCGGACGACGTGGACGTGGCCGGCGGGCACAACGGCTGCGACACCCGCAACGACCTGCTCGCCCGCGACCTGCGGCCGGGCGAGGCCGGCGGGCAGCCGGTGCCGAAGCGCTTCCAGGAACCGGGACAGTGCGTCGTCGTCGAGGGCGTGCTCGCCGACCCGTACACCGGCAGGAGCATCCACTTCACCAAGCCGCGCGCCGGCGACGTCCAGGTGGACCACGTGGTCGCGCTCGCGGCGGCGTGGCGCTCCGGCGCGGCGGCCTGGGATCCCCAGCGCCGCCGCAACTTCGCCAACGACCCGCTCAACCTGCTGGTGGTGGACGGATCGACGAACCAGTCCAAGGGCGACTCGACGGCCGAGGAGTGGCTGCCGCCGGACCCGGCCTACCGCTGCGAGTACGCCCGCATCGTGGTGACGGTCAAGGCCGGGTACGGCCTCACCGTGACCGAGGCCGAGCGGGCGGCGCTGCAGACCGCGCTGGATAGCTGCGCGCCGCCGGAGCCGGCACCGAGCCCGGCGGGCTGAGGCGGGCTGGGGCCGGCGGACCCTCAGAGGACGAAGTACCTCAGCCACAGGTACGGCATCGAAAGCGCGACGGTGATCGTGGCGACGACGAGCCCGTACTTGGTGAACTGCCAGAAGGTGATCCGCTGCCCGGAGCGGGCGGCCAGCCCGAGCACGACGACGTTCGCCGACGCGCCGACCGCGGTGGCGTTGCCGCCGAGGTCGGCCCCGAGCGCCAGCGACCACCACAGCACCTGAGCGGAGCCGCCGCCGCCATGGGCCTGAACCAGGTCGGCGACCACCGGGCTCATGGTTGCGACGTACGGGATGTTGTCCACGATTGCCGACAGCGCCGCCGACGCCCACAACAGCACCATCGACGCGAGCAGCAGGCGATCCTGGGTGGCGTCGGCGGCGGCCGTCGCCAGCTCGTCGATCACCCCCGTGTTCACCAGCGCGCCGACCATGACGAACAGGCCGCCGAAGAACACCAGGGTCGGCCACTCCACGTCCTTGGCCACCTCCTCGGCGTCCAACCGCGACACCGCGAGCAGCAGCAGCCCGCCGACCAGCGCCACCACCGACGGCTCCAGGTGCAGCACGGTGTGCAGCACGAACGCCGCGGTCACCGCCGCCAGCACGCCGAGGCTGACCACGAGCAGCCGCTTGTCGCGGATGGCGTCGCGTTCGCGCAGCGCCAGCACCGCCTGGGCGCGCTCCTCGTGATAGCGGAACGCGTGCCGGAACAGCCAACGGCACAGCCCGACGAACACCACCATCAACAGCACCACGAGCGGCGCCAGGTGGATCAGGAAATCGTTGTATGACAGCCCACCCCGGCTGGCGATGATGATGTTCGGCGGGTCCCCGACCAGGGTGGCAGTGCCACCGATGTTGGACGCCAACGCCTCCGCGATCAGGAACGGCGCGACCGGGACCGCCAGCCGCTCGCACACCAGAAACGTCACCGGGGCGATCAGCAGCACCGTCGTGACGTTGTCCAGCGCCGCGGACGCCACGGCCGTCACCACGACCAGGATCACCATCACCCGGAACGGCCGGCCGCGGGCCCGTTTCGCGGCCCAGATGGCGACGAACTCGAACGCCCCGGTGCGCTGCAGCACCGCGACGATCAGCATCATGCCGAGCAGCAGGAAGATGACGTTCCAGTCGATGCCCGACTCGGTCGAGAAGAACGCGTGCTCCGCGTCCGTCGCCCCGACCAGCAGCATCAGCACCGCGCCACCAAGCGCCGCGGCAACCCGGTGCACGCGTTCGGTCGCTATCAACGTGTAGGCCACGACGAAGATCGCGACGGCCAGCCAGGCCTGCGCGGTCACTGCGCCAGCACCCGATCCAGCAGCGCATCGAGCGTGACCGCGCCGATCAGCTCGCCCTTCGGCCGGGCCACCGCGACCAGCGGGCTGTGGGCCCTGGCCATCAGCGCCGCCATCTCCAGCACCGTCGCGTCGGGGTCCACCACCGGCAGCTCGCGCCGTTCCCGGGGCAGGGACTCGGCCACCGTCCGGTTCCCCAGCTCGCGCAGGAACACGTCGGCGGCGGCCTCGTCGATCACGGCGGCCAGCGTCGGGTCGTCCTGGCAGTAGGCGGGCACCGCCATCCGCAGCACCTGGGTCCCCGGCAGGATCGTCACCGGCCGGCCGGCGTGGTCGACGACGATCAGCCCGGGCAGGTTCTGCCCGGCAAGCAGCCGGGCCGCCTCGACGGCCGGGGTGTCCATGCTCACGGTGGGGAAGGGTGCTGCCAGGTCCAGCGCGCGCATCGCAACTCCAGGTCAGTCGGTTGACTCGACGCCGACCAGACTTCCCGGCACACCGCTGCACACCATATCCGGTGCACGCCAGCGCGATATCCGGGTCCACGCCAGCGCGATAGCCGGTGCACGCCAGCGCGGCTGAAGGTGACGCGGGGCCGGGCAGGATCTATGGTCGGGGCACCAAACAGAACGCGGGAGCTCGCGCCGAGCGGGCTGAGAGGGCGGCTGGTCCGGGCAAGGCTGACGGGCGGCGCCGCCGACCGTCCGAACCTGACCGGGTAATGCCGGCGTAGGGAGGGACAGTGCGATGACCGCGCTGCAGGACCGTTCCGTGAGCCCGACCGTCACCACCGGGCCGATCGCCGGCTCGTCCAAGGTGTACCGCGAGGTCGACGGGCTGCGCGTCCCGTCGCGGCGGGTGCACCTGTCCAACGGCGAGCACTTCGACGTGTACGACACCTCCGGGCCGTACACCGACGGCGCCGCCGACATCGACGTGCAGCGGGGGCTGCCGCAGCTGCGCGCGCCGTGGATCGCCGGCCGCGAACCGATCGACGGCGCAGTGACCCAGCTCGCCTACGCCACGGCCGGCGTGACGACCGCCGAGATGCGGTTCATCGCCGAGCGCGAGGGCGTCGACGTCGAGCTGGTGCGCGCCGAGGTGGCCGCCGGCCGGGCCGTCATCCCGGCCAACCGCTGCCACCCGGAAGCCGAGCCGATGATCATCGGCAAGAGGTTCCTGGTGAAGATCAACGCCAACATCGGCAACTCCGCGGTGACCTCCTCGATCGAGGAGGAGGTGGACAAGATGGTGTGGGCCGCCCGGTGGGGCGCCGACACCGTGATGGACCTGTCCACCGGCAAGCGCATCCACGAGACCAGGGAGTGGATCCTGCGCAACTCGCCGGTGCCGATCGGCACCGTGCCGATCTACCAGGCGCTGGAGAAGGTCGGCGGTGACCCCGCGGAGCTGTCCTGGGAGGTCTACCGGGACACCGTGATCGAGCAGTGCGAGCAGGGCGTGGACTACATGACCGTGCACGCCGGGGTGCTGCTGCGCTACGTGCCGCTCACCGCTCGGCGCGTCACGGGCATCGTCTCCCGCGGCGGGTCGATCATGGCGGCGTGGTGCCTGGCCCACCACCGGGAGTCGTTCCTGTACACGCACTTCGAGGAGCTGTGCGAGATCCTGCGCGGCTACGACGTGACGTTCTCCCTCGGCGACGGGCTGCGGCCGGGGTCGATCGCGGACGCCAATGACGAGGCGCAGTTCGCCGAGCTGCGCACGCTGGGCGAGCTGACCCACCTCGCGCGGTCGCGCGGCGTGCAGGTGATGATCGAGGGCCCCGGCCACGTGCCGATGCACAAGATCGTCGAGAACGTCCGGCTGGAGGAGCAGTGGTGCGGCGAGGCGCCGTTCTACACCCTCGGGCCGCTGGCCACCGACATCGCGCCCGGCTACGACCACATCACCTCGGCGATCGGCGCCGCGATGATCGCCCAGGCCGGCACGGCCATGCTGTGCTACGTCACGCCCAAGGAGCACCTCGGGCTGCCCGACCGCGACGACGTGAAGACCGGCGTGATCACCTACAAGATCGCGGCGCACTCGGCCGACCTGGCCAAGGGCCATCCGCGCGCCCAGGAGTGGGACGACGCGCTATCGCACGCCCGCTTCGAGTTCCGCTGGAACGACCAGTTCCACCTGGCGTTGGACCCGGACACGGCGCGCTCCTTCCACGACGAGACGCTGCCCGTGGAGGCCGCCAAGACCGCGCACTTCTGCTCCATGTGCGGGCCGAAGTTCTGCTCGATGAAGATCACCCAGGACGTCCGGCGCTACGCCGAGGAGCACGGGCTGTCCACTGTGGACGCCATCGAGGCCGGCATGGCGGAGAAGTCCGCCGAGTTCGTGCAGGGCGGCGAGCGCATCTACCTCCCCATCGCCGACTCGTGACCCTGCGCCCCGTCCCCCCCGCCGGCGACAGCGCCCCCAACCCCGCCGCTGGCCGTGCCCCCAACCGGGCCGATGGACCATCCGCACGGTCCTATTGGGCAAATGGTCCATCCGCACGAAAGGGCGCGGCGGAGGAACCGGCGGGAGCCGGCGCGGAGGCGGGGGACACCGCGGGGGCGGCGGACCCGCGCGGGGCGGAGCCCAGGAGCGGGGTGGCGCCGGCCGTGGTGCTGACGATCGCGGGGTCGGACTCCGGAGGGGGCGCCGGGCTGCAGGCCGACCTGCGCACCTTCGGCGCCTGCGGCGTGCACGGCTGCGTCGCGGTCACGGCCGTGACCGTGCAGAACTCGGTGGGCGTCAGCGGGATCGTCGAGATCCCGGCCGGCACCGTCGCGGCGCAGATCATGGCCGTGGCGTCGGACATCGGGGTGCGGGCCGCCAAGACCGGCATGCTGGCCTCGGCCGCGATCATCGCCGCGGTGGCGCGGGCCTGCCGGGACGCCGGCATCGGCCAGCCGGACGGCGTGCCGTTCGTGGTGGATCCGGTCGCCGCGTCCATGCACGGCGACCAGCTGCTGCGCGACGACGCGCTGGACGCGCTGCGCACCGAGCTGTTCCCGCTGGCCACCGTGGTCACCCCGAACCTGGACGAGGTGCGGCTGCTGGTCGGCATCGAGGTGCGCGACCGGGCCGGCCAGCACGCCGCCGCGCGGGCGCTGCACGAGCTCGGCCCGCGGTGGGTGCTGGTCAAGGGCGGCCACCTGGTGGACGACCCGGAGTGCGTCGACGTCCTCTACAACGGCCTGCGCTTCACCGAGCTGCCCGCGCCGCGGGTGGACACCCCGCACACCCACGGCGGCGGCGACACCATGGCCTCGGCCATCACCGCCGCGCTGGCCCGCGGCGCCCCCGTGCCACAGGCCGTGGCGTTCGCCAAGCGCTACGTCACCGAGGCCGTCCGGCACTCCTACCCCCTCGGCGCCGGCGTCGGCCCGGTCGGCGCCCCCACCGGCGCAGCCTGGGAGGCCGACGCCACGTGAGCGGAAAGGGGCGCCAGAACGCCCTTATCCACTCACGACCTATCCACCGGCGCAGCAACAATCCGGTAGAGACGAACGGCTCGCTCTTCTCGTCGGCCATACGAGGGTCCCGAGATCCGTTACCCTCGGCGGAAATCCCCGACGACCGAAAGACGTGAGCATGAGCCGTTTTGCGCGCTGGCTGATTCGAAACGCGGACGGCTCGTTGGCACTTGCGATCGCAGTCAGCGTCGGGCTGCTCGCCGTGCTGGACATCCTGGGAACGGAAAAGGTCGACGCCGCCGTCCTGCTCACCCTCGCGCTGCTCGCCGCGACCCTGCTGCGGGACCGGCTGCTGGCCAGCAAGGCCCTGGCGGACCGGTCGACGGTCAGAACGGTGAGCGGCCCGGAGGTCGGCCAGGTGGCCAAGGAGGCGCACCGCGATACCGAGCTGTGGATGTTCAAGGGTGGCACCGGCACCTACCTGCGGGCGGTGACGCTGAGTGGGTGTGTGGAAAGCGCCCGGCGCGCGCAACGCCCGGTGCGAATGCAAGTGGAGATCATCGACCCGACGAACGAGCCGCTGTGCCGCACGTACGCGCGGTACCGGTCGTCGCTGACGCCTGGGCCGGACCGCACGGGTGAGGTGTGGACCACCGACCGCACCCGCAAGGAGTCCTTCGCCACCGTGCTGGCGGCCTGCTGGTACCGCCAGCGCTTCACGTTCCTGAGCATCGCGGTCGGCCTGTCCAGCACGATGACGACGTTCCGGTGGGACATCTCGTCGCAATGGGTAATCATGACCCAGGAAGACCCGTCGGCGCCGGCCCTGCTGTTCGAGAAGGGCCGGCCGCATTACCGGGCGTACTCTCGGGAGCTGGACGCCAGCTTCAGGCAGACCAGGCAGACCGATATTGGTCGGGTCGATGACCTTTACCTTTCGGACGAACCATCGGTGGAGGAAACCCGTAAGCTGTTCATGACGCTCGAGCTCGACCTGCCCGGTTCATTCACCGACCGCGACGTGACCGACGTGATCCGCAAGGCCATCCGCCCGAAGAACCCGTACTGGTGACGATGTACTGGTGACGATGTACGAGATGTTGCACAGTGCCCTGCTGGAGGGGCTTGCATGGCCGGACGTCCGGCACCTGGCGGCGGCCGTGCTCGTCGACGTGATTTCTGGGCACAATCGGGTCACCGCGATCCGCCATCCGCTGGGGTTCCTCTGCCTGCCGGTGGAGCGGGCCGGTGAGCGGGGGGTGTGCGTGCACCTCTGGACCGACCGGTTGCGGCTGGCAGTGCCGGCCACGCCGACCACATCGACCACCCACGCACACAGCTGGGACCTGCTCAGCTGCGTGCTGTTCGGCTCGCTCTACAACGAGCTGGTCGGCATCGCGGAGGACGGCGGCCGGCCAACCCACCGGGTGTTCGAAGTCGGCAGCCGGCCTTACGGCGATGAGCTTCGCCGCACCGGGCAGCTCGTCCGCGGCCGGGCCGGCCGGCGGAACCTCCACCGCGACGGCGAGGTCTACACCCTGCCCGCCGGGGCATTCCACCGCACCGTGCCGGTCGGTGAGGTGGCCACCCTCGTGCTGGGCAGCGGTCAGCCGGATGCGGCGGACCTGGTGCTCGGCGACGTCGACACGCCCACCCACCGGGTACGCCGGTCCCGGTGCACCCGCGAGGAGACCGTGCAGGCCGCCACGATGATCGCCAGCCGGCTCGCTGAGATACCGGCACCGCGACACCGGGAGGACAGATGCCAACCCAGAAGCTGCTGACCCATACCCCGGTTGACCTGGAGCGAGCCAGGGCGGTGGCGACCGAAGCTGCCGAGCAGGCCGGTGCGGTGGTGCTCGCCGGCGCGGGGTTGGACGTGCCCGCCCGGGCCAAGGACGCCACCGGCGATCTGGTCACCAAGCTCGATTTCGATGCCGAGCGCCTGATCGTGCAACGCATTCGCCGGGCGTTTCCACAACATCGCATCCTCAGCGAGGAGTCCGGCCTGTTCGACGCGTCGGACCAGTCCTGGGTCTGGTTGGTCGACCCCCTGGACGGCACCAACAACGTGGCCATCGGCTTGTGCAACTACGTCATTGGCATCGCGCTGTGCCGCGACGGCGTGCCGGTGCTCGGCGTGGTGCACGATCCGGTACGCGGCGCCACCTGGTCGGCCGCCAGCGGCACCGGCGCCACCGGCCCCGACGGGAGAGCGGTACGGCCGTGCCACCGGCGGCCACCGCACGGCCCGATACTGGCCTGGGCCCAGGGTTACCGGGTCGGCCGGGACGATCCCGCCGCGCAGGCGCTGCGGCTGGTGCTCGAATCGCGATCAAGGCGGCTGCTGCAGCTGTGGGCTCCGCTGCTCGCCTGGGTCATGCTGGCGCGCGGCGACATCCACGGTTACGTCGGCCTCCGCGCCGAACGCGTCGATCTGCCGGCCGGCAGCCTGATCGCCCGCGAGGCCGGGATCGAGGTGCGCGGGTTCGACGGGCGCCCGTTCGACGAACGGATCGACGGCCCGCACGATCGCAACTTCGTGGCGGGCCCGCCCCACATCATTCCCGAACTGCTTGCCATGGTGCGCGCGGCCGGCCAGGTCCGGATCACTGGCCTTGCCCTGTGAGTGGCGTTTGGTGCCGGAGCACCATTCGCCACTCACGACCTGTCCACAGGCCGGCTCAGCTGGTGGCGAGCAGCGCGGCGACGCTGGCCGCCAGTGCCACGGCCGCCAGGGCCAGGCCGGTGAGGGCGAACCGGCGCAGCTCGACACGCAGCCCGTGCCGGCGGCACGACTCCAGGCACAGCAGGGTCGCCAGCGATGCCCACGGCGTGACGATCGGCCCGATGTTCGTGCCGATCAGCAAGGCCAGCAGCTGGTCGTGGTTGCCGGCTGGCACCGTCACCTCGGCGGCGGCGTAAGCGGGCAGGTTGTTGATCACGTTCGAGAGCCCGGCGCCGGCCGCGGCGGCCCGGAATGCGCCAGGCCCGTCCGGGGCCGTGCCGACCAGCGCCGCGACCACCTCCAGCAGCCCGTGCCTCGACAATGTCGGCACCACCAGGAACAGCCCGGTTACCAGGATCAGCAGCTGCCACGGGATCAGGCTCAGCCGCAGCTTCGAGCGGTCCAGGGCGGCGAACGCGGCGGCCACCAGCACCGCGGCGGCGGCCGCCGCGTACCCGATGTCCTCCTGCACCACCAGGATGGCCAGCACGAACAGCAGGCAGCCCGCGGCAGCCACCCAGAACAGCGCGCGCTGCCGGCCGGTGCGCAGCCGCACCGGCTCCGGCGGCAGATACCGGTCGCTGCCACGCACCTTGCGGCGCCAATAGCAGACCCACAGGAAGGCCATCGTCGCCGCGATCGAGGCCACCTGCGGCGCCCACATCCTGGCCAGGAACTCCGGCGTCGACAGCGCCACCCGGTCGGCTGCCAGCAGGTTGGTCAGGTTGGAGATCGGCAGCAGCAGGCTTGCCGTGTTGGCCAGCCAGATCGTGGTCATCGCCAGCGGCAGCGCGGCGATCCGCGCCCGCGGCGCGAGCGCAAGGAACACCGGGGTGAGCAGCACCGCCGTGGTGTCCAGGTTGAACAAGATGGTGGTTGCCGCCGCGAACACCACGCACAGCAGGAACAGCGCGAGGTAGTTTCCGCGCCCGATGATGGCCAGCCTGGCGGCGACGACGTCGAAGACCAGCGCCTGCCTGGTAAGCGAGGCGAGCACGATGACGCTGCCGAGAAACAGCAGCAGCGGCGCGATCCGGCGCACGTTGGCCTCGGCCTCCGCGGCCGGCAGCAGACCGGTCAGCACGCACAGCACGCCGGCCGCCAGCAGGCCCAGCCGGATCCAGTCCAGGACGGCCACTCGTCCGGCTATCCCGCTCAGCCTGGTAGCCATCACGGTCAGCCGCTCAACCACCACCGGGGCATCCTGCCGGATGGTGGCACTCCCCTCGATGCCCCGCCGCCAGAGCCGCCGCGGCCGCCAGAGCCGCCACGGCCGCCGCGGCCGCCACATGAAGGCTCCCCCGGTAGCCACGGATGGTCACTGCCGAGATACTTGAATGCGTGATCCGGCCAGCCGGGCAGGGGGACCCGAACCGCCCCATCGACTTCTTCATCAGTTACTCGCCAGCCGACGAACGCTGGGCCACCTGGTTCGCCTGGCAGCTCGAGGCCGCCGGCTACCGCACGCTGATCCAGGCCTGGGACTTCGTGCCCGGCACCAATTTCATCGACTTCATGGACCGTGGCATTCGCGACGCGGCCGTGGTGGTGGCCGTGCTATCCCGCAGCTATCTGAAGTCCCACTACGGGCGAATGGAGTGGCAGGCCACGCTGCGCACTGATCAGGCCAAGCTGGTTCCGGTCCGGATCGAGGACTGCGAGCTCGATCCGCTGCTGGCCCCCGTCACCTACGTGGACCTGGTCGGCTTCGACAAGCCCGAGGACGCCGACGCGGCCGGCGACGCGCTGCTGCAACACCTGCGCCACGCCATGGCCGGCCGGGCAAAGCCGAGCACCGCGCCGGACTTTCCCGCCATCCGGCGGCTGCCCACCGACGAGCGCGAACGGCGGCTGACCCTGACCCGCGAGCCGGCCCAGAGCCGGCGCACGCCGGTCGCGCCGCCCGCCTACCCACCGGCTGCCCGGCTCACGTCCGCCCCGCGCACCAGCGTGTCCGTGCTGCACGTGCCGGGACCCCGGTTCGGCCGCGGCATGGCGCAGCCGGACGAGCCGCTCGGCGCCCGCGAGCTGCAGTCCCGGATCCAGGCCAACGTCACCAGGCTCACCGACGCCGGCGCGCCGACGCCGGAGCTGATCGTGGTCAGCGGCGATCTGACCGAATCGGCCCGGCCCCGGGAGATCGACCAGGCATTGACGTTCCTGACCGGGCTGCGGGTGCTGCTCGGGCTCGAGCCGCACCGGCTGATCGTCGTGCCGGGGCGCCGGGACATATCCAGGGCCGCCTGCCAGGCGTATTTCTCCAGTTGCGAGGCCAGGGACGTGCCGCCGCAGGAACCGTTCTTCCCCAAGCTCGACCACTACGCGGAGCTGTTCGCCGTGCTGTACCAGGGGTTGGACGGCCCGGTCTTCGACGTGGCGCAGCCGTGGACCCTTTTTGACGTGCCCGAGCTGCGGGTGGTGATAGCCGCGATGAACTCGACCATGGCGGCCAGCCACCGGCCGGAGGATGACTACGGCTGCCTCACCGAGGCGCAGCTGGCCTGGTTCGCCGAGCGGCTGCGCCCGTTCGAGGCAAGCAGCTGGCTGCGGATCGGCGTCATGCGCCACGACCCGACCCCGGCCGGCCGGGCCGGCGGCCTGGACCCCGTCCTGCTACGCGACGCGGAGACGTTCGACCAGCTGCTGGGCAGGCGGCTGAACCTGCTGCTGCACGGGCAGGGACCGGCCGCGGGTCCGGGCCCGGCTGCGGTGAACCACCTCGACTCCGGCCTGCCGGCGCTGCCGGCCGCGGGTCCGGGTCGCGACGAGATCATCGAGGTGACCGTGGATGGCCTGCGGCGCTTCTCGGTGCACCAGAACCGGATCGGCGAGCGGGCGCATCGGCTGGACCTGCGCTGGCGGGCCGTCGATGGCACGTTCAGCGCGCCGGCCGCCGACGGCCTGGCGGAGGGGCCGGCGAGCGTGCCGGTGCCGGAGCTGCCGCGTCCAGCCGACCCGCACGACCTGCTGCTGGAGCGGGTGGCCGAGGTATGCGCCGCCAAGTACGAGCGGGCCAAGATCCGACGGGTGGGCACCACACCGCCGCACCTGCTGGTCACCACGCGGGAGAAGGATGGCCTCAACCCGCTGCGCCGGGTCGGCGTGCACGTCGGTGAGCTGACGCGCGAGGTGGTCAACGCGTTCCTGGCGCACGACCCGGACCAGGTGTCCGAGCTGGTGTATCAGGGACCACCGCCACCGCGCTCGATGCGCGAGGAGGCGGCCAGGCGTGGCGTGCGGCTGCGCAGCTTCCTGGAGTTCCAGGGCCTGCTCGACCTGAGTGGCTACCTCGCGCGGCAGACCGCGCGGCTGCGCACCGACCGGCGGTACCCGCCCGACCTGTACGTGCCGCAGCGGTTCCGCGAGCTGGACCGGGGCGGCGACCTGGTCCGCGACGACCTTGTCGCCGAGCTGATGCGGCTGATGACGGCCGACCACGCCCGCTTCGTGCTGTTGCTCGGCGACTTCGGCCGGGGTAAGACCTTCGCCCTGCGCGAGCTGGCCCGGCGGCTGGCCGAAACGACCCCGAGCGTGATTCCGATCCTGATCGAACTGCGGACGCTCGACAAGGCGCACTCGGTGGACGGCCTGGTGGCCGCGCACCTGGCCAACGACGGCGAGGAATTGATCGACCTGCGGGCCTTCCACTACATGCTGCGCGAGGGTCGGGTCGTGCTGCTCTTCGACGGGTTCGACGAGCTGGTGACCCGGGTCACCTATGACCGCGCCACCGAGCACCTGGACACCCTGCTGCAGGCCGCCCAGGACACGGCCAAGATCGTCGTCACCAGCCGTACCCAGCACTTCAAGTCGCACGCCCAGGTGTTCACGGCCCTCGGCGAGCGGGTCGGCCTGCTGCCGCACCGCCGGATCATCGCGGTGGAGGAGTTCACGCCGGCACAGATCCGGACCTACCTGGTGAACCGGTACGGCGGCGACGAGGGCCGGGCCGACGCGCACCTGCGGCTGATCGACGGCATCAAGAACCTGCTCGATCTCTCCCAGAACCCGCGGATGCTCAGCTTCATAGCCGATCTCGACGAGGCGGCGTTGCAGGCAGCGGCCCGCAACCAGCGCACGCTCAGCGCTGCCGCGCTGTACCACGAAATCCTGCGGTTCTGGCTGCGTTACGAGACACACCGGGCCAGCGGCCGGCGCGGCTCGCCGGCCGGCCTCGGCGAGGAGGACCTCTGGCACGCCGTGACCACGCTGGCCATCCGGCTGTGGGAGACCGGCGAACCGTACCTGCGGCTGGCCGAGCTGACCGAGGTCGCCGAGGAGCTGACCAGCCTGGCCGATGGCCGGCTCTCCAGCCAGCAGACCGCGCACGCCGTCGGCGCCGGAAGCCTGCTGGTGCGCAACGACGAAGGGCTGTTCGGCTTTATCCACAGCTCGGTCATGGAATGGCTGGTGGCCAATGCGATCGCCGGCGCGTTCCTGGCCGGGTCGGTGGCTCCCGACCACCTGCGCCGGCGGCCGCTCTCGCAGCTCACCGTCGAGTTCCTGTGCGACCTCGCCGACAACAAGTTGTGCCATGCGTGGGCCAACGAGGTGCTCGCCGACCCGGAGTCCAGCGATATCGCTCGGAGCAACGCGATCAAGGTGAGCACCCGGCTGCGCACGCCGGCGACCGCTGACCTGCGCGGCGTCAGCCTGGTGGGTGAGGACCTGTCCTACCGGGACTTCGCGGAGGTCGACTTCACCGGGTCCGACCTCACCGGCGCCCGGCTGCTCGGCACCAACCTCACCCGGGCCGTGCTGCGCGGCGCCAAGCTGGTCGGCGCGCGGCTGGACGAGGCCCGGCTGGCGGGTGCCGACCTGCGCGGTGCCGACCTGAGCAGGGCTCGGCTGCATCGCACCGATCTCACCGGCGCCGCCATCACCGGCAGCAGCTGGCGCAGGGCCGCATTGATCAACGTCACGGGTGTCCCGGAGGGGCCTGAGCTGCGCGGCGCCGCCATCGCTCCGGGCAGCCCGGTCGACACGGAGTTCTCGCCGGCCGCGATCGGGGTGCGGCACGGCTTCCACGCCGAGCTCGGCCGGCTGCCGCAGGTGCTCGCGTACAGCAGTGACGGCGGCACCCTGGCGATCGGCAGCGACGACGGCGGGGTGCTGGTCTGCGATAGCACCAACGGCCTGCCGCTGCGCACGTTGCACGGCCACCATGGCCGGGTGTTCGCCGTGACCTACGGCCCCGACTTCCTGGTCACCGGCGCCAGCGACCGAACGGTACGGATCTGGGACGCGAACACCGGGAAGCCGCTGCAGGTGCTCAGCGGGCACCACCGGTGGCCGTGGCCGGTGGTGCTCGATCCGGCCGGCAGCACGCTGGTCACCGGGGATGGCGGCGGCACGCTGCGGCTGTGGAGCCCGCTGGCCGGCACGCTGCGCCACGAGCTGCCCGGCGGCGGTGGCTTCGTCTTCAGCCTCAGCATGCACGGTCAGCTGCTGGCCGCCTCATATCAGGACGGCAGCGTGCGGCTGTGGGACCTCGCCAGCGGCGCGTCGCTGGGCGAGCTCACCGGGGCTGCTGGGTCGGTCTACCGGGTGGCGTTCAGCCCCGACGGCAACCTGCTGGCCACCGCCGGCGAGGGCGGGGCGCTGCGCATCTGGGACCCGGCGACCGGCCGGCTGATCACCGAGCTGGCGGGGCACCGCGGTGGCGTCTACACCATCGCCTTCCACCCCGAGCACCGGCTGCTGGCCAGCGGCGACACCGACGGTGGCGTCCGGATCTGGGATCTTGGCGGCGGCCGGCCGCGGCACATCCTGGCCGGGCACCACGCGGCGATCTACTGGGTCGCCTTCGACCCCGCCGGCGAGCTGCTGGTGACCGGCGACAGCGCGGGCGTCGTGCACCTCTGGGACATCGAGACGGGGGAGGTCCGGCACACCCTTGCCGGGCACACCGGATCGGTATGGCCGTTCGCCTTCCGCCCCGACGGCAGCCAGCTGGCCATCAGCGACGACCAGTTCACGACCAGACTGTGGGACCCCGCGACCGGGCACTGCCGGCACACGTTGACCGGTCACGGCCGCCAGGTCACGGCCGTGCAGTTCGACGCGACCGGGTCGACGCTTGCCACCAGCGGTAACGACGGCGTTGTCCGGCTCTGGGACCCGGTGACCGGCCGCCAGACCCAGCAGCTGTTCGGCTCGCCCGACCGCCTGCTCACCCTGGAGACCGCGGTGTTCAGCCCGACCGCGCCCCGGCTCGCCACCGTGAGCAACGACGGCCGGCTGAACCTCCTGAACCTGGACACCGGCCGCTACGAGCGGCACATCAAGGTGGAATCCGCGCCGCTGTGGGCCGTGGCCTTCAGCCCGTCCGGTGACGAGCTGGCGACGGCGAACGACGACGACACCGTCCGGCTGTGGTACCGGACCACCGGGCGATTGGTACGCACGCTCGAGCCGCACTACGGCCGGGTCCGGTCCATTGCGTTCAGCGACGACGGGTCGATGATCGCAACAGCCTGCGACGACTCGAAGATCCGAATCTGGGACGCCGCGTCCGGCGAGCTGCGGCAGACCCTGACCGGTCACTCCGACCGGGTCTATGCCGTCGATTTCGCCAAGGGCATGCTGGCCAGCGCCTCCTGGGATCGCACGGCCCGAATCTGGGACCTGGACAGCGGCTGCATCCGGCACGTGCTGAGCCGGCACGCCGGCCGGCTGTGGACGGCGGCCTTCAACCCGGCCGGCGACCTGCTGGCCACCGCTGGCGACGATCTAGTGATCCACCTCTGGGATCCGGTGAACGGGGCACACCTGCGCACCCTGCCCGGACACAGCCGGCGGGTCTGGTCCCTGGCGTTCAATCCGGCCGGGTCCCTGCTGGCCAGCGGCGGAGACGACGGCACCGCCCGGTTGTGGCGGCTCACCGGCGGGCCACCGCGGCTCGGGGTGACCCTGCTCGGGCTGCCGGAGGGCTGGGCCGCCCTGGCCGACGACGGCCGCTACAAGCTGGACGGCGATGTTGCCGGACGGTTCTGGCACGTCATCGGCATGTGCCGGTTCGAGTCCGGCGAGCTCGACGAGGAGCTGCCCGAGGTACGGCACGTGCCGCCTGACGGCGTCCTGTGAGTGGAAAAGGGCGTCAGAACGCCCCTATCCACTCACGACCCCGGTGGGGGGCTGGAGGCGCGGGCCCAGTGGCGGCGCGGGATGCGGCCGGCCAGGGCGGCATGCCGGCCGCCCTCCACGGCTAGGCGCATGGCCTGCGCCATCCGCTCCGGATCCTGGGCGCGGGTGACGGCGGTGGCCAGCAGCACGGCGGCACAGCCGAGCTCCATGGCCAGCGCGGCGTCGGAGGCGGTGCCGATGCCGGCGTCGAGGATCACCGGCACGCCGGCCTCGGCGACGATCAGCTCGATGTTGTGCGGGTTGCGGATGCCGAGGCCGGTGCCGATGGGCGAGCCGAGCGGCATGACGGCCGCGCAGCCGGCCTGCTCCAGCTTGCGGGCCAGCACCGGGTCGTCGTTGGTATAGGGCAGCACGGTGAAGCCGAGGTCGACCAGCTGCTCGGCGGCGTCGAGCAGCTCGACTGGGTCGGGCAGCAGGGTGCGCTCGTCGGCGATGACCTCCAGCTTGACCCACGCGGTGTCCAGCGCCTCGCGGGCAAGCGAGGCGGTGCGCACCGCCTCGGCGGCGGTGCGGCAGCCGGCGGTGTTCGGCAGCGGTTCGATGTCCAGCCGGCGCAGCAGGTCGAGCACGCCGGTGCCGCCGCCGGCGTCGAGGCGGCGCATGGCGACCGTGGTCAGCTCGGTGCCGGAGGCGACCAGCGCGCGCTCGAGCACGGCCAGGTTGGACGCGCCGCCGGTGCCCATGACCAGCCGGGAGCTGAACGAGCGGCCGGCGATCACGAGCGGGTCGTCTGCCATCTGGATCAGCCTCCCTGCACGGCGGTGAGCACCTCGACCGTCGCGCCGTCGCGCAACCGGCAGCCGGACCACTCGGCCCGCGGCACCACATGATCGTCCACCGCGACCGCGACGCCGGCGACCGGGGCGCCGATCGCGGCGAGCGCGTCGGCAACCGAACTGCCGTCCGGCAGCTGCAGCTCAGCGCCGTTGAGCAGCAACCTCATCGCACACCTCCGTGGAATCCGGGCCGGCGCCGGGCTGGCCGCTCGTGCCGTTCTTGACGCCACTCGTGACGCCGTTCTTGACGCCGTCTTTGATGCCGTCCTTGATGCCGTTGGAGAGGGCGCCGAGGCCGGACGGCGTGGGTTCGCCGCGGACCAGCGCCAGCACGGCGTCCGCGGTGGCCGGGGCCAGCAGGATGCCGTTGCGGCCGTGCCCGGTGGCGGCCAGCACGCCGGGTTCCAGCTCGCCGACCAGCGGCAGGTTGTCGTCGGTCGACGGGCGCAGGCCGGCCGAGGTCTCCTCGATGGCGTACTCGGCGATGCCGGGCATCACCAGCTCGGCGTCGTGCAGCAGGTCGCGCACCCCGGCCACGGTGACCTCGGTGTCGAAACCGGCCTCGTACTGGGTGGCGCCGAGCACCAGCCGGCCGCCGTCGCGCGGCACCAGGTAGACCGGCCGACCCTGGACCACCGCCCGGACCGTGCGGGTGGGCGGCGGCAGTGCCGTGCGTCGCGCCCGAAGCCGGATGATCTCGCCCTTCACCGGGCGCAGCCGCCCGCGCAGCCCGGGGTGCAGCGCCGCCGACCAAGCCCCGGCGGCCAGCACCACGGCGTCGCCGCGCACGGTGGACCCGCCGGCCAGCTCGGCGACCCCGGGCCGGGCGGCGACGGCCGGCTGCGCGACGAGGCTGGCCAGCGGGTCGGCGCGCAGCGCGGCCAGCAGCGCGGCCAGCAGCTCCCGGTTGTCGACGGCGAGATCGCCGGGCACCGACAGGCCGCTGCGCACCGCAGGTCCGAGCGCCGGCTCCAGCCGCCGCAGCTCCCGCCCGGTCAGCGCCTGGACCTCGCGGCCGAGGCCGGCGAGGTGCCCGGCGAGGGCGTCCAGCTCGGCCCGGTCGGCGCCGTCCACGGCGGCCACCACGGTGCCCTCGGTGCGCAGCCCGGACGGCACACCGGCGGCCGTGGACAGCTCGGCGGCGAACGCGGGCCACCTGGCCAGCGAGGCGCAGCCCAGCTCCAGCAGCCGCTCCTCCCCCGGCCACGCCTCGGTGACCGGGGCCAGCATGCCGCCGGCCACCCAGGACGCCCCGGTGGCCGGCGCGGCGTCGGCGAGCACCACGGGCACGCCCGCGCGGGTCAGCCGCCACGCGCAGGACAGCCCGATCACCCCACCGCCGATGACGATTACCACAGCACCTCGGTACCCACGTCGGTCGCGATTCCGCCCGCCAACGACCGTACCCTCGCACGGTGCCTGCTCACGATCTCGCGACGGCCCGCCGCCGGCTGGCCGATGCCCGCCTGTACCTGTGCACGGACTCCCGGCGCGAGCGCGGCGACCTCGCCGAGTTCGCCGATGCGGTGCTGCGCGGCGGGGTCGACGGCGGGGTTGACATCGTGCAGCTGCGGGAGAAGGGCATCGAGGCGCGCGCCGAGCTGGCCGCGCTGGAGGTGCTGGCCGAGGCGTGCCGGCGGCACGGCGCGCTGCTCGCGGTCAACGACCGGGCCGACGTGGCGCTGGCCGCCGGGGCGGACGTGCTGCACCTCGGGCAGGACGACCTGCCGGTTAGCTGGGCGCGGCGGGTCGTCGGCGACGGCATGCTGATCGGCCGGTCGACGCATGACGCGGCGCAGGCGGCGGCCGCCGCGGCCGAGCCGGGGGTGGACTACTTCTGCGCGGGTCCGTGCTGGCCGACGCCGACCAAGCCGGGACGGCCGGCGCCGGGTATCGATCT
>Ga0209382_10003597_pt1 | contig 21385 bp, 17 predicted proteins | sample SoiMetdeltSBSDD5_FD_187599 | JGI IMG/M metagenome (GOLD analysis project Ga0209382, IMG submission 187599) | Bulk soil microbial communities from a Populus tree surrounding site in Tennessee, USA - Soil MetaG P. deltoides SBSDD5 (SPAdes) (version 2) | ecosystem: Environmental > Terrestrial >... | reverse complement strand
GGACACCGCGGAGACCCCGGTCGTCACCACCCACGCGTGCTCGTTCTGCGGCGAGGAGCTGCGCTACGGCGACCGCTTCGTGGCCGGCCCGGTGGCCCGGATCTGCATCGAGTGCGTGCGGGCGAGCGCCCGGCTGCTCGGCGCCATGGACGCCCTCAGCCAGGACTTCACGTTGGTGTTCGACGGCCAGCGGCGCACCGCTACGTTGAGCCTCGGCATCAGCAGCGGCGACGGTTGAAAGGCAGGGCCCGGTGGGGGAGATGGACTTCGTCGACGTGCGGCTCTGGAGCGCCGACGCGGTCGTGCTGTTCGACTGGCTCCTGAGGGTCGACCTCGACAGCGTGCCGGTCGAGCACCCCGCGCAACGCCAGGCGCTGGCCGACCTGTTCGGCCGGCTCGGCCACGTGCTCGACGTGCCGTCGACCAAGCAGCTGAACGAGGCGTTCGACGCCCTGACCCAGACCTAGCGCAGATCCAGCGCAGCGCTAGCGCACTCGGGCCGGGAGGAGGGAGCGGGTCTCGCGGTCGTCGGCGTGGAGGGGGAGGAGCACGCGGAAGACGGCGCCCCGGGACGACGTCGTGTCGACCTCGGCGACGCCGCCGTGGGCCGTGACGATGGCGTCGACGATCGCGAGGCCGAGCCCTGAGCCCGTGCCGCCCGACCGCTGCCGGGCCTGGTCGGTGCGGTAGAAGCGGTCGAAGACCCGCTCGGCCTGGTCGGGCGACAGGCCCGGGCCCTGGTCCCGGACCTCGAGCTGGGCCCAACTGCGCCCGTCGCGGCGGGCTCGACCGATCTCGATCTCGACGGGGCTGCCCGGCGGCGTGTGCGCCACGGCGTTGTCGACGAGGTTGGTGGTGACGTGCCGCAGCCGGATGTCGTCGCCCGCGACGATGACCGGCTCCTCCGGGGCCACGAACACGATGGCACGGTCGAACGCCACCACTCGGGCCGCCGCAGCCGCGTCCCGGGCGGCTGCCGAGAGGTCGACCGGCTCGTCGGCGAGGGGGTGCTGCTGGTCGATCCGGGCCAGCAGCAGCAGGTCGTCGACCAGCAGCCCCATCTGCCGGGCCTCCTGCTCGATGCGGTCGATGAGGTCGTCGAGCGCCGCGGGATCGGTGACGGCGCTGTGCCGGGACAGGTCGACCAGGTCGCGCAGCGAGTTCAGTGGTCGGCGTAGCTCGCGGCTGGCGTCGGCCACGAACGTCGTCTGCCGGCGGTCGGCGAGCAGGGCGATCGCGATCGCGTGCTCCTCGCTGTCGCGGGCGGCCGCCAGCTCGTCAGCCATGGCGTTGAAGGCCCGGCCGACCCGGCCCAGCTCGGTGCGGCGGTCGGCCTCGGGAGCCCGCGCCGCGGCGTCGCCCTCGAGCACCGCGAGTGCGGCGTGCTCGATGCCGGGCAGCGGGGCGAGCAGCCGCCGCACCACCAGGTAGGCGCATGCGGCGAGGGCGCCGAGCAGGGCGATGGCGGTGATCAGGCCGATGGTCGACACCCGGGCGACGGCGGCGTCGGTGTCGTCGAGGCTGCGGGCCACCACCACGCTTCCGGCCCGCTCGCCCAGCGGCAGGGCCACCACCCGCCAGCCGGCGACGGTGAACGGCTCGCCGGCGAGCGCCTTGGTGTCGGCCCGCGTCAGCGACGGCAGCGCGGGTGCGGGATCGTCGGGATCGGGCGGGGTCCAGTGCTCGTCGACCACCCGGCCCGCCGGGCTGACCAGGCTGACGTAGTACGGGCTCGGCAGGTCGACGGGCCTCCTGTCGGGTCTCGGCTCGGGCGGGTCGTCGGCCAGCGGGCGGGCCGCAGCCGCGAGCTGCGCGTCGAGCCGATCGACGAGGTACGTCCGGACCAACCGCTCGCCGACCAGGCCGTTGAGGACCAGCGCGAGCGCAGTGACCGCGAGCAGGCCGGCGATGAGCTTCGACCAGAGCGGGGCGCCTCTCCACACCCGGCTCACCGTAGATGGCGGCGCCGAACTTCTCCCGAGAAACGTCGTTGTTCCCGCACGCTCCGTGGCGCGCGGCCCGGAAATACGTCACAGCGTCTCGGCGGAAACTCCAAGGGTCCCCTCAGCGGGCTCTCAGGGATGGTCTGCATAAATGGCGTCATGCCCGAAGGTCTCGATGAACCCCAACTTCCGGGGCCGCAACCTCCCCTCCCGCCGACCCCGTTGACGCCACTGTCGACCCCGTCGGCAGCCTCCGGTCCCGTCCCTCCCGCTCTGCCGGCGACGCCGTCCTCCCCCTCCGCCCCCGCGGCGCCGTCGGCACCCCCGCCCCCACCACCCCCTGCCGCCGGTGGGGCGACAGCCGGTCACTCCGCCGGCTCCCAAGCACCTCCGGCGGCGACCAAGGCGCCCGAACGCGGTCGCCGCCGGATGGTCCTTCCCGTCGCCGTCGTCGCGCTGACGTTGACCAGCGGCTTCGTGGGCGCTGCGACGGCCACGGCGCTGCAGGACGACAACGACACCCCGACCGCCACCAGCTCGCTCGACACGCCCGCCTCCGCGGTGTCCGACAAGAGCGCGGACAGCCAGGAGCCGCTCGCCGACGCGGCCGCCAAGGTGCTGCCCAGCGTCGTGTCGATCGTCTCCTCCGACGGCCGCCAGACCGGCGAGGGCACCGGCGTGATCATCAGCAGCGACGGCCTGATCCTGACCAACAACCACGTGGTCGAGCTGGCCGTGGACGGCGGTGACCTCAAGGTCACGCTGCCCGACGGCTCCAAGGCCGACGCCACCATCAAGGGCCGCGACGAGTCCAGCGACCTGGCCGTCATCGAGGTCAAGGGCCACGACGACCTGAAGCCCGCCACGTTCGGCAAGAGCGGCGACCTCCAGGTCGGCGACACCGTCATGGCCGTCGGCAGCCCGCTGGGCCTGGACGGTTCGGTGACCTCCGGCATCGTCAGCGCCCTCGACCGGGCCATCAACCTCGGCAACGAGATGTCGCAGTCGACGACCTCCGCGGTCATCGACGCCATCCAGACCGACGCCGCCATCAACCCCGGCAACTCCGGCGGCCCGCTGGTCGACGCCGACGGCAACGTGGTCGGCATCAACACCGCCATCGCCTCGCTGAACCAGTCGGCCGGCCTCGGCAGCTCGCAGGGCGGCAGCATCGGCCTCGGGTTCGCCATCCCGATCGACGACGCCCGGGTCATCGCCGACCAGCTCGTCGAGAAGGGCGAGGCCATCCATGCCTACATGGGCGTGCGGCTGACCGACACCGAGGACGGCGTCACCATCGCCGGCATCGAGAGCGGTAGCCCCGCCGACAAGGCCGGCCTGCAGGAGGGTGACGTCGTCACCAAGATCGGCGGCGACAAGGTCGACGACGTGGCTTCGCTGACCGCCAAGATCCGGTCCCGCAAGCCCGGCGACAAGGTCACCATCGAGGTCACCCGGGACGGCAAGAGCCACGAGGCCGAGGTCACCCTCGGCACCTTCCCCAACGCCGACTCGTGACCACCCCGCACCGACGTTCCGTAGCAGCCACCGCACGAATGGTTGTGAGCAGCGTGGACGTCCGGTTGACTTCCCGTCCGGTGGGCCCGAACCGGAGGAGTCAGCCGGATGTCCGTCGCCAAGGTCATCGAGCTCAGTTCGTCGTCCCAGAGCGGTTTCGAGGATGCGATCGCCGGGGGCATCGCCAAGGCCGGTGAGACGATTCACAACATCGAGGGCGCGTGGGTCAAGGAGCAGAAGGTGGTGGTGACCGACAACCGGATCACCGAGTACCGGGTGAACCTGTCGATCACCTTCCGGGTCGACTGACTGTGGGTCGGCTGAGGCCGACCTGATCGGTTGCCCACAACCTCCCCGGCGTCGCTGCTGTCAGGCGCCGGGGAGGTGGTGGTCGTTGAAGACCACCCGGCCGCCGACCACCGTGGTGGCCACGTCGAGGTCGGCGATCTTCTCGGGCGCCACCGTCGTGGGATCCGTGGACAGCACCACCAGGTCGGCCCGGTAGCCCTCGACCAGCCGGCCGGCCTCGTGCTCCCGTTGCTGCGCGACGGCGCCGCCGTAGGTGTACAGCTCGATGGCCTCGTCGACGGTGAGCGCCTGGTCGGGCTCGAAGCCGTGGCGGGTGACCGCCGCGGTGATGCCGGCCAGGACATCGGGCGGTTCGATCGGGGCGTCGGACGACCCAGCGAGCGCCACGCCCGCGTCCTGCAAGGTGCGGAAGGGGTACGTGCGCAGCGACCGCTCGGAGCCGAGGCGCTCGCCCAGCCAGCCGGCCTCGCTGCGGAGGTACAGCGGCTGGACGACGGCAGCGACGCCGAGCTCGGCGAAGCGGTCGGCCGCCCTGTTGTCGAGGACCGAGGCGTGCTCGACCCGGTGGCGGGGGCTCGTGCCGGAGCCGTCGGGGTAGCGGGCGGCGAGGTCGGCGAACAGGTCGAGCGCCACCTCGTTGGCGGCGTCGCCGATGGCGTGGACGCAGACCTGCAGGCCGGCGAGGTGGGCGGCCTCCATGCGGGCGGCGGCCACGGCGGGGTCGAGGACCAGCCAGCCCTGCTCGGCCGGCGCGTCGGCGTAGGGATGGTGCATGCAGGCGCTACGGGCACCGAGGGTGCCGTCGAGGAACAGCTTCACGCCGCCGACGACCCGGTTGCGCTCGGGGTCGTGCAGGGACGAGGAGCTGCGGGCGTCGCAGGCCTTGATCGGCTCGCCGCCGAGGATGGCGTGGTTGCCGATAGGGAGGTCGTCGACGAACAGCATCATGCCGACGCTCTCCAGCTCGGCCGCCGAGCCGCCGGGGCCTTCGGCGTCGGTCTGGAGGATCGAGGAGATCGAGGTCAGGCCGTAGGCGGGGAGGCTCCCGAAGACCTCGTGGGTCACCGCCCGGAGTGCGTCGAGCCCCGGAAGGGGGACGCTGCCGAGGAGGATCCGCGTCGCGGTCTCCCGGCACACGCCGGTGAGCCGGCCCCGGTCGTCGCGCTCGAAGACGCCGCCGGGCGGGTTGTCGCGTCCGCCCCTGATGCCGGCCACCGCGAGCGCCACGGTGTTGCCCATCGACGTGTGACCGTCCCGGGCCAGCAGCACCACCGCCCGACCGGCACCCACGTTGTCGAGCTCGGCGATGTCGGGCAGGCGCCGCTCGACCAGGTGCTCGGCGGCGATCTGCACGCCGACGACCCAGTCGCCCGGCGGGGTCTGGCGGGCCCGGTCGGCCAGGGCGTCGAGCACGTCGGGGATCGAGGTTGCCGGGCTCAGGTCCAGGTGATGGGCGTACACGCACATGGCGACCGGGTGCAGGTGGGCGTCGACGAAGCCGGGCAGCAGTGCCCGGCCGGCGAGGTCGACGACCGCGGGACCGTCGTGGCGGGTGGCTCCGGTCGCGTCGCTGCCGTTGCCGTCGAACGGCAGGTCGAGCGCCTGGCGGCAGTGCCGCTCGCTGCCCACGGCCACGATGCGCCCGGCCCTGGTCGCCACGGCCTCGGCCCGCGGCCGACGAGGGTCGACGGTGAGGACGGGCCCGCCCCGGTAGAGCACGCCCCGGGCATCGGTGGCCGGTTGCAGGACCATGTGGGAACCGCAACGTACCCGCCTGTCGTCCTAGGCGCTGAAAACCCCTGCATTTCTGGAGGAATCGGGCATGGGACGCAGACAACTTGCGGCCGTCTTCGTCGCGCCAGCGATCACGGTGATCGGTGCCATCGGCGTGGTCGACGTGGCCCCCGCGGGGGCGTGCGGTGGCCTCTTCGACGAGAACGGCACGATACAGCTGGAGAAGACGACGACGCTCGCCGCATACACGAAAGGCGTCGAGCGCTACGTGACCGCCTTCGAGTTCGCCGGGCAAGGCAAGTCGGTCGGCTCGCTGGTGCCGCTGCCCGACATCCCGACCAAGGTCGAGGCTGCCGGCGACTGGACTCTCCAGCGGCTGCAGCGTGAGGTCGCCCCGCCGGTGCTCGAAGAGTCGTTCGGGGACGCCGACAGGGCGGCCGCACCGGCGAGCGCCGAGGTCATCCTCGAGACGCAGATCGAGGCCCTCGACATCACCGTGCTCAAGGGCGGGGGTGACGAGGTGGGCAAGTGGGCCGAGGACAACGGTTTCCTGCTGACGCCCGACGCCCCCGAGATGCTCGACTTCTACGCCGCGCGCAGCCCGATCTTCATGGCCGCCAAGTTCGACGCCCAGCGGGCCAAGGAGCTGGGCCAGGGCACCGGCGACAGCACGGCGATCATGGCGACGATCCCGACCGACCAGCCGTGGGTGCCGCTACGGATCCTGGGCCTGGGCCTGGACGCCGACACGCAGGTCGAGGCCGACGTGTTCATGCTGACCGACGACGAGCCCGGCCTGCTGGCCGGCGGCCCGGGCGTCGACGTGGCCCGGAGCGAGGCGGCGTCGGACCTGCTGCTGTCGGACTTGCGGTCGGACAAGGGCATGGGGTGGGTGCCGGAGCACATGTGGCTCTCGTACCTGCAGGTGAACACGCCTGCCGGTGACCTGGACTTCGACCTGGCGGCGTCGACCTCATCGGGCGCCCGTCCGTCGCTGAAGGACGTCGGCATCGACGAGCCGTCGGACGCCGTCCGGGTCCACCTGCCGACTCCCGGCCCCGCGCTGTGGCCGCTGGGCCTCGGTGGCCTCGCCGGCCTCCTGGCCCTGGGCGTGGTCACCCGCGGCCGCCGCGGCGGCCCGGCCGTGGCGTCGTGATGACTGCGACCGAGACGTCGACCTCGCCGGTGGTCACCACCGCCGGCGAGGTCGACGACAAGGGCGAGGTCGTGTCGCTCACTGCGCCGGCCCGGGTGGGCTGGGTGCGGCGTCTCGTGGCCGCCGGGCTGGTGGCGGGGGTCGTCACCAGCCTCGGATACGCCTACAGCGTCGTGGCGGGGGACGATCCCTCGCCCCGGCCGATCGGGCCGGGCGACGTGACCGTGCGGATCGGCATCGAGCACTCCCGCTTCGTGCCCGACGAGCTCCACGTCGTGGAGGGAACCCGGGTGCGCTTCGTCGTCGACAACGGGGACCCGATCCACCACGAGCTGATCACCGGGCCGCCATCGGTGCACCGGAAGCACGAGAAGGGCACCGAGGCCAAGCACCCCACCCGGGCCGGCGAGGTGTCGGTCGGGGCCAACGACCTGGCGATCACGACCTACGAGTTCGACGACGTCGGCGAGTTTGAGTTCGCGTGTCACTTGCCGGGGCATTACGCCTTCGGCATGCACGGTGTCGTCGTGGTCGAGCCCGCTCAGGGCTGAGCGATGCAGCCCCGGTTCGGCTCGGCCGCAGGGGCGCCGGCGGCGTCGACCGTGGGGTCGAGGCAGTAGGGGATGATCTCGGGGGCCGAGCCGGAGATGCAGTCCGCACACCCTGTGAGCAGGACGAATGCGGCGATGCCGAGGATGCTGACCGTCGTGCGGATGCCGTGGTTGCCCGGTGCCCGCCTGTAGATGCGTTGCGTGTTCGTGTCCTGACGCCGTGTCGTCCAGGCAACGTACCGGACCGATCGGACCTCACGCAAGCGACTGTGTCGGTCACGTTACGTGGCGGTGGATGTCGGACGAGTGATACGCAGGGTGCCGGGCCGGCCGGTGTAACTTCGGCCAAATGGCGGAGCCGCGAGGTGAGCTTCTCTGGAATCCGCCGGCCGACGTGCTGGAGCGCAGCCAGGCCGGGCGCTACCTCGGGTGGCTGCGCCGGCGGGGGATGGCGTTTGGGGCTTACCAGGACCTGTGGCAGTGGTCGGTCGACGACCTCCCGGGGTTCTGGGGCTCGCTGTGGGACTACTTCGACATCGAGGCGGCGACCCCGCCCGAACAGGTGCTGGGCGACGAGCATCGGACCGGGTTCATGCCCGGGAGCACGCCGGCCCACCGCTGGTTCCCGGGCGCCACGCTGAACTACGCCGACCACATCCTGCGTGCATCGCCGTCGGGGCCGGCGATCGTGGCGCACAGCCAGACCCGTGCGCCGATCTCGCTGTCGATCGACGCACTGCGGACGCAGGTCGCGCAGTGCCGAGCCGGGCTGGCGCAGCTGGGAGTGCGGCGGGGCGACCGGGTGGCCGCCTACCTGCCGAACATCCCCGAGGCCGTGGTGGCGATGCTTGCGACGGCGTCGCTCGGGGCGGTGTGGTCGTCGTGCGCGCCGGAGTTCGGGACCCGGTCGGTGCTCGACCGGCTGCGGCAGATCGAGCCGACCGTGCTGCTGGCCGTCGACGGCTACCGGTACGGGGAGAAGCGGGTCGACCGGACGGCCGAGGTCGCGGCCATCCGGGAGGGGTTGCCGACGTTGCGGGCCGTCGTCACGGTGCCGTACCTCGAATCCTCGGCGCACTTCGAGGACTCGACGACCTGGGGCGAGCTGCTGGCGTCGGGTGAGTCCGCGCCGGTCGAGTCGGTGGCGGTGCCGTTCGACCACCCGCTGTACATCCTCTACTCCTCGGGGACCACGGGGCTGCCGAAGCCGATCGTGCACGGGCACGGTGGCATCCTCGTCGAGCACTGCAAGGCGCTGGCGCTGCACTGCGACCTCGGGCCGGGCGACCGCTTCTTCTGGTTCAGCACGACCGGCTGGATGATGTGGAACTTCCTCGTGTCCGGCCTGCTCGTGGGGTCCACGATCGTGCTGTTCGACGGCGACCCCGGCGCTCCGGACCTGGGAACGCTGTGGCGGCTGGCCGGCGAGGTGGGGGTCACGTTCTTCGGGACGTCGGCGCCGTTCCTCCTGGCGTGCCGCAAGGCCGGTGTGCAGCCGGCTCGCGAAGGCGACCTGTCGGCTGTGCGGACCGTCGGCTCGACGGGCGCGCCGCTGCCGGCCGAGGGCTTCCAGTGGGTGCACGACGAGCTGGACGGTCGAGCCGTGGTGGCGTCGATCAGCGGCGGCACCGACGTGTGCACGGCGTTCGTGGGCGGCTGCCCGCTGGTGCCGGTGCGGGCCGGCGAGATCCCGTGCCGCTACCTGGGCGCCAAGGTCGAGGCGTTCGACGAGATGGGCGAGCCGGTCATCGGCCAGCAGGGCGAGCTGGTCATCAGCGCCCCGCTGCCGTCGATGCCGGTGGGGTTCTGGGGCGACGTCGACGGGGCGCGCTACCGGGCGGCCTACTTCGAGGGCTTCCCGGGGGTGTGGACGCACGGCGACTGGATCACCGTCTACGAGGACGGCGCCTGTGTCATCACCGGGCGCTCCGACGCCACGCTGAACCGGGGCGGGGTGCGGATGGGGACCGCCGAGCTGTACTCGGTGGTCGAGGCGCTGCCCGAGGTGGCCGACAGCCTGGTGGTCCACCTCGAGGACCCCGAGGGCGGCCCGGGCCAGCTGCTGCTCTTCGTGGCGCTGACCGATGGGCGCGGCCTCGACGACGCGCTGCGCCGCCGCATCGCCCAGGCGCTGCGCACCGAGCTGTCGCCCCGCCACGTCCCCGACGAGGTCCACGCCGTCGCCGCCATCCCCCGCACCCTGTCCGGCAAGAAGCTCGAGATCCCCGTGAAGCGGATCCTTCTCGGCGCCCCACCCGACGAAGCCGCCAGCCGGGGCTCCCTCGCCAACCCCGACTCCCTCGACGCCTTCCTCCCCTACGTCAGGCGGGGATGACGACGAGGGGACAGGCCTTGAGGCCGGCGATCACCAACGACATCGAGCGGGTGGGGGGAGCGGTCGAGGCGGAGGAGAAGGACTCGACGGCGGGGGCCAGGGCTTGCAGCATCGCCGTCAGTTCGAGGCGGGCCAGGGCAGCACCCAGGCAGAAGTGGGGGCCGGAGCCGAAGGCCAGGTGGTGGTTGGGGGTGCGGGCGATGTCGAAGATCGACGCGGTCGGGCCGAACTCGGCTTCGTCGCGGTTGGCGGACAGGTAGAGGAGCATCGTCGGAGCGCCGGCCGGCAGGTCGACGCCGTCGAGGCTCACCGGCCGGGTCGTCGTGCGCATGAAGTAGGCGACCGGGGTCGTCCAGCGCAGGATCTCCTCGACGGCCGACGCCACCAGCCCGTCGTCACCCTCGGCCACCGCGGCCCGGAGCCGGGCCCACTCGGCCGGGTGCTCGGCGAACGCCAGCAGCCCGCCCGACAGGGCGTTGCGGGTCGTCTCGTTGCCGGCCACCAGCAGCTGCACCAGGAACATCGCCAGCTCGGCGTCGTCGAGGACATCGCCGTCGGGCGCGGCGGTCGCCAGCCGGGACACCACGTCGTCCGCCGGGGACGCACGCCGCTCGGCCGCCACCGCCAGCAGGTACGTCACCATCTCGCCCATCAGCTCGGCGATGCGGTCCTCGGGCAGATCGGTGGCCCCCGGGATGGCCGCCTCGGACCACTCGTAGAACCGGGGCCAGTCGTCGTCCGGAATCCCCAGGAGGTCGGCGATCACCTGGAGCGGGAACGGCACCGCCAGGTTGGCGACCACGTCGACGGGCACCCCCGCCCCAGCCGCGCCCACCGTCGCCAGCAACATCGACACCCCGTCGGCCGCCCGCGACGCCACGCCCGCCGACCACGACCGCAGCGCGGCGGGGGAGAAGCCCGGCTGCACCAGCTTGCGGTAGCGGGTGTGGTCCGGCGGGTCGGTGTGCATGATCGTCGGCGGCGTGTCGTAGGACACCCCGATCTCCGACAGCAGGATCCCCTTGCCCGAACAGAACGTCGCCGGGTCCCGGGACGCCGCCTGCACCTCGGCGTAGCGCGACAGCACCCACACGCCCTGCACAGCATCGAAGGCGATCGGAGCGTCGGCCCGCAGCCGGGCCAGGTGCGGGTGCGGCTCATTCGCCAGAAATCCGTCCGAGAACAGCACACCGGTCAGGTCGTCGGTCCGCATGGTGGCATGGCAAACTACCTGACGCTCTGTCAGATTTCAGGGCCGTCAGATTTCCGGAGGGAAGCGGGGAACCAATGGCCGAGTCGAAGAACCTGCTCTACATCGGGGGCGAGTGGGTGACGCCGTCGACGACGAACACGATCGACGTCATCAGCCCGTTCACCGAGGAGGTCATCGCCACCGTCCCTGAGGCGGCGGAGGGCGACGTCGACCGGGCCGTCGAGGCGGCCAAGGCGGCGCTGGACGGCCCCTACCCGCGGCTGAGCCCCGCCGAGCGGGCGGACGTCATCAGCAAGCTCAGCGCCGCCATCGGTGCTCGGGCCATGGAGTTCGCCGAGCTCATCACCACCGAGATGGGCTCCCCGGCGAGCTTCTCGCTGATGGGCCAGGTCTTCTCGGCCACCATGATCTACGACGGCTACGCCAACCTGGCCCGTACCTACCCCTTCGAGGAGCCCCGCGCCGGCGCTCTCGGCCCGGTCCTCGTGCGCAAGGAGTCGGTCGGCGTGTCCGCCGGCATCGTGCCGTGGAACGTCCCGCTGTTCGAGATCGCCTGCAAGCTGGCCCCGGCGCTGGCGGCCGGCTCGCCGATCGTGCTCAAGCCGTCGCCGGAGACGCCCCTCGACAGCTACCTGCTCGCCGAGATCCTCGACGAGATCGAGCTCCCCAAGGGCATGGTGTCGTTCCTGCCCGCCGGCCGCGAGGTCGGCGAGTACCTGGTCCGCCACCCCGGCATCGACAAGGTCACGTTCACCGGCAGCACCGCCGCCGGCCGCAAGGTCGCCGCCATCTGCGGCGAGCAGCTGAAGCGGGTCACCCTCGAGCTGGGCGGCAAGTCCGCGGCGATCATCCTCGACGACGCCGACCTCGCCACCCACATCCCGACGCTCATGCCGTCGGCGCTCATGAACAACGGTCAGGCCTGCGTGGCCCAGACCCGGATCCTGGCACCGCGGGGCCGCTACGACGAGGTCGTCGACGCGATCGCCGAGGCGGTCAGGGGAACCAGCGTCGGCGACCCCAGCGACCCGTCGGTCATCGTCGGCCCGCTGGTCGCCGAGCGCCAGCGCGACCGGGTCCTGGGCTACATCGAGAAGGGCAACGCCGAGGGCGCCAAGCTCGCCGTCGGCGGCGGCCGCCCGGCCAGCCAGCCCAAGGGCTGGTTCGTCGAGCCGACCCTGTTCGTCGACGTCGACAACAGCATGACCATCGCGCAGGAGGAGATCTTCGGGCCGGTCCTCGCAGTCATCCCCTACGACGACGAGAGCGACGCGGTCCGCATCGCCAACGACAGCGACTTCGGCCTGTCGGGCTCGGTGTGGACGGCCGACGTCGAGCGGGGCATCGACGTTGCGCGCCAGGTCCGCACCGGGACGTATGGTGTCAACTCAATCGCTACTATCGACATACAACAACCGTTTGGCGGGTTCAAGGCATCGGGCATCGGGCGGGAGTTCGGTCCGGAGGGCCTGTCGGCTTTCCTCGAGACCAAGACCATCGTCCTGCCTGGTGACTATCAACCGCCGAGCTGACAATCGCTTCAGGCGAAGGTTCGCCCGACTCCTCGTCGGGCTCACGATCGTCGCCGCGGCTGGGTACACCGCCTCGTGCCCGGTCGCGGCGGCGTCACTTTTGGAGCGGGGCGACGACCCGACCACCACCTCGGTCGTGGACTCGGACGGAGGCCGTCCGCACATCATCCCCCGACCCAACTCGGGTCACCCGCCGACCGAGGCCGGCGACCGGGGTGGGTGGCTCCAGTTCGCCGTGCTCGGCGCGATCGTCGTCGGGCTGACGGTGATCGGCCTGCTGATCAGGCGGGACGTCCGGCGGGGGAGGGCAGCTGCTACTCGCGGTTCAGGCCAGGACGCGCCTGACGCACGAACTGGACGATCAGAACAGCTGCGATGATCAACGACATCGTGGCGACCTCGACGGTGTCGAGGCCCCCGAGCGAGCCGAGCGCGACGATGGCCACAATGACGCTGACCAGGACCAACGCGAACTGGGGAAGTCGCATCGAGCGCGCGCGTTACCCCTGACCCCCGGACCCGAACCCCTCACCCCCGGGGTGCCAGCCAGGTGAGGGAGGCGATCTCGCCGTCGGCGTCGGCGACCGCAGGTCGAGCCACAGCCCGACCGGGAGTGCAACGACCAGGAACGCGACGAGGGCCAGCAGGAAGACCTGCCGGCCCCGACGTCGCAGAAGATCAAGCCGAGCCGTGGGCGTGGTCGCAATTCTTGGTCTCGCCCGCCTTCACCTGGCCGGCGCCGACGCCCTCCAGCGCGGCGAACGGGCCGCACGGATGCTTGGTGATCCACACGTGGATCATCGGGGCGGGCGGCAGGGAGAAGCCCCGGTCGCACTTGCCCTCACCGTTGGTGAGCCCGACGACCCGCGGACCCTCGGCGCCCGGCGCCGCGATCCGGGGATCGGTGTTGAAGCACAGGTTGTTGTGGATGTGCCACTGCGTGAGCTTCCCGCCCACGTCCGGCACCGTCTCCAGCGAGTCCTTCTCGGTCAGCATGAACATGGCCGAGACCAGCTTGCGGGTGCCGGCCGGCGGCGGCCTGTCGATGGGGTACACGAACTTCCGCTCGGGCTCGTTGACCTCGTAGACCAGCGACTCCGGGAAGTCCGGGTTCAGGACCTTGTCGTCGTTGATGAGGTCCCACTTGATGAAGTGCTCGACGCCGGTGCCGCCGTCACCGATGCTCCGGTAGCCCATCTTGTAGGCGTAGGCCGGGTCGGCGAACTGGGGCAGGCGCTCGAGCGTGATGGCGATGAGGTTCTCGGCCCGGGCCTGCTGCTGGGGGGTCACGCCCGCGACGCCGCTCAGGTCGATCGGCAGGTTGGGGTCGTACTCCTTGGCCGGTACCGCGCCGCCGGCGTGGTCGTGGTCGGTGTGGCCGTCGGACGCCAGCTCGCCTGTAGCGGCGTTGCCGTGATCGTCCCCGTGCTCGTGGCCGCCGGCATGCGAGTGGTTGCTGGCGGCGACCATGCCGGGCAGCGCTACCACGATCGCCACGGCGGCGGTGAGCCCGAGCAGCGGGTTGCGGGGCTGCCGGGCGATCAGCGGCCGGCCGACGAACTGGGTGAACGCCAGCAGCACGGCCACGGCCGCGAGGCCGGCCGCGAGCCCGTCGGCCAGCTGCACCTTCTCGACCTCGTCGAGGCCGTCGACGAAGCTGATGCCGTCGATCTTGGCGAGCACCCACCCGCCGAAGAACGCCGTGTTGCCGAGGATGCCGATGGCCGCGATCAGCCGGTTCGAGCGGACCAGAGCGAGCGCTCCCCAGGCGATCTGGAAGAGGGCACAGCCGACGAAGGCCCAGACGGCCTGCTTGTGCTCGCTGTGGCTTCCGGCCGCCGAGGCGTGGATGAGGCCGGCGACGATGGACGCCAGGCCGGCGAGCGACAGCAGGTCGGGTTTGGACCCAGCGGGCGAAGCCCGCAAGCCCTGCTCCGTGGTGTCGACCGTGTCGACCATGTTGTTGACCCCCCATTGGTCAATGACCGCGACACACCCCTTGCACGCGGTTGGCAAATATTACCGAGACGTAGGGGTCTCTGTAATAAGGCTCGTGTAAGTTGCCGGTCAGCCCAGCGGGGCGATGGCAGTGCAGCCGTCGAGGCCGTTGATGAAGCCGGCCCGCAGTGCGCCGACCCGCTCGAACACCGTGCCGACGTCCTCGGCCCCCTCGCCGAGGTCGGAGGTGATGAAGCCTCGGATGCCCTCGTCGAGGTCACCGGGCGACAGCGACAGCGACACGTCACCCAGGTCGCGCTCGTTGCCGTTCTGGTCGAGCGGGAACCGGGAGAAGGCCCAGAACCCGGTCAGGCAGTCGGCCTGGAGGCTGACCTCCTTCGTGGTGTCGTCGATCCCGAGCTGCAGCTGGGCGGCGTCGGCCCACAGCCGGGCCACCTCGGCCCCGAGGGCGAAGTCCCCGATCTCGTAGTAGTCGGGGATCAGGTCCTTGCCGATGACGACCGTGTTCTCGTCCTGGCAGTAGCCGGTGGAGCGGCTGATGTCCGACGCGTCGAGGCTCTCGCCGTCACAGGTGATCGACCCGCTGTCCGGCACCACCAGCTCCTCGACCGGGGTGAACGTCTTGGACAGCTTCTCTTTGAACAGCTGGTCGTAGAACTTGTTGAGGTCCTCCTTGGCCAGCGACAGCAGGCCCTGGTCGTCAGGGCCCTCGTCGAAGGGGTGGAGGTTGCCGCCCGACGCGATCTCCTCGTCGTCGGTGAAGACGGCCTCGACGATCGGGAGGTTCGGGTCGCGGTCGTACTCGGAGCAGCGCTCCGCGCCGCTCTCGAAGCCGTCCTGGAACGAGCCGAGGCGGTCGAAGGCGCTGCCGTGGGCGCCGAGCTCGTTGGGGTCGGTGCCGGCCTGGTCGGAGATGGTGGTCATGCCGGCGAGGCTGGCGTCGAGCTGGTCGACCTTGACGGCGAAGTTGTCGCTGTTGCCGTCGGACACCCAGCGGGTCCAGGCGCCGGCGTAGCAGTCCGCCTGCATCTCGATGACGACAGAGCGGTCGGTGGAGATCCCGGACCGCGCCTGGATGGCGTGGCCGTACTCGTGGGCGAACACGATGCCGATGGTGAACTTCCCGAAGTTCTCCGCCAGGTAGGGGAGGAGCTTCTCCTCGTCGGCGGCGATGAGGTCGCCCTCGGGGCAGTAGAAGGCGTTGTCCTGGATGTCGGTGTACGACGGCGGCGGGTCACCGCAGGGCGGCATGGCCGTGTTGGGGCCGTAGCCGTAGTAGTCGTCGACCGGGTCGAACGGCTCGTCGAAGAGCTGCGGGTACTGGTCGGTCCAGAACTTCTCGACGTCGTCCAGCGAGCCCTGTACGACCTGCTTCAGATCGTCCGGCGTCTTGGGATCGTCCCGCGGCTGGTCGGGCTCGGTGGGTTGGGGGCCGGGCCCGGGGCCGGACGCCACGAACGGGTTGTCGTCGGCTTCCTGGGCACAGGCCGCCAGGGCCACGAGCATCGCCGCGGCCAGGCAATTCGCTACCAGTGACTTGGACATCAGACGTTGCCTACCTCGCCCTCTTGTACGACGCCGCCGCCATCGGCGCGCCCCGAGCAGGGATTCAAGCTAGTGGGTTGTACGAAGAACCGAATCCGTCGGTTCATATGGACCTACCAGCCGTACGATTCCGAGGGATGTCCGACGACGACGTTGCCGAGCTCCCCGAGGGGTACCCGGCACGGTGGGACGCCGACGTCGTCCTCGCCACCGGGGGCACGGTGCACATCCGGCCGATCCTGCCGGACGACGGCCCGCTGATCTACGCCTTCCACGCCCGCCAGTCACCCGAGAGCATCTACTTCCGCTACTTCACCGCCCACCCGACGCTGTCGGAGCGGGAGGTGGAGCAGCTCACCCACGTCGACTACGAGGACCGCATGGCGTTCGTGGCCCTGCGGGACGACGTCATGGTGGGCGTTGCCCGCTACGACCGCTGGCCCGCCCGGTCCGAGGCCGACGTCGCGTTCTTCGTCGACGAGGCCTACCGAGGCAGGGGCGTCGCGACCCTGTTGCTGGAGTACCTGGCCGCCGCGGCCCGCGAGGTGGGCATCAGCGCCTTCACCGCCACCGTCCTGCCGTCGAACCGCCGCATGGTGTCGGTGTTCCGCCAGGCCGGGTTCGATGCCACCAGCAGCTTCGAAGAGGGTGTCGTCGAGGTGCGGCTCGACCTCCGCCCGACCCCCGAGGCCGCGGCCGCCATCGAGGCCCGGGCCAACCGGGCCGAGGCCCGCTCGGTGCGGCTGCTGCTGGAGCCCCGCTCGGTGGCCGTGGTCGGCGCCAGCCGCGACCGGGGGAGCGTCGGCCACGAGGTGCTGCGCAACCTCCTCCACCACGAGTTCGCCGGGCCGATCTACCCGGTCAACCGGGCGGTCGACCACGTCGCCGGCGTGCGGGCCGTGGCCGCCCTGGAGGAGATCGACGGCCCGGTCGACCTGGCGGTCATCGCGGTGCCGGCCGCCGAGGTGCCCCAGGTGGTCGAGGACTGCGGCCGCAAGGAGGTGCCGGCGGTCATCGTGCTGTCGGCCGGCTTTGCCGAATCCGGGCCCGAGGGCGAGAAGCTGTCCCAGGCGACGCTGGCCGCGGCCCGGCGCTTCGGCATCCGCCTGCTCGGCCCCAACTGCCTGGGGGTCATCAACACCGACCCCCAGGTGCGGCTCCACGCCACGTTCGCCACGCCCCAGCCCCGCCCCGGGTCGGTGGCGCTGCTGTCGGAGTCCGGGACCATCGGTGGGGTCGTGCTCGACCACATGGCGGCGGTCGGCATCGGGATCTCCTCGTTCGCCGCCATCGGCAACCGGGTCGACGTGTCCGCCAACGACCTCCTCCAGTACTGGGCCGCCGACCCGCGCACCGAGATCGTGCTGCTGAACCTCGAGTCGTTCGGCAACCCCCGCAAGTTCAGCCGCATCGCCCGCGAGCTGTCGCGGACCAAGCCTGTGGTGGCGGTGAAGAGCGGGCTGTCGGCTCGGGCCTACCCCGACGACCCCGGCAGCGGGGACGACCTCCCGGTGGCCACGGTCGACGCCCTGCTGCGCCAGACCGGCATCATCCGCCTCGACACCCTGACTCAGCTCATCGACGTCGCCCGGGTGCTGGCAGCCGTCCCCGAGTTGCCCCACGGCCCGCGGGTCGCGGTGGTCGGCAACGCCGGCGGGTCGCTGGTGACGGCGGCCGACGCCTGCGTCGCCGCCGGGCTGACGCTGGCCGACCCCGACCCGGCCATCCACCAGGACCTGGGCGTCGGGCCGACGAAGCTCCGTCACAATCCGCTCGACCTCGGCTTCCAGGCCAGCGCCGCCGACCTGGAGCGGGTGCTGCGGGCGCTGCTGGCCGACGACGGCGTCGACAGCGTCCTGGTGGTGTGCGCCCCTTCGCCTGGCAACCGCACGGCCGCGTTGGAGCACGCCATCCGCTCGGCTCGGGCCGCGGTCCCGGGGACGCCGGTGGTGGCGTCGATCTTCGGGCCGCATCCCGCGGTGGTCGGCGAGGCCGACATCGTCACGCCGGTGTTCGCCTTCCCGGACGCGGCGGCCTACGCGCTGGGCCAGGTCACCCGGTACGCGGCCTGGCGAGCCGAGCCCGAGGGCGACTTCGTGCGGCCCGACCGGGTGATGCCCGCCTACGTCCGAGGCACCGTGGCCGCCGCGGTCGACGCCCACGGGATGGGCTGGCTACCGGCCGACGCGACCGCCGAGGTGCTGGCTTCGGTCGGCCTGGCGCCGATCCCGTCGCGGCTCGTCGAGGACGCCGATGCCGCGGTGGCCGCTGCCCACGAGCTGGGCTACCCGGTGGCGCTCAAGGCCCTGAGCCGTGACGACATGGCCAAGAGCGAGGCCGCGGGCCTCGCACTCGACATCTACGGCGACGACGACCTGCGGGCCACGTGCGCCCGGCTGGTCGCCGCCCGGGGCGACGCGGCGTTCCCGGCCGTCCTGCAGACCATGGTTCCGCCCGGCGTCGACGTGGCCGTCGTGGTGACCGAGCACCCGCTGGTCGGGCCGGTGCTGACGCTCGGCGCCGGCGGCGTCGCCCTCCCGGTGGCGGCGTCCCAGGTGCAGGTGCTGCCGCTGACCGACCGCGACGCCGAGCGCTGCGTGGCCGCCTCGCCGGTCGCCCACCTGCTCGACGCCGACGGCCGTGCCCTGCTGGAGGACCTGCTGCTTCGGGTCGGCGCCCTGGTCGAGGCCGCCCCCGAGGTCGAGGCCCTGGCCCTCAACCCCGTGATCATCTCGGCCCACGGCGCCGCCATCGCCGACGCGCTCATCAGCGTCGCCCCGGTGGTCCTCCAGAGCGAACCGCCGGTGCGTCGCCTCTAGCGGCCCTTGCGCTTCTGGGCGTCCTTGACCATGCGGCTGCCGTGGCGACCCCAGGCGCGCTGGGCCTGCGGATCGGTCCGGCGGTCGAGGGCCTCCGCCTCCCGCAGCAGGGCAGCCCAGGCCTCGACCCGCTCGGCCGAGAGCTCGCCGGCCTCGATCGCCATCGCCACTGCGCAGCCGGGCTCGCCGGCGTGGCGGCAGTCGTTGAACCGGCAGGTCGTGGCCAGCTCCTCGATGTCCTCGAAGGTGGCGGCCACGGCCTCGGGGTCGGTCCAGAGGCCGAGCGCCCGCACGCCGGGCGTGTCGACCAGCACCCCGCCGGTCGGCAGCAGGTGGATCTGGCGGGTGGTGGTGGTGTGCCGGCCCTTGCGGTCGTCGGCCCGCACCTCGCCGATGACCGCGACATCGGTGCCGACCAGGGCGTTGGTGAGGCTCGACTTGCCGGCACCCGACTCGCCCAGCAGCACGATCGTGCGGTCGACGGCCAGCTGCCGCAGCTCGTCCATGCCCTCGCCGGTGCGGGTGGAGGTGCGGACGATGTCGATGCCCGGCCCGGCCTCGGCCGCGGTCGCCGCGGAGGCGTCGAGCTCGGCGGGATCGGCGACCAGGTCGGTCTTGCTGAGCACCACCACTGGCGTGGCGTTGGCGTCCCAGGCCGTGGCGATGGCCCGGCGGATGCGCCCCGGGCGGACGGGCCGGTCGAGGCCACAGACCACCAGCACCATGTCGACGTTGGCGACGAGGGGCTGCTCGACCGGGCGGCCGGGCTCCCGCCGGCGCAGCAACGACGACCGGGGCAGCAGACCGACGACCGCCTCGGGGGAGCACACGACCCAGTCGCCCACCACGGGCTGGGGGTCGAGGCTGGCCCGCACCGGCAGCGACGGCTGGCCGATGGGGGTGACGACGGCGACGGCGACACCGTCGTGGCGCACCACGCGCCCGGGTTGGACATCCGTGGTGCCGACGCCGTCGGCCAGGGCGTCGGCGTAGAGCGCTTCCCAGCGCGGGCCCCAGCCGTAGGGCTCGAGCGAGGAGAGATCGTTCAAGGCGGGGATCACGTTAGCGAAGCCGGACGCGGCCGGGGCCCACCAGCGTCTGCTGGTGGGCCCCGGAGCAGCGACCCGCCTCTTCGGGACTGCCCATGTCCTGAGTCCCTGCCGGGCCGCGTGGCGGCGTGGGGTCACTTGTTCTGGGTGAAGCTGCAGTTGCTCTTGCCGTTGGCCGGCGCGGTGGTCGACCCCCACTCGTGGGAGCTGGCCTTGTTGTCCATCGTCGTGTTCGGCGCGAACGAGATGACGAACTTCGACATGTTTTGCACCGACGCGCCCGGCTCGATGCACACCGAGTGGCTCTCGTAGTCCTTGTCCCGGTAGACGGTCACCCAGCGGTTGGAGTTGTTCACGACCGACGACGTGTCGTTGTCGACCTGGTTGTCGCCCTGGCCGATCCAGTGGTTGTCCTGGTACCAGGTGTCGTTGTCGCCCACCGCGAACCGGTAGGTGTGGCTGGAGTAGTTGCCGCCCTCGAACAGGCACAGCCGGTTGTCCGGGCAGCCGTGGACTTCGCACGCCGTCTGCGTGAAGGCCGGCAACGCCAGGCCCACGGTGACGGCGGTGAGCTTGGCGACCCGCCTCAGTGAAATGGTCACGCTCCCTCCCTTTCGTCGCTTGCGAGACGAGCGTGCGGGAGGGCGCTGGACGGGCGCAGGAAGGGGGCTGGAAGCTGCGGGGCGAGCTCAGCGCGAGGGGCGGTCGGCGACCGCGAGCCGCGCTCGGGCGGCACGGGCGCGCTCGACGAACAGCGGGCTCGGGAACGCCGCGGCGCGGCGCTCGGCGTCGGCGTACCAGTCGGCGGCGGCGTCGACCTCACCGAGGGTCGCGGTCAGGTCGCCGAGCGTCTGGGCGACCGGGCCGAGGAAGTAGAAGCAGCTCGCCACGAACTGCTCGCGATACGGGAGCAGGACGTCGAAGAGCGTGCGGGCCGGCTCGGTCGCACCGACCCGCCAGGCCACGTCGGCCAGCGCCATCACGCCGACCGGCCACGTGATGTCGTGCACCCGGAACACCTCGCCGTCGGCGATCATCGCCTCGAGCAGGTCGCCGGCCTCCTCGGCCCGGCCCATCTGCGCCCACGCCCGCGCCAGCAGCGCCCGGGCCGACGTCAGCGAGCCGGCCGCCGGGGCGAGGATCGGCTCGAACGTGCCGAGCTGCTCCTGGAACGCCGCCAGCTGGATCAGCTGGCCGAGCACGGCGATCTCGACCCCGGGCCGGCCGTCACCCCGCGAGGCCTCGACGGCGGCCGTCGCCTCCCGCTGGGCGTCCTCGAGCCGCCCGGCTGCGGTGTGGAGGATCGACCGCAGGACCGGGACCATCCAGGCGATGTACGGGCCCCCGTCGTCGGCGGCGAGCCGCTCGATCTCCCGCAAGGCCGCGGCGGCGGCCGCACCCCGGCCGCTCTCCAGGGCGTGGACGAAGGTCACCGAGGCGGTTCGAGCCTGCAGCTCCGGCGCATCCAGCTGGACGGCGAGCTCGATGAGGCGGCGCTCCATCTCCTGGCGCGCCCCGAACGTGGCGGGGTGCCACACCAGGTCCCACTGCATCAGCTGGGTGATCGTCATGATCGGCACGTCGCCCACCACGCGGGCCATGCGCACCGCCTGCTCCATCAGCGCCTCGCCCTCGTCGTACCGGCCCGCCAGGTAGATCTCGCCGGCGAGGCTGGCGAGCAGCCGGGCCTTCGTGGCGTCGATCGCGTCGCCGTAGGACGCC
>Ga0209382_10003595_pt1 | contig 21401 bp, 22 predicted proteins | sample SoiMetdeltSBSDD5_FD_187599 | JGI IMG/M metagenome (GOLD analysis project Ga0209382, IMG submission 187599) | Bulk soil microbial communities from a Populus tree surrounding site in Tennessee, USA - Soil MetaG P. deltoides SBSDD5 (SPAdes) (version 2) | ecosystem: Environmental > Terrestrial >... | reverse complement strand
GGTAGATATCTTGCGGCTGCAGCGCGCTCGTCGTTGACCGGCTGGTGACCTGCGCGGGCGGTGTCGTCGCCGCCGCAGGCGGGCTCGTGGGCGTTGCCGTCGCGGGAGGAGCCGCCGGCGTCGCGGCCGTCGGGGGAGCTGCCGGCGTCGCGGGAGTTGGCGGAGCCGCAGGCGTCGGCGGGCCTGGCCGGGCCGTCTCGACAGGCGGCGCCGCAACCGCGGCGCGGGATTGTCGCCCGAGCGCGTCGATTCGAGCGTTGAGCTCGTCGACCTGCCGCGACAGCGTGCTCACCGACGCCGTCAGCGCCTCCACGCGCTGCGACAACTGCGTCACACGCTGCTCACCCTCAGTGTCGCGCTCTCGCTCGCGCCGCTGCGCCTGCGCCAGTGCGGCCTCCGCCTCGGCCAGCGCGCGCTGGGCACGCTGCTGCGCCACCGTGACGTCGGTCCGGAGCTGGAGGAGGTCCTGCTGGGTGGCAACGCCGGTCATGTCCTGCACCGACGCGCAGCCGCCGAGCCACAGCGCGGCGAGGAGAAGCGCCCGCGTTCTCCTCGCCATGGAGTCCGAGGCTACCGCGGCTTCACCAGGAAATGGGCGCGGCGATTCTTGGCCCAGCACGCTTCGGTGTGCTCCGTGCACTGCGGGCGCTCTTCACCGTAGCTGATGATCGTGATGCGATTGGCCTGCACGCCTTGCGACACGAGGTAGTTCATCGTCGACTTCGCCCGCCGCTCGCCGAGAGCAAGGTTGTACTCGTTGGTGCCGCGCTCGTCGCAGTGACCCTCGATCAGCACCAGGTGATTCGGATTCGACTTCAGCCAGCCGGCGTTCGCATCGAGCGTCTTCGCGTCGGCCGGACGAATGTCGTACTTGTCGAAATCGAAAAACACGTCGACGAGATCCGCAACCGCAGCGAAGTCCTTCGGTACCGGGCGCGCGGGCGCGGTCGCCGCGGGCGCCGGCGTCGCGGTGCCGCCGCCCGTCGTGGCGCCGCTACCACCGCCCGGAGTCGTCGGCTGCGCGGTGGCCGTGCCGCTCGACGGTGGGGCCGCGGTGCTGGTCGCGGCGCCCGTCGGCGCGGGTGCCGCTGCCTGCGTGGTCGCCGGGCGCTTGGCGCAGCCACTGAGGGCTACGGCGGCGACGAGCAGGAATGAGAACACAAAATGCGAGCAGCGCGTAAGCATGACGCCTCCTTTTGGCGTGCGCTGGAGTGTCCGCTTCAACGAGCAAAGACTATCACGGCAGTCGAGGTGACCACGAGGGGCTTGTCGCGTCTCCAGGGCCGCGCGTGATGGCGTCTTGCGCCGAGCCATCGGCGAGCATCGCGAAGATTTGCCAGCGTCCGTTGCGGTTGGACTGGAAGGCGATGTGACGTCCGTTCGGCGCCCACGTCGCGCCCTGGCTGTCGCCGGTGCCGGACGTGAGCCGTCGCGGGTTCGAGCCGTTGACGTTGACGATCCACAGATCGTGGACGCCCCCGCGTGAGGTGTAGACGAGGCTGTCGCCCTTCGGCGACCAGCGCGGCTGCGTGTGGAACCCGCCGGACGTCAGCTGCCGCACGCCGAGGCCCTGGTTGTCCATCACATAGACGTTGGGCGAGCCTCCGCGGTCGGAGATGAACGCGAGCTCCCGTCCTGTCGGCGACCACGTCGGCTCGGTGTCGATGCCGGCATTGCGCGTGAGCCGTTGCAGTGTGCCGGTGGCGAGCGTCAGGACGTAGATCTCGGGATTGCCGTGCATCGACAACGTCATCGCGACGCTCTTGCCGTCGGGGCTGAACGAGGGCGACGTGTTGATGCCGACGAATGCGGCCAGCGTCTGCTCGGGCCGCCGCTCGAACGGAAACATGCGATAGAGGTCCGGATATCCTTGCTTGTACGACGTGTACGCGAGCGAGCGCGCGTCGGGACTCCACACCGGCGTCAGATTGATCGAGCCGTTGCGGGTGGCGGGCATCGGCCCGACCCCGTCGTAGTCCGTGATCACGATCTCTTTCGCGCCGAGCGGGCCTAGGACGTAGGCGAGCTTGGTGTCGGCGATGCCCGGCTCGCCGGTGAACTGCAGCACGACCTCGTCGGCGATCTTGTGGGCGAGCCGCCGCGGCTGGGCGAGCGGCGCGTCGAACTTCTTCGTGGCGATCAGCCGGTGCTCCGGCGTCGTGAGGTCGTACAGCCGCATCTCGCCCTCGAGCCGGTCGCTGCGCAGCGCGAGCAGGCCGTGCAGGCCCGCGTGCGCGCCCGCAGCCGCGAACTCATTCCACGATTGCGCGAGCGCCGCCGGATTGTTCGGCGGGATCGCGCCGGTGCCGGCCACCACGCTGAACAAGCCGGAGAAATTCAGATCGGTGCCGGTCACCGCCGCGAGGATCTTGGCCATGCCGCCCGTGTCGCTGCCGGCGACGACCGTGAACTCAGGGACGGCGATGTTCAGCTTCCTGCTGCCGCCGCCCGTGATGTTGAGCCAGACATCCGTCGCCTGACTGCTCCGCTGTGGCGGTGCGGGTTGCGGCGGCTGCTGCTGTGCGCGTGATGTCCACGGCGCGGCGAGAGCGACAAAGACGACGAGCGTGACGAACGACGACAACCGTCGAAGAGACACTGGTTAACCTCGCTCGGCGGAAAAGTTGAAGCCCAGATGGATGCGCAGCGACGGACCTTCGTACTCCGGCGGCAGCGGCGGGAACGGCGCCGCCTCGGTGATGGCACGCAGTGCGGCCTGATCGTAGTACGGATTGCCCGACGGCTTTTCGATCGCGAGACCGGTGACACGGCCGTCGCGCGTGATGTCGAAGACCGCCACCGGCTGCTGCCCCGGCAGTGCCTTGCCCGCCCAGCGCTCGGTGATCTTGGTCTGCACGCTTCTCAGATACCACGCGAACGGAAAATCGGTGGCGTTCAGCGTCATCGGGCCCGAGCCCTGCACTGAGCCATCGCGGCGTCCGATCGGCTGCGGCGGCGGCGGAGGCGGCGTCGCGCGCGCCACCTCGGTCGGCGTGCGTGGCTCAGGCGTCGCCTTCGGCGTCGGCGCTGGTGTGGGCGCCGTCATGGTCGGCAGCTCCTTGTCGCCGCTGCGCGGAACTGCCGATGGACGCGGCAGGCTCGCGCTCGCGCGATCCGGCAACGCCGGTGTTTCCCGCGTGCGCTCCGGCATCTCGCGCGGTGCTGTGTCGCGTACGGGCTCGCGCTGCGGCAGCTCAGCCGGCCGCGGCGGCGCGGGGCGCGGCGCTTCCTCCGGCCGAGGCGGCATCGTCGGCGTCGGCGTCGTCTGCCCCTGCGGCGAGCCGACGGCCGCGACGGCAGGGACCAGGTTGACGACGTAGACCTTCGGCCGGGACTGCGACCACTCCCGCGCCGCGACGATGAACGCGACCGCGAGCACGACGTGCAGGATCGCGGAGACGACCGTCGCCGTGAATGGCACCGGTGCCTTTCCAAGGGCGGGGCCGCGCGCCGGGCGCATCCGGACCGTGGCGGCGGCGATGCTCATGTCAGCGCTCGCGGATCGGCTCGGTCACCATGCCGAGGCGCTCGATGCCGGCGCGCCGAACCATGTCCATCGTCTCGATGACCGATCCGTAGGCCAGGCCGGCGTCGGCCTTGAGGTAGAGCGTCTTGTCGTTCCGGCTGCGGAAGGCATCGCGCAGCATGCCCTCGAGGCCCCCGGGCGGCACGCGCCGATCGTTGAGATAGAGCGCGCGCTCCTTCGTGACCGTGAGGACCATCCGCTCCTCGACCGCGGTCGGCTTTGCGGCCGCGCGCGGCAGGTTCACGTCGATGCCGCGGTACATCATCGGCGCCGTCAGCATGAAGATCAGCAGCAGCACGAGCACGACGTCGACGAGCGGGATGATGTTGATCTCGGCGAGGCTCGAGCCGATGCGACGGCCGCCGCCGGCGCCAGACGCCTCGGGATTAAATGCCATCTTTCGCGGGCCGCCCCAGCTTGGCCGGCGCTGGCGGCCGGCTCAGAAGGTTGAGCATGTCCAGTGTGAAACCCTCCATCTCACTCGCCCAATGCTTCACGCGGTTGACGAAGTAGTTGTAGCCGATGACCGCGGGGATGGCCGCGCCGAGGCCGGCGGCGGTGGCGACGAGCGCCTCTGAGATGCCCGGCGCGACGACGGCGAGGCTCGCGGAGCCCTGTGCGCCGATGCCGTGGAAGGAGTTCATCACGCCGACCACGGTGCCGAAGAGCCCGATGAACGGGCACGCGCTGGCCGTCGTCGCGAGGAACGGCAGATACCGTTCGAGCTGGGATACTTCGACGTTCGCCGCGCTCCGCATAGCGCGCTCGGCCGCGGTCAGCCGGTCGCTGGTCGCCTCGTCTGGGTCTTCGACGAACGAGTCGCCGTCGCGGCCGCCCGACATTTCGTTGTGCGCGGCCACATAGAGCTGGGCCAGGGGGCTGTCGCGAAGCTTCTTGGCCGCGGCCGCCACCACGCTCGGCCGCCGACCCTCGCGGAACACCTTGAGAAACGCGAGGGTATGCCGCCGGACGCGGCGGAATTGCCACCACTTCTCGACGATCAGCGCCCAGCTGATGATCGAGAAGATGGCCAGAATCGCCAGGACGGCCTTCGCGATCGGTCCTGCACTCAGGATCAGATCGAGGACGCCGCCAGTCAGAGCATCGGGGGAGGTAGGCACGCGCGCTCCTTAGGTTGTCTCGATGATACGGACGGTACCGGGGGGTGTCAACATTCGCGCGCGAAAACGACTGCCTTTTCATTGACTTCTCGTCGACGGGCCTCGTATAACCGACTAGTGGTCCGTGTCGTGGCCATCGCAGTGCTCATCCTCCCCCTGACCGCGGCGGCCGCCTCGACCGAAGCCCGGGTCGCGGTCGACGCCTTCCTGGCCCGACTGGGCGACGCGAACGTCGCCGACCTCGTGATCGACCAGACGCTGACGCTGTTCGACCCCGGTGGGCGACACCCCCAGTCCAGCGGTCAGCAGCGCGTATACGTGAAGCTGCCCCGACGCCAGCGCGTGGAGCAGACCATCGACGGCCAGACCGAAGTCCGGCTCACGGTCGGCGACCGGGTCTGGGTGCGGGCGGCGGGCGGCCGGACGTTCGAGGCGCCGCCGGTCGGCACGCGCGACGCGACGCAGCTGCTCGTCCCCCTCCGACGCAGCGGCGCCGACCTGCTCGCCGAGTGGAAAGTCCTCGGCGTGCGCGACGACGTCAGCTACGTCACGCGCGCCGGCGACCGTTCCGTGACCGTGATCGGCGCGCGTCCGGGCGAGCGCACGGTGCCGCAGGTGTGGCTCGATCCCGAGCGCGGCGTCGTCCGCTTCGTCACGCGGGAGAAGCTGCCTGAGGGCGAGGGCGTGGTCGATCTCACGCTGAGCGAGCACCGGCCGCTCGTCGGCGGCTTCGCGCTGCCGCATCGTCAGGAGGCGTTCGTGGGCGGCAAGCTGATCGTGCGCGTCGTCGTGCGCTCGGCCGCGGTGAACACCGGGCTCGCCGACACGCTCTTCGACCCCGAGGCGCTCCGCCGCGGCCGCTGATGCCGCGCGTCTCGCTGCGTCCGCTGCGGCGGGGCGACGCCGCGATCGTCCGGCGTCTTGTCCAGCTTTACATCTATGACCTCGTCGGCGTGCGCTGGGGTGTCGAGGCGGATGGGACGTATGGATCGCCGCGCTGGCACCAGCAGTTCTGGCGGCGCGACGATCGCCACCACTTCATCGTCCGTGTCGACGGACATCCCGCGGGCTTCGCGCTCGTTCGCGAGCTTCCGGAGGCCGGCGGCGTGCCCGCCTATCAGATGTCGGAGTTCTTTGTGCTGCGAAAATATCGACGCCGCGGCGTCGGCACCCGCGTCGCGCGCGCGCTGTTCGCGCGCTTTCCCGGGCGCTGGGAGCTGTCCGTGATCACCTGGAACGTCACGGCGCGGCCGTTCTGGCGCGGCGTCATCCGCCGCGTTGCCGTGGGACGCGCCCTCTCTCGCCCGCACCGGCAGGGTGACCTCACGTCGATCCTCTGGCGCTTCGAGACCGGACGGCCCCTCGCGCGCGACGGCATCACCGGCGCCGCCCGGCGGAGACGCTCGGGTGGCCGGCGATCCAGAAGCGCAGGGGGAGCTCGACCGCGCGCGTGATGCCGATCCGCCGGCCGCGCGCGATCGTGAAATCCCGCGATCGCTCCGGCGGCGCGATCACGAGCGGACCGCGCGTGAGATCGGCGCCGTTGTCGCGTAGCGACAGCCCGAGCGCGCGTGTGACGTTGCCGGGACCGCTCGCGAGGCGTGGGGCCGTCGGCGGCACGCCGCGACGGCGCGCCATCGCCTTCACGCCCTCGAGCGGCTCGAGTGCGCGGATCAGCACGCACCCCGGCCGGCCCGCCGGATTCGTGATCGCATTCAGACAATAGTGGACGCCGTAGTTGAGGTAGACGTACGCGTGCCCGCCGGCGCCGTAGAACAGGTGGTGGCTGCCGGGGCGGAAGGCGGCGTGCGAGGCCTCGTCCTCGGGCCCGAGATACGCCTCGACCTCGACGATGCGACCCGCGGTGAGCGCGCGGCCGCGTCGCGAGACGACGATGCAGCCGAGGAGATCGCGCGCGACCGCGGGCGCGGGACGCAGATAGAACGCGCGCGGCAGCGGCCTACGCGCGGGCGAGCCGCTCCTGGACGAGACGCGCCAGCGACTCATCATCGAAGGCCGTCGCCGCACGACTCGGCGTCTCGGCCTCGGTCTTGAGCCCCGTCTCGCTCACGATCACGCAGTAAGACTGCGCGGGATCCAGCTCGCGGGCGGCGAGCATTCGCGACAGCACCGCAAGCGTCGCCACGCCCGTCGGACCCGCCCAGATCCCTTCGGTGCGTGCCAGCAAGCGTTGAGCCTCGAGAATCTCCGCGTCCTCGGCGTCGCCGGCGGCGCCGCCGCCCTCGCGCAGCAGCCGCAGCACCCAGTCGCCCTTGCGGCCGGGATTGCCCGCGGCCAGCCCCTCGGCCACCGTGTAGCCGATCTTCAGTGGTTGGATCGCACCGCCGGAGCGGAACGCGCGCGCGATCGCGTTGGCGCGCGTCGCCTGCGCGGCGACCATGCGCGGCACGCGCGCAATCCAGCCCGCGTCGTGCATCTCGCGGAAGCCGCGCGCGGCCGCGATGAACGTCTCGCCGACGGCGACCGGCGCCACGACCACATCGGCCGGCTGCCAACCGCTCTGCTCGGCGATCTCGTAGCCGATCGTCTTCTTGCCCTCGTGCTTGTAGGCGTTGCGCGAGGCGCCGCAGTCGAAGAACAGGCGTGACTCGACGAGTCGATCCCAGTGCGTGATGAGATCGTCGTATACGCCTTTGTAGAGCACGAGGTCGGCGGTCGTGGCCGCCATGTGCAGGAGCTTCGGCGCCGACGCGCGCTCGTAGGCGAAGATCAGCGAGCGCAGTCCAGCGCGCGCCGAGTAGGCGGCGATGGACGAGCCGGCGTTGCCGCTCGACACGACGGACGTCGCGCGGAATCCGAACTGCAGCGCGGCGGCCACGCCGGTCGTGGAAGAGCGGTCCTTCACGGTGCCGGTCGGGTTGGCGCCCTCGAACTTGACGGCGAGCTTGCGCACGCCGAGCGTCTTGGCCAGGCGCGGGCAGTCGAGCAGCGGGGTGCCGCCCTCGCCGAGCGTCACGCGGTGCGCGGGATCGCTGATCGGCAGCACCGGCGCGTAGCGCCAGAGGCCGCCGCCCGTGAGTATCGCCGGCCCCTGCCGGCGCAGCGGCTCGAGGTCGTAACGCAGCTCCAGCAGCCCGCGGCACTTCTCGCACTCGAGGCGATAGCCGAGCGGGTACAGCGCACTGCAGTCGATGCAGGAGAGCTCGCGGGCCAGGGATTCGGTCACGACGTCGTGTCCGGATTCCGTCGCAGGACGCCCGCGCCGGACGGTCGGGCGTCGACGGCGAAGCGGCCTTCGAGGATGCTGAGCATCTCGTCGACGCGGTGGGCGAGCGTGTGCTCGGCCAGTGCGCGGCGCCGCGCGTTCTCGCCGATCGCGCGCGCCTCGTCAGGTCGCGCGAGGAAGTGGTCGAGCAGGCGGCGCAGCTCGGGCAGGTCACGATAGACGAGCACCTCGTCCCCGGGCTTGAACAGCGGCGAGAGCTCGTCCTTGGCATCGACCAGCTGGCAGGCGCCGGCGGCGGCGAGCTCGAACGTCCGCGTGTTGACGCCGACGATGTCGTTCATCGGATGATGGTGATTGAGCGAGAGCGTGGAGCCGGAGTACACGCAGAGCTTCTCGCGCCCGTACACCGCGCCGCCGGCGACGAGCCCGCGCACGACGGGATCGGGACTGCGGCTCCATCCTGCGCCCCACAACCGCAGCGGAGCGTCCGCCAGCTCACGCACGAAGCGCTCGCGATAGTCGTACCGGCTGCCGACGAACGACACGGGCGAGGCAAAGCGCCGCGTCTCCTCGGGCGAGAGCACGACCGGGTGATGGTCCGCGGGCACGCAGTACATCGGCAGGTAATGCAGGTTGCGCAGCCCGACCTGCTGCAGGCTGCGCATCGCGTAGCGCTCCTTCGTGAAGAAGACGTCGTAGGCCTCGATACATCCGAACGGGATCATCCACAGCGGGTTGTCGGGGAAGACGTTGACGAACAGCGTCTGACCGCGCGCCTTCACGCGGCGCACGAGGTTGGGCGTGATGGGCCCGCCCTTGATGACGAGCACGACGTCCGGCCGCCACGACGCGCACGCGCGCTCGAGCAGCCGGAGAATCCACAGCTGATACGCGGCCTTCGTGGACTTGTTCTTGTAGAGCGCGTTGTCGCGGCGGTACTCGAAGAGGCGCACCGTGTGGCCGCGTGAGGCGAGCTCCTCGCCGAAATCCACACCCATGAGCCCGGCGCGATTGAACGGAAGCACGACGAGCCAACGCACGGGCCGTAGCCTAGCACACGTGAGCGGCGGTACGATGAGCGCTCCCATGGCCGGACACCGGCTCTCACGCCTCGTGCCGTCGCTCGTCGTGTTCACTGCGCTGCTCGCGGCGTGGCAAGCGGCCGGCACGCTCTTCGGCGTGCGCGAGTATCTGTTGCCCGGGCCGCTCGCGGTGACGCGCGCGCTCGCCAACTTTGCCGTGCCGTGGCATCGGCACCTGTGGGTGACCACACTCGAGATCGTCGGCGGCTTCGCACTCGCCGGGGCCGCCGGCGTCGCGCTCGGCATCGCGATCGCATGGTCGCCGCTGGCGGCGCGCGCGCTGATGCCGTTCCTCGTCTTCGTCAACACACTGCCGAAAGTCGCGGTGGCCCCGCTCTTCCTGCTGTGGCTGGGATACGGCATTCTCCCCAACGCGCTCATCGCGGCCCTCATCGGATTCTTTCCAGTCGTGATCAATACCGCGGTGGGGCTCACGCAGGTGGACGAGGAGCTGCTCGATCTCGGCCGCGTCTTCGGTGCGCCAACGTGGAAAGTGTTCCTCACCATCCGCCTTCCCAACGCGCTGCCCTACGTGCTGTCAGCCCTCAAGGTCACCGCCACCGCCGCCGTGGTCGGCGCTATCGTCGGCGAATTCGTCGCCTCGCAGGCGGGGCTCGGCACGGTCATCGTGAACGCACAAACGAACCTCAACACCCCGGTCGCCTTCGCCGCGCTCGTGTGGATCTCCGTGATCGGCCTGCTGCTGTACGGAGCGGTCGGTCTTGCCGCGCGGCGCTGGGCTCCCTGGGCCGACAGCACCTGACAGGAGGTCGTCATGACACGCCTCGCCGCCGTCGTCGCGGTTGTGCTCGTGCTCGCCGTCGCCGGCGCGCCCGCCGCGCAGCCCACGCAGAAAGTAGTGTTCGCCCTCAACTGGTTCGCCGTCGGCGATCACGCCGCGTATTGGGTCGCCCTCGACAAGGGCTACTACAAATCGCGCGGCCTGGACGTGGAGCTCCAGAACTCCAAGGGATCCGGTGATTCCATCGCGAAAGTCGATACCGGCCGCGCGGATATCGGCCTCGCGGATGCCGTCGTCGTCATCCCGCGGGTCGCCCAGGGCGCCCGGATCAAGATCGTCGGCGCCGTCTTCGACAACACGCCGCTCAACATCTGGACGCGCAAGGATACGGGCATCACGAAGCCGAAGGATCTCGAGGGCAAGACGCTGGCGGCACCGCCCGGCGACGCTCAGCGCCAACTGTTCCCCGCATTCGCCAAGCTCAACGGCATCGATGCGTCCAAGGTCACGTGGCTGACGATCGAGCCGGCCGCTAAGTTCGTCGCGCTGGCCGAAAAGCGCGCCGACGCGGTTCCCGACTACACGACGGGCCAGCCGTTCTGGGAGAAGGCCGTCGGCAAGGACAACCTCGTGCGGATGCCCTGGCATCAGTACGGGTTCGACACATACTCGATGTCCATCATGGCCAGCGAGAAGACCCTCGCCGAGCGGCCGAAGGTGCTGCGCGATTTCCTCGCCGCGTCCTACATGGGCTGGCGCGACGTCATGAGCGACCCCAAGGCCGCGCTCGAGATCTTCAAGAAGCGCGTCCCGGACATCGACGTCGCGCTCATCGAGCCGAACATGATGCTCGGCCTCGAGCTGATGCGCACCGACCGCTATGCGAAGAACGGGATCGGCTGGATGGACCGCGGCAAGATGTGCGCGACCGTGGAGCTCATCAACAGCTACATGCCCGACATGCCGCGCAAGGTCGGCTGCGACGAGGTGTTCACCAACGATTTCCTGACGAAGATCGAGCTGCCGAAGAAGTGATCGTCCTCGATCGGGTCGGCATGACGTATCCGGCCGACTCCGGCCCGGTCGAGGCGCTGCGGGACGTGACGGTGTCGGTGGGCCGCGGCGAGCTCGTGGCCATCGTCGGCCCGTCCGGGTGCGGCAAGTCGACACTGCTGCGCGTCGTCGCGGGGCTGCGGCCGCCGAGCCGCGGCGCCGTAGCGGTGGACGGCCGCGCGGTGACACGGCCGATTCCCGCCGTCGGCATGGTCTTCCAGGCGCCGGTCCTGCTGAAGTGGCGAACCGTGCGCGACAACGTGCTGTTGCCGGCCGAGCTGGCCGGCCTCGGCGCCGCGCGCTATCGCGAGCGGGCAAACGATCTGCTGCGCCTCGTCGGGCTCGACGGCTTCGGCGATCGCCTGCCGCGCGAGCTCTCGGGCGGCATGCAGCAACGGGCCGCGATCTGCCGCGCCCTGCTGCTCGACCCGCCGCTGCTCCTCATGGACGAGCCGTTCGGCGCGCTCGATGCGATGACGCGCGACGAAATGAATCTCGAGCTGTTGCGCGTATGGGGCGAGCGGGCGGCGGCGCGCAAGACCGTGTTGTTCGTCACGCACTCGATCGCGGAGGCGGTGTTCTTGGCCGATCGGGTGGTGGTGATGTCACCGCGGCCGGGGCGCATCGCCCGCGTGTTCGACGTGCCGCTGCCGCGCCCGCGCACGCCGGCGACTCGCGCGGCACCGGCTTTCGGCACGCTGACGCTCGAGATCCACGAAACGCTGGCCAACGCGAGATAGAGGAGCGGCAGGCGTTGGGGGGTTTGGGGGGCCATCTCGGGGCCCCCCAATATCTAGGCGACGGCCGTGGCGCGGCGCTGACGGAAGCGAACGGCGAACAACGGGTCAAACAGCGCCGTCGTCGCGATCAGCGCGACGTCGGCGCCCTCTCGCAGCAGATGATCGGCGCGCTCGATCGTCGTGATGCCGCCGACGCCGAGAATCGCGCGATCCCACGCGCCCGCCTTTCGCCACGACAGCATCTCCTCGATCTGTCGCGACGCGAGCGGCCACGTGTCGGCGCCGACGATTGTCGCGCGGTCGCGACCGGTGCCCTCGAACGCCGCGTTGCCTTCCTCGTCGACGACGCGGCGACGTACGCCGTGCGTCATCACAAAGCCGCTTGCCCACGAGGCGAGCTTGGTCGCCGTCTCGTGCAGCAGCCGCGGGGTGCGGAAGACGCCGAGCTTGGCGAGGACGGGCTTTGGCATCGTCGTGCGCGCGCGGTAGAGGATCTGCGCCGCTAGCGGAATGTTCTCGTAGATGAGCTGCGGCTGCTCGGCGAACGGATCCGGCACCGCGAGATGTATTTCGACGGCGTCGGCGCCGGCCTCGGCGGCCCACGCCGCGCACCGCGCATAATCCTGGATCAGCTGCTCCGCGTCCATGCCGGGCGCCCACGTTCCGACCACGCTGACGATCAGGACTTGGCCGGGACCGATGCGGTCCTTCGCACGACGCACGTCCTTGCGCCAGACCTCGGGCTCGACCGACGGAATGCCGAGCGACACGGCGAGCGTCGGCTGGCTGTCCATCGTTCGCTTCGTCGCGATCGCCGCATGCTCGCGATTTTCGACTGCCCGGATGTTGGGCAAGCCGTGCGCGGGCATCGCCATGGAGCGGACCGTCTTGTAGGTGAGCACGTCGAAGCCGACGCGCGAGTACGCCTCCACCCACTTGCTGTTGAGCAGCGGCCCGGCGGCGACGCCGACCGGCGAGTTGAGCGGGTGATCGAGGAATTTACCGCCCGGACCCGATGGAACGCGGCGCACGCGCGGCAGGGACGGAGAGTGGCTGTAATTCCACGAATACGAACGATCCACACGATAAATAGGCTGCACGATGACCTTCACTCTCCCAATAACGAAGTCAGCGGCGAGCGAAGTATATCAAACACTTACGGCGCATGCCGGGGGTTTTGGTCGGACCGAAATTCGCTCGAAATCTCGCCTATTTGAAGGCCGGCAGCACCTCGCGGGCGATGAGGTCGAGCTCCTTCATGATGTGCGCGTGGGGCATGCCCGGAAAGAAGGTTCGGCAGATCAGATGCGTCATGCCGTAGGTCTCGACGAACTTCCGGATCTGCGGGATCACCTGGTCGGGGCCGCCGATGAGGAAGCGGTCGGCCATGAGCTTGTCGAGGTCGGTCGCGATCGACGCGTCGATGAACGGATGACGCCAGCCGCCCGCATATTCACGCCGGTAGGCGACCATGATGTGCTGCTCCGCCAGCTCGCGCGCCTTCTTGTCGGTCTCCGCGATGATGAGATCGCGCGTGAGCGGCCACTCGATGATCGCCTGCATGCGCCCGGCCGCGCGGCGATTGGCGAGGAACTGCTCCTTTCCGCGCAGCAGGCGCGGTAGGTCGGCGGTGGGCCCGGGGATCCAGTTGTCGGCGAGCGTCGCCGCCCGCCGCAGTGTGATGTCGCCCCAGCCCCCGATCCAGACCGGCGGATGCGGCTTCGTCACCGGCTTGGGCTCGATGCGACCGTCGACCGTGTAGTACGTCCCGCGAAACGACACGCTCTCTTGCGTCCAGAGCCCCTTCATGATCGCCAGCTGCTCCTCGAAGCGCGCGCCGCGCTTTTCGAGGTCGACGCCGTACAGCGCGAACTCGTCGGGCTTGTAGCCGATGGCGATGCCGAGCGTGATGCGGCCGTTGGACATGACGTCGAGCATCGCGACGTCTTCGGCCAGCCGGACGGGATGGTAGAACGCGGCGACCGCGATGTCCGTGCCGAGCATCATCTTCGAGGTGCGCGTGGCGAAGCCGGCCAACACTGGGAACGGCGAGGGCCAATAGTGGTTGGTGACCGCGTGGTGCTCCTCCATCCATACGGAGTCGAAGCCCAGCTCCTCGGCGCGGATGACCTCCTCGAGCGCTTCCTTGTAGTACTGCCCGCCCTCGATGGGAATGAAGCCGAGCTTCAGTCGCGGCATCCGACCTCCTTGGGGAGTTCCAGCTAGACGATTTTCGCGGGCTCGTAGAGTCCCGCGAGCGTGTGCAGCGCTTCGAACAGATAGTAGCTGCCCCACACGAGCTCCTGGCGCGTGGCCAGGCCGATGCGCGGGCTGTAGCAGCCGTCGGTCAGCATGCCGTCCGCGCGCAGATGACGCTGGACGAGCGCGTCGGCGGTCGCTTCCGCCGCCTCGCGATACGCGCGGGTCCGCTCGGGCGTCGACGCGCGCGGCGCCAGCGTCAGGAGGCTCGCGGCAACGATCGCGGTCGCCGAGGTGTCGCGGAACGTGTCCGGAATCTTCGGGTCGTCGAAGTCCCAGAACGCCACGCGATCCGCGGGCGCGTGCGCCAGCCACCAGTCGGCGGCGCGCTCGGCCGCGTCGCGGAAACGCGCGTCGCCTGACCAGAGATGCGCGAGCGTCCAGCCGAGGATTCCCCACGCCTGCGCGCGCGCCCACGTGCTGTCGTCGCTGATGCCCTTGTGCGTGTATCGGCGCAGCATCCGTCCTGTCGTCGGATCAAATGACGCCGACTGACACACGGAGCCGTCATCGCGCAGGCAGAACTCGATGTGGCGCGCGGCGTGGCGCACGGCGATGTCGCGCAGCACGGCGTCGCCCGTCTCGCGGTGCGCCCAGAGCAGCAGCGCCGAAGCCTGCACGGTGTCGACGTTGGCCTCGCCGGCGCCGATGTCGGTGGCTTCTTCGGCATGAGCACCCAGCGGCAGCGCCTCCGCGCGAGGGTTGTACGAGGCTGCCAGCCCGCGGGCGCCCGCAAGCGCGATGTCCCGCGCGCTGGCGTCGCCGCAGAGCAGCGACCCGAGCGCAGCGCCGTAATAGAAGAGGAAGCCGCGGAACACCGTGTCGGAACTCGCGCGCGGCCGCAGGCGCGCGGTCCACTCGGCGGCCCAGCCGCGCGCCCGCGCGTCGTCGCCGTAGCGGGCGGCGAGCCACAGCATTCCGTTCCAGAAGCCCCCCGTCCAGTCGCCGCCGGGCGACGTCGTCCACGCGCCGGTCAACGGGTCGGCAAAGTGCGGAAAGCCCGTCGTGACAGTCTCGGCGGTGCGTGCGATCCGCCCGCGCATTCGCACGATCGCCTCCGTCCAGCGTCGCGTCATTGCGCGAGGATACTACCGTTGCTAGGGTGGGGCACCACGCCGAAGGAGACTGCGATGTCCATCATGAACGGCTTTCACGCGCTGCGGGAGCTGCCCGAGGAAAAGGTCACCGACAAGATCAGCCGCCGGGTCCTCATCGGCGAGAAGGAAATGATCGTGTGGTGGTCGATGAAGGCCGGCGCCCACGCCGCGGCCCATCGCCATCCGCACGAGCAGATGTTCTGGATGATCTCGGGACGCATGGACTTCCGTCTCGGCGCCGAGCGCCGGATGTGCGGCCCGGGCGACGTCGCCGTCGTGCCAGGCGGCGTCGAGCACGAGGCGTGGTTCGTCGAGGACACCGAGGTGATCGACGTGTTCGCCCCGCCGCGCGAGGACTTCTTCCCCGGCGCGGGCGCGCCGGCGTACATGCAGAAGGGCTGAGACAGAAAGACGGCCTCACAATGACCATCTCCGAAGAATTGGTGATACTCGTGAGGGTGCTCGCCGCGGTTGTCGTCGGTGCGTTCATCGGATTCGAGCGGACGTTCCACGGACGGCCTGCCGGATTTCGCACCCACGCGCTCGTCTGTGTCGCATCGTCGCTACTCATGCTGGTGACGGTGTACCAGAACCAATGGATGACGGTCGTTCCACTCGATGCCATTCGAACCGATCCCACGCGTATGGCGCAGGGGATCATGACGGGAATCGGCTTTCTCGGCGCCGGAGTGATTTTCAAGGAAGGGCTCACGGTCCGCGGCCTCACGACGGCCGCGTCAATCTGGGTGACGGCCGCCATCGGCATCTTGCTCGGGATCGGCTTTTACTTCGCCGCTACACTGGGCGCTGCCGCGACCCTCGCGATCCTGGCCGCGTTTCGGTTCGTCGAGTTCCGGCTGCCCAGCGAGTTCTATGCACACCACTCGGTGACGTTCGAGCGCGGCGCCGTCATAGCCGAGGACGAGCTACGCCGGCTGATCGGTGAGCACGGATTTTCTATTGCAAACCTGTCCTACCACCTCAGTGAAGGCGGCAAGTTCTTCGAGTATGGAATGGTCATCAAAAGTCGAGACCGTCGCAATGCGGATGCACTCTCGCAGCGTCTATCGAGACTCCCCGAAGTGCTCGAGTTCCGCATCGACCCGATGGGGGACTGACGTCTCGCTGGGTGATGTCGTCAGCGCACCGCTGGTTGCGAGAAGTCGAAGGCATTGGTGAGGTCGCCGGCGTTCACGCGCACCCCCGGCAGCGGCTCCAGACCGAAGCGCCGCGTGATGAACTTGATGATCGACGTCGTGTCGTACGGCGTCTTGTCGACGTAACCGCGCTTCGCGTACGGCGAGACGATGATCGCGGGCACACGCGTGCCCGGTCCCCAGCGATCGCTCCAGCCCGGCCCGCGCGGCGGCGAGACGTGATCCCACCATCCGCCGTTCTCGTCGTACGTGACGATCACCGCGACCTTCGGCCACAGCGGACTCTTCCGGATCCGCTCGATGAGCTGCGCCATGTGCTCGTCACCGGTGAGGACGTCGGTGTATCCCGGATGCTGGTTGAGATCGCCGTGCGGCTTGTAGAAGCTCACCTGAGGCAGCGTGCCGGCGTCGATCCCCGCGAACAGATCCTCGGCGTCCTTGAGATGGCGCTCGCGATCCGCGGTGCCCGGGGCAAAGCGGGCGAAGTAGTTGAACGCATGGTGATGCGGCTGGAAGTTGATCGTCCCTTTGCGGTTCGAGTAAATGATGTTGCGCTTGACCGACGCTGGCTGCATGCCGTCGGCCAGCGCCTGGTTCCACGCTCCCGCGTACCAGGCCCAAGAAATGCCTTTGGCGGACAGCGTGTCGCCGACCGTCTTCGTCGTTTGCGGCGGCAGCGGATGCTTGTCGTGGTCCGTAAAGCGCGGATCACCGCCGGCGGCCGGCGGGTATCTCGACGGCTGATACGGCGGCTGCGCAGTATTGACGACGTAGCCGTCGGGCGTCACGTCGCCGTCGAAGAATTGCGTCGGCCCTTCGAGCGCCGAGATCGGAGACGTAGGACGCGGCCGCAGACGACCTCGCTCATCGACCTGCGCGCGCTCGTTTGCCGGCGCCTCGGCCCAGTGCGGCGTGCAGGCACAGATCAGCCAGAAGTGATTGAGGTAGGAGCCGCCGAACGCCGCCATGAAGAAGTGGTCGGCCAGGACGAACTCGCGCGCGAGCTTCCACATCGGCAGCTGTGAGCCGTCGTAGTAGCCCATCACGAGACCGCCGGCGTCCGAGATCGCGGCGTACTTGTTGTTGCGGCCGCCGGCGATCTGCTCCTGGTTCTGGTAGTAGCGGTGCACGAGATTTCGGATTTGCATCGACGGGCCGAGGCTGATCGGCGGCGCGTCGAGCCGAAACGGACGGTTCGGCAGCTTCTGCGGAAAACGTGGATCCGGTTCCCGCGTGCCCTGCTTCCAGACGCTCGGCAGATACGGCAGCGGCGTGTCATCGCGGTCGAGCTGTGTCGTCTGCTCCGCCGTCGCCTGCGCGATACCCTCGGCACCAGGGAACAAACCATAGAGATGATCGAAGCTGCGGTTCTCGGCGTAGATCACGACGACGTGCTCGATGCGCTCGAGGCCGTTTCCGCCAGGCCGCAGCGTCGCACACGCGAGCACGAGACCGCAGAGAAGGACGCCGATGGCCATACGGATGATGTCAACGCAGCGCCGCCGAGGGCTCATGACGCGCCGAGAATCGGCCGAAAGGCGCCGCACTGTCAACGCCGGAAGGCGGAGAACATTTTCACGTTGCAGCGGCCCGGGCTTGACGCGGTCTTGACACCCTGGGGAGGCCGGCGCTATCGTCCCCCGGCGTGAGGTGACCGCGCAGCACTTGGTGTCCCCGTTCTCAGAGGAGGTCGCGCCATGAAGCGTTTGGGCATCGTCGCGGCGCTGCTAGCCATCGTGTTCCTCGTTGCACCACCAGCCTTCGCCCAGGTCAAGGGCGTCTACTGGACTACCAGCGGTAAGGCCGGTCCCTTTCCCCTGAACGGGCTGGTTCCGTCGCTTCCGCCGGAGAAGAACCGCGAGGTGACGATCCCCATCAACATGTGGGTCATCGACCACGCCAAAGGACTCGTCGTATTCGATACCGGCAACAACGCCGCGATCTCCGACGGTCAGTGCAAGACCCACTGGGCGGCGGGGAACTGCGACTTCCTGAAGCCCAGCCAGAAGCGCGACGATGTCATCGATCGCCAGCTGCAGAAGATCGGCTTCCGGCCCGACCAGGTGAAGGCGGTCATCACCTCGCACTCGCACCTGGACCACATCGGCAACATCAAGCTCTTCCCGAAGGCTGTTCACGTCATCCAGAAGAAGGAGCTGTACCAGGCGTGGTGGCCGGAGAAGTTCCAGCGGGATGGTGATGTGTTCGTGATGAAGGACTTCGACGGCCCGGCGCGGGATTTCAATTATCTCGAGCTCGAGGGCGACTACGACCTGTTCGGCGACAACAGCATCACGGTGCTCAGCACCCCGGGCCACACGCTCGGCCACCAGTCGGTGCGCGTCAGGTTCCCGAACGGCAAGACGATGATCCTGGCGCAGGACGCCATCTGGTTCAAAGAGAACCTCGAGGGGTATCCGGCCGGCCTCAACTACAGCGTCAAGGACTACAACGCGTCGATCAACCGCCTGAAGATGATACGCGACCTGGAGAACGGTGAGCTGTACTTCGGCCACGACGCCGACCAGTTCAACCAGGGCGGCGCGCCGAAGTGGTTTAAGTAGTACGTCGTCTCAGCGTGACCCGTCAGGGCTCGCCACGAGCCCTGACGGGACGTCGTCTCGCCTCGTGAGTTCCGCAGCAGCGGCCATCGCGCTCGAATCGGTCAGCAAGCGCTACGGCTCTCGGACGGTCGTGCAGGACGTTTCCTTCACCGTGGAGCGCGGCGAGATCGTCGGCTTCCTTGGCCCCAACGGCGCCGGCAAGACCACGACCATGCGCATGATCGCGGGGTTCACGGCGCCCACCGCCGGACGTGTGACCGTCGCCGGTTACGACATGGCGACGCAGAACCACGACGCGGCACGCCTGATCGGCTACATGCCCGAGCGCCCGCCGCTCTACGACACCCTCGACGTGTCGGCCTATCTGCGCTTCGTCGCGAAGGCGAAAGGCGTCCCCCGCGCCGCCATCGACTCCGAGCTCGAGCGCGTCACTGCCGCCTGTCATCTCGAGGCGGTGGTGCGGCGCGAGATCTACAAGCTCTCGAAGGGCTACCGCCAGCGCGTTGGTCTCGCTCAGGCCCTCCTCGGGTCGCCGCAAGTCCTTATCCTCGACGAGCCGACTGCCGGCCTCGATCCCGGTCAGATCCAGGAAACGCGCGAGGTCATCCGGGCCTTCGGCGAAGAGCACGCCGTCCTGCTGAGCACCCACATCCTTCCGGAGGCGACGCTGATCTGCCGGCGCGTGGCGATCATCAACCACGGCCGGCTGCTCGCGATCGACTCGCCGAGCGGGCTGCAGCGCGCGGTGGAGCAGACCAATAGCGTCCGCCTCGAAGTCACGGCGCCGGCTCAGGCGGTGCGCGAGACGCTCGGGAGGGTTCCCGGCGTCCGCGGCGTGGACGTTCACGCGCACACGGGAAATCACGGCGTGCTGACGGTGGAGTGCCGAGTGGATCCGGGCGACGGTGTGGAAGCGGCGATCGCTCGCGCCGTCGCCGCGCGCTGGGACTTGCACCGGCTGGAGCGTCAGCAGCCGACGCTGGAGAACATCTTCCTGCGCTACGTCGGCGAGCCTCGCGCGGAGGGCCCCGCGGCATGACGCGCCTGGCGGCCGTCTACGTCAAGGAGCTCACGACGTACTTTCGCTCGGCCATCGCCTATTTCGTCGTCGCGGTCTTTCTGCTCGGCACCGGCTACTTCTTCCTCTACAACATCTTTCTCACCGGCGATGCGACGATGACGGGCACGTTCCAGAACATGGGCATCCTGCTCGTCACGCTCGTTCCGGTGCTGTCGATGCGGCTGTTCTCGGCGGAGTACGGTGCGGGGACGATGGAGCTGCTGCTCACGCTTCCGTTGAGGCCGTGGCACATCGTGGTCGGGAAATTCCTCGGCGCGGTGACGATTCTGTTGGCGATCACCGTCGGCACGTTCGTGGACTTGATCCCGCTCTACCTGTTCGGCAACCCGGAGACGACGACGATCGTCGCCGGCTATCTCGGCTTCGTCCTGCTCGGCATGGCGTGTCTGGCCGTCGGGCAGTTCTTCTCGGCGTTGACGCACAACCAGATCGTGGCGGCGCTCGTCACGGCCGCCGTGCTGCTGGGCTTCTGGTTCGTCGGACACCTGCAGGGCTTCCAGACGTCGGCCGTGCTCCGCGGCCTCGTCGCCCACCTGTCGTTCGCACTGCATTTCTCCGACTTCATCCAGGGACTCGTGCGCAGCGAGGCCGTGGTGTTCTACGCCGCCGTGTGTGCGATCGCCCTGAGTCTCAACGTCGGCTATCTGAAGGCGCAGCGCTAGATGGACGGCTCGTTCCGCAACGGTCTCGTTCTCCTCGGCGGCGTGGCGCTCCTCGGCACCGCGTTCGCGCTGCACGCCATCCTGCTGCAGCCCGCCTGGTGGACGGTGCTGCTCGCCGTCGTCGGTGCCGCCGCGTCAGCGGGCGCGGCGTACGCGCTGCGCGGCGAGCTGGCCGATCTCCTCCGGCGGCGCCGCGTGGAGATTGCGCTCGAGACGGCCGGCATCGTCGGGGTGGTCGTCGCGCTCGTGTACCTCACGGTGCTCCACCCGCTTCGCTTTGACTTCACCGAGGCGCGACGCTTCTCGCTGTCGGAGGCGACGGTCGTGATGCTGAAGCGGCTCGAGCGGCCGGTGCACATCGTGTTCTTCCACGATCCGATGATGCGGGAGACCGTCGAGCTGTACGAGCTGGTGGCCCGCCAGACGCCTCGGGTGACGGTGGAATTCTTCGATCCCATGCTCCAGCCCGCGCAGGCGCGGATGCTCGGCGTCAATTTCGCCGGCACGGCGGTCATGGAAAGCGAGGGGCGGCGCCTTCAGATAAATGGCGGGAGCGAAGTCGACATCGCCAACGGCATCCTTCGCGTCTCGCAGACCGCGATCCAGCGCGTCTGCTTCCTCGACGGCCATGGAGAGCCCGATCCGTTCAGCCTGGAATCGCACGATCACCTGGAGGGATCCGCCGGCCACAGCCATGGTCTGGGCGCCCGTTACGTGCTGCACGAACGGCACGGGATGGCCAAGGCGCGAACCGCTCTGGAGACGATGAACTACGCCGTAGAGAAGGTGTCGCTGGTGCGGGGCGGCGATGCCCTGCGCGCGTGCGCGGTGCTCGTCGTGGCCGGACCGAAGCTGAGTCTGCTGCCGAGCGAGGTGGCCGCGGTGCGGGCCTATCTCGCCAACGGGGGCAACGCGCTGTTCATGCTCGATCCGTTCGTTCAAAGCGGGCTCGAGCCCGTCGTCCAGGAGTACGGGATCCGCGTCGACGACGACATCGTCATCGACGAGGCGAGCCACTTCTGGGCCGACATGTCGTCGCCCGCGGTGAGCGACTACAACCGCCACCAGATCACGCGCGACCTGCCGCTGACGTTCTTTCCCGGGGCGCGCTCGCTGTCGCCGACAGCGCA
>Ga0209382_10003594_pt1 | contig 21406 bp, 18 predicted proteins | sample SoiMetdeltSBSDD5_FD_187599 | JGI IMG/M metagenome (GOLD analysis project Ga0209382, IMG submission 187599) | Bulk soil microbial communities from a Populus tree surrounding site in Tennessee, USA - Soil MetaG P. deltoides SBSDD5 (SPAdes) (version 2) | ecosystem: Environmental > Terrestrial >... | reverse complement strand
GGTGCTGCTCAAGGCCGAGAACCTGCAGCGCGTGGGCGCCTTCAAGTTCCGCGGCGCCTACAACAAGATCGCCCAGGTGGACAAGGCCGCCTTCCCCGGCGGCGTGGTGGCCTGCTCCTCGGGCAACCACGCCCAGGGCGTGGCCGCGGCAGCGACGCTGCTCGGGCTCAAGTCCGCCATCGTCATGCCGTCGGACGCGCCGCGCCTCAAGATCGAGCGCACCAGGGGGTTCGGCGGCGAGGTGATCGCCTACGACCGCGTGACGGAGGATCGAGACGCCATCGCCCGCCAGCTGTGCGAGACGCGCGGCGCCGCCTACGTGCACCCGTTCGACGACCTGGACGTGATCGCCGGCCAGGGCACCGTGGGCATGGAGATGATGGAGCAGGCGGAGGCGCTGGGGCTGAAGCCCGACATCGTGCTGGTGGGCGCCTCGGGCGGCGGGCTGATCGGCGGCGTCTCGCTGGCCGTGAAGGAGACGAGCCCAGCGACGCTGATCTACAGCGTCGAGCCGGCGGGCTTCGACGATCTGGCGCGCTCGCTGGCGCACGGCCGGCGCGAGCGCAATGCGCAGCTGTCCGGCTCCATCTGCGACGCGCTGATGTCGGCGATGCCGGGCGAAATCACCTTCGAGGTGGCCAGGCGCAATCTCGCCGGCGGGCTGGCGGTGACCGACGAGGAGGCCAAGGCCGCGGTGCGCTTCGCCTTCCGCGAGCTGAAGCTGGTCGTGGAGCCGGGCGGCGCGGTGTCGCTGGCAGCGATCCTGGCCGGCAAGCTGCCGCTGGAGGGCAAGACCGCGATGGCGGTGCTGTCGGGCGGCAATATTGATCCGGCGCTGTTCGCCGAGATCATCCAGGAGCCGCGGCAGGTCGCATGAGCGGGGGGTCAGACCCCTTTCGTCCACGGTTGCAGGAAAGGCGGGACGTTCCAGGAAGGGGGTCTGACCCCGTTCCCAGCGGCATCGCGACCCGCATCTCGCTGCTGTTCGCGGCCCTGTTCGTGAGCGCCGGCACGCAGCTTCCCTATCTGCCGGTGTGGCTCGACTGGGTGGGGCTTTCCCCACGCGAGATTGCCGTCATCGCGGCCGCACCCATGATCGTGCGCGTGGCGGTAACGCCGGCCATCGCCTTCGCCGCCGACCGCAGCGGCGATCACCGCCGCTTTCTCATGGTGCTGGCCTGGAGCGGGCTCGCCGCCCTGATCATGCTGGCGCAGTGCGCCAGCTTCGGGCCGATCCTGCTGCTGACCCTGCTGTTCGCGGTGGCGGCCTCCACCAACATGGCACTGGCCGAGACGGTGGCCATGCAAGGTGTGCGGGGCGCGGGGCTCGACTACGGGCGGATGCGGCTGTGGGGCTCGCTCAGCTTCATCGCCGCCAGCTTCTGCGGCGGGCTGGTGGTGGACCGCGTCGGCCCGGGGGTCGTCGTGTGGCTCATGGCGCTGGGCACATCGCTGGCGGCCCTGGCCGCGCACGGACTGGGGCCGGGGCTGCGGCCTGGGCTCGGCCCGATCGAGCGCGGTGACACGACCAAGGCAGGGGCGGGGCGGCGGCGCCTCAGCCTGGCCGATGCGCTGGGGCTTCTGCGGTCGCGGGTGTTTCTCACGCTTCTGCTGGCGGTCGGCGCGGTGCAGTCGGCCCACGCCGCGTTCTACGCCTTCGGCACGCTGCACTGGCTGGCGCAGGGCATCTCCAGCGGCTGGGCGGGCGCGTTGTGGGCGATTGGCGTGGCGGTCGAGATCGGCCTGATGGCGTTCTCGAGGGCGGCGGTGCGGCGCATCGGGGCCGCCGAGCTGATCGTCCTCGGTGCGGTGGCAGCGGTGGTGCGGTGGCTGGCCATGGGGCTCGATCCGCCGCTGCCGGCGCTGGTTCTCCTGCAGGCGCTGCACGGGCTCACCTACGGCGCCACCCACATTGGAGCCTTCTACCTCATGGCGCACGTGGTGGCGGAGCGCCACGCCGGAACGGCCCAGGCTCTCTACGCCGCCACCACCGCCGGCATCGCCATGGGCGGTGCCATGCTGCTCTCCGGCCAGCTCTACGCGGCGTATGGGGGGCGGACGTACTGGGCGATGGCGGGGCTTGCGGCGGTGGGGCTGGGGGCGGCCCTGGTGCTGCGGAGGTATCATAATGAGACCGTGCAGGCCCTCCGGGTCTGATACCGGGGCTCCAGGCGCATACCCAACATCGACCTCAGCGTCGTACTGATACCCCCCCAACAGTCCTCAGCTGGAGAAATGACGCCAAGCTTCGTGAGGAGCAAGCCTGCGGTTCGGCAGTTCCCGGAGCGAACCTCACACAAGGTCGACATCCTACGGCAGAGTCGCGACACTATCGCTCGGCTGAACGCCTTGTCGCTGTTATGATACCCGCCAGTACCAACGCATAGCCGACTGCATGATAAAGACTTAGTACTTCTCCCAGAAAGAGGATCGCCAGTGCCGACCCGAACACCGGAATTAGGTGCAGAAAGGGTGCCGCACGGTTCGGTCCAATCAGCTCCAGGCCGCGATTGTAAAACAAGTATGCGATCAGGGCGGGAAACAGGATCATATAGACGAGCACCGCAACGTTGCTCGAAGTGACCTGCATCACGCTGACGGTTGCGAGCTCCCAGACGAGCAACGGCAGCAGCAAGCATGTGCCCCAGCCGATGGTGAAAGAGAGAAACGAAACCGGATGCATGGCGGGGCGGCGCTGCAGCAGAGCCGAATAGATGCCGTTTGTGGTTAGAGCGGCGATCATCCAAAGGTCGCCCTGATTGATGCCGATGGTGGTGAGCACCGTCGGGTCGCCACGGCAGATGATGACGATAACGCCGACCAGGGAGACGAGGATGCCCGCGGCCTGTGCTCGCGTCAGGCGCACGCCGTTCAGCAAAAATGTCCAGAACGCGATGTGCAGCGGATTGGTGGATTGCAGTAGGAGAGCGTTGAGGGCCTCAGTATATTGCAGGCCCCAATAGGCCAGCGTGTTGTAGGCGGAAATGCCGGTCAGGGAGAGAACGGTCATCAGCAGCCAATGGCGGCGGATAAGGGGCCAATCGCGCTTGAGATGCGGCCAAGCGAACGGCAGCACCACAAAGAATGCTCCGCTCCAGCGGATGAAGGCCAAGGTCACCGGCGGAATTTGCCCCGATGCGAAACGTCCGAGCACGATGCTGCCGGCCCAGAACAGCGAGGTGAGTGTGAGCAACAAGTAGGGCTGTTCGAGCAGCCAGCCACCGGCCCGCCCCGCCACGTCGATTGGTTTCCTCGCCCACCGCGCCACGCGTCGATCCTTCGCGAACAAAGCGAACTTGCTGCAGCAAATGCAGCTTCCCGATCGCGGTTGACTGTTACCCGACGGAGAAGGGACCTTCAGGTCTGGATCATCTCAACCCGTCGGCCGTTCGGCAGCTTTCGGAGTGAAGCCGGCGCAAGCTCAAGTGCATCGGTGAGTTCGTGCCCCAAGCGCCGTTCGGCGCTGAGCTTTGCCCATCGTTTCAATCGCAAGTCGTGCCGCGCTCGATCGGCGCCAACGTGGGCTGACAATTCGTGCGGCGGCGAAAGGGCGCTAAAAGCCACGCCCCTCCGGATCGCGCTCCCAGCCGGCGCGGCCTACGACCGGGCACGGGTTGAGTCCATGGTGGCCGTTCTGTACTGCGGATGCCCGTTGGGTCGGTAGACCTGGATGATCACCCCGCTGGGAGTGGTCCGGGACTCGACCAGGTCGAGCGCTTTGTCCGGGCCGTTCTCGGGAAAGAGCCGCGTGCCCTGGCCGAAGATTAGGGGGTACGTGAAGAGGTTGATCTCGTCGACCAGATCGTTCTCGAGCAGCCAGCGGATGAGCTTGCCGCCACCGTGCACTTGCAGCTCGCCGCCCGGCTTGGCCTTCAGGTCGCGAACCGCGGCTGCGAGGTCCCCCGAGAGGATGGTCGTCTTCGCCCATTTGGGGTCCTTGAGCGTGGTCGATGCCACGTATTTGGGCCGGGTGTTCAACGATGCTGCGATGGGGTTGTCGGGCGGGATTTCCTTGATCGCCCCCCACGAGCCGGCAAAGACCTCGTAGGTCCACCGGCCGAACAGGAACGCGTCGGCGCGCCCATAGATCTGGCCCAATGCGGCCGCGGCCTCTGCGTCGAAGAGCGGCGCGGCCCATCCGCCGCGCGTAAAGCCGCCGCGGCGGTCCTCGTCCGGAGCGCCCAGTCCCTGCATGACTCCGTCGACGGAGACATTTGTCATGGTGATCAGCTTCATGATCCTGTTCCTCCCTTTTTTCGTGGTCGTCAGCCCGAGGACCAGCAGCTTCCGCCGGATCAGGGTCAGCGAAACGGGTACACTTCGACCGGCGCCCGACAGGCGACTGCGTCCTTGCGCCCCACGCAGCGCCTCGTCCACGTCAGCGGCTTCCAGCCATCCAAACCGCCCGCGTTCTCCTTGGCGAGGGCCTGTCGCCCCGCCTTCACCGCATAGACGAACGGCTGGACCGGAATTCGACGAACCGCCGAAAAAATCCGGCCGCTGCTGGCTGATGGGCATACCTGCGCCGCGAGAGCACTGAATGCCGAGCGTCCGCTCGGGTCAAACCTTCCTACAGGCGGTTCGGTCGCTTTCGGGGCGGACCTGCCGCAAGATCAGGGTGCATAGAGCAGCGGCATGCCATTACGGCCCTGCAGGGCCTGACCCTTATCCCCATAGCTCTGCCATCGGCGGATGCACCAGAGCACCGTCGTAGACGAGGCCGGGGTGGCGGTCGCGGGCGAGGAGGAGGGGGCCGTCGAGATCGACCCAGTCGGCGTCCTGGGCCAGCAGCAGGGCGGGCGCCATGGCGAGCGACGTGGCCACCATGCAGCCGACCATGATCCTCAAGCCGGCGGCGCGCGCATCCGCCGCAAGCGCCAGCGCCTCGGTGAGGCCGCCGGCCTTGTCGAGCTTGATGTTGACGGCGTCGTAGATCTCAGCGAGGCGGGGAAGATCGGCGCGGGTGTGCAGGGATTCATCGGCGCAGACGGGCACCGGGCGCGGAATCTCCGCCAGCGCAGCGTCGGCCCCGGCGGGCAGCGGCTGCTCGATCAGCTCCAGCCCGGCCTCCGCCGCCGCCACCATCAGCCCGGGCAGGGCGTCGGGCGTCCAGGCCTCGTTGGCGTCGGCGATCAGGCGCGTGTCTGGGCAGGCGGCGCGCACCCGGCGCATGCGCTCGGCATCGCCGCCCCTATCCGAGGCGCCGCCGAGCTTGAGCTTGAGGAGCGGCATCGATGCCGCGGCCGCGGCCTTGGCCGCCATCTCCTCGGGCGGCCCGAGGCTGATGGTGTAGGCGGTCGTGACGGGCCGCATGGCGGCTATGCCGGCGAGGCTGGCAGCGCGGGTGCCCGCGCGCTTGGCCTCCCAGTCCCACAGCGCGCAGTCGATCGCGTTGCGGGCGGCGCCCGCGGGCATGCGCTCGATCAGCTCCGCCCGGCTCCGCAACTGGCCTAAGTTGGCGCCGGGGGCGGCGATCGCGGCCAGCACGCCTTCCACGGTCTCGCCGTAGCGGGCATAGGGGCAGCATTCGCCGCGGCCGGCGTAGGTGCCGTCGCCCACCTCGGCGACGACCACGGCCGCCTCGCGCTTGGCGCCGCGCGAGATCACGAACGCGCCGGCGATCGGCCACGTCTCCACCGAGGCTTGGACTTTCAAGGCAGCATTCATCGGTTTTGCTCGCGGCCAGCTCTCGGCGGCAGTCGGCGGTACGCTGATTCCAGCAGGAGCTGTCTTACGACTGCCGAAATCCGACTGCCGAGCTTCAGCGCAGCCGGCCGCTGGCGTGGGCCAGGAACAGGTAGACGCGGCCGCTGTCGGAAATCAGATGGCTCTGCACCGAGCGCCCGGATGCGTCCTTCTGCTCGATGTCGCGCACCAACCACTCGAAGTCGACGAGGAAGCGGTCGACCACGCGGCGGAAATCCATGTCCGTCCGGTAGCGGGCGCTGATCTCGTCGAACAGGGGGCGGCCCTCGTTGGTGTAGATGCTCCGTACCATGATGCCGCGCTGCCCGGTGCGGAAGCGCGACCAGATGGCGGCGGCGGTGGTGGGGTCGAGCGCGCGCGCGATGTTGGCGATGTTGATGGCGCTGTCCTCACGCGAGGCGCGGGCCAGGAGATCGCCCAGCGACCAGCGATCGCTGCCGTCGCCGAGCGGCACCGGCAGGTTGGCCTCCGTGCGCTGGGCGGCCATAGCGGCGCTGATCGACACCGGCGATGACGGCATGATCGGGTCGTCGGGCGGCGTGATGTCCCGCCGCTCGCGGGATGAAAGGCTGCGCAGCTGCTCCAGCGCCCGCAACTGGTCGTTGAGGGCGCTCCGCATGCCCTGCGCACTCTCCCGGGCGGCCATGGGGATCCGCTCGGCCTCGGCCCGCATGCTGCCCATATGCTGCGTCATCTCCTGCATCTCCTGGGAGACGCCGGAGACCTTGGCCCGCATCTCGTCCAGCGCGCGGGCGGCCTGGGCGTCGGTTTGGGTCCGCAGCCGCTCCAGCTCCGCCGCCGCGGCCTGGGAGTGGGCCACTGCATCCTGGGCCAGCTGCTCCGTGACGCTGCGGGCGCGCTGCTCCGTATCGGCGATCGTGCCCTGCAGCGTCTGCGAGTAGCTGTGCATGACCTGGTCGATCTGCTCAGCCTTGCCGGACAGCCGCTGCAGGGTATCGCTCAGCTCCCCATGCCGGCGCTGCAGTGTCGAATCGATGCGCATGTTGGCGGTCTCGAGCATGTTGGCCGCCTGCGCAATGGTCTGGCCCTGGCTCGCAACCCCCGACATCTGATGCACGAGGCTCTCGGACACGCGCTTCAGCATGTCGGCCTGGCCCGACAGCCCCTCGATGGCGGTGAGCGACTGCCGTGTGACGCTGTCGCTCGTACGCCGCACGGCGTCGAGCCCATGCATCATCGACTCGTCGAGCTGGTTGGCATGCTGGCCGAGCGTGTCCGACAGCGACCGGACGTGATGCTCCATGGCGTGCGTGAGCGCGCGCGCCCTGTCATTCACCGCGCTGTCGATGGCCACGGTCGAGCGGAGCATCGCGTCGTCAAAGTGCGCGAGGCGCTCCGCAAATGCGGCATCGAGCGCGCGCGTGCGCTCCAGCAGCTGGATGTCGAGGGCCTCGGCACGGCTCGCCAGCGTTGCGTCGAGGGCCACCGTATAGTCGTCCAGCACCGCCTGCAGCTGCTGCGTGCGGTTGGCCAGCGTGTTCTCCAGCCCGCCGCTGGCGGTGGCAAGCTGGTTCTCCAGGGCGATCAGGTTCTGCCCGGCACCCTCGATGATCCGCGAGAGCTTGATCTGCTGCTGGGACAGCTTGTCGATCAGGTTGGGCACGTCACTGCCCATCGCCTTCAGCGTCTCGGACACCTTGTCGGTGGTGCTGACCAGGGCGTGGCGCTCGCCGGCCAGCTCCTGGATGAGACCGCGGATCTTGTTCTCGTTCTCGGCGTAGGCCTTCTCCAGCGAGGCCACCTCGTTGTGGACCAGCCCTTCCAGCTCACCGGCCCGTCCCAGTGCCCGGGAGATGGCCTCGTTCATGAACGAGACTTGGCGGCGCACGGCCTGGCCCAGGGAGGCCGCCGACTGCTCGGCCGCCCGGTCGGGCTCGGCCAGGCGAACGGCCACCTCGGTCATGGCCGCTGACATGAGCTTCAGCTCCTGCGCGCGCCAGGCCAGCATCGCCAGGAACCAGAACAGCGCGATCGGCAGGAGGACGGTGGCCGCCACGATGATCATGGTCGGGCTGCCGAGCGTGGCGAAGAAGCCGCTGCGCGCGATCTCCGGCGAGAGCATGGCCCAGGCCAGCAGGCTGCCGATGGCGAGCCACCCCCCCGAGCCGGCCGCGGCCATCACGAACGGCTGGTTGGTGGGTTGCTGCTGCAGGGCGAAAATGAGGCCGCCGATGGAGGGCGCATCGTCGTTGGCGGCGATGCGTGCCCGCGGCGGGGCGGCGGCGCGCCGGCGCGGAGGCGGCGCCTTCGGAGGAGCCGCCTCGTCGTCGGTGGCGGACGTGGCTGTGGACGCGGTATCGGTCAGCTTGGCGCCAGCCGGCTTGGAGCCCAGAGCCTTGGAGGCGACAGGCCTGGCCGAGGTCGGCTTGGCCGCGGCAGGCGCGGGCGGCACGGCAGGCGGCGCCTTCGGTGCAGGCTTCGGCAGGGTGCGGGCAGCGCGCTCCGCACGCTCGACCCGGTCGTTGGGAAGCGGGATGTCCGGCGGAGGATTGGGTGTGGCGGCCGTCCTGGTGACCCCCTGCGGCGGGGTAAATCGCGGCAGCGGCTCGGGTGGCGTAACGATCGGCCCCGCGGGCGGCTTCTTCAGGTCGAGCCTCGACAACCCCCCGGCGGCGCGACCGGACGTGCCCTGCCCCGGCTCGGCGCGGTCGTCGTCGCCCAGCTTTGGAAGGCGTTGCACCGCATCACGTCGCGAATTGCCGTCGTGCGCCATTCCCCCAGTCCAATGTTCGGCACCGCGCCCAGTCTTCGGCACCGCGAAAGTCGAATCCCGACGCGGACCATAGCGCATCCGCCTATCCGGGCACAGCGGGTGTATCGACAAAACGGTGATTGGCCAGCTCGACGCACTACGCCCGGCCAGCGCGCCCCCGCCAAGCGCAGCACCGCCTGTTAGCCCGGCAATGGGGCGAAACAAAGATGCTGTTCTGTAAGGTAAATATGGTGAGATGGTGAGTGGTGAGATGGTGAGTTTTTTTGGCACGCGGATCGGGGACGTGGCGCCCCTCCCGTCGCAATCAGGAAGGGAAAACAGGTGGGTAGGGACTGAGCCCCTCAGCTCACCATCTCACCACTCACCAACTCACGCCTCCCGCGTGCCACTTTGCCACGTCGAGACTCGCCAAAAACGGTTTGTGCGCCCAACTGATATGTCTTGAATTCGCTCAGTCTCATCGCTAACACCAGCATGTCGCCCCCAGGCGATCCTCACGACGCAACTCAAGGTCGGTCGCCGCGGCGCATGGCCAGAATTACGTTCATTCAACCGGACGGCACGGAGCAGGCCGTCGACGGCGAGCCGGGCTTGACCGTCATGGAGACGGCCAAGATGAATCTCATCGAGGGTATCGAGGCCGAATGCGGGGGCGCCTGCGCCTGCGCCACGTGCCACGTCTACGTCGATGACGCCTGGAAGGAGAAGACCGGCGCTCCCGGCCAGATGGAGGAGGACATGCTCGACTTTGCCTACGACGTGCGCCCTACCAGCCGGCTCTCTTGCCAGATCCGCGTCACGCCGGAGCTGGACGGCCTTGTCGTCCGCATCCCCGAGAAGCAGTTCTAAGCCGACCTGAACCGACCGAGAACAAAGCGAGCGTGCGATGGCCGCCGACGGGACCGCGGGACCTGCCCAAATTGAGACCGACGCGCTGATTATCGGCGGCGGCCCGGCCGGGCTGTTCGCAGTGTTCGAGCTCGGTCTGGTCGATATCAAGGCGCACGTTGTGGATATCCTGGACAAGCCCGGCGGGCAGTGCGCCGAGCTCTATCCGGAGAAGCCGATCTACGACATTCCAGGCCTGCCGATTGTCACCGGCCAGGGCCTGACGGACGCCCTGCTGGCCCAGACCAAGCCGTTCGGCGCCACCTTCCACTGGGGCCAGCGCGTGGACGCCCTGCGGCGCATGGAGGACGGCCGGTTCCGGGTCGTGACCGACATCGGCACTGAGTTCCACGCCAAGGTCGTGGTGATTGCGGCTGGTGGCGGCTCGTTCACGCCCAAGCGGCCGCCGCTCGCCGGCATCGAGCCCTACGAGGGCAAGTCGGTATTCTACGCCGTGCGGCGCATGGAGGACTTCCGCGGCAAGGACCTGCTGGTGGTGGGCGGCGGCGATTCGGCCCTCGACTGGACGCTCAACCTGCAGCCGGTGGTCAAGAGCCTCACGCTCCTGCATCGGCGCGACGAGTTCCGCGGCGCGCCCCACTCCGTGGAGCAGATGCGGGCGCTGGTGGCCGAGGGCAAGGTCTCCCTGCTGATCGGTCAGATGGCGGCCCTCGACGGCGACGGCAACGAGCTCACCGCCGTGGCCGTGAAGACCAAGGATGGCGAGACGCGGGTTGCAGCCAACCGGCTGCTGCCTTTCTTCGGCCTCACCATGAAGCTGGGGCCGGTGGCCGAGTGGGGCCTCAATCTGCACGAGAACCTGATCACGGTGGATACCGAGCGGTTCGAGACCAGTGAGCCCGGCATCTTTGCCATCGGCGACATCAACTGGTATCCCGGCAAGCTGAAGCTGATCCTGTCCGGGTTCCACGAGGCGGCGCTCATGTCGCAAGCGGCGTACAAGATCGTGTACCCGGGCAAGAAGCTCCTGTTCCAATACACGACATCGTCATCGTCACTGCAGAAGAAGCTCGGCGTCAGCTGAGGTCAGCCCTGGCGCTCGCGCACGATCGCGGCTGCGCCAGGCCGGCCCGTCAATTCCCCTCCCTGGCCAACTTTTCCCAGAACTGATCCGAGTTGAACCTGTCTGCACTGATACCGCCGCAGCCGGCGCCAAGCCCGACGGCAGACAGCAACAGCACGGACAACAGAGCGCGCGCGAGTCTGTTCATGGCAACCCCCGTTTTTAGCCCCAGGTAAGCTGAAGGATAGCCGATAGGGACCGCAGCGGCGATAGCCTCGGAATGGGGCCAAATCTGGACTTGAAGCGAACAGGTGTTGACGGACGATCTTTTGGCTTACTTTTCACCGGCGCGAGTATATCGATGTCCTGCGGCCCTTCCGCCGCCGAGCCGGCGGGAGCGTCGCGTCAGCGCCCGCTCCTGCTGGCCAGATCCTCCCAGTATTTCTTCGCATCCCACTTCTCCTCGCTGGTGCCGCCGCAACCGAAGAATCCACATGCGTCGGCTACCTTGGGCTTCGGGAGATCGGGCTTGAAGTCGCCGGCAAGATGGCGGGTCAGGTCCTTCTTGATCTCGGTATTCTTGGTCTCGGTGCAGTAGTCGGGGTTGCTCGCCGCCCGTTCGCGGATGGTCTTGAAGGTCGTATCGTAGGTCTTCTCGGCCCTGGCGAGATCGGCGCCCGGCTGTCTGGCCTCGAAGGCGAGATAGGACGATCTGAGCTTGGCCGCATCAAAGTAGAAACCGCAACGCTGGGCGCGCGCCGAGGTCCAGGCCACAGCGATGGGCCGCGCCGCCGGATCGTCATTGCTCGGCGTTACCGGCGCGTCGGCCGCGGCCGGCGTCGATCCCGTCAACAGCCCGCTCCCGCCGCTGCCGCAGCCGGCACCGATGCCGGCGGCCGTCAGCAGGAGCACGGACACGAAAGCGCGCGCGAATCTGTCCATGGCATCCCCCATTTTGCGCCCAGGTGAGCCGAGAAGGGCCGCTACGTCAATAGCCCGGCTGTGGAGCCGAAATGTGGGGGTTGGCAACAGACGATGGGGAAGGCGTGCTGCGCATAAAGTCGTAGGGGCTTCCTCTCCGGCCGCGACGCTTCGTCTTCGGCCGCCGCGGCCCAATGCGCTATACTGACACGTTGCAGGAGCGGGCTACCCCAGCGGACGGCCCGTGCCCCGCAGATGCGGGCCATATGCCCAGGGATGCCCCATGAGCCAAGCCTCCAAGACGCCGCTGCTCGACACAGTCAAGACCCCCGCGGACCTGAGGCGCCTCCCCGACTCGGACCTCAGGCAGCTCGCCGACGAACTGCGGCAGGAGACCATCGATGCGGTCTCGGTGACGGGGGGACACCTCGGCGCCGGGCTCGGCGTGGTCGAGCTGACCGTCGCGCTGCATCACGTATTCGATACCCCGCGCGACCGGCTGATCTGGGATGTGGGCCACCAGGCCTACCCGCACAAGATCCTCACCGGCCGGCGCGATCGCATCCGCACCCTGCGCCAGGGCGGCGGCCTCTCCGGCTTCACGAAGCGGGCGGAGAGCGAGTACGACCCGTTCGGGGCGGCGCACTCCTCCACGTCCATCTCCGCCGGCCTCGGCATGGCGGTGGCGCGCGACCTAGCCGGCAAGACCAGCAACGTCGTGTGCGTGATCGGCGACGGCGCCATGTCGGCCGGCATGGCCTACGAGGCCATGAACAACGCTGGCGCCCGCAGCGAGCGCCTGATCGTCATCCTCAACGACAACGACATGTCGATCGCGCCGCCCGTGGGGGGGCTCTCCAACTACCTGGCGCGCATCACCTCCAGCGGCACCTACCTGCACCTGCGCGACGTGGTCAAGCAGCTGGCCAAGCGGCTACCCAAGTACTGGGAGCGGCGCGCGGCGCTGGCCGAGGAGTACACCCGCACCTACTGGACCGGCGGCACCCTGTTCGAGGAGCTGGGCTTCTACTACGTGGGCCCCATCGACGGGCATAACCTCAACGTGCTGCTCTCCGTGCTGCGCAACGTGCGCGACGCCAAGAACGGGCCGATCCTGGTGCACGTGGTCACCCGCAAGGGCAAGGGTTACGCCCCGGCCGAGGCCTCGGATGACAAGTACCACGGGGTGAACCGGTTCAACATCGTCACGGGCGCCCAGGACAAGCCCAAGTCCAACGCGCCGAGCTACACCAAGGTCTTCGCCCAGAGCCTGATCGAGCAGGCGCGCAAGGACGACAGGATCGTGGCCGTCACCGCGGCCATGCCCTCGGGGACCGGGCTCGACCTGTTCGCCGAGGAGTTCCCGGTCCGCACCTTCGACGTGGGCATCGCTGAGCAGCATGGGGTGACGTTCGCGGCGGGCCTGGCTGCGGAGGGCTACAAGCCGTTCGCGGCGATCTACTCGACCTTCCTGCAGCGGGCCTACGACCAGGTGGTGCACGACGTGGCGATCCAGCGCCTGCCGGTGCGCTTCGCCATCGACCGGGCGGGCCTGGTGGGGGCCGACGGGCCGACGCATGCGGGCGCGTTTGATGTAGCCTATCTCGGCTGCCTGCCGGGCTTCGTGCTGATGGCCGCCGCCGACGAGGCCGAGCTCAAGCACATGGTCGCCACCGCGGCCGCCATCGACGACCGGCCCTCGGCGCTGCGCTATCCGCGCGGCGACGGGGTGGGAGTGGAGATGCCGGCCGAGGGCGTGGCCCTGGAGATCGGCAGGGGCCGGGTGGTGCGCGAGGGCACGACGGTGGCGCTGCTGTCGTACGGCACCCGGCTCGCGGAGTGCCTCAAGGCGGCAGACCTGCTGGCAGGCTACGGCCTTTCGACCACGGTGGCCGACGCCCGGTTCGCCAAGCCGCTCGATACCGACCTGGTGGCCCGGCTCGCCCGCAACCATGAGGTGCTGATAACCGTGGAGGAGGGCTCCATCGGCGGCTTCGGCAGCCAAGTGCTGCAGCTGCTCGCCACCGAGGGGCTGCTCGACGGCGGCCTCAAGGTGCGGCCCATGGTGCTGCCCGACCTGTTCATCGACCATGACAAGCCCGAGCGGATGTACGATCAGGCCGGCCTCAACGCCCCGCAGATCGTGGCGACGGTGCTGGCCACGCTCGGCCGGGAGCTGCGGACGGGTGGCTGGGCGGCTGAACGGGCCTGACGGCCTTCCGGGCCGCACGGTCAGCAGCCCGGGCTCAGCGGCTATTCCAGCGGGACGTTGAGCTGCAGCCGCCCGCTCCAGGCGTCCGGCGTGTCCTGGCCGCCCTCCTCCAGTGCTCCCAGGGCCTGCAGCTTCGGGCCGTTGTAGAAGCCGATAGTCAAGCCCGCCTCAGCTTTGAGGCGCATCTCGGCATGATGGTGCGCGCCGGCAGCCTCAGCGGCCAGGGCGTCGAAGCCCCAGAAGCCGCCGACGAGGAGTCGCGGCTCGACAAAGGTCGACGCGGTCAGATCGGTGCGGTAGGCCAGCTCGGGGCCCACGTCGATGCGACCTGCAGCGGTGGCGTGTGGCGCCTCCGTTGCGGCCGATCCGGGCAGCGACTCATGGACATAGTTGAGGTTGACGCTGGGCGTGAAGCGCCAGCCTCCGGCCGTGTTCTCGTTGGCCAGCCGCGCGCTGACGAGACGCCGCTGCGCGGCTGCGGACACCGCCTCGTCGGGACCGCTTTGGCCCTCGCCCCATGCGGCGCGGGCGTCGAACACCAGGCCCGGAGCCAGCCGGATCGTGGTAAACGGCCCCGCCATCCAGCCCTGGTCGACCAGACTGCGCTGGGCACCAAGCAGCATCTCGCCGGCGGGGTTGACCTGCGCCAGCGCCCCGACCCTGACGGCGGATTGGAACTTGTAGTTGACGCCGATCTCGACTCCGCTGGCGGTCGGGTCAATTTGCGGTCCTTCAGGGCCGGCCGGGCGATAGCGCTGGTCGAGCCACTGGAGCTTCATTTCGGTGCCTACGCCGGCCTGAGGACCGGTCTGGGGGGCAGCGGCCGTGGCATCCATCCCCTTTGGCATCGGAGCCGGCCGGCCATCGCGGCTCAGGACGGTTTCCAAGTCTCCGGCCTGCAGCTGTTCGGCCGCGCCGGCGGCGCCTATTTCGTCAAGCGGCAGGCCGTCGCCCAATGCTGCGCCCTTGGCCGGGGCGCCGCCGCCGGGCCCGCCCTCCGGGGTGCCGCAGGCCACACTGAAGCGGGCGGCAGCCTCGCCCACTTTCGCAAACCGGAAGCCGAAAGCACCGCTGCGCTGCGCCGTAAACGATACCGCTGTGCCGGCCGGCCCCACGAGAAGCACGTGCGGCGCGCCATCGCCTTCGATAAGCGTCAACGTGCCGAATGGACCGGACTCCGTGTCGAAGGCGAAACGGAGGGTCTCTCCCTGGCGCAGCACGACGTGGCGTGTGTCGCTGGCTCTGGTGGCCAGGCTCACCTCCAGCGCCTCCCCGCCGATGGCCGCACAGTCCGCCTCGGTGGTGGCGAAGGCTGGCAAGGGCCAGCCCGCAGCAAGGGCAAGTGCCGCGGTTGCCATGGCGAGGCTTCGCCGGTCGGTGCAGCGGGTCAAACGCGGTACGGTTTGCATTGATCCGGCAATCCCCGGTGTCTGGTGGCGTTGCAGCAGCCTAGAGTTGCAGGGCAAAGTAGACAAAATTGTGTGGTCTACCATGCACTTGCGTCACTGCAGACACACACTTGCGGGCGGCTGCGACGCGCGCATTCCGGCGATGGACAGGCCCGCCCAGCTCTGCTAGAAGCCCGTGTACGCATGGAGCGCGGCTCCGGGCGCGATAGGCTGCACCCTGCGGCCCTGTCGCAAAACAGCCCCGGCCGCAAGACGGGCCCAGCCGCAAGACAGGCGGTCATGGCTTGTCGAAAACCGACACAGTCGAGGCAACTCAGAAGGAAGGCACAACCGCTTGCTGGTACAGGTTCGCGACAACAACGTCGATCAAGCCCTCAAGGCGCTGAAGAAGAAGATGCAGCGCGAGGGCATCTTCCGCGAGATGAAGCTGCGGAACTACTACGAGAAGCCGTCGGAGAAGCGCGTGCGCGAGCAGGCCGAGGCCGTGCGGCGTGCGCGCAAGCTGGCACGCAAGAAGGCCCAGCGCGAGGGCTTGCTGCCCGGCAAGGCGCCGGCGGCCCGCCCGGGCGCCCCTGGCAGGCCCGGCAGCCGTCCTGGCGGTCCGGGTGCGCGCAGCGGGTCCGGCGGCCCTCCGCGCACCGGCGGCTTCGGCGGCCCGCGCTGAACGGCGATCCCGCTTCGCGGGAGTCTTTTTGGGGCGCTCTCGCCATCAGCGAGAGCGCCTTTGCATGCGCGTGCCGTGCTTGGGCCTGCGCCGGTCACCCGGCGGGCAGCCCTTTGACCCACTCGCGGACCGCGTCGATGGCATTGTTGCCGTTGATGTAGAGATCGCTGTGGTGGCCGTTGGGGAAGGTCACCAGCCGCTTCGGCTCGGGCGCCAGCCTGGCCAGCTCGCGCCCCATCGCCACCGGAACCACGCTGTCGTTCTCACCATGCAGGATAAGCAAGGGGGCCTTGATGCCGGCGATGTAGCGGGTGGTCTCGTAGCGGTCGATCAAAAACAGGCGCACCGGCAGGAACGGATAGGCCCGGGCCGCCACATCCACGATGGATGTATAGGGCGCATCCAGGATGACCCCGCCCACCGGCAATTCCGCCGCGATCCTGACGGCGATGCCCGAGCCGAGCGACTCCCCATAGGCGACGATCGACCTGGGCGGCACGCCCTCCTTCACCAGCGCGTGGTAGGCGAGGCGCGCGTCCGCCACGTTGGCGGCCTCGCTGGGGGAGCCGGTGCTGCCGCCGTAGCCCCGGTAGGTCATCATGTACACGCCCCAGCCCTCGTCCATGAAGCGGGCAATGCGCGGGGCGCGGGCAGCCAGGCTGGCGCCGTTGCCGTGGAAGTAGAGCAGAGTGGGGCGGCCTGGCTGCGCCCGGCCGTACCAGGCCACGATGCGCTGGCCGTCCGGCGTCGCGATGACGCGCTCCTCGGCGCCGGCAAGCCCCATCTCGGCGGGCAGCGTGCGTTGTCGGTCGGGGAAGTACATGAGCTTGCGCTGGCCGAAATAGGCGGCGAGGTTGATCACGCCGTAGAAGACGACCGTGCCAAGCGCCAGCTTGATCCAGAACGACATGGGCGGAGTTTTCCCGTCTCGTTTGCCGAGCGCGCGATTCTATACCGAAGACGGGACGCGGGGATGGCGCGAAGCCGGATTGTGGCAGGGTCGGCCTGGGCCTACTGTCGCACGTCATGGTGACGCAGATTTATGCCCTGATCGGCCCCGAGAACGCGGTGATGCTCGCCCGCATTGTCGGCGCGCTCGCGATCGGCGCGCTGATCGGCCTGGAGCGCAGCTTTCACGGCCGGCCCGCCGGGTTCCGCACGCATGCGCTGGTCTGCGTCGCCTCGGCGCTGCTCATGCTCGTCACGGTCTACCAGAACGAGTGGATGACTGAGGTCGCCCTGGAGGCGATCCGCACCGATCCCACGCGCATGGCGCAGGGCATCATGACCGGCATCGGCTTCCTCGGCGCCGGCGTCATCTTCAAGGAAGGGCTCACGGTGCGCGGGCTCACAACGGCGGCCTCGATCTGGGTCACCTCGGCCATCGGCATCCTGATCGGCATCGGCTTCTGGATGCCGGCGCTGATCGGCGCCCTTGCCACCCTCGCCGTCCTCAGCGTCTTCCGCGCCATCGAGAACCGCATGCCGACCGAGTTCTACGCCCATCACCACCTGCGCTTCCGGCGCGAGGCGGTGCTGACCGAGGACGAGGTGCGCCGGCTCGTTGGCAGCTACGGCTTCTCGGTCGCCAATCTCTCCTCGCGCCTGACCGATGAGGGCCGGTTCTTCGAGTACCGCATGGTGATCCGCAGCCGCGGGCGCGACAACGTGCCGGCCCTCACCCAGCATCTCCTCAAGCTGCCTGAGGTGATCGAGTTCCGCATCTCGCCGGCGGGCGATTGAAGGGGATGGGTCTCCGGTTAGCATCGAATTAGGCAGTTACCGCATATTATGATCCTACATCGCGTTGCGGGAGGCGTTGGATCATCAATGCAGCGGGGGGAAGGCGGCGGGTGTCGGCCGCAGGCGCGTGCGCCCATCGTCGCACCTATGACGGCCCGGGAGAGCGAGGTCCTCGCCTGGGTGGCAGCCGGCAAGTCGGACTGGGCGATCGGGCGCATTCTCAACATCTCGGGGAAGACCGTGAACTTCCACGTCGAGAACGCGAAGCGCAAGCTCGGCGTCGGCACGCGCGTGCAGGCGGTGCTCATGGCGCTGCAGAGCGGCCTGATCGGGTCTTGAAACGGCAATCGGCAGTCGGGCGGCGGCGCTCGGAGCGTTGTGGCTGCCTTGGCCCGACTGCCGACTGCCGACGCCCGACTGCCGCACGTGCTTTACCCTCAGTCCTTCGCTATCCTTGGCCGTCTCCATAACCCGATACCGCGGCCCACCCCCATGTTCGCCACCTTCTTCCACGAGCTGAAAGCCGCCAAGGTTCCGGTGACCTTGAAGGAGTACCTCACGCTGATGGAGGCGCTGCAGGCGGACCTCGCCGAACGCAGCGTGGAGCACTTCTACTACCTGTCGCGTGCCGCCCTGGTGAAGGACGAGCGCCATCTCGACAAGTTCGACCGGGTGTTCGGCCACGTCTTCAAGGGGCTCGACCTGATGAGCGAGGCGGTGGAGGCCCAGATCCCCGAGGAATGGCTGCGCTCGCTGGCGCAGCTCTATCTGACCGAGGAGGAGAAGGCCAAGATCGAGGCGCTCGGCGGCTGGGACAAGATCATGGAGGAGCTGAAGAAGCGTCTTGCCGAGCAGAAGGGCCGTCACCAGGGCGGCAGTAAGTGGATCGGCACCGGCGGCACGTCTCCCTATGGCGCCGATGGCTACAACCCGGCCGGCGTGCGCATCGGCCAGAAAACCAACCGCAACAACCGCGCCATCAAGGTGTGGGACAAGCGCGAGTACAAGGACCTCGACGACAAGGTCGAGCTGGGCACCCGCAACATCAAGGTGGCGCTGCGGCGCTTGCGGAAGTTCGCACGCCAGGGAGCGCCGGACGAACTGGACCTGGATGGCACCGTCAAGGGCACCGCCCACAAGGGCTACCTCGACATCCACATGCGGCCCGAGCGGCGCAATGCCGTGAAGGTGCTGATGTTCCTGGATGTCGGCGGGTCCATGGACTGGCACATCAAGGAGGCGCAGGAGCTGTTCTCGGCCGCCCGCACCGAGTTCAAGCACCTGGAGTACTTCTACTTCCACAACTGCCTCTACGAGTTCCTGTGGAAGGACAACGCGCGCCGCTGGACTGAGCGCACCCCCACCTGGGAGGTGCTGCACAAGTACCCGGCCGACTACAAGGTCGTGTTCGTCGGCGATGCCTCCATGAGCCCCTACGAGATCTCGGTGCCGGGCGGCTCGGTGGAGCACATGAACGAGGAGCCGGGGGCGGCATGGATGCGCCGTGTGGCGGACATCTACGAGCACTGTGTCTGGCTCAACCCGGTTCCCGAGGATCACTGGGGCTGGACCCCCTCCATCAAGCTGATGCGCGACCTCCTGGGCGGCCGCATGTATCCGCTGACGCTGGAGGGGTTGGATCGGGCGATGCGGGAGCTGATGCGGTAGCCGGCGAGGAAGAGAGTGGGGAGATCGGGAGTAGGGAGTGGGGAATAGGGGAAAGAGCTGCGTTTGGCCGTCCCTACTCCCAATTCCCCACTCCCTGCTCCCCTCTACTTCCCAGCCTGCATCTTGCGGGGAAGCGAGAGGGCCTTCACTCCTGTGGCCGGAACGGCTCGGTGCCCGTAGGCGCTCCGTTGGGGCCGAGCGTCAGCTTCTCGACCTTGGCCTCGGCCTGCTTCAGCAGGCGGTCGCAGTGCTCCCTCAGGGCCTCGCCGCGCTCGTAGATGGCGATGCTCTCCTCGAGCTCGACGGCGCCCTTCTCCAGCCGCTCGACGATGCTCTCGAGCTCCTTGAGCGCGCGCTCGAAGCTCATGTCCTTGATCTCCGCAAGCGGTCTCGCCATGGCCATCGGTTCTTGTCCTTATCGGTAGGGGGCGCGGTGCAGGGGGGAATGGCCAGTGGCGAGTGGCGAATGGAGGAACAGCGCCACGTTCCGCCGCTCGCTACTCCCCATTCGCCACTCGCCACTCCCCATTCGCTTACTTCCCCGCCTGCATCAACACACCCACGTGGACCGCCACCGACCGCGCCAGCGCGGCGAGGTTGTAGCCCCCTTCCAGCATCGACACCACCCGGCCCCCGGCGTGCTCGTCGGCAATCTCGGTGATCTTGGCCGTGGCCCAGCCGAAATCGGGCTCTGTGAGCTGCAGATTGGCCAGGGGGTCGTCCTTGTGGGCGTCGAAGCCGGCCGAGATCAGCACCACGTCCGGGCCGAAATTGCGCAACGCCGGCAGAATGCGCGATTCGAAGGCTTCCTTGAAGGGCTCGCCGCCGTCGCCCGGCCGCAGCGGCGCATTCCAGATGTTGCCGACGCCGGTCTCGCTCACCGCACCGGTGCCCGGATAGAGCGGCATCTGGTGCGTGGAGCCGAAAAAAAGGCCCTTGTCGCTCCAGAAGATGTCCTGGGTGCCGTTGCCGTGGTGGACGTCGAAATCCACAACGGCGACGCGCTGCGCGCCGTATGTCTTGCGGGCGTAGAGCCCGGCGATGGCGATGTTGCTGAAGACGCAGAAGCCCATGGCCCGCTCGGCCTCGGCGTGATGGCCGCACGGGCGCACCTGGGCAAACACGTTCTTGATGCCCGAGGCCGGATCGAACACGCGATCGACGGCCATCAGGCCCGCGCCCACCGCCCTCAGCGCCGGCTCCCACGACGCGGGCGACAGCACCGTGTCGGGATCGAGCCGCACCGGCTCCTCCCCCGGCCGCGGACGCACGCTCTTCACCCAGTCGATGTAGCGCTGCGGGTGCGCCAAGGCGATCTGCTCTTCCACGTCGTCCCGGAGCGGCGCCTCCTCCCGCTTCAGGTCGTTGAACATCTCGTGGGCGAGGACCTTGTCGATGGCGCGCATCCGGTCCGGCCGCTCGGGATGGCCGGGGCCGGTATCGTGCTCGACAAAGCAGGGATGGGTGATGAGAAGGGTTGACATCGGACGATCGCGCGTTTGGGGCCGCAACTCGATAGGCTCATCCGCAACTCGACATGCTCAAATGCGTTTCTAGGCCCATCGCCTTGACCCTGTCATCTGCAATGATAGGTGTCAGCGCAGAGGGATCGACGATCGCCAATACAACCGGCCTCGCAGCGGAACATCCGCCCGAGGCGATGGGAGGAGGAGCAGGGCGTCCAGGCTCGCGCCCGTTGGCCTCTGACCTTAGCGCGCGGGGCACGAAGAACGCCCTGCTCGGCCATCTCCGACGGCCGCCTGGCGCTTGGCCGGCCTGGCCACCAGCCCGCGGGGTATCGGAGAACGACTTCGCCGCATCCGCACCCCCTTGTCCTCGACTCTGCGTCGAGGGAAGCCCCGGTTCCTTCCCCGCCAAGTCCGAGGTTGGAGCTCCGAGGCACCGGCGCTCGGATGGTCTGTCCGCCAGCCGGGCGAGGTATCGGACTGCGGCCCCCGGCTCCTGCGCTGAGACACGGCCCTGCAGGCGAAACGCCGTCTCATCTCCGAGGCGCGCCCATACTGCCATGGGCGGCCGGCCGGAGTCATCATCCGCCTACATACACAATGAACCGAGATTGACTATCCCCGGCTGCATGTGCCGCGCTCAAGGGAACATCGGCCCCACCGCCGCAGGGCTTGACGTTCGATTGACACGACAACCGGCGCGCGTCAGGGTCCCGGTCAGCGAAAATTGACCGCTGGGACGCGCGCTTGTGCGCCGCAATACCCCGGCGCCCCACCCAGGGAGAGACGCACTATGCAAGAAAAAGTCAGCGATACGAAATCGTCCCCCAAGGGCGACCTCGATCCGCACTGGATCTGGGGCCGGCATCTGCCCGCCTGGGGCACCATGGGTGTGGACTTCGAAAGCCGCGTCGAGTTCGACCGCATGCGGCGCTACCGCCTGGCGCGGGCGCGGCAGGCGCTGGAGAATT